>Ga0081539_10004798_pt1 | contig 14545 bp, 15 predicted proteins | sample TabmetS4T2R2_FD_71023 | JGI IMG/M metagenome (GOLD analysis project Ga0081539, IMG submission 71023) | Tabebuia heterophylla rhizosphere microbial communities from the University of Puerto Rico - S4T2R2 | ecosystem: Host-associated > Plants > Roots > Rhizosphere ...
GGAACTACCGCACGCTCGAGGGCCATCTCGAGATGGGACAGCTGGCGTGGGAGGTGTGGGAGTGGCAGGACACCGGCGTGGTCGAGTTCCACATCCACGCGTTCTCGCGTCCGGCGCCGACCGACAACCTCGTCATCGGTCTCGGCTACCGGGTGATCGGGCGCCGCCAGCAGCTGCGCTTCTACCGGCGCGCGTGCGCGCGCATGGCCGCGCTCACTGCGGGTTCAGGCAGGCCGCCAGCCACGTGTCGTTGAGCAGCAGGTCCGGCAGGTCGAGCGCGGCCGCGACGTTGAGCAGCATGCCGGCGGCGAAGAACTGGGCCAGCTCGTCGGGGGTGGCGCCGCCGCTGAGGTCGCGGACGAGCTCGTAGAGCTGGGCGTAGCGGCGGCGGACGAGCTCGCGGACCTCGTCGTCGCCCGAGGCCGCGTAGGCCTGCAGCTGCACGAGCAGCAGCGCGCGGTCCTGCAGCACCCCCGCGTAGGACAGCTTCATCGCTTCGAACGGGCCCTCGTCGCCGGCGTTGGCGGCGGCGTCGCGGAAGGTCTGCTCGACGCGATCGAAGCCGCGCTCGACGGCGGCGAGGAACAGGCCCTTCTTGGTGCCGAAGAGGCTGAACGCGTAGGGCTGCGTGATGCCGACCTCGTTGGTGATCGAGCTGACCGCGGTCCCGTGCAGCCCGGTCTGGGCGAAGTGCTCGACCGCGGCGTCGATGAGCGCCTCGCGGCGCGCGGATGCGGTCTGGCGGGGAGCGGGCTCGGTGCGCGTGCGGTCGCCCCCGCGAGCGGGCCCGCTCGGCGCGCGGTCGCCAGGTGCGCGGTCGCCCCCGCGAGCGGGCTCGCTCGGCGCGCGGCGCGTGGTCGTTTCGGTCTTCGTGGCCATTGCCCTTGACACAGTACTTAGTGACCGCTAACTTTGCAACTAGTTAGCAGTCACTAACAACCCGGAGGCCGCACCGCATGTCACCCGCAACCCGCTCGAACCGCACCGGCGCAACCCTCGCGATCGTGTCGCTGGCGCTGTTCATGGTCGTGCTCGACAACCTCATCGTCACCGTCGCGCTGCCCGCCATCCGCGCGGACCTCGGCGCCACACTGCAATCGTTGGAGTGGACGATCAACGCCTACACGCTGGCGTTCGCCGTCACCCTTATCCCCGGCGCGGCGCTCGGCGATCGCTTCGGACGCAAGCGCCTGTTCCTCACCGGCCTGTCCCTCTTCACGCTCTCGAGCGCCGCGGCCGCCCTCGCGCCCGACACCGGCGCGCTCGTCGCCGCTCGCGCCATCCAGGGCATCGGCGGCGCGATCGTCGCCCCGCTGACCCTGACCCTGCTCGCCGACGCCTTCCCCGCGCAGAAGCGCGGCGCCGCGCTGGGCATCTGGTCGGCCATCAGCGGTACCGGCGTCGCCCTCGGGCCGCTCGTCGGCGGCGCCGTCGTCGAGAGCATCTCGTGGCACTGGATCTTCTGGATCAACGTGCCGATCGGCCTGGCCCTGATCCCCGTGGCGGCGCTGCTGCTGCGCGAGAGCCACGGCCCGTCGAACCGCATCGATCTGCCTGGCGTGACCCTCGCCGCCGGCGGCCTGTTCGCCCTGGTGTTCGGCCTGGTCCGCGGTCAGGGCGAGGGCTGGACGAACCCGATCATCGTCGCCGCGCTCGCCGGCGGGGTCGCCCTGCTCGGCGCCTTCGTCGCCTGGGAGCGCCGCGCCGAGGCGCCGATGGTCCCGATGCACCTCTTCCGCAACCGCACGTTCGCGATCACCAACGGCGTCTCGTTCTTCATGTACTTCGGGACGTTCGGCTCGATCTTCCTGCTCACGCAGGTCCTGCAGAACATCATGGGCTACAGCCCCTTCCAGGCCGGCCTGCGGATGCTGTTCTGGACCGGCGCCTCGATGATCGTCGCGCCGATCGCGGGCGTCCTGTCGGAGCGGATCGGCTCGCGCAGCTTCATGGCCGCCGGCCTGGCCCTGCAGGCCAGCGCGCTGGCGTGGTTCGCCGCGACGACGAGCACCACGGTCACCTTCGGCCAGGAGCTGCCCGCCTTCGTGATGGCCGGCGCCGGGATGGCGCTCGTGTTCGCCCCGTCGGCGAGCGCGCTGCTGAGCGTCGTCAGCCCCGCGCAGGCCGGCAAGGCGTCGGGCACGAACAACGCGATCCGCGAGGTCGGCGGCGTGTTCGGCGTGGCCGTCCTGTCGACGATCTTCAGCCAGTCGGGGTCGCTGTCCTCGGCGCAGACGTTCGTCGACGGCGTCGTGCCCTCGCTGTGGGTCGGCGCGTCGGTCGTCGCGGTCGGCGCGCTGGTCGCGCTGCTGCTGCCGCGGGGCCGGACGGCCCAGATCGCGGATCCGGCGGTCCAGCCGGCCGCCGCTTAGCGAGGCGCCAGCCCGTCGATGAAGGCGGGCAACTGCTCCGGGTCGCAGAGGGGCGTGAGCACCAGGGTGCTCACGCCCCTCTCCACGAAGGCGTCCAACCGCTCGCGCATCTGCTCGGGCGAGCCGAAGACGAAGATCTCGCGCACGAGGTCCTCGGGCACCAGCTCGAGGGCCTTCGCGCGGTCGCCGGCGTTCCACGCTTCGATCATCGGATCGACGCGCTCGCCCCAGCCGAGCCAGCGGTAGAACTCGGACTAGACCGGCACCGTGCCATAGGCGGCGAACATGAACTTCACGAGCCCCATCGCCTCGTCCTCGGGCTGCGGCGCGCAGAACAGGCGGCAGGCGAGCTCCTTGTCGGACCCGTAGGCGTCGGCCACCTGAGGCAGTCCGCTCAGCGGCACGAGGTTGGTGAAGGCGCCGTCGGCCACCTCGGCGGCGAGCGCGAGCATCTTGCCGCGCAGGGCGGCGACGACGATAGGCACCTCGTGCGCCGGCGGCATCTCGAGCTTGAAGCCGCCCGGGCCGCGGCCCCCGCTCAGCACCGACCGCATCGTCGCGACCGCCTCGCGCACCTTGCTCAGCGGCTTCTCGAACCGCACCTCGTTCCAGCGCTCGACGATGACGTTCGACGACGAGCCGAGCCCCAGCACGAAGCGCCCGCGCGAGAGGTCGGCCAGCGCCGCGGCCTGCTGGGCCAGCAGCGCCGGGCCACGGGTGAACGGGTTGACGATGCCGGTGACGAGCCGCAGGCGCTCGGTCTGCACCGCCGCGGCGGCCAGCGGCGTGAACCCGTCGGCGCCGGTGGTCTCGGCACTCCAGAGATCGTGGTAGCCGGCACCCTCGGCGCGACGGAAGAGCTCGGCGTGGTCGGCAAGCGCCACCCCGTTGAACGGCACCGTCAACCCCACGCGAACGTCCACCGCGTAACAACCCTATTGGTACGCCATGGACGTTCGCCGCCCCGCGGGTGCTCCCGCGGCGCGTAGGGTGGCCCCCGTGCGCGAACCGCTCACGGGTATCGCCGACGCCGACGCGATCCTCCAGCGTCCGTTCCCGCTCCCCTCGGTGCCCATCCCGCTGTGCCGCTGGGTCGATGTGATCCAGGTCGCGCAACACGGCGTCGAGGTGGCGTGGAACCTCGACGACACGAGACCCGGCACCCCCGGCCGCCTCGCGCTCTACGCCGGCACCGACGCGCCGCCGGACCGCGACCTCGACGACGCCGCGCCGAGCGAAGAGCGCGGCGGCGTCGCGATCCGGTCAGCGCCGTTGCCCGAAGCCGAACCCAGCCTGCGCCCCGTCACCGAGCTCACCTGGCAACACGAAGGCCTCCACCTCCGCCTCACCGCCCAGGGCCCGTGGGACCTCGACGCGCTGCTCGCCCTCGCCCGCTCGATATAGGGTGACCACCGCAGTGGCGGCCCGACTGCACCGCAACGAGTACATGGGGATGCTGGGCGGCGCGCTGCTGGCCGTCAGCGTCTTCCTGCCCTGGTACGGCACCGACGCCTCGAACCGCTTCGCCAACATCGACGGCAAGCGCGGCGATCAGTCGTGCTTCGAGGTCCACCCGATCCTGCGCTGGCTGCTGCTGGCGGCGGCGGTCGCGCCGTTCATCCTCGCCTACATCATCGCCAACGACATCAAGCTCTCATGGGCGCGCGGCGAGATGACCGCGGTGACCTCGATCGCCGCGTTCGGCCTCGTCGTCTTCAACGGCGTCATCGACCGCCCGGGCGAGCCGTCGAGCGCGATCTCGCTGAAGCTCGGGTGGTTCGTCGCGCTCCTGGGAACCTTGATGATGATCGTCGGCGCCGCCCTTCGCTCCTCCGAGCACGAGCGCTCCCGCAAGCCACCGGGGACCATCTGATGAACACCACCACCCGCCCTGACCGCAACGTCGCCCTCGAGCTCGTGCGCGTGACCGAGGCCGCTGCGCTCGCCGCCGCCCGGCGCATCGGCATGGGAGACAAGGAGGCCGCCGACCAGGCCGCCGTCGACGCGATGCGCGTCGTCCTCGAGACCATCCACATGGACGGTGTCGTGGTGATCGGCGAGGGGGAGAAGGACGAGGCGCCGATGCTCTACAACGGCGAGCAGGTCGGCGACGGCAACCCGCCGGAAGTCGACATCGCGGTCGACCCACTCGAGGGCACGCGCCTGGCCGCCGAGGGCCGGCCGAGCGCGCTGGCGGTCATCGCGCTCAGCCCGCGCGGCACGATGTTCGACCCCGGGCCGTGCGTCTACATGGAGAAGATGGCCGGCGGCAACGACATCGCCGACCTGCTCTCGCTCGACCGCCCGCTGGCCGAGACGCTCGGGCTCATCGCCGAGCGCCGCACCTGCGACATCCGCGACATCATGGTCGTCGTCCTCGACCGTCCGCGCCACGAGGAGGGCATCAAGGAGATTCGCGAGGCGGGCGCGCGCGTGCGCCTCATCACCGACGGCGACGTCAGCGCGTCGCTGCTGTCGGTGTCCGACCGCTCGCCGGTCAGCCTGCTGTGGGGGATCGGCGGGACGCCCGAAGGCGTCATCTCCGCCGCGGCGATCAAGGCGTTCGGCGGCGCGTTCATCGGCCGCCTGTGGCCCCGGGACGACGACGAGCGCCAGGCGGCGATCGATGCGGGCTATGACCTCGATCGCGTCCTCGACCAGGACGAGCTCGTCCGCGGCGACGACTGCTTCTTCTCGGCCACCGGCGTCACCGACGGCGACGTGCTGCAGGGCGTGCGCTACGAGGGCTCGACCGCGACGACCGAGTCGATCGTGATGCGCTCGCGCACCGGGACGGTCCGGCGCATCAGCGCGCGCCACAACCGGCCCAAGCTGCGCGCCTACATCGGCGAGCGCTACGGCTAGACGCGCGCGCCGGCGCGCGCGTGCGGCGGCGGCACCTCGTCGGGGGCGACGAAGCGCCCGACGACCGACTCCTCGAGGTCGAGCTTGGCCAGCGACCGCAGGAAGCCGTGGGTGACGATGACGTGGATCCGCGACTGGGTCTGCGAGTAGACGAACCGGCTCAGGCGGTAGGCGATCGCCGGGTAGAAGTTGGCCACCTCGACCTCGACGGCGACGTTGACGCACCCGGGGCGGGCCGACGGCCGGCGCTCGACGTCGATCTCCAAGTAGCCGTCGCTGTCGTGGCCGCGGCGGGCGACGAGCAGCCCGCGGGCGATCCGCCAGCGCACGACCCCGCGGCGCTCGTCCATCTCGTACTCGGGCGCGCGGAAGGTGATCAGCTTGAACGGGCGCGCGAGCAGGCAGACGTAGCGCTCGCCCTCGGTGTAGTAGACGCGCACGAGGCCGAGCGTGGCGCGGGTGAGGAAGCGCCAGTACGTGCGCGCCAGCCGCTCGAGGTACAGCGGCGACCACAGGGCGTCGATCGTCGCCGCCGGCAGCGAGACCTCGGCCGACTGGACCGACCGCACGGCGCCGGTGGAGCTGTCGATGGCGGTCGCGTCGTCGACGTCGCGGACGACGTCGACGTCGGCGGGCACCCGCTGGCCGAGCCGCCTGCGCAGGCCGACGTAGACGCCGGCCACGGCGGCGATCAGCGCGGCGGCGATCGCGGCGGGAGCCACGCGGGGAGCGTACCCGCTGGCTAGGCCAACAGCTCCACCTCGACCTCGGTCCCCGCCTCGGCGTCGCCGCTGCCGCTGGTGACGATGGCCAGGCCGTCGGCACGGAGCATCGAGCGCAGCTGGTGGGAGCCCTGCGGGCCGGTGGGCGTGGCGACCCCGTTGCGCAGCATCACGCGGACGCATTCGTCGCGATCGGGGTGGCGGGGGATCGGCGCGGCCAGCCGGGCGGTGACCCGCGGGGCCTCGGGCGAGGCGCCCTGCAGCGCGGCGATCGCCGGGCGAGCGAAGAGCATGAACGTGACCATCGCCGAGACGGGATTTCCGGGAAGGCCGAAGACCAGCGTCTGACCGCGGGTGCCGAACCACGTCGGGCGGCCCGGGCGAAGCGCCACTCGCCAGAAGACCTCGCGCACGCCGAGCGCGTCGAGGGCGGGCTTGACGTGGTCGTGCGGGCCGACCGAGACGCCGCCGGAGAGCACGACGACATCGGCGTCCTCGAGGGCAGCGGCGATCGCGGCGCGGGTCTCTTCCTCGGTGTCGCGGACGACGGCGACGCGGGTGAGTCGGGCGCCCGCCTGCGTGGCGAGCGCTCCGACGGTCAGGCCGTTGGTCTCGTGGATCTGGCCGGGGGCCAGCGGCTCGCCGGCGGCGACGAGCTCGTCGCCGGTGGCGAGGATCGCCACGCGCGGGACGCGCGCGCACGTCACGCGAGCGCGTCCGCAGGCGACCGCGAGCCCGAGCTCGGCGGCGCCGAGGCGCGTTCCGGCCGGCAGGACGACGTCGCCGGCGCGCAGGTCGTCGCCGGCGGGACGGACGTTGAGGCCGGGCTTGACGTCCTCGTCGAGGGTGATCTCGTCGCCGTCGTCGGTGACCCGCTCGAGCTGCAGGACGCCGTCGGCGCCCTCGGGCATCGCCGCGCCCGTCGAGATCCGGATCGCCTCGCCCTCGCCGACCGCGGTTGCGGCGGGTGCGCCGGCGCGCGACTCGCCGACGATGCGCAGGGTGCGCCCGGCCGCGCCGGCGCGCACGGCGAAGCCGTCCATGGCGCTGTTGGCGAACGCGGGCACGTCCCCGGCCGCGGCGACGTCCTCGGCCAGGACGCGGCCGAGCGCGTCGCGCACCGGGACCTCCTCGGTGGGCAGCGGCTGGACTTCGGCAAGGACCGCGTGGCGCGCGGCTTCGATCGAGAGGGCCATGGTCAGATCATCGCTGCCGTCGGCCGCGGCTGGTATCCAGGGGCATGCCCCCGTCCCCGATCGCCGACGTCCCGCCCGCCGCGATCGCGGACGGCGAGGCGCCCGCGAAGGCATGGCTGCTGGCCCTGATCGCCGAACGCGAGCTGCGCGATGCATCGGCGGTCCCGGTCGCAGAGCTCGTCCGCGACGGGCCCGCGTTGTGCGCCGCGGTGCTGCGCGCGGTCGGGTCCGACGCGGCCACCGAGCTGCCGCCGGCAGCCGCGCGGGCCGGAGCGATGGCGGGCGCGGGCAGCCCGGCGAGCACGGTCCTGGCGGTGGCCCTCCTGCGCACCGCGCTGTGGGAGTCGCTGAGGGCAGCGATGGGCCCGCTCGACGCGGCAACGACGGCCGCTCTGGCCGAGCGCCTGGCGTGGGTCTGCGACCGCGTGGCGGCCGCGGCGGTGAGCGCGCCACGCGGCGCGACCGCGTTGCGCGCGTATGACGCGCGCGGTCGAACCCGAGCGGGCACCGAGGGAAGCGGGGCCGACGCGGCGGCGGGCGCCGATCGGGCCGCGCGCGATGCGGGCGCGCTCGCCGCCGACGGGGCCGCCGACTGGCGCGCGGCCGCCGCCCGCTTCCTCGCCGACGGCCGCGCGTTCGCGCTGCTCGCCGTCGAGGTCGACGACGCCGCACGGCTGATCGCGGCCGATCCCGACGGGGCCGCTTCGGTGCTCGGGCGTGCCGAGGCCGCCGTCCGTGCCGAGCTGCGCCCGGACGATGTCCTCGGCCGCGAGGGTGACGGGCGGCTGTGGGTCGTCGCCGCGCAGCTGGGCGCCTCCGGCGCCCGCGCGCTCGCCGAGCGGCTCGCCGACGCCGTCTCCGCCGCGGCCGCGCCGCACGGCGCGCCGCTTGCGATCTCCGTCGGCATCGCCGCCGCTCCCGCAGACGGCAGCGACGTCGACGCGCTCGCCGCCCATGCCGACGAGGCGCTGTTCGCGGCCAGAGCGGCCGGGATTCCGGTGGTCTAGGGGGCCGGCGGGGTGACGCCGCCCGTGCCCGCATAGGGCGACGGGGTGGGGGCGGGCATCGCGGTGCCGCGCATCGGCACGACGCCGATCTTCGTCGACTGCTCCATGCCCAGCGACTCGGCCGCCGCCGAGGTGAGGTCGTAGCGGGCGCCGTTGGCGAACGGGCCGCGATCGACGACGGGCACGGTGACCGTCTTGCCGTCGAGGTACAGGGCGACGGGGGTGCCGCATGGCAGCGAGCGGTGGGCGACGCCGAGCAGCGCGTGGGTCATGACCTGCCCGCAGGCGGTGTGCTTGCCGTAGAAGCCGGGGCCGAACCACGTGGCGAGCACGGGCCGGTAGACCGTCGTCGTGGTCGTCAGCGGCGTCGCGGTGGCCGCCTGCGCCTCGGTGCCCGCGACGATCGCGCGCACCGAGAAGCTGCCGATCGCGTCGGTCCGCCAGCGCGCGAGGAACGAGCCGTCGGGCGCGACGACCGCGGTCGCGGTGCTGACCCAGTCGCCGTCGGCCTGCTGACGCTGGATCTGCAGTGTGCGGCCGGCCTGATCGGCGCCGACCGAGCCGCGGAAGCGCAAGGTGCGGCCGAGGAGCTCGCCCGGGCGGGTGAAGAGGGTGGGCGCCTGCGCGGACGGGCCGTCCGCGGTCGCGGTCACGGCGCCGACGCCGGAGACGCATCCGGCGGCGCAGATCAGGGCGCTCAGGGTCGCTGTGGTGCGGCGCAAGGGGGGCTTATGGGTCCTCGTTCGACGGCCTACGGGGTGAGCTGACGGGCGCGCGCCGAACGAGCGGCGCTACCAGCCGACGGCCGGATTAGCCCCAGCGGACCTTGGGTGGAGGCCCGCATTGGTTCCCCCGCTCCCCGGGTGTCAGGCACCCGGAGACTCGGCAGACGGCGGCAGCCTACCCCATCGGCGGCGCAGTTATGTCGAAGCCGCACGCGTGGGTGGGGAGCGGGGCGCTCGGGGTGCGGCCGGCAGGCCGCGGTGGGGCCGCGGGTGCTCGGGTGCGGCCGGGCGCTGAAGAGGTCGGTGCCGTGCGGGCGGTCGTCGTCGTTCGGGGTCGCGTAGCCCGCGGGCGGGACCGGGGGCTGCTTGGGCGCCGCCGCCTTCGGCCGCGCCGCCGACGGCCGGCTCCCCGCCGCGGCCCGCGCCTGGGGCGGCGCCTTCTTCGCCGCCGCCCGCTTCTTCGCGCCGCCCTTCGCCGCAGCCGCCCCGTCGGCCGCCGATGCGCCCGCCCGATCGCGCTTGGCGCTGCGCCGCTGCGGCCGCGTGTTCGGCAGCCCGGAGAAGACGTCGCGCTCGCCGGGAGGGGGGTCGCTCGAAGCCATGGCCAGGATTCTGCCGAACCGCTGCAGGACACCTCATCGGCGACCGAGACTTGAAACGAAGACCACGGTTTCACGTAGTAAGCGCGAAAGGCGACCCGCAGACGAACCAGGCCCTTGAGCCGAAGATCGAAGGACACGTACAATCACCGGCTACGCTGGGGCTGTACGTTTGGGGCGGTTACGCCCGCTTGCAGGGTTTCCCAGCGCCCTCCCCCCCAAAGAGACTCAAGCCGGGTGGAACGCCCGCCCGGAGGACCGAACGGACGCACATGTCAGTAGTGGAACTCCAGGAACTCGAAGAGATCAAGGGCTTGATGGCGAAGGGCCAGCAGGTTGGGGTCCTCACGTTCGCCGAGATCGCCGACGCGGTCTCAGAGCTCGATCTCGACGAGTCCGACGTCGAGGAGCTGCACGGGTACTTCGAGCGCTCCGAGATCGAGCTCGTCGAGGACATCGATCCGGCGGTCGCCGCCTCCAAGGAGGTCGAGCGAGCCCCGGACAAGCGCGGTCGGCGCAAGGCCAAGACGACCCTCGATCTTCGCCCGGACATGACGACCGACTCCCTTCAGCTCTTCCTGAAGGACATCGGCAAGGTCCGGCTGCTCACCGCGCAGGAGGAGGTCGACCTCGCCAAGCGCATCGAGCGCGGCGATCTCGACGCCAAGCAGAAGATGGTCGAGTCGAACCTGCGCCTGGTCGTCTCGATCGCCAAGAACTACCGCAACCAGGGCCTGCCGTTCCTGGATCTCATCCAGGAGGGGACGCTCGGCCTCGTCCGCGCGGCGGAGAAGTTCGACTACCGCAAGGGCTTCAAGTTCTCGACCTACGCGACGTGGTGGATCCGCCAGGCGATCGCCCGCGCGCTGGCCGACAAGGCGCGCACGATCCGCATCCCCGTCCACGTCGTCGAGAAGCTCAACAAGATCGGCCGGGCCGAGCGCAAGCTCGTCACCGAGCTCGGTCGCGAGCCCAGCGCCGAGGAGATCGCCGAGGTCACCGGGATCGACCCCGAGGAGGTCGACTCGATCAAGCGCTCCGCGCAGGCGCCGGTCTCGCTCGAGAAGCCGGTCGGCGACGAGGAGGAGTCGGAGTTCGGCCAGTTCATCGCCGACGAGCGCGCCGAGTCGCCGTACGAGCGCGCGGCCGAGATTCTCACGAAGGAGGCGCTGCGCGAGGCGCTGGAGAACCTCTCCTACCGCGAGCGCCGCGTCCTTGAGCTGCGCTACGGGCTCGGCGGCGAGCACCCGCGCACGCTCGACGAGGTCGGGCGGACGTTCAACGTCACGCGCGAGCGCATCCGCCAGATCGAGAACCAGTCGCTGAAGAAGCTGCAGTCGCTGGCCGAGGCGCAGAAGCTGCGCGACGTCGCGTAGCCAGCCGTCCGTCCAGCGGGGCTTCGAAACCGTTCAACCTCGGGGGTCGGCGTCCGATCCCCGAGGTTGATGACCTTCGATCTGGACTTCTGCCTGCGCCACCTCATCGAGGAGAACGGTTCGGACCTGCACCTCAAGGTGCCCGCGCCGCCCGTGATCCGCGTCGATGGCGAGATGCATCCGATCGCGGGCCTGCCGGCGCTGCAGCCCGAGGACACCGAGCGCGCGGTCCTCGAGATGCTCGACGACCCGCCCAAGCTCGAGGAGTTCGCCAACGAGTACGAGGTCGACTTCGCCTACTCGATCCCCGGCCTGGCGCGCTTCCGCGTCAACGCGTTCCGCCAGCGCGGCTCGGTCTCGCTGGTCATCCGCGCGATCCCGGTGTCGATCCGCACCGTCGAGGAGCTCGACCTGCCGCCGGTCATCACCGAGCTGGCCGAGGAGGAGCGCGGCATCGTGCTGCTCACCGGCACCACCGGCTCGGGCAAGTCGACGACGCTCGCCGCGATGATCGACCACATCAACTCGACGCGGCGCCGGCACATCGTCACCGTCGAGGACCCGCTCGAGTTCCTGCACGTCGACAAGAAGTCGATCATCAACCAGCGCGAGGTCGGCATGGACACGACCTCGTTCAAGCGCGCGCTGCGCCGCGTGCTGCGCCAGGACCCCGACGTGATCCTGATCGGCGAGATGCGCGACGAGGAGACCGTCCACACCGCCCTGAGCGCGGCCGAGACCGGCCACCTGGTCTTCTCGACCGTCCACACCGTCGACGCCGCCGAGACCGTCAACCGCCTCATCGACTTCTTCCCGCCGCACATGCACAACCAGGTGCGCGCGATGATCGCCTCGACGCTCAAGGGCGCCGTCTCGCAGCGGCTCGTCCCGACGGTCGACGGCAACGGCCGCATCGCCTGCTGCGAGGTCCTGCGCATGACCGGTCGCGTCCGCGACATGATCATGAACCCCGACGAGACCGGCCGCCTGCCGGAGGTCATCGCCGAGGGTTCCTTCTACGGGATGCAGACGTTCGATCAGCACCTGTTCGAGCACCTCAAGAACGGGCGCGTCGACATGGAGACGGCGATCCAGTTCGCCACCAGCCCGCACGACTTCAAGCTGCTGGTCGCCGCCGACGGCAAGCGCGGCACGACGATGGACGACCTGACCGACGCGGAGACGCGCCGGTCGCCGATGGCCGTCTAGTCGGTCTAGAGGTACGCTCCCGCCCGTGGAGCACTGGGACCTGCGGACGCTGGATGTCGAGCCGCACGAGCCGCGCATCCTCGACTCCTCGCGCGGTGCCGCGCGCACCGTGGTTCTCCAGCTTCCGGCCGGCGAGGCCCTGCAGGAGCACCAGGTCCACGAGCGCGCGCATCTGGTCGTCGTCGACGGCGAGGTCGAGATCGCCCGCGACGGCGAGACGGTCGCCGGCGGGCCGGGGCTGCTCGCGGTCTTCGACCCCGGCGAGCGCCACGAGGTGCGGGCGCGCAGCGACGCGCGGCTGCTGCTGGTGCTCGCGCCGTGGCCCGGCGACGGCCACCCCGGCGCGCGCGACGCCTGAGGCGCCGTAACTTCACTTGGTAAAGTGTTGGGGAGATGCCGAACGATCCCAGCTGTCCCGTCTGCCGTACCGCCGACGTCGTCTGCGGCAAGTGGACGCTGCTGCTCGTTCGCGACCTCGCCGAGGGCTGCACGCGCTTCTGCGAGCTCGAGCGCTCCCTGGCGGGCATCAGCCCGCGCACCCTCTCCCTGCGCCTGCGCGCGCTGGAGGAGGAGGGGATCGTCGAGCGCCAGACCTTCGCCGAGGTCCCGCCGCGCGTCGAGTACTCGCTGACCGAGAAGGGCCAGGCGCTCATCCCGATCATCGACGGCATGCGCGAGTACGGCGAGCGCTGGCTGGGCGCCGAGTGCGCTGCCGAGCCCGCGCTGGACACCGCCGCCATCGTCGCCGCCTAGTGGGCCTTGCGGCAACGTTGCACGTGAAATCCCGGGCGCCGATCGCCGCCAGGCGGCGTCCTCGACCCTCGAAATCCCAGAGGGATTCCTTCGGGTCTGCGTCCTTGCCTGCCGGCGCCGGCATCCCGGGCTTTCACGCACACCGTCACCGCAAGACCCACTAACCGCAACTCGCGCCGCCCGCGCGAGTCCTTGGTCGCAGGATGGCAGGACATCGTGCAGGGATTGCGGGCCAGGATGGCCGAGCTACTCTCGCCGCAGTGGGTGCCACGACGATCACGCGTCGGCGCGCCCTCGTCCTCGGAGCGGCAGCCGGCATGGGATCGCTGCTCGCCCGACCGATGACCGCGCTCGGACGCGCCGTCCCCGGCCGCCTGCGCGGCTTCGGGATGGACGTGGGGCCGGCCGACTTCGACGGAGCCACGAGCCGGGTGCTGCGCGCGCCGCGGCGCTTCGACCTGCTCGGCGTGCGCGGGGCGCGCGCCTTGCCGCTCGAGGTTCGCGTGCGTCGCGACGGCGGGCGCTGGAGCCCGTGGGTGGCGCTCGCCGTGCACGGCGACCACGCGCCGGACACCGGCACCGGCGAGCGCGCCTCGGACCCGGTGTGGGCGGGCGGGTGCGACGAGCTGCAGCTGCGCGCGGCGCGCCGGCCGCGCGCGAAGCTGCGGATGCACTTCGTGGCGGTGCCGCCAGTGCGGCGCTCGCCGCTGGCCCGTGCGGCGGTCGCGCCCAAGCAGACGTCGCCCCAGCCGGGCACGCCGCCGGCGATCATCTCGCGCGCCTCGTGGGGCGCCGAGGCCGTCCCGCCGCGCGCGGCGCCGTCCTACGGCGTCGTCCAGCTCGCCTTCGTGCACCACACGGTCAACGCCAACGACTACACCGCCGACCAGTCGGCCTCGATCGTGCTGGCGATCGCCAAGTACCACCGCGACACCAACGGCTGGAACGACATCGGCTACAACTTCCTCGTCGATCGCTTCGGCCAGGTCTTCGAGGGCCGCGCGGGCGGGGTCGACCAGCCGGTGGTCGGCGCGCACGCCCAGGGCTACAACGACCAGTCGACCGGCGTGGCGGTCATCGGCACGTTCAGCGACGCGCCGATCCCCGAGCCGGCGATGGCGGCGGTCGCGCAGCTGCTGGGATGGAAGCTCTCGCTGCACGGCGTGCCGTGCGAGGGCGGGCTCACCGTGCTGTCCGGCGGCGGCGACCTCAACCGCTACGTTGCCGGCACGCCCGTCTCGTTCCAGCGGATCTCGGGCCACCGCGACGGCGATGCGACCGAGTGCCCGGGCAACACGGCCTACGCGCAGCTGCCCGAGCTGCGCCGGCGCGCCGCGGCGCTGGCGGGGCCGATCGCCGCGCGCGGGCAGATCAGCCTGAACTCGGCGGCCTCCAAGGTGCCCTACGGCAACGACGCGGTGTTCACCGGGGCGGTCATCCGCCCCGACTCGACCGCCGGCGCGGGCGACGCCGTCGCGCTGCAGAAGCGCGGGGCGAAGGGCGGCTGGGTGACGGTCGCGCGGACCGCCGCGCTGGCCGACGGGTCCTTCGTCGTGCGGCTGCCGTGGCGGCGGGGCGCCGACGTGCGGGCAAGCGCGGCGGGCATGACCTCGCGCGTGGAGCGCGTCGGCGTGACGCCGGCGCTGTCGACCCGGCGGGCGCCGAAGCGGATCGCCGCTGGCGGCGCGGTGGCGCTGTCCGGGCGCGTGCGCCCGGCGACG
>Ga0081539_10004799_pt1 | contig 14543 bp, 13 predicted proteins | sample TabmetS4T2R2_FD_71023 | JGI IMG/M metagenome (GOLD analysis project Ga0081539, IMG submission 71023) | Tabebuia heterophylla rhizosphere microbial communities from the University of Puerto Rico - S4T2R2 | ecosystem: Host-associated > Plants > Roots > Rhizosphere ...
CTCGACCCCCGCCCCGGTGCTCGCCCCGAGCGCGCAGGCCGCCACCGGCAACATCCCCGAGGTCGTCCAGAAGGTCGAGCCGTCCGTGGTCACCGTCGCCCACGACCAGGGGACCGGCAGCGGGGTGATCTGGTCCAAGGACGGCGTGGTGGTCACCAACAACCACGTGGTCCGGGCCGGGGACCAGGTCGTGGAGCGCGTCGAGGTCGCCTTCTTCGACGGCCGCCGCGTCCCCGGCACCGTCAGGGCCACCGATCCCAGCACCGACCTCGCCGTGGTCCAGGTCGACCGCAAGGACCTCAAGCCGGCCACCTTCCAGCGAGCGTTGCCGCAAGTCGGCGAGCTGGCGGTGGCGGTCGGCAGCCCCCTCGGCTTCGAGAACACCGTCACCGCCGGCATCATCTCCGGCCTCCACCGCGAGATCCCCGGCTCGGCCCAGCAGGGCATCCGGTCGCTGGTCGACCTGATCCAGACCGACGCGCCGATCTCCCCGGGCAACTCCGGCGGCGCCCTTCTCAACGGCCGCGGCCAGGTGGTCGGCATCAGTGTGGCCTACATCCCTCCCGAGCAAGGAGCGGTATCGATCGGCTTCGCGATCCCTGCCGCCACCGCCGTCGACGTGGTCGGCGAGCTGCTGCGCACCGGCCGCGCCACCCACGCCTACCTCGGCATCGAGCCCACCCCGGTCACCCGCGAGGTCGCCGCCCAGCTCGGCCTGGACCAGGCCGCCGGCGTCCTGGTCATGGAGGTGGGGGACGACACCCCGGCGGCCAAGGCCGGCCTCCAGCCCGGCGACGTCATCGTCCGCCTCGACGACAAGCCGATGGACACCGTCGAGGACCTGTTCGGCGAGCTCCGCCAACACCGCCCGGGCGACCGCGTCACCCTCACTCTCATCCGAGACGGCCACGAACAACAACGCACGACAACCCTAGCCGACAACCCCAACGGGTAGTCAGTCAGCCGGTCGTGGGATCTCGGCCGCCTCGTTCCTGCTGCCGGTACCCGTAGGCGGCCGCCCGCACCGACTGGTCGCTCTCCAGCCCCGACCCGAGCGCCCCCCCGACGGTGGCGATAGAGCTGGCCAGCCAGGCGATGGTCAGATACTCGGGCCAGCCGACCGGGTGCTGGAGGGTCTGGCCGAGCAGCTCACCGGTGACCAGGAACCATGCGGCGGCCAGGGTGGCCATCAGCAGCGCCACATACAGGCAGCCGACGCCAAGGACGACCGTGAGCAGGGTGGCCGCGTTGAACAGCCGGGCCCGGTCGCGGGCGACCCGGCCACCCGGGCGCTCCCACAGCTCGTGGTCGATGACGAGCCACGCCACCATGGCCCCGATCGAGAACACGGTCGCCACCGACAGCCGCAGCGGGCCAAGGGAGTCCGCCAGCTGCCAGAGGTCGGAGGTCACCACGGCGAAGGCGCCGGCCGCCAGGGCGGCCGCCAGGGCGCCGGACAGGCCGGTGATCAACCGCCAGGGGCGGTTGGCGCGGACCATGCCGGCCAGCAACCTCGCCTGACCGCGGATCCCAGGGAGGACGAAACGCACATCGACGTCGGTATCGGCTGCGACCACCCGCCGGATGGAGGCCACGAACCTGGGGCGTCGGGTCGACGGACGCTCGTGACCTTGTGGAAGCGCGAGGCGTTCCCGGTCCAGTTCCTCAACCAGGCCGATGACCATCTCCCGGACACGCTGGTATAGCTGGCGGGCCCCGAGGGCCGGCAGCGAGGCCAAGGCGACACCGTCGGTCAAGCTGGCCTCGGCCACGATCGGCCGCAGGCCAATGCGGCGGGGCAGGTCGGTCAGGCAGACCACCAGATCCCAGCCTTCCCGCGCCCGACTCTCGCGGGCGACCGCCATGATCCGCTCCTCATCGGCGAGATCAAAGCGTTCGCACCCGACCCGGATCTGCCAAGACACTTGGTCGTCGAGGCGCCCGGCCAGCAGCTCGGGCAGCTCGCCGGCCAACCGCTCGGCCAGCTCGGCAGGGAGGTCAGGGTCGGCCAGCAAGCCGAGCACCACGCCGTCGAGGCGCCCGGATCGCCCGCCATCGGTTGCCGCCACGGCCGCCTCCCACCATGCTGCACTCGCCTGCAGCACAGCTTGGCTCGCCCACCCGCCTGAGCGCCACCTGCGACGCTGGAGACGGCTCGGCCGCGGCTCGGGGCCAAGCCATCCACTCCACCGATGGTCAGGCCGGCACGATCCTGAGGGCAGCAGCCTCGGTCTCGTCGGCAACCTCGTCGACCAGCGCCTCAAAGCGTTGGTCTTGATCTACCGACCGAGGAGAGGCCCAGCTGGCCGTCTAGAGCGCCACGAATCCCCGCCACCGCGCGAACGGGATCGGCCGAGCCCCAACCCCGGGCACTCTGCATGCAGCGGCCGCAGCCGTGGACGAACTCGAGGGTCAGATCAACTGGCGCCAGGGTCGTCCTGGAGTCGCCCCGGTAGGCGACGCACCCCGACTCAGAGAGTACAAGTCGGACTGGCAAATCTCTGGCAAACGGCGGCTGGCGGCTCTCGGTCACGCGACAGGTCGGGTGCTGGACCCGGCCTGACCTGTGGTTTTGGGGTGGAGCCCCCCGCCGGAATCGAACCGGCGACCCCATCCTTACCATGGATGTGCTCTGCCGACTGAGCTAGGGGGGCTTGGTGCAGGAGGCATGGTACATGGGGTCGATCGGTGTTGTCGTGGTGCTCACAGGATGCGGCCGGCCTTGAGGACCAGGGTGCGGGGTGGGTGGGTGACGACGGCTTCGCCCAGGGTGGCGGCCTCGACCAGGACCAGGTCGGCGGCGCAGCCGGGGCCAAGGCCGTAGTTGGGGAGGCCGAGGACGGTGGCGCCGCCCGTGGTGGCGACCTCCAGGGCGGTGGCCAGGTCCTGGTCGCGGCGGGCGCCGGCGCGCCAGGCGAGGAGGGCGGCGCGGGCCAGCAGGTCGCCGTCGCCCCAGGGTGACCACAGGTCGCGGATGCCGTCGCAGCCCAGGCCGACGGCCACGCCGGCCGACCGGAGCAGAGGAAGGGGCAGGGGCTGGCGGTTGCCGGGGGCGACCGTGGTCAGCGAGATGCGCTGGTCGGCCAGGCCGTCGATCAGCCGCTGCAGCCGTGACAGGGGGACCTCGGCGAGGGCGAAGGCGTGGCTGACGGTGACCTTGCCGGCCAGCCCCAGGGCGCGGGTGCGCTCGATGATGAGGTCGATGGTGAAGGCGCCGAGCTCGCCGCCGTCGTGCAGGTGGATGTCGAGCCCGCAGCCATGGCGGTCGGCGATGGCGAAGATCGTGTCGAGGTGCTCGACCGGCCGGTGGTCGAAGCCGGCAGGGTCGAGGCCCCCGACCAGGTCGGCGCCGTCCTGGACGGCCGCCTCCAGCAGGCCGGCGGTGCCGGGGCGGACCAGCAGGCCGCTCTGGGGGAAGGCGACCAGCTCGATGTCGATCCGGTCGGCGAAGGCGGCCCGGGCCTCCATGACTCCGTGCAGGCTGTCCAGGCCGGCGGCGGTGTCGACGTCGACGTGGCTGCGGATGTGGCTGGTGCCGGCGGCCACGTAGGCGGCGAGCAGGTTGGCGGCCCGTTCGGCCACGGTCACCCCGGCCGCGGCCAGCTCGGCCCGGCCCCGGTGCTCGTTCTCGATCAGGGCGGCCAGGCCGTCGCCGGCGGTGTGGGGCCGCCACGGCAGCCCCCACAGGGTCTTGTCCAGGTGGGCGTGGGCGTCGACCAGCCCGGGCAGCGCGAGCTGGCCACCGCCGTCGACCAGGGTGGCGCCGGCCGGCGTCACCAGCCCCTCCCCCGCCTCGGCGATCCGCCCGCCGTCGACCAGCAGGTCAAGCGCCGGGCCGCCCATCGGCCGGACGTTGCGTAGCAGCAGTCGCTCCACCCGTGCAGCCCAGTCGATCGCGGCGGCCCTGTCAACTGCCGGAGCGGCCGGCCGGTAGGACGCCGGATCGAGGAACTTGAGATCCGGCGACCTCAGGATCTAGGAGGAACGTCCGATCCGGCGGGGACGCCGGCACCCTACGGTGGCCTTCCCGCGGCCCCGGGCGGGAGAAGGAGCAGCCAACGATGGATGCGAGCGCGGTGATCGTTGAGGCCCACGCGGAGCTCGAGCGGCTGTTCGCCGCCTACGAGGGCGCGGACGGGCTGGCAACCGCGCGCGTGCGGATCTTCGGCGCCATCGCCGGCGCCCTCGGGGTGCACGAGACCGTCGAGTGCGACCTGCTCTACCCGGCGCTGCAGGCGCAGACCAGCCGCTACGACGGTGACATCCGGCGCCAGCTCGAGCAGGCCCACCTGCTCCACCTGCTGGCGGTGGAGCTGGCGGCGATGGTCCCGACCGATCCCCGGTACGACGCCAAGGTGCAGGTGCTCCAGCAGGTGTTCCGCCTGCACGTCCGGGACGAGGAGGCGCTCATCCTGCCCGAGGTCCGCCGCCGCCTCAGTTCCTCGGACCGCGAGGCGCTCGGGCGCTCCCTGGCGGAACGGACCCGGCAGCTCAGCAACCGGCCGCGCCGCGGCTGGTGAGAAGGAGGACGACATGATCGAGGCCCCGGCGCCGGGGATGAGCGCGTCCCCGGGACCCCTCGCCGCCTGAGGGGGTGAAGCGCATACTCTTCGGCATGGCCGGCGCCGTCGCGAGCGCTCGCTTCGTCGGTCGGACAGCTGAGCTGGGCCGTCTCGAGGCGGCGTTCGCCTACGCCCGCGGCGGCGACCCGTTGACCCTGTGCGTTGGCGGCGAGGCCGGGGTCGGCAAGACCCGCCTGGTCAGCCGGTTCACCGACCAGGTCCGCGAGGGCGGCGGGCAGGTGCTGCTCGGCGGCTGCATCGAGCTCGGCGAGACCGCCCTGCCGTACGCGCCGCTGGCCCAGGCGCTGCGCGGGCTGGGCCGGGAGCTGGAACCGGCGGCCCTGGACGAGCTGGTCGGGCCCGGGCGGCCGCTGCTGGCCCGGCTGCTGCCCGAGCTCGGGCAGGGCGAGGAGCCGGCCGCGGCCGGCCAGGCCGCCGGCCCGTCGGGCCAGGCCCGGCTGTTCGAGGCGTTCCTGGCCCTGCTGGAGCGCCTGGCCGACCGGTCACCGGCCGTGCTGGTGGTCGAGGACCTGCACTGGGCCGACCGCTCGACCCTCGACCTGCTCGCCTTCCTGCACCGCAACCTCCAGGCGGGCCTGCTCCTGGTCCTGACCTACCGCAGCGACGAGCTGCACCGCCGCCACCCCCTGCGGCCGTTCCTGGCCGAGCTGGACCGCAGCGGCCGGGCCGACCGGCTGGAGGTCGCCCGCTTCGACCGGGTCGACGTGGCCGACCTGCTGGCCGGCATCCTCGGGGGCCGGCCCGGCGACGACCTGGTGGAGCGGATCTGGCGCCGCTCCGAGGGCAACGCGTTCTTCGCCGAGGAGCTGCTCGCCGCCAGCCACCAGGGCGGCGCCGGCGCCCGCGGCCTGCCCCCGAGCCTCCAGAACGTGCTCCTGAGCCGCATCCAGGTCCTGCCCGACCAGGCCCAGGCGACCCTGCGGCTGGTGGCCGCGGCCGGCGGCCGGGTCGAGGACGAGCTGCTGGCCGCGGTCAGCGACCTGCCCGAGGCCGACCTGCTGGCCGCCCTGCGCGAGGCCGTCGCCCACCAGGTGCTGGTCCCCGACCCGGCCACCGAGACCTACGCCTTCCGCCACGCCCTCGCCCAGGAGGCGCTGTACGCCGAGCTGCTGCCCGGGGAGCGGGCCCGGCTCCACGCCCGCTTCGCCAGGGTGCTGGCCGAGCCCGGCCGGGTGGCCGCCCCGGCCCGGCTCGCCTACCACTGGGTCAGGGCCCACGAGCCGGCCCGGGCCCTGCCGGCCGCGGTCGAGGCCGGGCTGCAGTCCGAGGCGGCCTACGGGTTCGCCGACGCCCAAGGGCACTTCGAGCTCGCCCTCGACCTCTGGGACCAGGTGGCCGACGCCGGCGAGCGCGCCGGCCAGGACCGGGCCGCGGTCCTCCAGCACGCGGCCGACGCGGCCTTCCTGGCCGGGGACCCGAACCGGGCCATCACCCTGACCCGGGCCGCCCTGGCGGTCGTCGACGCCGGCCGGGACCCGGTGCGGGCCGGGCTGCTGCACGGACGGCTCGGCGAGTACCTGCGGGCGACCGGGGGCGAGGGCGCCCTGGCCGAGTACGAGGCGGCGGTCCGGCTGGTGCCGGCCAGCCCGCCACGGGCCGAGCGGGCCCAGGTCCTGGCCGCCTTCGGCGAGGCCCTGATCACCGAGGGCCGCTACCGGGAGTCGCGGGAGCTGTGCGAGGAGGCGATCGCCATCGCCGGCCGGATCGGCGCCCTGGCCGAGGAGGGCGACGCCCGCCGGGCCCTCGGAGTGGACCTGGCCTTCCTCGGCGACCTGGACGCCGGGGTCGGCCAGCTCGACCTGGCCCGGCGGATCGCCGAGACGGTCGGCAAGGTCGACGAGGTCGCCCGCGCCTTCGCCAACCTCTCGGGCCTGCTGGAGGCCTTCGGCGAGCTGGAGGATGCGACCGAGGTCGCCCTGGAGGGCGCCGAGCTGGCGGCCGGCCAGGGGCTGGGCCGCTGGCACAGCCCGTTCCTGACCGCCATGGCGGCCAGGGCCCAGCTCGGGCTCGGGCGCTGGCACGACGCCGACGTGCTGCTGGAGCGCGCGGCCGGCCGCGTCGCCCCCGAGCTGGCCGCGGCCCGGGTCTACATCCACACCGCCCGCTGCCAGCTGGAGCTCGCCCGGGGCCGGGCCGAGGCGGCCGCCGGCCACCTGGCGGTGGCCCGTGAGGCCTACGCCCAGACCGTCACCCAGCCCTGGTTCGCCACGCCGCTGTTCGTGGCCACGGCCGAGCTGGCCCTGCTCGAGGGCCGCCCGGACGGCGCCGCGGCCGCGGTGGCCGAAGGGCTGGGGGTGGCCGGCGCCGACCCCGGCTTCGCCGCGCCCCTGTTCGTCCTGGGGCTGCGCGCGGCCGCCGACCGGGCCGAGCTGGCCCGCGCCCACCGGGACGACGGGGAGGCCGCCGAGGCCGGCCGGGTCGGGGCCGCCCTGGCCGCCGAGCTACGGGCCCAGATGGCCCCCGACCGGGCCGACGGCGCCGTGCCGACGCCCCGGGCCGGCGCCCAGGCGCTGCTCTGCCAGGCCGAGCTGGCCCGGCTGGAGGGCCGCCCCGACCCCGGGCCGTGGGCGGCCGCGGCCACCGCCTGGGAACGGCTCGGCGAGCCCTACCCGGCTGCGTACGCCCGTTGGCGCGAGGCCGAGGCGCTGCTGCTCGGCGGCCGGGCCCGCGAGCAGGTGGAGGCGTCGCTGCGGGCGGCGCACCGGACGGCGGCCGGGCTCGGTGCGGCCTCCCTGCTGGCCGAGATCGAGGGCCTGGCCCGGCGAGGCCGCCTCGACCTCGGGACCGGCGGCGGGAGCGCCCCGGCCCCGGCGCCCCCCTCGCCGCTCGACGCCCTCGGCCTCACTGCCCGCGAGCAGGAGGTGCTCGGGCTGGTGGCGCAGGGGCGGACCAACGCCCAGATCGCCGAGACGCTGTTCATCAGCCCCAAGACGGCCACCGTGCACGTCTCCAACATCCTTGGCAAGCTCGGCGTCCGCAACCGGGTCGAGGCGGCCACCATCGCCCACCGGCTCGGGGCCCCGCAGCCGAAGCCCTGACCGCCGGTCAGCCGGCGATCCGGTCGCCGCTGGGGGCGACCACGAACCACCTGGCCCCGAACTGGTCCAGGCCCTGCCCGGTGGCGTCACCAGGCTGGCTGTCGCCGGCGTAGTAGTAGAGCGGGTGCCCGTGGTAGGTCACCTGGGCACCGCCGGCGCCGGGGATGGTCCCGAGCTGGCCGCCGGCCACGCCGGTCCCGGCCTGGGGGGCGCCGTTGCTCAGGTACGGCGGCCAGGCGCTGGCGCAGGCGCCGTGGCAGCTGGACTTCCCGGCGCTGTCCGCCTCGAACAGGTACAGGGTCCGCCCCTGGGCGTCGACCAGGGTCTGACCGAGCTTGCTGTCGCGCAGGTCGACGGCCGCGCCCATGGCCGCCCCTCCGGCCGTCGTCGCCGGACCGGCCCCGTAGAGGCCGCCGCCGTTGCCGTTCCCTCCGCTGCAGGCGGCGGCGACCAGCATCACCGCGACCACCCCGGCAACGGCCCACCAGAGCTTCTTGATCGTGTGCACCTTGCACTCCCTTGGAAGGGCGGTCTGGTCGACCGCCACGTCCATCACCGTACGGCGCGGCGGCGGCCCGCGGATCGGACGATACCCCGATCTCCGGGCGCCACCGACTCCAGGATCCTGCCGCCGGCCCTCCTACCGGGGGAGGCGTTCCTCCCAATCGACCCAGGTGGTCCCGGTGGCCCGACGTAGGCGTCGACGGCGGACCGGCGCCGGTCGGCTAGCGGCGGCGCAGCGCGCGCAGCCGGGTGATCGCCAGCAGCCCGACCAGGCCGTTCACGACCAGCAGGAAGACCTGGTAGACCAGGGACCGGGCCGGGGCGTCGCCGAGCAGGTCGACGACCAGCCGGACCAGGCCCACCGCGGCCCCGGCGACGACCAGGGCGGCCAGCGACCGCCACACCAGCACCTGGCGCCGCCGCTCCAGGCTCTCGGGGTGCTCACCGTTCCCGTGATGCTCCTGCACCCTCGCATTGTGGGCGCGATCGCCTGCTCAGCTCCAGCGGATCCGGACCTGGGTCCGCCACTGGTCGATCAGGTCGGGCCGGCCGTCGCTTGCGAGCTCGTCGGCCCGGTTCCACAGGCTCAGGTAGACCTGCACGGCGGTGCCCGACAGCACCGCCGCCGGCCGGCCGGTCCCGCCCGCGGTGGTCACGACCGGTCCGTCGCCGATCCGCAGGGTCCAGGCGTGCCCGGTGTCGTCGGTCCTGACCAGGACCGTGGTGGGCTCGGCGGCGTGCAGCCTGCCCTTGCCGCGGGTGATGAAGCCCGTCAGCAGCTCGTCGATCCCGTCGGCGGCCAGGGCCGGGTCGATGCCGACGTCGGCCGCCGTCGGCCACCGCCCGAGGGCGGCCCCGACCGCGTCGACGCTGTGGATGGTGGTCTCGTGCGCCTGCCGCCGGGCCCAGAACCGCCGCGGCGGCGGGGCGTCCTCGAGGAACACCATCGCCTCGGCGTCCTCCGGGGTCGCCCGCACGGTGTCGGCCAGGACGGCCACACCGTCGGCGTACCAGTCGAGCAGCCGGGCCGCGGACCGGCCCTCGGCCTGGGAGGCCGCGGTGTCGTGGCCGCGCTCCCCGCGCAGGTTGGCCGCCGCCCACCGGTGCACCATCCCCTGGTGGACCACCAGGTCGGTGACGTCCCAGGCCGGGCAGGTCGGGACCTTGGCGTCCAGCCCGGCGGCCGCGGCCGCGGCCGCGAGGGCGGCCCCGCTGCGGGTCAGCGCCTCCAGGTGCTGCTCCAGGGTCAGGTGGGTCGCCATGGCGGCATGGTACCGGGCGTCAGCGACCGCCACCGGTCCGAGGGGATGGTGACCGTGACCACCGCTGTGCTCATCGGCCTCCCCGGCGCTCAGCCCGGGAACTGGCCCAGGGTGACTTTGGCGGTCCGGGTGCCCCCGTCGGAGCGGGCGACCCGGACGGTGACGGTCTGGCCGGGACGCAGCCCGGCGAGCACGTCGGCCAGGGTGCCCGGGTCCGGGGTGGCCGTGCCCTGGACGGCGGTGCCCAGCTCCCCGGCCCGTAGCCCGGCCCCGGCGGCCGCGCCGCCCATCTGGGGGTCGCTGGCGGCCAGGGTGGTGCCGCCGGTCCCGGCGGCGGCGCTGGAGCAGCCGGCCAGGAGCAGCGCCGCCACCGCCGTGGCGACGAGCGTGAGGGATGCCGGGGTCCGCGGCCGGTCCAGGGTGGTCGCCCGGTGCCAGCGGTGGCGCAGGATCAGGACTCCCAGGAGCCCGTCCAGGGCCAGCAGCCCCCACCAGCTGAGGAGCGCGAAGGCGTCCCACAGCCCGTGGCCCACCGGGGTCAGGATGCCGCGCAGCACCTCGGTCTGGACCAGGTTCAGCAGCGACGGGCTGCCGGCGGTGAACAGGGCGTTGAAGGCGTAGCCGGCGCTCTCGAAGGCGGCGAAGCCGAAGCCGACCGCCGCCCCGAGCACGATCCCGTCGCGCATGGTGTAGCGGGGCAGGCGGCGGGCGAGCAGCCACAGGGCGGCCAGCTGACCGCCTCCTCGATCAGGCCGACGCCGGCGAAGGCCGGCCCGGACGGCTGCCGCAGGAAGGCCGCCTCCAGGACCGAGGCCCCGAGCACGCCCAGGATCCCGCCGTAGACGAAGGCGGTGAAGATCCGCTGGGCGGCGACGACGTGGTCGGCGTGCCCGAAGGCGTAGGTGACGAAGGCGACCGGGACCAGGAAGCTCCCGAGCAGGATGATGGTCGGGACCAGGTTGGCGTTGCCGGTGGCGAAGGTCACCGCCACCGTGGCCACCCACAATCCCAGGCCGCCGAGGAACATGCGCAGCCAGGGCCGCCTGCTCCACCAGCCGTGGGGTTCGGCCCCGGTCCCGGCGGCGCCCCGGACTGCTTCAGGGATGGTCTGTGTCATGGCACCCTCCTTGTGCTGGTCCAAGGGTCGCGCCGCGACCGGCCGCTGTCGCCACCGCCAGCGGCCATCTCCGCTGGTGGCTGGCTGGATCCCGGACTGGCGGCTATCTGAGCAGTCCGGCCACCAGGTTGATGGCGGTGGCCAGGATGACGGCGCCGAGCAGGTAGGACAGCAGAGCCTGGCGCAGGGTCGCCGCCCGGAACGCCGAGGTCCGCAGCGAGGTGTCGGACACCTGGAAGGTCATCCCGACGGTGAAGGCCAGGTAGGCGAAGTCGGTGTAGCGCGGCGGCGCGTCCTGGTTGAAGTCGATCCCGCCGCGGGGATGGCTGTAGTACAGCCGCGCGTAGTGGAGGGTGAACACGGTCTGGACGACCGTCCAGGACAGGGCCACGCTGGCCACCGCCAACGCCGCGTGGAGGTCGCGGGTCCCCGGGCCGGTGGCCCGGCCGGCCGTGATCGCCAGCCCGATCGCCAGCAGGCTGGCCATGCTGGCTACCAGCAGCAGGGCGTCGGCGACGGCCCGTCCCGGGTCCTCCCGCAGGGCCAGCCGCGCGGTCGCGGCCGGGTCCCGGTGCCAGACCGTGGCCCAGGTCCAGGCCAGGTACGCCCCGGCGGCCACGTCCCAGCCGACCAGGGTGCCGATCTGCCAGCTGGCCGGCAGCCCGACCAGGACCCCGGCGAGGATGCCGGCCACCGCCGCCATCGACGCGCGGGTCGAGGCGGACGCGCCTGGTCCCCGCCCGGCGTCGAGCGGCGGCACGCCCGGTGTCGTCCCGGTCCCCGGTTCCGTCATGTGGATCACCTGGCTCCGTGCCGAGGATGCCATCGCCGGCCGCCGCTGTCGTCCCGGCTGGCCGGTAGGGCGGGATTCCGCGGGAACCGCGCCCCCGCGCCGGTCAGGTGGGCAGCAGGCCGAGGTGGTCGAGAATCGCCGGGGCCACGCTCAGGAGCACCAGCCCGCACCGGGAGGGAAACTGGTTTCTGCATCGCCCTGTCGATGGTACGGCGAACCCGGGAGGTCGTGATGGCGTACGTGGACGTGAACGGCTTGGCGACCTGGCACGAGGTGCATGGCGACGGCCCTCCGGTGGTGCTGCTGCACGGGGCGTTTGCGGGGGCCTCTTCGTGGGCGGCGCAGGCCCCGGTGCTGGCCCGGGCCGGGTACCGGGTGCATGTGCCCGAGCGCCGTGGCCATGCCCACACCGGCGACGTCGAGGGCCCCCTGAGCTACGGGGTGATGGCCGACGACACCGCGGCCTATCTCGACCGCGTGGTCGGCGGCCCGGCGCACCTGGTGGGATGGAGCGACGGGGCGGTGGTGGGCCTGCTGGTGGCCCGGCACCGCCCCGACCTGGTGGACCGGCTGGTGCTGATCGGCCAGTACTACAACTCCTCGGGCAAGGTCCCCGGCGGCCTGACCGACCAGCTCGGCGCCGGCGGCGACCAGGTCATGGGGTTCCTGCGGGGCGAGTACGACCAGGTCTCGCCGGACGGCCCGGAGCACTTCCCGCAGGTGTACGAGAAGACCATGCGGATGCTGGCCACCGAGCCCGAGCTCGAGCTGGCGTCACTGGCCGCGGTCGCCGCCCCCACCCTGGTCCTGCAGGGCGACCGCGACGAGGTCACCCTCGAGCACGGCGCCGCCGTCGCCGCGGCCCTGCCCAACGGCCGCCTGGCCGTGCTCCCCGGCACCCACGCCCTGCCCCTGGAGGTCCCGGAGGTGGTGAACGCCCTGCTGGTGTGGTTTCTCGCCGGCGCAAGGCCGGCATTCGAGCTCCCTAGCGCTTGAGCCGGTCGACCAGGAACCAGGTGACCAGCTCGCCCTTGCCCTTGACCTGGACCGGGCCGCGGCGCTCGAACCGGTAGGCATCGCCGAGGCGCCGGTAGGTCCGCTCGGTCACCTGGATGCAGCCGGCCACCCCGGTGGACTCCATGCGGCTGGCCGTGTTGACGGTGTCGCCCCAAAGGTCGTAGCTGAACTTGGCCGTGCCGATCACGCCGGCGACCACCGGGCCGCTGTCGATGCCGATGCGCAGGGCCAGGGGGCGGCCGGCCGGGTCGAGGTGGCGGACGACCTCCTCGCGCAGGGCCAGGGCCATCTCGGCCACCGCCTGGGCGTGGTCGGGCCGGGGCTCGGGCAGGCCGCCGACGACCATGTAGGCGTCGCCGATGGTCTTGATCTTCTCAAGGCCGAGGCGCTCGGCCAGGCGGTCGAAGGCGGTGAACAGGTCGTCGAGGACCCGGACGACCTTCTCCGGGGCGGTGTCCCGGCTGCGCCGGGTGAAGTCGACGAGGTCGGCGAACAGCACCGTGACCTCTGTGAACCGGTCGGCGATGATCTCCTCGCCCTGCTTGAGCCGGTCCGCGATCGGGGCCGGGAGGACGTTCAGCAGCAGCCCCTCGGAGCGCTCCTGCTCGACCTGGAGCAGGCGGCGGCCGCGGATCGCCTCGCCCAGCAGCAGCAGGGCCGCCAGCAGGGCCAGGTCGGAGACGGCGCCGGAGAGGATCTGGGTGGCGAACTGGCCGGGGAGGTTCTCCAGGGCCACGAAGGCCAGCGGCGAGAGCCCGAACCAGGCGGCCACCGCCAGCGCCCAGCCCCGCCGGCCGGCGGCCCAGGCGGTGACCAGGGCCACCGACAGCGGCACCGACGAGAACAGGCCCGGGTTGTCGGTCAGGTTGTAGCGGTACAGCGCCGCCGCCGAGGCCAGGAGCACGGCCAGCGGCCACCGCCGCCGGAACAGGGCGAGCACGCCGATGACAAGGGCGAGGGTGTAGGCGGCCGCATCCGGCGGCTGGCCCTGCTCGGGCGCCACCGTGATCGCCACCGCGACCGCGACCGCCAGCGCCACCGCCAGGCCCGCGTCCACCAGCGGCGCGGGAACCCGCCGCAGCGTCCGCCCCCTCGCCCCTGGGTCCATGCCAGCAGACGTTACCCCCAGCCCGGCGGCGTCCCCGGCCGCCGGGACCCCCTTCACCTACCAGGCGCAGACGGTCAGCGGCACGTTCCCGGTCCCCACCCACCGCTACGAGCGCGAGGTGGGCCGGGTGCTCACGCCCGGCTACGAGGTCTTCTGAGCGCGGCTGTCCCTGCCGGTGAGCTCGACCTCGAACCAGATCGTGCGCCCCGCCGAGCTCTCACGTACGCCCCAGCGGCTGGCCAGGGCCTGCACCAGCTCCAGGCCGTGGCCCTTGGCCGGGCCGGCGTCGTGGATGCGCTGGCGCAGCCGGGCCGGGCCGCCGTCGTCGGACACCTCCACCAGCAGGCGGCCACCGCCGAGCGTGTACCCGACCTCCAGGGTGCCGCTGCCGCTGTCCGGGCCCGACCGGTCGAGCGAGCTGGTCATCGTCTCCGACACCAGCAGCTGGGCCGTCTCCCAGGCCTCGGAGCCGCGGACCAGGCTGCTCACCACGAAGCGCCGGGCGGCGGCCACCTCCTCGGGACGGCGGTCGAAACGCCGGCGGCGCATGGCCGCCTTGGCCTGGTCCGTTGGCACGGCTGTTCCTCGGCATCGACGGCAGGGTCGGGGGACCGTCCCAGCCGTCCTCCCCAGCGCCGGCCGGCGGCAAACCTCTCAGACGGCCGCGAGGGGCAGGGTGGCGGTGACGGTGGTGCCGCCGCCGAGGCGGGAGTGGACCTGCCAGCTGCCGCCGGCCATCTCGAGCTGCCGGCGCATGCTGGCCAGGCCGAAGTGGTTGAGCCCGAGGTGGCCGGCGACCCCCACTCGTCCAGGGCCGGGGGACGCAGCTCGACCATCACCCGCCGCAGGGCGGCGACCTCGCCGCGGATGTCGTCCTCCAGCGAGTCGAGCAGCTGCTGGCCGCCGGCCACGTCCGCGCGGGCCAGGCGGCGGCGGCTCAGGTCGGCGGCGTAGGCGGCACCGGTGAGCCGCTGGATCGGCCCGTCGTGGAGCTCGGCGGCCAGGCGGATGCGTTCCTCCTCGCCGGCCTGGACGGTCCGGTCGAGGAGCCGCTTGCGGGGGGAGGCAAGGGCGGCGACCTCGCCCGCGAGGCCGTTGAGCCGGGCCAGCACCAGCCCGAA
>Ga0081539_10004800_pt1 | contig 14537 bp, 13 predicted proteins | sample TabmetS4T2R2_FD_71023 | JGI IMG/M metagenome (GOLD analysis project Ga0081539, IMG submission 71023) | Tabebuia heterophylla rhizosphere microbial communities from the University of Puerto Rico - S4T2R2 | ecosystem: Host-associated > Plants > Roots > Rhizosphere ...
CGCCCGTCCCGATCGACGCCGCGGCGACGATCGACGAGGCGACCGCGTCGTGGCGCTCGTGGACCGACATGCACGACGGCTACGACGGCCCGTATCGCGACGAGGTGCTGCGCAGCGGCCTCGTCGTCCAGGCGCTCACCTACCAGCGCAGCGGCGCCGTCGTCGCCGCGCCCACCACCTCGCTGCCGGAGGTGCTCGGCGCCGGCTCGAACTGGGACTACCGCTTTGCGTGGCTGCGCGACTCGAGCCTCACCGCCCGCGCGATGCGCGCCGCCCACTGCGCCGACGAGGCCCTGCGCTACTTCGGCTGGATGGCCCGCGCCGCCGCCACCTGCCGCCACGACGACCACGTGCAGATCGTCTTCGGGCTGGAGGGCGAGCGCTCGATGTACGAGCAGGAGCTCGACCACCTGCGCGGGTACCGCGACAGCCGCCCCGTGCGGGTCGGGAACAGCGCCTGGCGCCAGACCCAGCTCGACGTCCTCGGCGAGGTGCTCGACGTCGCGTGGCGGCTGGGCGACGACCTCGAGCTCGACGACTTCGACCAAGGCTTCATCTGCGAGCTCGTCGGGCGCGCGGCCGAGCACTGGCGCGATCCCGACGCGGGGATCTGGGAGGCCCGCGACGCCGAGCGCCACCACACGGCCTCCAAGGTGATGTGCTGGGTCGCGCTCGACCGCGGCGTCCGCCTCGCCGACCGCCTCGGCCCGAACGCGCGCGCGGGCGAATGGGCGGCCACCCGCGACGAGGTCAAGCGCCACGTGCTCGAGCACGCCTGGAGCGAGAACTTCGGCGGCTTCGCCGGCATCCTCGGCGAGGACGGCGCCGACACCGGCACGCTGCTCATGGCCAAGATGGGCTTCCTCGACGCCGACGACGACCGGATGCTGGCGACCTACGACGCCATCGAGCGTGAGCTCGGCGTCGACGGGCTGGTGCGACGGCACGCCGAGGCCGGCGACGAGGGCGCGTTCCTGCCCGCGTGCTTCTGGCTGGCCGGCTGCCGCGCGCTGGCCGGCGACGTCGACCGCGCCCGCGCGACGTTCGAGCGCGCGCTGGCGTGCGCCAACGACGTCGGTCTGCTCAGCGAGATGAGCGACCCGCAGACCGGCGCGGCTCTCGGCAACACGCCGCAGGCGCTGACCCACGTCGCGCTGATCGTCGCCGCCGACGCGATCGGCGACGCCGAGCGTGCCGCGGAGCACCGGCGGGTAGCGCACGCGCGATGAGCACGACGACGCCCGATCGGCTGCAGCAGGTCGCGCCGCTCGACGAGCACGCCGACCAGTACCGTCCGCTGGCCGCCTACGGAGCCCTCGCGCTGGCCTTCAACGGCCTGGTCGCCGCGGGCCTCGAGGCCGCGCGCCGCAGGCGCCGCCTGCCGGAGCGCTGGAGCGCGCCCGACCTCCTGCTGCTCGGCGCCGCCACCGCCAAGCTCAGCCGCCTCGTCGCCTACGGCATCTCCGACGCGCTGAACATCGCGCGTTCGGCCGCCGATCAGAAGGTGTAGCTCGCTGATCACCGGGAAGGCCCCGTAGAGAGCACGCCAACGACCGAAAGGGAGCATCCATGCCCTGGACGGACCTGAAGCCACGCCAGTTCCCGGCCTTCGACAAGGAGCTCGACGGCATCTCCAAGGAGACGATGGCCGATCACTACAAGCTCTACGAGGGCTACGCGAAGAAGGCCAACGAGTGCCGGAAGATCCTCAACGAGTTCGACTACTCCGAGATCGAGGGCAACCAGGTCTACTCGCCGCTGCGCGCGGTGAGCATCGACTACACCTTCGCCCTGCTGGGGTTCAAGAACCACGACCTCTACTTCGGCCACCTCGGCGGTGACGGCGGCGAGCCGCGCGGCCGCATCGCCGACCTGCTGGAGGACGAGTTCAAGCCCGGCGGCGTCGAAGGCTGGCTGAACGCGCTGAAGAAGGGCGCGTCGTCGGCTCGCGGCTGGGTCATGCTCGGCTACGACCTCAACGACGGCTCGCTGTTCAACTACATCATGGACACCCAGAACCTCTGGGCCGTCTACAACATGACGCCGGTCCTCGCGCTCGACGTCTACGAGCACGCCTACGTGCGCGACTTCGGCGCCACGCCGGACGGGCGCAAGCAGTACGTCGAGGCGTTCCTGCGCAACCTCGACTGGGACCACGTCAACCGCCAGCTCGCGCAGGCCGAGGCGGCCAAGGAGGGCGCCGACCGCAGCGGCGCCCAGGAGCAGGTCCCGGTCGCCCACTGACCCCGAGTCACCCGCGGTTGCTTTGCAACCGCGGGTGAGAAGTGCTCGTTCGGCGAGGGGGGACGTCTAGGTAAGCGGCTCTCATGGCCGCGATCCACCGAGACGACCTCCCCGCCGAGCGCGAGGCGCTGGTCGAGCGCTATTTGCCGCTGGCGCGCCACCTCGCGGCCCGTCACACCAGCAGCGGCGAGCCGTTCGACGACGTCCTGCAGGTGGCCTGCATCGGCCTCGTCAAGGCCGTCGATCGGTTCGATCGCAACCGCGGCGTGGCCTTCTCGAGCTACGCCACGCCGACCATCGTCGGCGAGATCAAGCGCTACTACCGCGATCGCACCTGGGTCATCCACGTGCCCCGCGACCTGCTCGAGCTGTCGCTGCGCGTGGAGCGCACGGCCGACGAGCTGTCCGCCGAGCGCGGGCGCCCCGCGACGAACGCCGACCTCGCGGCCAAGCTGCAGATCGGTGAGGACGAAGTGCGCCGTGCGCGCGACGCGGTGCGGGCGCGTCGCACGACGTCGATGGAGCAGCGCGTGGGCGGCGACGACGACTCGGCCACCCTCGGCGACAGCTTCGGAGTCGACGAGCCCGGCTTCGTGGCCGCCGAGCAGCGCGCGATGCTCGATTCGCTCATGCGCTGCCTCTCGGCGCGCGACCGCGAGGTGGTGCGCCTGCGCTTCGTCGACGACCTCACCCAGGACGAGATCGGCTCGCGGATGCGGATCAGCCAGATGCAGGTCTCGCGCGTCCTGCGCTCGGCACTCGACCGCCTGCGGTCGGTCGCCGCCGCCGCAGCTTGACTTCGCGAAGGGGGCGCATGATAGAAGTGATCTGTGGCTGCGGAGGCTCAGGAACCTTCGGCTCCCGCCACGCGGTGGGAGAGGCTGCTCGATCTGGACGGCGATCTCGCCGATGCGCTCGGCGAGGACCTCGCCATGCGGGCCCGCGATCGCATCGGCGTGGCGACGGTGCGGCTCGAGACGGGCACCTGGCGGCCGCAATCGCTGACGCCTGCTGGCCGGGGCACCTTCGCGCTGCTCGTGTGCGACGGGCTGATCGTTCGCGAGCTCGATCTCGCCGGGACGCTCACCGCCGACCTGCTCGGCCCGGGCGACATCGTCGCCTTCGGCATGGGCGGCGAGCCGCTCCTGTCCACGCGCGAGCGCTGGCACGTCAGCGCCTCGGCGAAGATCGCCATCCTCGACGACCGCGTGCTCCCTGCCCTGCACGCGTGGCCGGTGCTCGCCTCCCGGCTCATCTCCCGGGCCGCGCGCCAGGCGGCGCGGGCGGCCGAGCAGCGGGCGATCTCGCAGCTGCCCCGGGTCGAGCTGCGCATCCGCGCGCTGCTCTGGCACCTGGCCGAGCGCTGGGGACGGATCGGGGCGTCGGGGGTGATCGTGCCGCTCGAGCTCACGCACACCGCGCTCGGTCACCTCGTCGGGGCGAGGCGATCGACGGTGACGCTGGCACTCAGCGAGCTCGGCCGGGACGGCATGGTGGTGCGCCGCGCCGACGGGGCGTGGATCCTGCGCTCCGACTCCAACCCGTCGGGCTCGGCGATCCGGATCCACGGCGCCCTCGGGATCGCCACGCTCGACGGGCCGGCGGGCCGCGTGCGGCGCGCCCGCGGCTACGCGCGCTCGGCGCTGCGCCACGACGGTCCCGCGCTCCTTGAGCGCATCGACCGCCTGCGGGTGATGAGCACGCAGGAGAACGCTCGGACGCTCGACGTCATCGCCCGCTGCCGCGCCACCTGCCAGCAGAGCGCGACTCGGCGCGAGCGCTGGCTCAGCGCGCGACTTCCTGCGGGAGCTCCTCCATCATGAGGATCGCGCCGGTGGCCTCGTGACCGTCGACGCTGAGCGGTAGGGCGATCACCCGGCACTTGATCGTGCGCCCGCGCCGGTTGGTGGCGTCCACGACGAGCTCGACGCGGCCGTCGCCGTCGCGCATGACCTTGCGCAGCGGTGACTTGAGGCGATCGACCGGCAGCCCCAGATCCAGGTTGAGGAAGTTCTCGCCCTCGACCTCGTCGCTGCGCAGGCCCCAGAGGTCCGCCGAGTGCGCGTTCCACACCCGCACCGTCAGGCCCCGGTCGAGCACGACGACCGCCACGCCCATGCTCGTGAGGATGGTCTCGAGGAAGGCGTTGACCTCGTTGAGCTCGAGCGTGCGCTGGCGCAGCTCGTCGTTGATCGTCTCGAGCTCCTCGTTGGTCGACTGGAGCTCCTCGTTCATCGTCTCGAGCTCCTCGTTGGTGGACTGCAGCTCCTCGTTGGTGGTCTCGAGCTCCTCGTTGGTGGATTGCAGCTCCTCGTTGGTCGTCTCGAGCTCCTCGACGGTGGATTGCAGCTCCTCATAGGCCGTCTCGAGCTCGCGCTTGGACCCCTCGAGCTCGTTCTGCAGCCGGTGCTGGGCGGTGACGTCGGTGTAGGTGATCGACGTGCCCAGCGTCCGGTCGCCCGCGAACAGCGGTCCGATGCGGACCTCGAGCTCGCGCGCCTCGCCGTGGGCGGCCGTCATCGCCACGTTGGTCAGGGCGACACCCCGACGGTCGGCGTGGGCAAGCTCGATGTTCGAACGCAGCTCGACCGGCCGGTAGGAGATCTCGAGGTCCTTCAGCGGGCGGCCGATGTCGTTGACGGTCAAGCCGAACATCGACCGCGCCTGCTCGTTGGCGAGGACCACCGTCTCGTCGGCGTCGACGGCGATCTGGGCGATGGGCGCGCTGTCGAACGCGCTTTCGCGCACCGCATGGCCGGGCGCGCCCTGGATCTCCAGGGCGTTGGGGTGTGCGGCGAACAAGAGGCGGTCGCGCAGCGTCGGTCGCACGACCTTGGCGAACACCCTCCGCTTGAGGTTCACCGGCTTGAACAGCTCGGTGTGGGTGATGAGCATCTCGGACTTCCCGAGATACAGGTAACCCCAGTTGTTGAGCGCGAAGTGGAAGCGGTTGAGGATCTGCGACTGCGTCTCGGCGTTGAAGTACATCAACGTGTTGCGGCAGGTCAGCAGGTCGATGCGCGAGATCGGCGCGTCCTGGACGAGGTCGTTGCGCCCGAAGATGATCGTGCGGCGCAGGTCCTTGCGGAAGACGTAGCGCTGCTCGACGCGCTCGAAGTAGCGCTCGAGCAGCTCGGGAGAGACGGACTCGATCGCCTTGGCGCTGTAGGTGGCGTGCCGCGCCTCGTTGAGCGCCTCCTCGTCGACGTCGGTCGCGTAGATCTTCACGCGATCCAGGTAGACCTGCTCGCCGAGCGCCTCGGCGAGGACCATCGCCATCGAGTAGGTCTCCTCTCCCGACGCGCAGCCGGCGCACCACACGCGGATCGGCCCGTCGGGTCCGGCCTCGAGCAGCCGCGGGACGATGTCGCTGGCCAGGAAGTCCCACGCCGCGGCATCGCGGAAGAATCCGGTGACGTTGATGAGGATCGTGTTGAAGAGGAACGCGAACTCGTCCGGATGGACCTCGAGGTGGTCGACGTAGGCGAGATGGCTGTCGACGTCGACGGCCTCCATCCGCTTGGCGATCCGGCGCTCGAGGCTCGTGCGCTTGTAGCCGGTGAAGTCGAAGCCGCGCGTGCGCTTGAGGTACTCGAGCAGGACGTCGAGCGGCGCGTCCTGCGTGCGCTGCTGCTCGGTCAGGACGCTGCCTCCTCCTCGTCCTCGGCCGCCGTCGTCGGCCGCGCGCTCTCGATCGCGTCCCGGATCACGCTCGCCCGCCCCTCGAGGTCGTTGGCCTGCTCGCGGAACGCCTTCTCCGAGCGCCGCGCGCCGCGATGCTGGGACTGCTGGGCGATGTGGCGCAGCAGCTGTGCCCGATCCTCCAGCGCGCGCACCGCGGTCCACAGCGCGCCTTCGAGCTGGCTGGCCTGGGCGTCCGACAGGCTCTCGATCGAGTACGCGTGGCCGACGCTGCAGCGAAAGCGCGTCAGGCCGTCCTCGTCCTGCATGAACAGGACGCCGCCGCAGTCCGGGCACGTGTAGCGCGTACCGGCGGCGTCGTCGCGCGGCGCCTCGCCGACCTGCGGCCTCTGCGGATCCTGCATGTCGCGTGTGCCTCCTGGCGTGGGCGGCTCGGTGTGGTGGTGGGTGAGCCAATGCGACATCTCCCGCAAGGGCAGCACCGCGTCGACGTCGACCTGCGCCATCGCGCTGCGCGGCATGCTCTCGTAGAGGGCCTCGTCGGGGTCCTGGACGGCGACGGCTCCCCCGCTGAGCTTGATGGCCATGAGCCCGGCGGTGCCGTCGTCGCCCGAGCCTGACAGCACGAACCCGACCACCTCGCTGTCGTAGGCCTCGGCGGCGCTGCGCATCGTGGGGTCGATCGCGGGGCGGTGGCCGTTCTCGCGCGGCGACTGCGTCACCCGGATGCGCCCGGGCTCGATCTCGAGGTGGTGATCGGGCGGGGCGACGTAGATGTGACCGGCGAGCAGCGGGTCGCCGTCGAGCGGGCTGTGCACCGGAAGGCGCGCGGCGCGGCCGAGGATGTGGGGCATCGCGCTCGTCCCGGCCGGCGACACGTGCAGCACGACGCACACCGCGTGGCGCGTGGTCACCGGCAGGTTCGCCACGAACGCGACCAGCGCCTCGACCCCGCCTGCCGACGCCCCTACGACCACGACACCATCCGCGACGGAGGCCAAGGCATGCGGGAGCGATGGTGCGTCCGGCTCCACCGGACAGGTCTACCGCATCCGGGTCTGCTCTACCAGCGTCAGTCGTTCGTCGATGCCGGTCATGCGGAGGACGTCGAGGACGGGGCCAGGGCCGGCGACCGCGATGAGCTGGCCGCCGGCCGAGGTGGTCCTCGTGTCTGCCTGCACGAGCCAGGTCATCGTCGTGGAGTCGGCGAAGCTGACGCCGGTCATGTCCACGATGACGGTCTCGATCGGCCCCGCGCCGAGGGCGGTGGCGATCGCCTCGTCGAGCGCGGGCTTCGCCGCCAAGTCGAGCTCGCCTTCGAGCAGGATCTCCGCGGTCTGACCGCGCCGCCGGACAGCGCAGCTGAACGGCGTGTCCGCGATGGTCCCGACGTCGAAGCTCTCCGTCCCCACGAGCCCAAACTAGTCCTCGGCGGGGCGATTCCGGGTGGCTTGGCCACCGCTCGGTTGGAAAGTAACCGAGTGGTCAAGCGAGCTGGATGAGCGCCACGCCGGCCAGGAGGAGGGCGACGCCGAGCAGGCGCGTCGGCGGGATCTCCCGCCGCGGCAGCCGAAGAAGCCCGTGGCGGTCCACGAGGACCGAGGCCAGCTGCTGACCGGCGACGGTGAGTGCGATGGTGGGGGCGGTGCCGATCTCGGGGATGAGGAGGAAGACTGAGGTCACGTAGGTCGCGCCGCAAAGGCCGCCGAGCCAGCCCCACCAGGGCAGTCCGCGCAGTGCGGTGGGCGTCGCCGTGCGGCGGCGGACGACGGCGAGGACGGCGAGCATCGCCGCGGTGGCGACGAGGAACGAGAAGGCGCCGGTGGCGATCGGCGCGTCGAGGTCGGCGCGCAGCTGGGCGTTGATCGCGCCCTGGATGGGCAGGACGGCGCCGGCGGCGACGGCGAGGCCGAGCCACGTGGCGCCGGCCTCGCGCTTGGTTGCCGTTGTCTGGGCGCGGACGATGAGGGCGGTGCCGGCGATCACGGCGGCCGCGCCGGTCCAGGCGGCGAGGTCGAGCGCTTCGCGATCGACGCCGAGCCAGCCGAGGCTGTCGATCGCCAGCGACGCGGCCATCTGGCCGGCGATGAACAGGCCGACGGTGACGATCGCGCCCAGGCGCGGGAAGAGGACGATGCCGGCGGTGATGTAGACCGCGCTGCCCAGGCCACCGACGAGGTGCCAGGCGGGCGCGTCGGCGACGCGATCGAGGTGGGCGACGGCGCCGACGACGAGCGCGGCGAGCAGCAGCGCCGCGGCCCCGATCGCGAGCTGCAGCGTCGAGGCGGCGAACGGGCTGCCGACGGCGGCGCTCAGCTGGACATTGGCCGCCGCCTGCAGGGCGAGCAAGGCGCCGACGGCGAGGAGGAAGGGAATGGCGAAGGCGTGCAAAGTGAGACTCCGGTTCGCTTTGCGATCGAGCGTAGCAAAAGCGAGACTCCGGTCCGGTTAGGTATGGTGGGCGCGATGGCGAAGCCACCAACCCGGGCGGCCGCAGCCGCTCGCATCGAGCGGGCCGCTCCGCTGGCCGGTACGCGGCCCGAGCGCGCAGCTCCGCTCGCCGGCGCGCGGTCCGGCCGCGCCGAGCGGGCAGCTCCGCTCGCCGGTACGCGGTCCGAGCGCGCCGATGCTGCGCGCAACCGCGCGCGGATCCTCGACGCCGCCCGCTCGCTCTTCGCCGAGCGCGGCGTGGGCGAGGTGACGCTCGAGGAGGTGGCGCGGGCGGCGGGCGTGGGGAAGGCGACGCTGTTCCGACGCTTCGGCGACCGTGGCGCGCTCTTCCTCGCGCTCCTCGACGAGCACGAGCGCGAGCTGCAGGACGCGGTCCTGCGCGGCTCGCCGCCGCTCGGCCCCGGGGCGCCGGCGCGCGAGCGCCTGCTCGCCTTCCTCGACGCGCTGCTGGCGCTGAGCCTCGAGCACCGCGAGCTGCTGCTCGCCTCCGAGACCGCGCGCCCCGGCGCGCGCCTCCAGACCGGCGCCTACGCCTTCTGGCACCGCCATGTCAGCTGGCTGCTCGGCGAGGTCGGAGCCGGCGGCGACCCAGACCTGCTCGCCCACCTCCTGCTCGCCGCCTTCGACGCCGAGCTGATCACCGCCCTGCACGACCAGGGCCGCGACGAGGCGAGCATGCGCGCCGCGATCCGGGCGCTCGCGGAAGCGGTCGCGTAGGGGAGCGGGGACGCTGGCCCGAAGCGGTGCGCGTGCGAGGCGCGCTCGCTCGGCCGGCGGCCGCCCGCGAGCGACCCTCGCTCAGCGGCGCGCCAGCACCGCGGCGCCGGCTGCGGCCGCGCCCGCCCCGACCGCCGCCGCGAGCTCGCGGCGGTGCTCGGCCAGCCACAGCTGCGGGCTGCGCTCCTTCGCCTCCGAGTCGAACTCGCCGTGGGTGCCGTGATCGCCGGGCAGCGGCGCGTCGAGGTAGTCGGTGTGCTGGCGGGCGGGGCCGGCGGGCTCGGGCGTCTGCTGGCTGTCGTAGCCGGTGGGGGCCAGGTAGCGACCGCCCCCCCCCGCCCCCAGCCGATTGCCGACGATCGTCATCACCGTCGACGCGCCGACCCACAGCTCGCGACGCCGCGGGTGCTGGGCGGCCCAGACGATCGCGTCGGCGGCGATCTCGGGCTGGTACACCGGGGGCACCGGCCGCGGACGGCGCGGCATGCGCAGCCGGACCATGCCGAACTGCGTCGTGTTGAGGCCCGGCAGGTGCACGGTGATCACGCGGACGTTGCGCTTCTCGTGCATGAGCTCGGTGCGCAGGGAGTCCGTGAATCCGCGAGCGGCGTGCTTGGCGGCGCAGTAGGCGGCCTGAAGCGGGATCGCGCGATAGGCCAGCGCCGAGCCGACCTGCACGATCGTCCCCCGGTCGCGCGGGAGCATGTGGGCGAGCGCGGCGAGCGTGCCGTTGACCTGGCCGAGGTAGGTGACCTCGGTGACGCGGCGGAACTCCTCGGGCGCGATCTCGCGCACCGGCGCGAAGATCGAGGCCATCGCGTCGTTGACCCAGACCTCGATCGGTCCGAGCTCGGCCTCGGCGCGCTCGGCGGCGGCTTTCACCTCGTGCGGATGGGCGACGTCGGCGGGCAGCGCGAGCGCGCGGCCGCCGGCCTCGCGCACCTCGCGGGCGGCGGCCTCGAGCGCCTCCTCGCCGCGCGCGATGAGCCCGACCGTCGCTCCGCGGGCGCCGAACGCCTTCGCCGCCGCGCGGCCGACGCCGGCCGACGCGCCGGTGACCACCACGACCTGACCTTCCATGGAACGCGTGCGTCGCTTCATGCGGCTCGGCCTTCCCGCCCGCCCACCCCCGCGAACGTCCATGGCGTCACACCCCAGTACCACGCGGTGGACGTTCGGTGTGGCGGGCTACTCTCCCGCGCCATGAACCAGCGGCTCCTCGACGACCTCCTCGACTGGCTGCGCATCCCGTCGATCTCCACCGGCGGCGGCGATCCGGCCGACCTCGAGCGGGCCGCGGCGTTCGTCGTCGAGCGCGTGAAGGCGGCCGGCGGGGAGGCCGAGGTCATGGCGACGGCGGGCAATCCGCTGGCGGTCGGAGAGCTGCGCGCCGCGCAGCCCGACGCGCCGACCGTGCTCATCTACGGCCATTACGACGTGCAGTCGGTCGGCGACCTCGCCGCCTGGACGACCCCGCCGTTCGAGCCCGACGTCCGCGACGGGCGGATCTACGCGCGCGGCGCGTCCGACGACAAGGGCAACTTCCTGCCGCTGCTGCACGTCGCCTGCGCGATGGCGTCGGACGGCGGACTGCCGGTCAACGTGCGCGTGCTCGTGGAGGGCGAGGAGGAGGCCGGCGGCTACGCGGTCGCCGACTGGGTGCGCGCCGACGAGCGCGGCGCCGACTGCGCGATCGTCTTCGACTCGGGCATGATCGACGAGGCCACGCCGGCGATCACCGTCGGGCTGCGCGGGATCGTCCAGCTCAGCCTCACCGTGCGCACCGCCGAGCGCGACCTGCACTCCGGCGTCTACGGCGCCAGCGTCCTGAACTCGCTGCACGCGCTGCACGCGATGCTCGGTGCGGTCATGCCCGACGCCGAGGGGCGCCTGCGCGAGGAGCTGCGCGAGGGCATCGAGCCGCCCAGCCCCGAGGAGCTCGCGTCGTGGGCCAAGTTGCCTCCCGGCGATGAGCTGCTGGCGGCGAGCGGCGGGCGACCGCTGTACCCCGACGCCGGCGCCGAGTACTACGTGCGCAACGGCGCCGAGGCGTCCCTCGACGTCAACGCGATCCACGCGGGCGAGCCGCGCACCGTGGTGCCCGCGGTGGCCACGGCGACCTTCTCCCAGCGCCTGGCGCCCGGCCAGGATCCGCTGCGGATCCGCGCCACGCTGGAGCGGCTGCTGCGCGAGGCGGCGCCGGACGGCGCCGAGCTCGAGATCGCCGACCACGTCGGCCCGCCGTCGCTGTTCTCGCCGGACACGCCCGCGATCGCGCTGGCCGCCCAGGCGCTCGAGCGCGCCTGCGGCGCCCCGCCGGCCTTCGTGCGCAGCGGGGGCTCGATCCCGGTCGTCGCCGAGCTCGCCGCCCGCGCCATGCCGGTCGTCGTCAGCGGCTTCGCGCTGGACAACGACGACATCCACGCGCCCAACGAGTCCTACCGCCTCGCCGGGCTCGACCAGGGCGAGGCCGCCTCGCGCGAGCTCTACCACGCGCTCGCCGCGCTGCGCTAGGCGGCGCGCGCCGCCGGCGCCAGGCGCGGCTCGAGCGCCGGGCGGCGCAGCAGGAACGGCCCGATCGCCAGCGCGTCGACCGGCGCCGAGCCGAAGCACTCCAGGGCGTCGCGCGGGTCGTCGACCATCGGGCGCCCGGCGGTGTTCAGCGACGTGTTGACCACGACCGGGACGCCGGTGCGCCGCTCGAACGCGCGCAGCATGCCGGCGAGCAGCGGGTCCCGGGCGGCGCTGACCGTCTGGATGCGCGCAGTCCCGTCGACGTGGACGACCGCGGGGATTCGATGTGTCCACGGCTCGCGCACGCGGTGGGTGAACAGCATGTACGGGCTGGGCAGCGGGCCGTCGAAGAGCTCGGCCGCTCGCTCCTCGAGGACCATCGGCGCGACCGGGCGGAACTGCTCGCGGCCCTTGACGTCGTTGAGGCGCTCGACGTTGGCGGGGTTGCGCGGATCGGCCAGCAGCGAGCGGCGGCCGAGCGCGCGCGGCCCGTACTCGCTGGCGCCCTGGAACCAGGCGACCACGCCGTCGTCGGCGAGCACCTCGGCCACCGCCTCGGCGACGTCGCGCGGGCGCTCATAGGGCAGCCGCGCGGCCTGCAGCCGCGATTCGAGCTCGTCCTCGCCCCACGCGCGTCCGAGGTCGGCGCCGCTCATCGCCAGCACGCGATCGCCGAGGTCGCGCGCGACGCGCAGCGCCGCGCCCAGAGCCGTCCCGCTGTCGCCCGACGCGGGCTGCACCCAGACCGCGTCGAACGGCCCGTCGCGCCAGATGCGCGAGTTGGCCACGCAGTTGAGCGCCACGCCGCCGGCCATGGTCAGGCACGGCTCGCCGGTGTGCAGGTGCAGCCAGCGGGCGAGCGCGAGGAGGACCTCCTCGAGGCGCTCCTGGACCGAGCGGGCCAGGTCGGCGTGCACCGGCGTCCAGGCCTCGCCTGCGGCGGCACGCGGCGCGAACGCGTCCCAATCGACCGGGTCGACCGTGAAGCCGCCTTCGCCGTCGGGTCGCACCAGCTCGCGGAAGGCGTCGAGGAAGCGCGGCGCGCCGTAGGACGCCATCGCCATGACCTTGTACTCGTCCGATGACCGGCGGAAGCCGAGGTGCTCGGTGACCTCTTCGTAGAGCAGGCCGAGCGAGTGGGGCAGGCGCTGGGCGGCGAGCACCTCCAGCGAGCCGTCGGCGCGGGCATGGCCGGCGAGGTGCGAGGCGCGCTCGCCGCGCCCATCGACGACGAGCACCGCGCTGGACGGCCACGGCGCGGCGAGGTGGGCGCTCGCCGCGTGGGCGACGTGGTGGGCGACGAAGCGGACCTTGTCGGGGTCGAGGCCGAGCGACTGCAGGAAGCGCGGCGCGCGCTCGACGTAGAGCGTGCGCAGGCCCTCCCACTCGTCGGCGGTGATGTCGTCGGGCGCGGGGGCGAGGGCGGGGTCGTAGGAGTAGCCGATCGCGTCGAGCTCGTCCGCGCGGAGGCCGGCGCGGCGCAGGCACCACTCGATCGCGCGCTCGGGCAGCTCCCAGGTCGAGAACGGCACGCAGGCCTTGCCGTGCTTGCGGCGGCTGAAGCGCTCCTCCTCGGCCGCGGCGACCGTGTGGCCGTCGACGACGATGGCGGCGGCGGGATCGTGGAAGACGGCGTTGATGCCGAGGACCGCGGTCATGCGATCGCCTCCAGGACGTCGTCGGGTTCGATGGCGAGCAGGCCCGGGTCGGGCCTGAGGGCGTTGGGATCGCCGCGGCCGCCGCGCCAGATCACGCGATGCCGTGGACGCTCGGAGGGCGGGCCCCAGTGCGCCGGCGAGGTCGGTCCGAAGAGGACGACCGACGGCGTCCCCAGCGCCGTGGCGAGGTGCGCGATACCGGTGTCGGTGCACAGCACGCGCGCGGCGCCCGCGACCAGGGCGGCCAGCTCGCGCAGGTCGCCCTCGAACGTCGCGGCGCCGCTGCCGTGCGCCACGGTCTGGGCAAGTTCCCCCTCGCCGGGGCCGGCGGTCACCACGACCGGGCCGGGCGCAGCGCGCGCCACGATCGCCCAGCGCGCGGCCGGCCAGCGACGTGCGGGGGCGGAGGCGCCGGGGTGGATGACCGTCGCGCCGGGGTGGGGCGCGGGCTGCGGCGGCGGTGAGAGGTCGAGCTCGCTCGGGTCGGCCGGGATGCCCGCGGCGGCGAGCAGCCGGCACCAGCGCTCGACCTCGTGCTCGTCCTCGCGCCACTCGTCCTGCTCGCCGAAGGCGATGAGCGTGCGCGGCGCGGCCGCGCGCAGCAGGGCGGTGCTCTGCGGCCCGCGGCCGTGCAGGTTGACCGCGACGTCCGCGCGGTCGGCGACGGCCGGCAGCGCGCGAGGCGGCTCGCGGACGCCCTCGGTGTGTGCGATCGCGTGCACCGCGCCGTCGAGGAGGTCGATGATCGGCTCGAGCTCCGCCGGGGCCAGCAGGATCCGCTCGTGGTCGGGGTGGGCGCGCGCGAGCGCTCGCAGCGCGGGCACCGCGGTGAGCAGGTCGCCGAGGCCGAGCGCGCGCAGCGCGACGAGCCTCACGGCCACGACGGCTCCGTGTCGGCGGCCATCACCAGCTCGCGCAGCTCGACGCCCGCCGGCCGGCCCAGCGCGAAGACCACCGCCTGCGCAATCTCCCGCGGCTCGACGAGGTTGGCATCGGGCCCGGGCTTGTACTGGTCCGGGCGGCCGTCGAAGAAGTGCGTGCGCATGCCGCCGGGGATGAGGAGCGTCACGCCGACGCGGCCGGCGGTCTCGGCGGCCAGCGCGCGGGTGAAGCCGACGACGCCGAACTTGCTCGCGCAGTAGGCGGTGGCGTCGCTGACCGCCTTCAGGCCGAGGGTCGAGGCGACGGTGACGACACGCCCGCCGCTGCGCTCGAGGTGCGGCAGCGCCGCGCGCACCACCGCGGCGGTGCCGAGCAGGTTGACCGCCACCACGCGCTCCCACGCCTCGGCCTCGACGTCGTCGAGCTGCC
>Ga0081539_10004801_pt1 | contig 14529 bp, 6 predicted proteins | sample TabmetS4T2R2_FD_71023 | JGI IMG/M metagenome (GOLD analysis project Ga0081539, IMG submission 71023) | Tabebuia heterophylla rhizosphere microbial communities from the University of Puerto Rico - S4T2R2 | ecosystem: Host-associated > Plants > Roots > Rhizosphere ...
ACGATCGCCGCCATAGCCGGGACTATGAGCGATTGACCACAAATAGTGAGGCCATGATTCAACTCAGCATGATTCGCCTCTTGCTGAAACGGTGGGCCTGAGGAATTTATCAACAGCTTCTTACACCGCGGCAGCATCAGTTCATGTCGTTTCGTTCCTTCCCAAAACGGTTTGGTTTCGGGCGTTGGTGTCGGCGCGAGATGCGCGAATTTCCCTGCTTCAGCCATGTCGTCCCTCCCTCAAAACAGTTAAGAATGAAGAATGCAAAATGAAGAGTGAGCAGTAAGCCAGCGGGTATTTTATCTGTGTGTACACGAGACATGGGTAAAGGCTGCGTCAAGCCCAAGCAGACCGGCATGACGAAAACGAACTATTTCATATCATATGGACAAGATACTAGAATCGCCAGCTTCACCTCCCTCACATTGTGCGACACTTTTCACTCGGTTAAAGAAGAGTGTCAATGGACTACATGGTTCACAAAACTAAAGGTAGGATAACGCAAGCCGATAGGATACACTAATGATGAGCGTAATAACCGGGAGGTACCTGTATGAACATGCGACCTATCGCTTTTCTCGTTCTTCTATCGTGGCTGGTTTTGCTGACAGAGGCAGGTGCTGCGTTTGCTGAATCTGCACCATTGGCAACGATCACTCCGGCTTCTCCAGAACAATCCGTGCAACAAGCCCCGGTGTTTGCTTTTCTTCAAGAGTACTTTTCTGCTCTGGCGCGAGGAGACGTCAATACAATTGCTGCCTACCACCCAACACTTACACCGCAGCAGTTGAATACGCTACGTGACTATTTCGCTTACACTGTACGTGATCTGCACATCGAACTGCGCAATGTACAGGTACAAGTCAAAGCCAACACTGCCACTGTTGCATTTCTTCGCACCGATCGCTTTATTGATCGCGTCACGGAACGACGTATTGAGAAAAGTATTCACCTCTCTACGGTTATTAAGCAAGGGACGAAAGGTTGGCAGATCAGTGGACTTGATTTTGTCGCGTTCGCGTTAAAGGACCATACTAGTCAGGCTGGGTAGCAAATAGGGGATTACTGTCGCGCAGCAATCCGTCCGCCAGTGACTTTTTCAAGCTTGAGTTGTGTGGGCACTGGAGCCGAAAGGGTCCTACCGTCGATGGTTTCGACTTTGATAAACTGAACTATCGTTCGGTTGCCTTCGTTCCGTATATTGACATCCTTGAACGATACTCGGTAACTCTTATACCCATCTAGAACGTCTTTAAGTTTCGCGGCATTGGTTGACGAAGTCGCGCCGAACTGTACGAGCAGGTCAATATTTTTGCTTTCCCAGGCTTCTCGATAGGTTGTTTCCAGCCAATTCTTCGCCTCTTGGTCACTGGGCGGCCCTCCTTTTGGCGGGGCCGTTGCTAGGGCGAGCCTCTCTTGCTCTTTTTGTGCGGCTTGTTCGGCTGCGAGCCGCTCTCTCTCCTTTTGCGCCTGCGCCGCCTGCTCGGCTGCTAGTCGTTCCTTCTCTTTTTGCGCGGCTTGCTCAGCTGCTAACCGTTCTCTCTCCTTTTGCGCCTGCGCCGCCTGCTCGGCTTTAAGCCGGTCAGCCTCAGCTCGTTCAGCCTTGGCCTGCTCTAGTTTCAATCGGTCGGCCTCAGCTTGCTGAGCTTTTGCAGCTTGCTCGGCTTTAAGCCGATCGGCCTTTGCTTGTTCGAGTTTCAGTCGATCAGCTTCGGCTCGTTCAGCCTTGGCCTGCTCTAGTTTTAGTCGATCGGCTTCGGCCTGCTGGGCCTTGGCAACTTGCTCGGCTTTGAGTCGATCGGCCTCGGCTTTGGCTTGTGCGGCTTTAAGCCGTTCAGCTTCAGCTTGCTGAGCTTTTGCAGCCTGCTCGGCTTTGAGTCGATCGGCCTCGGCTTGCTGGGCCTTGGCAACTTGCTCGGCTTTGAGCCGCTCAGCCTTGGTTTGTTCTGCTTTTAATCGTTCAGCCTCAGCTTGCTGGGCTTTCAGCTGTTCAGCTTTGAGCCGCTCAGCCTCGACCTGCTCTAGTTTCGTTTGTTCTGTTGTGATTTGCTCTAGTGGTTTGGAGGGTTGGAACGCTCCACTGAAATACAACATCAGAGCAGCCGCAACAACGAGCGCTGCTACACCGGCGACGAGAGGTGTGGACTGGCGTGGCAGAGTAGAAGTAGATGCCGGGTCAGGACGAACTTCCACCCGTTTTTCCGGCGGCGGGCTTGGTTCGATCAGCGTGTCTTGCTCTTCAGTTACTTCTTGCTGCTGCAGCGCCGACAAGAGTGCGGACGCTTGCTCGTAGCTCACTTGCGCTTGCGAATACCGTCGCTGCTGTAAGAATTGATCGCCAGCAGTTATAGTTTTTTCTGCCTGCTTCTTTTGTTTCCCTTTCTTGCTCCGTGTTTGTTCGCGCAATCTATGGGCACGCGTTCTCGCAGCTTCTGCCTCCTGTTTTTGCTGTGCCACTTCGGACTCTTGTCGAATCTGTTGCCAACGGACGGCGATGCGATCAAACTGCTCGCGCGCTTCGTCAAACTTTTCGGACGTGAAAGCCTGCTCAGCTACATGTAGTAGTGACATCGCCTCGACATATTGATCGGGAAGGAATTCTTCGCCCCTAGCTGCCTGGGCCTCTGCCTGTACAGCCATCGCCTTTTCTCGTGCTACCGTGGCCGTTTGCCGTACCTGGATGCGCTTTGCCGTCGCCATGGCATTCTGAAACAGCGCACTTGCTTGGGCAAAGAGGGCAACCGCATCGTCAAATTTTTTCGTCGCAACCGCGGCGTCGGCCTGTTCCTTCACTGTTTGTGCTCTACGATACGGTTCTCCGGCATATTGTAGTGCATGAACAGCATCTGCTTCCTTTTGGCGTTCCTGCGCTTCTTGGCTCGCCGCGACAGCACGTTGCCGTCGTTCTTCTGCCTCAGCCTCAGTCCTCGCCCGCACATAGCTTTGGGCGGCACGTTCGTAATGCAGGCGGGCTTGTTCGTACGCCTGCGCCTTCCACGCACGCTCACCTTCAGCTTCGTGGCCCAGCGCTTCTTTCCACAGCGCGACAGCAAAACGAGGAGCAAGTAGATCCGCCTCTTGTTTGGCCTGGGACGCTTGTTGCCTGACGACATCAGCCTGTTCGCGCGCAAGGTGCTGCTGTACAGCCTGCACGAGCTTCACAAACTGTTGTTGTGCCTGATCGTAGTCGTGGCGTGCCGAGACGAAATCCTCTCGCTCTTGAGCAGTGTATCCGTGTTCGAGCACACTGCGGGCTTGGGCAAACTCTTGCGGGAAACGCCATTCGGCACCAGCCCGGGCTGCTGCCGACGCAGCGTCATCAGCGCGTTGTTGCGCATTCACAGCTTGTTGTTTGGCTTGTGTACGCTGCGCAGTAGTTGTTGATCGGGCGAAGAGTTCTTCCGCACTGCGATAGAGGCGGATTGCTTCAATAAATTCCTGTTGCTGTTGGTGACGTCCAGCCTCGGCTATAGCGGTAACGCCCTGGTTAAACTCAGTGGCTGCGTAGCGCAGTGCATCAACTTCCTCAGCTTTCTTTTTCGCAGTAACCGTTTGTTTCTCTGCCTCTATAGCATCTTGTCGGAGTCGTTCTCGTTCTCCTGCTACCGCTACTTCAGAGTACAACTGAGTCGCCTGTGTATACTGAGCCAGGACTCCTTTGTAATCGTGGACTGCAAAACGCCGCTGAGCGTCAGCTTCGTGCTTCTGTGCAGTATCCCACTGCGCCTTGGCCCACTGCTTCAGCACACTGGCTTGCTCTTTCGCCCGGAGCATTTGTTGGTGCGCAGTTTCGGCTTCTTCCCGCGCTGCTTGAACATCCGCCTCGCGCCGCAAACGTAACCACTGCTGGAGAGCTTGCTCGTAGAGACTGGTTGCCTGGGCAAAATCCTGCCGCATTTCCGCTTGCTGCCCTTGTTCCGTGCGACGTTGTGCGCTAGCGAACTCCTGCGCGAAGCGGGTATTCGCTTCTGCCTCCTCGGCTGCGGTGCGCGCGGCCTCCAACCGTTGACGGAAAGCAACTGCTGCTTGACGAGCTTTTTCTTGCTGTGCGTCATGTACAGCTTGTGACCATAGTGAGCGAGAATGGAAAAATGCTTCGCCGGCGTCGTTCCAGCGCTGTCCACGCAGATGCTGCTCTGCCTTCTGCATGGCTTGGCTGGCTCGCTGAAACAGCGCTCCCGCATACGTCTCAGCCTCAGCCTGCACTGCCTCGGCGTGGACGTCCTCAGCTTGTTGACGTACATCGAGTGCGCGCTGTCGCTGCCGTTCGACCTCAGCAGCGTGACGAGCCTCCCCGACTTCGGCAAGTGCTTCCTTATAAAGCTGTGCGACCTGATCATAGGCCTCTGTCGCTTGTGCGTAGCGCTGCGCTTCCCAGGTAGCATTAGCTTCGGCTTCAATGCGTTCGGCTTCAGCCCATTTTGTTGCACGCCATTCCTCGAGCCCAGCGAGTTCGTTGCGGGCTTCGGCCACACGTGCCCGTGCGGCTCCGGCTTTTTCTCTCTCGGCTTCCCGAACAGCTTCACCGCCCAGGCGTTCCCACAACTGGAACGCGTGCTGATAGGCGTCGACGGCTTGGGGAAAATTCAGTCGCGCTTCCGCTTGTGTTGCTTGCTCAACAAACTGTGAGGCTTGAGAAAAGTCTGCGGCAAAGCGTTGGGCAGCGCCAGTCTGCTCCGCGATACGCCGCGCTTCTTCTGCGCGCTGGCGGGCTATGGCAGCTTCCTGTTTGCGACGTTCATGCTGCGCCGTCTCTGACGCCTTGGTCAGTAACTCAGCCGCACGCCAATAGCGTTGAATTGCAGCACGCGGATTTTTGGCGCGGATCTGTTGCTCAGCGTCTTTTTGCGCGGCGAGACCGTCACGCCACAACTCTGCTGCATAGCGTGCCGCAGCGCGCTTCTCAGCTTCCGACTTAGCTAATTGGGCCTGCTGCTGAGCGTTATGGATTTCATGCTGCAACTGCTCGCGTTCGGCATCAGCCCGGGCTTGGATATACTCCTGTGTTGCCTGCACGTAGAGTTCTGCCGCATGCTCGTACTCTTGCTTCTGGTATGCTTGCCCGGCTTGCTGCGCTCGCTCTTGCGCTATTGTCCAGCTTGCTTTCGCCCAGGTTTGTAGCTCACTCCCCTGCATGGTCGCGGTCATTTCTTGCTGTGCGACGTCTGCACGTTCCCGTGCGGCAAGAACAGCTGCTTCACGCGCCAATTGCTGAAAGCGTTGCGCTGCCTCCGTATAGCAATCGCGGGCGTCACTGTATTTCTGCTGTTTTTCGTTCTCTTGCCCTTGTGTGACAAGGCGTTGGGCTGCGGTGTACATCGCAGCCATCCGTTCCTTTGCCCCCGCATGGTCAGCTTGAGCTTGCGCTTGTTGGAGCTGCTGATGAACTGCGACGGTCTGTTGTTTTTCTTGTTCGAGTTCTGCTTCTTCCGTTGCTCGAGCGTAGCGATCGCGGGCCCGCTCATATGCACGCGTCGCTTTTTCATACGCCTGCGCCTGCAGCTGCGTATCTCCCTGCTTATGAAAAATCACTGCTTGTTGGTACGACAAGGAAGCAAGCTCGCTCGCATTTACCGCGTCGGCATGGCGTTGCGCAGCTATAGTCTGCTGTTGACTAGCAAGAGTTTCCTGGTGTTGTCGTTCGATCTGCGCTTGCTGCTGGGCGTGTTCATATTTCTGCGCTGCAGCAAGAAATAACTCACGGGCTTGGGTGAATTCCTCGTGCACGATCGCTGCGTTCGCCCGCTGTTCCTGATCGACCGCTTCGCGGAAGAGATTCGCAGCAAACTGTGCAGCTCCAATTTCTTCTGCCGCAGCTTTCGCTGCCACCACTCGAGCCCGTGCGTTTTCAGCCTCCTCCTTCACCGTCTCGCGGTAGGCGATTTCCCGAGCCTCGGCAAAGAATCTCGCTGCCTCGCTGTAGACTTGCGCCGAGTATTGAAAATCGTTGTTCTCTAAGAGATCGTCAGCCTGCGATTGCAGCGCTAAGCCTCGCGTATAGCGAGTGGGCGCATGATCCCGAGCGCCATAGTGTTCAGCCTCTTCCTTGGTGGCAGCCATATTGTCGCGGGCTTGCTCTGCCTTCCGCTTGGCCGCTGCCGTCTGTGCCGCCGCCTCTGCGCGTGCAAATATCTGTATCGCCTCTTCGAACGCCTGCTGGGCCGCAGTGAAATCCCGCTCCTGTAAACTCTTAGCGCCACGTTCTTCTGACGTAAGCCCTTGCTGTAGCAGTGTCGCCGCCCAGTCTGCCGCTCCTTCGCGCGCCGCGCGCTCACGTGCGTCCCGTGCCTGGGTCTGCAATGGAACAATACGACGGCGCTGTCGCTCTTCCTCAAGTTCACGAATCTGCCGCTCCAGATCGTCGTCGGCTGGTGCCTCTTTATTCTTTGTTTCTTCTCTCTCTGGGCCCGGGAGGATAAGCGTACCAGTTTCGTCACCCTCTGCACTCAAACTCCGGCAGGCCTCGAGCGCTTGTAGGAGTTCACGCATGCCGGGATAGCGACGAGTACGGCTCTTTGCGATAGCATGTGTCAGTAGATCAGCAAACGCGGCAGGAGGTGGGCGGTCAAAATGTGGCTCGTTTTCTTTGTTGTCATACAAGACCCTGCGCAATACCTCATGTTCCTCGAGCCCACCAAAGAACTGCTTGCCGGTGTACATTTCGTACATAACCATGCCGAGCGAATAGACATCGGCACCGCCATCGAGTTGCTCGTGGCGCAGTTGCTCAGGCGAAGCATACTTGAGTGTGCCAATGACCATGCCAGTCTTGGTGGAATCTCCGTCGCCTAACTCTTTGGCGATACCAAAATCCATCACCACCACGCGCGAGGAACGATCTTCAATCATGATGTTAGCGGGCTTGATGTCACGATGGATGATTGGCGGAGTATGGTTATGCGCATAGCCTAGGGCTTCAGCCACCTGACGTGAAATACCGAAGAGTTCGGCAAGCGGTAGTGGTCCCTTGTCACGGATATATTTCCCAAGGGTAACTCCCTCGATGTACTCCATGACGAAGTAGAAGAGATTGAGAGTTTCATCCCGCTCGATATCGAGCACACGCACGATATTAGGATGATTCAAACGAGCCATGACCCGCGCTTCGCGATAGAAGCGGTTGACCATGTCTTGGTTATCCATCAAGTACGCTGGCAGTACCTTTAGGGCAGAGATGGTCTCAAGGCGTGTGTGGCGTACTTTGTACACCAAGCCCATGCCACCTTGGCCAAGATTGCCCACGACCTCGTACTTGCGGGAAATCACCATTGCCGTTGCCTTAGGTGAGTGTTCCGCTTTAGCTGGCTACAGTCGGATCTTCAACGTACGACAGGAGAATAATCGTACTGTTATCACGACCCCCACGTTCATTGGCGAGATTCACGAGCGCATCACAGGATTTTTCCAAATCCGGGGATGTTTGCTCGATGATGCGAAGTATATCCTCGTCATCAATGACCCCGTGAATTCCATCGCTACAGAGAAGGTAGATATCTCCTGACTGTGGCCGCTCAAGGCGGACAGAGGGTTGCACGAGTGGACTGACGCCGACGGCTTGGGTGAGCACGTGGCGATGAGGAAACGTCTTCGCGTCCGTTGGTCGGATTTTGCCTTCACGGAGCAACTGCTGCACTAACGAGTGATCTTCGGTGAGGCGTTCAATCCCTTTTTCGCGGATACGATAAACGCGGGAATCGCCGACATGACAAATACCGGCCACACTCTCTTGCTCGTCGAACAAGACCGCTGCCACTGTTGTCCCCATCCCATTTAGGTTGGGGTCCCGCTGGCTCATTTCAAACACTTTATTATTTGCTCTCTGGATCGCAAGGAAAAGACGACGACCAGCGACCGAAGACCAGCCATTTTCGGTTGTGATAGGCGTCAGGTCTTCTCCCTGAGTCTCCTGGAGAACACCATGCATCGTCTCCACAGCTAAGGCACTTGCGCGCTCTCCGCCGACGTGCCCCCCCATCCCATCCGCCACGATGTAAAACGCCGCTTCAGGAAAAAAGCCTGAAGAATCCTCGTTTTTCGCGCGTACCTTACCCGTGTCGGTTCTCACTGCGCCACAGATGGACACGGAACGCTCCTTTCACAGCTACTTCAGTATCTTGAGAAATCGGCTCTTCCTGCTCTTTTTTTTAGTCCCTTCCGTCAGTTTTAGCAAACCCACTTTCCTTTTTGCAAAATATGACGTTCCGCAAAATACCCTTGACGGCAGAACAGCAAGTCGATAGCTAGCGGGTGTTCTCATCGGAGGTATTGTTCGTCTTCGCTCGGCAATTTTGTTATCATCACACCTTGTCGCGTCGTTCGTTGCTTGGTAAGGAGGAGGAGCATGAAGAGATTGCTGGTGACTATGGGGGTTGTGTTCGGCGCTGTCCTTCTTGCCGTTCCGGCTTTTGCTCGCAGCCTGAAGTCCTCACTGGAAACCACTCTCTTCGGTGGTTCGCAACCAATTTTTCTGACTGTTCGCAATCCGGCCGCTGGCCAATCAGCAGATTTTCCTGATACCCTGGTTCTGCTGTCAGCCGACCGCAATTCCAAGATCTTTGGCAGACCCATTCAGACCGGTGGTCAAGGTGGAATCGCGCGCATTTTCTCGCGTGCGTTAGGCAGCAATATCCTCACTGAAAGTGCAGTTATCCCCCTTCCGTCCGGCAGTGTAGGGTTTGAGTATATCTTTAACTCCAACTTAACTGTGAGGGAAGCAAACGTGATCAATAACTTTGCTGTGGTTCTTCCCTCTCTACTACCGTAAACCAACAGCGACAGTCGTGGCGAATTGCCATCAAGCCGAATTCTTCCGAATCGTTGAAACCGTTGTTCTTACGTCGATGATACCCGGATGGGAATTGGGGTTTTCTTGAATTCACAACGACTGTCAGTGTTGGAACTGGGCCAATACCAATGTTGCAGCGAGTGTGCTTCTGTGCCTCTCTCATGATTCATATTGAGCCCCTGCCTCACCTTTGTGAGGTGTCAATCTTCTTTTTTGTCGTCGCGTACTATTGGGGCCTTGAACTGTTCGTCTGCTGCGGGTAGCTACCTGTGATACAGTAGTTCTCTTCAACTCGTAATGTGTGAGGATAGGAAGGAGAGGTGCAACATGAGCTCTGTTCTCCGAATACTTATGGTCTTCGTTCTCATACAAGGGGGGAGTGCAAAAATTGTCTCTTACTGTGACGCACGAAATCTCCTTGACGTGGCGCGTGAGGGATTAACGCTCAATCCAACTGGTGGCCCATTTGCGCTCACGACTTTTGTGGGAACAGTTGATCCTTCGGGGAAGTTTATCGATACCTCTCAGGCTGGGGTAGCCTTAGCTCCTGTTCTGTCCGCAGCAATATCACAAGCAGTGACCCAACAATCGCCACTTGCCTCGGTCGCACCTGCATTTACGTATCGCTATAATCCAGCACTCAACGTTCATGAAAGGTCTTCCACTGTCCCTGGTCCGCTTTTCAGCGAGCGGGCGTTGACACTCGGCCAAGGGCAACTCAACTTCGGGATTGGGTACTCTTATATTGACCTTGATCGTCTCAATGGGTCCGACCTACATGGCCTGAGAAGCCCGTTACTGTTGGAAATCTCTTGCCCTGGGAAGCCATTAACGGATCCTTTTTGTAACCCTGACATAAACGGACTTGGCCGGGTGTTCATCGGGGCTATCGGGCTTTCTTCCGTACGTACTCGCTTAGACGTGCAATCCCACTTGGTGGTTCCTACCGTGCGCTATGGCCTCACCGACAACTGGGATATTGGGATTTCCATCCCGATTGTGAATACCTTTCTCCGTGTCAGGAATGAACTTGTGCGGGTGGCGCAGACTACTGACGCCGTTTTTTTGCTTGTTCCTCCTAACAACTTTGGGTTGAGGTCTGGACTTGTTGATGCAAACCTGAATCCTGTTGAGAGTGCGACTTCGGACAAAGTTCGGTACTTCGCCGTTAACCTGCCCCGTCAGACGCTCACGAAAGTCGCTGGGAGTGCGACAGGTGTAGGAGATATTATTTTGCGCACGAAATATCATCTCTGGCAGGTCGATGAAGGCGGAGCAGCACTGGGACTCCAACTGCGCTTGCCGAGCGGAGACAAGAAAAACTTTCAGGGGAACGGCGCAACCCACGTGACTCCTTTTCTCTACCTCTCCCAAATTTACTGGGATCTGTTTGAGCCGCATCTCAACCTAGGAATGGATTTTGATACAGAGGATGTCAAGCGGAGCGCGTTTCTCTATTCAGTCGGTGCGACCGTAGCCGTGGGGCAGAAACTCGGACTTGCGCTAGATGTTATTGGCAGGTCAGAACTCGGTCGATTTCAATTAGGGGCAGGGACTGCACTGCAGGGACTGTTCGTTGGCTCCAAAATGGTGAAATGCGCGGATGGGACCGATGTTTGTCGTCTAGTGTCCGCAGTGTCGACTTTTCGCTTTCCGACGAAGATCAAACGTAACGATATTACCGACATCTCTTTTGGTCTGCGCTACGCACTCGGGACCTCCGGTTCTGTCTTTTTTGGGGCGATTCTGCCACTCAACGATGATGGTTTCCGCGCAGACTTCATTCCGTCTGGTGGGGTTGAGTATACGTTCTAAACCAGAATGCTTGATGTTTATGCACTGTACGATGGGTCCCCGTAGGGGATGGGTTGCTCGTTACCTTTGGCTCCCCTACTGCCCACGAAGGCCATGTCCAATGTGCTGTGCAGGACTAGCAATGTGCTGTGCAGGACTAGCGGGGGCATTTGCACGGAAACCTGCGGTTTCAGAGCTTGTGGAAGGGCGGTACTGCGCTAGGCGTTGGACAAATACTGGCGAACTTAGCGTTTCGACAAAGTTAGAGTTTTCTTTCTTTTCGTGAGAGAATCTTCGTTGCGTGAGCTGAGAATGCGACTGACAAGTCGGTTGTGAGGCGAGAGAAAGCGATAGAGGGTGGCCCGTGAGATATTCCTCACCAGGCGATTAATTGCCGGGCTCCAGGGGGACGAGCGTCCCTTGTGTAAGCTGAGCCCGATGCTTTAGCGTCGGGCAGTAACCGAAAAAGCTGCCCGCAAGCGACGAAGCGCCCTTGCATCACGGATTGTATTTATGTGACAATTTTGCGTAGGGGCCGCCTATCACTCTTTGTGGTTGCTGCTGAGCGGTAATAAGATATGCGACATTTGCTATTTATTTTCTTTTGCGTACTCACGCTTCTCAGTAGCAACCGGGTTTCAGCGCAGGAAAACAAGGACTCTCAAGCTGCCCTTTCGGTGTCAGCCGCACACGCGCTCTTTGGCAAGCAGTGCGGATTGTGTCATGAACCGTTCAAAGGTGCGCCTGAACAGTTGTGCCTGAAATGCCACGACGGCCCGCTTCATAATGCGTCACAAACAGTTACTCCTCCGTGTATTTCCTGCCATGTCGAGCACAAAGGACAAGAGCAACTCGCCAAAGTTGCCAATGAACAATGCGTCACCTGCCATAAAGATTTGCAGGTGAAAAACAGTGCACCCCTCTTTGCCAAAAAGATTACTGGCTTTGCCCAGGATCACCCGGAGTTTGCCATTTCGCTGAAAAGTGGCATTGGTATTAAACGAATTCGCTTGACTGATGCTGGTGGAAGCAAAAGCGACCGCACGACGTTAACTTTCCCTCATGAAACTCACCTCAAGGCAGGGCTGAAGAGTCCTAAAGGGCAAGTACAGCTCACCTGTAAAAATTGCCATGCTCCTGCGGATGATGGCAAACAGATCGCCCCAATTGTGTATGAAATGCATTGCCGGAGTTGTCACCCGCTTGCATTCTCTCCTGACATACCGAACGTTTTCGCCCCACATGCAGAACCGACAGTTGTCCACGGTTTCTTGGTGGCGACATTTGCCGAGCGCCGTGCGGCAGCACCTCCGCCACCCTCTCCGGCGCCAGCGCCGGAACTCCCGGCTGGGCGATTGACACGCCCGGTGCCGTCTGTGTCACCGGTCATTACTGCCCCAACGTCTGGTCAGTCTGTCGCTGCTGCTGAGAAATATCTCTACACTGTGACCTGCAATAAGTGTCACCTCATTGAGAACCCGCAGGCACGCATCCCCACTATTGCCCGCGTCGCGATTCCCCATATTTGGCTCCTGCATGGATTGTTTTCTCACCGTTCTCACCGTCTGTTAGAATGTGCATCGTGCCACGACAATGTCACGAAAAGTAAAGCGGCCACCGATGTAAATCTCCCTAGCATCAAGGTCTGTCAGCAGTGCCATCGCGCACCTGCGCAAAGCCCTGAGGCGATGTCGCAACACAGTGCCACAACTGATTGTGTCTCATGTCATGAATACCACGATAAGACCAAGGATACGGACTGGTTGGGAACTTTTACTATTCAGCGAGTGTTAACTGAGGGGGCTAACAGCAAAGGAGTAGGGCAACAGACACCGAAGAAAAAATGATACTAAGTGCCTGATGGGTATAGTTTCGTCATGTCAGCCCTTCGACTACGCTCAGGATAAACTTCAGCTGGCATCCAGGAAGATTCAGGACTGGCCAGAGTTTAGTCTCCTGGATTCCCGCCCCCTTCGACAAGCTCACCTGTGCCTGCGGCACTGGCGCAGGCAGGACAGGCTTCGACTGGGCTCAGGACAGACTTTCGCGGGAATGACGTTCCAGTAACTATGCACTGAAACTTTCGCGACTGACTACTAGCCGAATAACGGTTGGCAACATATCATTAACAAGAACGTGCGGAGCACTTCCCACTCCTCTTCGTGCACAACATGACACTTCAGGTGATTCCCTGAGTGCTCCTCATATGTGGCTACCGACTTTGCGTGAGTTCACCGCTTGTGCTACGCTGCGTAGGTTAATGTCTCGGGTGGTTAGGAGGGACAACAACATATGCTGAGAACACGGCTCTTGGCTGGGGCGCTGTTTGTCCTATTTTTTTCGTGCGGCCTCAGTCTTCCTCCTGTTGCAGGTGCACAAACCTGTAACCCCACAACTCCGCCATTGTGTGCCAGTGAAGTGCAGGCTATTATCGCTCGCGCAACCTCAGTACTCGATATGCCGATGGTGGTCGCCGTCGTTGACCGGGTCGGCAACCCCCTTGGGGTGTTCCGCAAAACTAACGCTCCGGAGCAAGTATTCGGCAATTTTGCCGGAGAAGCACTCCTGAATAAGAGCAAACGGGATGCTGTTGAAGTCGCAATCTCTCTCGCGCGCACCGCAGCGTTTTTCAGTAACGACCAAGCTCCGCTCTCTTCGCGTACGGTGCGGTTCATCAGTGGCGTGCATTTTCCCCCGGGCGTGATGTTCACTCCGAATGCGGCCTTATACGGCATCGAAAATACCAATCGCGGATGTGAATTTAACGTCCCGTTTAATGACGGCAAAGAGGTGCCACGGGCAAAGGCGTTGAACGGCCTCCCTTGTAACAGCAGCGACCGTAGTGGTTGCAGCCTAGGAATCACCACTGGAAAATTCGATTTTTTCGATAGCGACTCGAATGCGGTCAATCCCGGTGGCATTCCGCTGTTCAAAGGGAACACTATTGTTGGTGGGGTTGGGGTCGTAGGCGACTTCTCTGGAGATGTCGCTGAGGCCGTCGCACTCGTAGCTGCGTTTCTGCCGCCAGGAACAAATGTATTGTCGGTGCCGGCATTCTTTACTAAGGACCTGCGCGAACGTGTCTTTATTGATGGGATTCGCTTGCCGTTTGTTAATATTGATGTTCCGAAAGCAGTGAAAATACTCACCAAAGGGCAACTCCCTGCAGGCCTCAAGCTCGACCCCGCGCCGACCGGAGACATGCTTGTAACGCCGCGAGATGGCCAGTGCTTTGATAGGCTGGAAAATAACGGCGTGTGCCGCGCAGCTCCTGAAGGCTATCTGATTGGCCCCATGGCCGGAACGAAACTGACACAAGGCGAAGTCAGAGGGATTGTACAAAATGCGCTCAACACCGCGAATCGTACTCGTGCTGTCATTCGTTTTCCGCGTGGATCGCGTACGAAGATGATGATCTCGGTTGCAGATGTCGATGGCAAGCTATTGGCGGTGTTCCGTATGCCCGACGCGACGATCTTCAGCATCGATGTTTCTACCGCCAAGTCACGAAATGTGGTGTACTTCAGTAGCCATGACCCGAACGTTCGCAATGACCTCCCTGGAGTGCCAGAGGCAACTTCAATTAGTAATCGCACGTTGAGCTTTGGCGCCCAGCCATTTTATCCACCAGGTATCGACACTAGCGGTGAGGGCCCGTTCTTCCGCAGCCTCTACATTCCCGACTCCCTTACACCGTGTACACAAGGATCACAGACAGCCAATCTGAACCAAAGCGGCATCGTTTTCTTCCCCGGTAGTCTCGCGCTGTACCGAAACGGCGAAGTCATTGGGGGGCTAGGGATTAGCGGTGATGGTGTCGAACAAGATGACTATGTCACTGTCGGTGGTGCGGTGAGTTTCGACCCGCCGGATACCATTCGAGCTGACCAAGTGTTCGTGCGAGGGGTTCGATTAGGATATATCAAATTTCCCAGAAACCCGGAGAAGTA
>Ga0081539_10004802_pt1 | contig 14529 bp, 11 predicted proteins | sample TabmetS4T2R2_FD_71023 | JGI IMG/M metagenome (GOLD analysis project Ga0081539, IMG submission 71023) | Tabebuia heterophylla rhizosphere microbial communities from the University of Puerto Rico - S4T2R2 | ecosystem: Host-associated > Plants > Roots > Rhizosphere ...
CCGGTCCGGTGAGATGAGCTGGCTGGGGCTGTTGAGGAGCACTTGCGGCGCAAATTAGCCGAGCGACTGCGGGTCTTCTGTCTGGCTAAGCAGAATAACTTCACTGTCTGCGCCAGTCACGAGCAACAAGTCGCTGTTCGGGCGTGCTAATACGCCGAAACTTGCGCCGGAGATAGGCAGCATAAACTCGGTTTCCTCATCACCATCGTGGACAATGATCGGGCAATCTGTCTCGCAGCGGGGATGGTTGCTGATCAACAAGTCGTCAAAAAAGCGCCAGAATATCGGATCATCAGCCGTGCCACTTTCCAGTAATTCGCTCGTGCCATCCGCGCTGACGAGTGTGTTTGTGATCTCCCGATTATCGTTTCGCCCAATGAAAACCCAATGGTCGACGAGTTTATTTGTGCTAATAGGTACTTGAAACTCATTACCGTCCATGTTGTAAATAGTTGTCTCTTCACCGTCAGGGAGCGTTCGTTCCAGCAGCGACCAGGTATTTTCGCCGTCAAAGCTGAGGTAGCGCAGGGTTTGCTCGTCAGCGAAGCGTGCTTCTTGCGTGATTGCCCCGGTCAGGATTTCGGCAGTGGCATTAGCGACGTTGACCAGAACGCCGACGGATGGTAACTGAGTTGGCACTGCTTCACGCAGAACTGTATAGTCGCCCGCATAGGCAGGCATCAGCCGGAGCGTTTCAAGGTCCGCATCCTCAGGAATGGGCAGCTCAATTTCGGTGGCTTTTTCCGGCGTGACGCGGTAGAGGTGGCTCACTTCTTCATCATCTTCACTCATGAAAAGCGCTGTTTGTTCATCCCAACGCCAGCCCGCCTGTACTTCACCAAAGCCTGACATAATGGTATTTTGCTCACCTTCGGGCGTAAAGGCGATCAGGTCGCCGTCGCGCTGGGCGAAGTACCAAGCTTCATCGGTTTGTGCTTGTATAACAGGCGCGGGCTGTGCGATGTGGATAAAAGAAAAGAGAAGCAGGATCACGACAACAAACATCGATATCTCCCCTCATATAAATGGGTTTAAGTAAGATTGTAAGGGGAGAAGAAAAAAAAGAGCAACCTTATTTGGGCTGCCCCTGTAAATTTAGTGTAAAAATTAGCTGGGGAGTTCGGTCTTTTCTTCTTCCGGCTTTTCCTGCTTGCCTTGTTCCAACCCCTTGCGGAAATTGGCAACTGCGCTGCCCAGTTCGCCGCCGATTTTGGAAACCCGACCCACTCCGAATAGGAGTAGGACAATGATCAGGATAATGATTAGTTCACCGCCGCCAAGATTTGGCATGATTTTCATCCCTTCTAAACCCAAGTACCTACTATTCGTTATTCTAACACACTTCGGATTGCTAGGGTCGAATATGAGTGCTAGACTCATCTGTGGAGGTCAAATATTGTGCCTGAGCAAGCGTTATATCTGCAATGGCGACCGATGTCCTTCATGGAAATGGTCGGTCAAGAGCATATCACGCGGACGCTGCGCAATTCGTTGAAAACCGGGCGTGTGCGCCATGCCTATCTGTTCAGCGGACCGCGAGGAACGGGCAAAACCACGACAGCACGGCTGCTGGCGAAGGCGCTCAACTGCCAGAACCCGGATGTTGATGCCCGACCGTGCAATGAATGTGCCGCCTGTGTCGCAGTGAACGAAGGACGCTATCTCGACCTGATCGAGATTGACGCGGCAACCCACACTGGCGTCGATGATGTGCGCGACCTGCGTGACAAGATCGCCTTCTCGCCTGGTGAGGGGCAGTACAAAATCTACATCATCGACGAAGTGCATCGCTTCAGTGGGAGTGCGTTTGATGCGCTACTGAAGACGTTGGAAGAACCGCCGGAGCACGCGATTTTCGTGCTGGCGACCACCGAAATCGACAAAGTACCAGCGACGATCAAAAGCCGCTGCCTGCAATTCGAGTTCCGGCGCTTCACCGTGACTGAAGCGGCTGATCGCCTACAACAAATTGTCGAAAGCGAGGGCTTGCACGCGGAACGCGCTGCTTTGGAAATGATTGCGCGCTACGGTACGGGTAGTATGCGCGACAGCATCAGCCTGCTTGACCAGATCGTGACCGACCCGGATGAACCGATTACGCTTGCATTGGTCGAGCGGGTACTTGGCACTGCCAGCAGCGCCGCCGTCAAGGAATTGGTCGAAGCTATCATCGAGACGGATGCCGCCGAGGGGTTGCGAGTGATCAATGCGGCGATTGATTCCGGCACTGACCCACGCCAGTTCGGGCAGCAGACGCTGGAGCATTTGCGTTCGGTGCTAATCACGCAAACAGCGGGCGCAGACATGATCCAGGCGTCGCTCGATGAACGCTCACTGTTTTATGATCAGGCGGGGCGGATTGAGCGGAACCGATTGGTGCGCGCGATCCGCGCCTATAATGAAGCGGTCAACAATTATAAAGGCGGTTGGCAACCGCAGCTTTCGCTGGAACTGGCGCTGATCGACAGCGTGCAAGCTGACCCTGAGCAAGTTGTTCAAGTCGTCCAGCAGGCAACTGAGGCGAGAACCGCGCAGCCTGTTACGCAGACCGAACGTCCGCAGGTCAAGGCGGACGCCACACCGAACATCCCGTCAGCGCAGATCAACGAGAAGTGGGATCGTGTCCTGCGGGCGATGTACAAATACAGCAAAACCAGCCCGGACGTGATGCGTTATTTTCGCGTGCAGCGCGTCGAAGGCGATACCGTCTACTTGTGTACCGACAATGAAGTTTATTACAAGCGCATCCAGCCGTACCCGGAAAAGCGCGAGATCATCGAAAAAGCGCTGGTGGACGTTTTCCACACGAAAATGGTCGTGCAGGTGGTGCTGGTCAGTGGCAGCGATTTGGCTGCGATGACTAGCGGCACGGGGGATGGTGCTCCGATTGATAGCGGCGACTCCCTGCTCTCAACAGGGATCGAACTCGGCGCGGAGATCAAGAAATTGGACAAGCCCGCCAAACCGCGCAAAGAAAAAGAAGAGCCTAAAAACGACGATCAAGACGATAACCAGACGTTAGAAGTTCAGGAAGGATGAGGCATGTCGAACAGCCTGCACCGTCCGAATTCACAAACGCAGCTCTGTTCCATTTGCTTTAACTTTGCGGTAGGTGATCTCTGCCCTATCTGCGCTGATACATCACGCGATCACCAAATAATTACCGTCGTTGAAAAACCGCATGATGTAATGGCGATTGAGCGCATGGGTATTCATAATGGCGTTTACCATGTGTTGCATGGGGTGATTTCTCCAATCAACGGCATAGGACCAAACGATATTCGCATTCAGGAATTGGTTAGACGGGTGGAAAAAGGCAATGTTGTTGAAGTGATCATCGCAACGAGTCCTGGTCTTGAAAGTGACGCAACCGCGATATTCATTCAGCGTGAATTGAGAGCGAAAAGCATCAAGCTGACACGTTTAGCGCGTAATTTCTAGAGACCAGCTAAAGGCGTAACGTTGAATAACGTGAATTAGGAAGGATGAAGCATGGCGAAGAAACGTGGAATGGGATTTCCGAGTGGAGGAGGTGGTATGAACCCCGGCAACATGGGCAAGATGCTGCAAAAAATGCAGCAGGATATGGCAGAAGCACAGCAAGCTTTGGAAACTGAAACGGTTGAAGTAAGCCGCAACGGGATCGTCGTTGTGATCACCGGGCATCAGCGCGTGCAATCGATCACGGTAGATAAGTCGAAGATTGACACGAGCGACGAAGAGTGGATGACTGATCTGCAAGACTTGCTTGTGATCGCCGTCAACGAAGCGATTGAACAAAGCCAAGCGATGGCAGCCAGCCGTATGGAAGCGATCACGGGCGGGCTGGGCAGCATTCCCGGCTTAGGCGGCTTGCTGTGAGCGCAGCGGTACCTGAACCTGTTACCCGTCTGATCGACGCGCTTTCGCGTTTGCCAGGTGTGGGACCGAAGACGGCTTCACGCCTGACTTACTATTTGCTACGTGCGCCCGACGAGCTTTCGCTGACGCTTGCTGAGTCGCTCAGTAATTTGAAGTCACAGACCAAGTTCTGCTCGATCTGCTTCAATATCACGATGGACGACCCCTGCCCGATTTGCTCTGATACTACACGCGATCAGCGGACGATTGCGGTGGTCGAAGAACCGCTTGATGTGCTGGCGATTGAGCGCACGAGCAGTTATACGGGCGTTTATCATGTGCTGCACGGAGCAATCTCTCCGGTTAACGGCGTCGGACCCGACGATATTCGCATCGGCGAGCTGGTTGGGCGCGTCGAAAAAGGCAACATCCTCGAAGTCATCATTGCGACTAACCCCGGACTCGAAGGCGACGCGACGGCGATGTATATCCAGCGGGAACTGGCGTTGAAAGGCGTTAAACTGACTCGTCTCGCGCGCGGCTTGCCTGTCGGTGGCGATATTGAGTATGCGGATACCGTTACACTGATGAGGGCGCTTCAGGGTCGCAGCGAACTCTGATTTGGTGAAAATCGCGCAAATCAATCCTTTACAAAGCGACATCGAGCACGTAAACTATGCGTCCGCACATTCCTGAAGCGCGACGTCGCACCTGAACACCTGACCCTCTGCCAGAACCCAAATATCGCCACCGAGTTTAAACTTTGGGGCGGACAGGCATTGACAGGAGGGGGGGAGGCTGGTAAGATGAGCGTCCGCTTTCGAGCGCGGGGTTGGTGCGCGCAGGTGGCGGTGGATGGACAACCATCTGCTGGAGAGAATGCTCGCATTCTCCAATGCGAACTTTGTTCGCACAGCACCTTAACAACAGAGCAGTGCAGGAAAAGCAGCCAAGGTCAACGACGGAGAGTTTGATCCTGGCTCAGGATGAACGCTGGCGGCGTGCTTAACACATGCAAGTCGAACGGACACTTTCGAGTGTCAGTGGCGCACGGGTGAGGAACACGTAGCTCATCTGCCCTCAAGCGCGGGATAACGCTCCGAAAGGAGTGCTAATACCGCATAAGCTCACAGGCTGTAGAGGCGTGCGAGAAAAGGTGCAAATCACTTGAGGAGGAGGCTGCGGCCCATCAGGTAGTTGGTGTGGTAACGGCGCACCAAGCCAACGACGGGTCGGGGACCTGAGAGGGTGACCCCCCACACTGGGACTGAGACACGGCCCAGACTCCTACGGGAGGCAGCAGTGAGGAATATTGCCCAATGGAGGAAACTCTGAGGCAGCGACGCCGCGTGGGTGAAGAAGGCCTTCGGGTCGTAAAGCCCTTTTCTGTGTGACGAGAACGGACGGTAGCACAGGAAAAAGTCTCGGCTAACTACGTGCCAGCAGCCGCGGTAAAACGTAGGAGGCAAGCGTTATCCGGAGTTACTGGGCGTAAAGCGTGCGTAGGCGGAGGGGTAAGTGGGTCGTGAAAGCGCCGGGCTAAACCGGGCGAGGACGAACTAGACTGCTCTTCTAGAGGCGGATAGAGGGGTGCGGAATTCCGGGTGTAGCGGTGAAATGTGTAGAGATCCGGAGGAACACCAGTGGTGCAAACGGCGCCCTGGGTCCGAACTGACGCTGAGGCACGAAAGCGTGGGGAGCGAACGGGATTAGAGACCCCGGTAGTCCACGCCGTAAACGATGTCAACTAGGTGTCCACGCGCCTACGGGTGCGGGGGTGCCGAAGCCAACGCTATAAGTTGACCGCCTGGGGAGTACGGTCGCAAGGCTAAAACTCAAAGGAATTGACGGGGGCCCGCACAAGCAGCGGAGCGTGTGGTTTAATTCGAGGCTACACGAAGAACCTTACCTGGGTTTGACATCACGGTGGTAGGGAACTGAAAAGGGACCGACCTTCGGGAGCCGTGACAGGTGCTGCATGGCTGTCCTCAGCTCGTGTCGTGAGATGTTCGGTTAAGTCCGAAAACGAGCGCAACCCTCGGGTCTAGTTACAGGTGTCTAGACCGACTGCCCGGGAGAACCGGGAGGAAGGTGGGGATGACGTCAAGTCAGCATGGCCTTTATATCCAGGGCTACACACACGCTACAATGGACGGTACAACAGGTCGCCAAACCGCGAGGTGGAGCCAATCCTCCAAAGCCGTTCGTAGTTCGGATTGCAGGCTGCAACTCGCCTGCATGAAGCCGGAGTTGCTAGTAACCGCAGGTCAGCCATACTGCGGTGAATACGTTCTCGGGCCTTGTACACACCGCCCGTCACGTCATGGGAGCTGGTCATGCCTGAAGTCGGTGAGCCAACCGCAAGGAGGCAACCGCCGAAGGCAGGGCTGGTGACTGGGACGAAGTCGTAACAAGGTAGCTGTACCGGAAGGTGCGGCTGGATCACCTCCTTTCTAGGACAAGACGCAGACTGCTGAGAGGCAGGCTGCGCACACGAACGGCAACGTTCGTGAAGGGGAGTTTGTGCAAGCAAACTCCGGAGATGAAGCGGAAACGCTTCATCCAAGACCAACTTTCACTCAAGCATAGGACACAAGTTTCTGTGCCGATGACGTGGCTGCCTTTTCCTGCGCTGCTCTGTTTGTTAGGGTCGAAAAAGTCGTTGACAAATCGTTCATGATTTGCTACGATAACTAACACGATAAAACTGTAATCTCTCTGGAGAGATAGCCTTTGGTTCAACAGGTCGCCTTAATCCAAACTGAATAAGTGGTTTCAAGGTATATCTGTTTGCAACTCGACAGCTCGGTATACCGGGCTGTTTTTGTGTCAAAGGCAAGTGGGTTCAATCCGTCGGTGTCGACAAACTTCAGTTTGTCGACACCGACGGGCGGAACCCGCCCTCCCAGAAACATCCGACAAGCTCGGATGTACAACGTCAATCCCACAGGGATTGGCACGGCACCTTAACAATCACAGACGAACGAAACACGCAGGTCAACAAGCAAGACACACACCAAGAGCGCAGCGCCCGACCGGTCGGCTTCTCCGTATCACACGGACAAAGCGATTAAGGGCACACGGGGGATGCCTTGGCGTCAAGTGCCGATGAAGGACGTGGTACACTGCGATAAGCGCTGGTCAGTCGTGTGCAGACGTGAACAGCCAGCGATCTCCGAATGGGGAAACCCAGCGCGATGCACTCGCGCTACGCCGCAAGGCGAGGGCACCGGGTGAACTGAAACATCTCAGTAGCCCGAGGAAAAGACAAGTATTCCGTGAGTAGTGGCGAGCGAAAGCGGAACAGCCTAAACCGTCGGCTTCGGTCGGCGGGGTTGTAGGACGACCCGCAGCGGGTTTTGAGCGAGCCGAACGCTCTGGGAAGGGCGGTCAGAGAGGGTGAGAACCCCGTAGGCGAAGCTGAAAACTCGTGGGTCGGATCCTGAGTACCACAGGGCACGCTAACCCGGTGGGAAGCAGGGAGGACCACCTTCCAAGGCTAAATACACTTGACGACCGATAGTGAACCAGTACGGTGACGGAAAGGTGAAAAGAACCCCGGCGAGGGGAGTGAAAGAGAATCTGAAACCGTGTGCTTACAGACGGTCAGAGGGAGCAGCAATGTTCCTGATGGCGTGCCTTTTGGAGAATGAGCCGGCGAGTTCATAGCAGTGGCAAGCTGAAGGGAGGGACACCCGAAGGCGGAGCGAAAGCGAGTCTGAACAGGGCGCCAAGTTGCTGTTATGAGACACGAAACCAGGTGAGCTACCCATGGGCAGGGTGAAAGTCCGGTGACACGGACGGGAGGCCCGAACTCACCACTGTTGCAAAAGTGGGGGATGACCTGTGGGTAGGGGTGATATGCCAAACGAACTTGGAGATAGCTTGTTCTCTCCGAAATCGCTTTAGGGCGAGCGTGGCGGGATGACTGACGGAGGTAGAGCACTGACTGGACTAGGGGGCTTAGTGCTTACCGAATCCAATCAAACTCCGAATGCCGTCAGGGAAACGCCGCAGTTGGACTACGGGAGATGAGTTTCGTGGTCGAAAGGGAAAGAGCCCAGACCCCCGGTTAAGGTCCTCAAGTCCGAGCTAAGTGGGAAACGAGGTGGTCGTGTTGAGACAGCCAGGAGGTTGGCTTAGAAGCAGCCACCCTTGAAAGAGTGCGTAACAGCTCACTGGTCGAACGCGACTGCGCGGAAAATGTAACGGGGCTGAAGCTCGGCACCGAAACCAGGGACTGTCTGAGTAACATCAGACAGTGGTAGGAGAGCGTCCCGCCAGCGGTGAAGGCGTACCGGCAAGGTGCGTTGGAGTGGGCGGGAGTGAGAATGCTGGCATAAGTAGCGTCAATGAGGTGAGAACCCTCATCGCCGAACGTCTAAGGTTTCCGACGGAAGGTCAGTCCGCGTCGGGTTAGTCGGGCCTAAGCCGAGGCTGAGAAGCGTAGGTGATGGACAACCGGTTAATATTCCGGTACCGAAAGGTGGGAGTGACGTGCGATGTCCCGGGAAGGCTCAGCCCCTGAGTGGATGGGGGTGGCAAGCGGTTAACGACCGTGATGCCGGCGCTTTTGCGCAGAAGTGAGCGGCACCTGGGGCCGAGAAAAGCGCACGGCACGATGAAAACCTTTCGCCCGTACCTCAAACCGACACTGGTAGACGGGTAGAAGATACCCAGGCGAACGGGAGAACTCGGGTTAAGGAACTCGGCAAAATAGCCCTGTAACTTCGGGAGAAGGGGCACCCCTGCGAGGGGGTCGCAGTGAAATGGCTCTATCGACTGTTTACCAAAAACACAGGTCTCTGCAAACGCGCAAGCGGACGTATAGGGGCTGACGCCTGCCCAGTGCCGGAAGGTTAAGAGGAGGGGTTCACGCTCCGAATTGAAGCCCCGGTGAACGGCGGCCGTAACTATAACGGTCCTAAGGTAGCGAAATTCCTTGTCGGGTAAGTTCCGACCCGCACGAAAGGCGTAACGAGTGGAGCGCTGTCTCAACCCGAGACCCGGCGAAATTGAAGTACGTGTGAAGATGCGCGTGACCCGCAGCAGGACAAAAAGACCCCATGGAGCTTTACTGTAGCTTGCCATTGCGTTAGGGTTGCACTTGTGTAGGATAGCTGGGAGGCGGAGAAGTCGGGGCGCTAGCTTCGATGGAGCCGACGGTGAAATACCAGCCTGGTGGGACCTTGGCCCTAACCTGGGAAACTGGGGACAGTGGCAGGTAGGCAGTTTGACTGGGGCGGTCGCCTCCTAAAAGGTAACGGAGGCGTTCAAAGGTGGGTTCAGGCTGAATGGAAACCAGCCAGAGAGTGCAAAGGCAGAAACCCGCTTGACTGCAAGGCCAACGCGCCGAGCAGAGACGAAAGTCGGACTTAGTGATCCTACGGCGCCGAGTGGAAGGGCCGTAGCTTACCGGATAAAAGCTACCCTGGGGATAACAGGCTAGTCTTGCCCAAGAGTTCACATCGACGGCAAGGCTCGGCACCTCGATGTCGGCTCATCACATCCTGGGGCTGGATAAGGTCCCAAGGGTTGGGCTGTTCGCCCATTAAAGTGGTACGTGAGCTGGGTTCAGACCGTCGTGAGACAGGTCGGTCTCTATCCGCTGTGGGCGTGAGGAGTTTGAGAGGCGCTGCCCCTAGTACGAGAGGACCGGGGTGGACAGAGCGCTCGTGGGTCGGTTGTCGTGCCAACGGCACAGCCGAGTAGCGATCTCTGGAGCGGAGAACCGCTGAAAGCATCTAAGTGGGAAACCGACCTCAAGATGAGACTCCTTTTCTCGAAAGAGAGTAAGACCGCTCGAAGACGACGAGTTGGATAGGCTGGAGGTGGACGCGTGGCAACATGTGGAGCTAACCAGTACTAATGGTCGAGGGCTTTGCCGAGTGATGCGGGGAAGCGGGCGGGTAGGGCGTGGAGTGTGCGAAGTGGTGGGTGGGGAGCAACGCGAGCGAAAGCAAGCGCGAGACCAGCGTGGAAGAACGTCTGTGATTGGAAGAACAAGAAGCGACCTCGTTGAGCAGAGTGGAGACGGAGTGAGTTGGTGGCTGAAGCGGTGAGGGTACACCTGGACCCATCCCGAACCCAGCAGTTAAGCTCACCAGCGCGGATGGTACTGTCGGGGCGACCCGGTGGGAGAGTACGCCGTTGCCAACCCAATCTGACTCCATTCTGCTCAGCGGGGTCGCGGGAAACAGTGCCGCAGTAAGTGAAAGCAAAGTAGCAGATGTAGACCCAAGCGCAGTCCAGTCAACCGGAGCTGCGCTTTTTGCTTTTCCCACTAAATCAGCTTATAGATGTTCCGCACTGTTTAGTTTCTGAATGAGCGCGTGCATAAGCTGTCGCTCTGCCGCCCATACTTTTCCGATCAGCCCTACTCTCGCTAACGTCTTGATCGCTATTCCTATTACGGGAACTTTTGCGCCGGGGAAGCTATCTGCCTGCGCACGCAGCGCATCATATTTTTGAAAGAGCGTTTGGATTTTTTGATCTTGTCTCGCTGCATCGAATCCTGAGATTTCTCTCTGCCAGACTTTGACCCGCTCCACCAGCAGTACGTCGAGGTCCTCAATCAGCGTCGAGAAATCACATTCACACAGCGGGTCTTCCGCAAAACCGGTAGTTGTGAATGGTCGCAGCATATTGGTTTGAGTGAACACCACATCCTTGATCGAAAAGCCAAGTGGATGCAGCCAACCCGCGTGGGGCAGACGCAAACCGTGCGTGCGCGCCTCATTTAAGATGTACAGTCCAGCGTCACCATCGACTAAATAAAATACGAGTCCACCCTGAGTTCGATGATAATGCCGCCAGTATGACCAGTCGCGGTAATGAAGCGGTTTCGGCTGCGGACCATAGTTCTGCAAAATGTAAGCAGTATTTTTCTGGCGCTGCCATTTGACAAGATTGGTAATCGTGGGGTCTTTCTCGTGCCAGATATGCAGTGAGCGAATTTCCATTGTCGTGATCATCGAAACCCCGCGCCGTTCGAGCCGAATAGCAAGCTCCAGTTCCTGCCATCCGTAGCCGACCATCTCTTCGTTATAACCGCCGATTTCCCAGAAGAGTTTAATTGGTAAGCCGTAGACGGGATGAAAAGGATTACTGTCGAGCGGCTCTAGGGTTGCAGTTTCGCGCAAGCCTCGTGTTTCGGTGCCGACCAGAGTCTGACCGAGCCAGTCCATTGGCGCTGGTGGCACCAGACTCAACAAACCATCAAACCCCTGCTCATCCCATACCGCCTCAAGTTCGGCGTGCGTATTCGGGGGCAGCCAGTCCAGACGTGTGATGATCACCGCTTGCGGATGCTGTTGGTGGAGGTGAGCTATCTGTTCCAGCGCATTTGGAGCAAGGCACATATCGCTGGCAAGCAGCACAAAAAAACTGCACTCCGGCGGAATGTTGGCAATACCAATATTGTGGATGCGGCTTATGCGTGTATCCTGGTGCGGACCGCCTGAGACCAGATGGAGATGCCCCGCCCATTCTGGAGCGGCGACCCACTGACGCATCTGACTCACTGTTTCATCGGTTGAGCCATCGTCAGCGACGACTACGTGAAACTCAGTGAGGGGTAGCGTTTGTTCCCGAAGCGCACGCAGCGCCAAACGTAAATTTGCCCAGCGATTGTAGTGGAGTAGGACGACGGCTATGGACAATTGTTAACACCTCTGCGATGAGGCTTCATAATTTAACAGAGTTGACGCTGCTTTTACACCTTTTCGGTGGCGCGGCGGAAGGTGATGCGGTTGAACACACGAAGGTTCACAATCGCAATCCCACAGAAAATCAGCGCCGCGCCGACAAGCAACCGCCAATCGACCTGTTCCTGAAGTACAACCGCGCCGAGCGCGAGACCGACTGCCGGAGTGATATACGTCACCATGCTGGTACGTGCTGCGCCAAGTTCGCGGATGATCCAGTAGTACAGCAGGTAGGCGATAAAGGTATTGACCAAGCCGAGTAGCCCAATCGCAACCAGCACATCGCTGCTGACATTGCTGAGCGGCGTCGCGGGCTGCCCGCCCAGCAGCGGCGCAATCACCATCAAGATGCCGGATGAGATCGCAGCGAACGTCATTGCCCCGGTAGAAACCATCATTGGCTCAAAGCGGTTTTGAATCACTTTACGGCTGTAAATCGAGAAGATCGCGTAAAACAGCGAGGCAAGCACCACAGCCATCGCGCCGAGAAACTGCGGTACGTCAAGCTGCCCGTTGACTATACTGCGGCTGCCCAGCACCATCACACCAATGAAACCGACTAACAGCCCGACAACTTTCTGCGGCGTCATGCGCTCGTCTATAAAGACAAAGTGGGCAATGACGAGCGTGAAGAGCGATGCTGCCGATTGGAGCATCGCGGCAAGCCCGCTGGTTATTGACTTCTCGCCCCAGGTGATGAGCGCGAAGGGGATGGTGGTGTTGCCGATGGCGATGATCACCAGCGGCAGGAGCGCCTTACCGTTGAACGGTAAATGTTTCCCTCGCGCAAGCAGCACCAGATTCAGCCCGACGGCTGCGATGCCCGTGCGGATGAAGACAACCTGAAACGGACTCAACTGCTCTACGCCGATGCGAATAAAGAGAAAAGACGATCCCCAAATCAAACCAAGTAGCCAAAAAGCTGCCCATTTACGCACTATTCCCGCTCCCAAATATGAAAGGGCGCTGGGAAACGTGTTTTGCACGCTTGCACCTGCGCCCTTCTGTTAGCCTGAAATAGTGTAAAGTAACCTGTGTTGGCTGTCAATGCAGGTGGACTGGTTGGTTTACCTGGAAGATCACCGAAGGGCATCGGCATTTTTGCCCGTTAGCGTCGGGTCATGGAACATTGCACTGCACACACGGTGTTCCTGCTGGCGCTCAGACGCATGGTGACACATGCATACGCACTCTGCTAGCCATCGCAAAGCGATTCAGCAGGTGACACTACCGAACCCAATACGAACCGTGCATGAGGGTAGAGGCGGTGTCTGCTACCGACAGTCGGCATGACGTGGTATTCATTTGTTAAAGGGCAGCCGCTCTGATAAGCAGCGGCAAATAAAAACGCGGAACTGCCAAATCGGAGTTGAACCGCCTGACAGCACCGCGCTTTTGTAATATACGAACACTATAAACCCACTTCCAGTTTTGTCTAGTCACAAATGTGCACACATTTGTACACTTTTTGAGGGAAGATTTTAATGTGTATGTACTTTCCTTCACAAGTGTGGGATAAAAAGGGGAAATGTGGGATATTTTTATGTTGTAAGGTTCAGTCATATTTCGTGCTTCGCGTGGACGGTGAAAATATCCCACATTTAAGGGAGAAAATGGCTTGGCGGCTGGAAAGCGAGGGCACGGCACGCCGTGCCCCTACCGTGAAGGAATGAACGCCACATTTTGGAAGCCATTTAAATATTTAATTCGTGTTAAGGCACGGCACGCCGTGCCCCTACAACGCGCTCCAAATTTTTATGAGTATACCTCCCGAATGAGGTACCAACTCTGGTTGGTTTAGTGAATCACGATGAGAAGTATGCTCACCAGCATCATCACGCCAAAGGCTAAACGAAAAATGGTTTCGAGGCATCCTTCTGGTTCTGGCTCAGCCATCGTCAATCTCCCTAGATGATCATCTGGATTTTGAAGGGTGGGCGCAGCACACGCGTCGTAAGCGCCGGCGTCGCAAAGCGACGAGCGCCCCTACAAAAACCCACTAAATTTTGATTGGATGTGTCCTAGCTCGAGGTGACGAGCGACTCCAGCCCGTAGTAGCTGGCGGCACAGGCATTGGTGAAGGCGCTGGCATCGGTGTTAATTCTATCCAGCCCGGTCAGGCTGGCAACGTCCACGCTCAACGGATCAACGACAAGCTGAGTTTCGCCCTGCTCGACGGCTGCGATGATGCGCTGCTCGCGCTGATCCCATTCACTCGCGTAGGTGCTGAGCCTCGGCATCAGCCCGATCATTTGCGCGGCGGAGAGCAGCGGTCCAACGATCAGCAGCAAAACGACTGTTGATGCAACAAGAACACGCGGCGCGCGGCGAGAAAAATTTTTCAGATACAAGCCTGCTGCATAGCCCATGACGGCGAAGGCGCAGACGAGCACGAACTGCGGGATAATCAGTACACGGGCGGGCGGCGGCAGCGATGTCGCGTAAATTGCTGGGACGTTGATCGCCACCATCAACCCAAAGGCGACGACGAGTGGCAGCATCATCCAAATACGCAGCCTGCGCCGCGCAACATCAATTGGCTGCGCATAGGCAATGATGGCGGGAATGAGCAGCGCCAGCGGCAGCGCAGGCGGGGAAACCCACACTAAGGCGACTATTGAAGCCGCCGCGTAAACGAAGGATTGGGTTCCCAGCCCGACGAGATCGCGGGTGGGAGTGAACAAGCCCTGCCGAAGCGTATTGCCCGGCGCAGCGACCATGATGATCAGTGCGACGAGCGCCGACACCAACCCGACGAGCAACAGTGTGAGGGTGGCACGCTGCGCGGTTGGTGACGGGCGGAAGATGAACAGTCCGATGATGCTGAGCACAAGCGCGCCGACCAGCGCCACCGAGAAGGGTTCGGAAGAGAAGCCAGCGACCAGCACGAGCAGAACAGAGGCGAGCACTGCCAGCGGCGAGACTGCCCTGGTGCGACGGGATCGCAGCACGAATGCGGCGGAAAAGGGCGCCGCTACCAGCG
>Ga0081539_10004803_pt1 | contig 14524 bp, 11 predicted proteins | sample TabmetS4T2R2_FD_71023 | JGI IMG/M metagenome (GOLD analysis project Ga0081539, IMG submission 71023) | Tabebuia heterophylla rhizosphere microbial communities from the University of Puerto Rico - S4T2R2 | ecosystem: Host-associated > Plants > Roots > Rhizosphere ...
ATGGCACCCGTCACTTTGATCACCTTCGTCAACTTCGCCGAACCGGAAGTTGACAGCTTCCCCCCCGCATCATCCGAAACTTCCAAAACTTCGTCAACTTCACTCCTCCCCGAGCTTGTCTCGGGGATCGATGCGAGATCGTGTCCCCCGGACACGATCTTCGAACTGCCGGGGATGGTCGGGTCGCCATGCGCCCCGCGCATGGCTGGGCAATCCGGGGGACTGCCCACCCGACCATTTCGAAAGCATCGATGGACCCTCCGTAGCCGAGGGCGAAGGAGGGTGGAGGGGCCGAGGACGCTGTCACCCATTCCCCCGCCTCCTCCCGCCGAGAATGTCCTCCAGCTCTTCCTTGACGATGACGATCGGACAGCCGCCGCCCGAGAAGGTTATCTCGGTGCCTCGATTGGTGCGTTCCATATAGAGAACCTGATCGAGGTTCACCGACACCGGATTCCGGCTTGCAGACTCCGCCGGGGTGCAGCTCACGAAATCGCTCATGACAGCCTCCATGCTTGCGCAGGGGAGATAAGCGGTGGGGGCGGGTTTGGGTCCGGGGTGCCAGCTGAAAAGAGGGAAGGGCGGCACGGAGGCGGGCCCCCTCCACCGCGCTGCGCGCGGTCCCCCTCCCCGTTCCGGGGAGGATTTACGTGGCGCCTCTTTCCCGCCATGCGTTCCGGAAAGCGGCGCAAACAAGATCGCCGCACGAAGAGGTGAGGATGGATCAGGGCATTGGGGCCACGGCGATCGACGCGCGCGCAGGAACCGCGCGGCTGCATCCGCGGCGCTTCTATATTCTCGCGCTGCTGCTCTTGGTCAGCATCCTCAACTTCGTCGATCGCAGCGTCATCTCGGTGCTCGTCGAGCCGATCCGCCACGATCTGCAGCTGAGCGACTCCCAGATGGGCTTTTTGACCGGCACCGCCTTTGCGCTGACCTATGTGACGATGGTGATACCGGCGGCGCGGCTCGCGGATCGCTGGTCGCGGCCCAAGGTGATCGCGCTCGCCATGCTGACCTGGAGCATCATGACGATGCTGTGCGGCGCGGCGAAGAGCGGCACGCAGCTGTTCCTGGCGCGCTTCGGCGTGGGCTTCGGCGAGGGCGGCAGCACCCCCTCCTCGCAGGCGATGGTGAGCGATCTGTTCCCGCGCAGCCAGCGCTCCGCCGCGCTCGCGGTGCTGGCGCTCTGCTCGCCGCTCGGCACGGCCCTGGGCCTCAGCTTCGGCGATTGGGCGCTCAAGGCGTTCGATTGGCGCACCACCTTCCTGCTCGCCGGCGTGCCGGGGCTGGTGCTGCTGCCGCTCGTGCTGTTCACCATCCCCAATGTGCCCAAGGGCCATTCCGACGCGATCGCCGCGCCGCCGCCGACGCCGAGCCTGGTGCGCACCATCCCGATCCTGTGGCGGATCCGCACCTTCCGCTACCTGGTGCTCGCCTCGGCGACGCAGACCGTGCTGTCGGCCGGCCTGCCGTTCTGGCTCCCGGCCTTCCTGCAGCGCTCGCACCATATGGCGAAGGGCACGGCCGGCACGCCGCTCGGCCTGGCCATGGCGGCGGGGCTGGTGATCGGCTCGCTGGCGGGCGGGCCGCTGTCCGAATGGCTCGGCCGGCGCGATATGCGGCGCCAGCTCTGGCTCGGCATCGCCACCAGCCTGCTGTCCGGCAGCTCGGCGGCGGCGGCGTTCCTGGTGCCGGGCGATGCGGTGTTCCTGCTGCTGGGGATGATGAGCTTCTTCGGCGGCATCTTCACGGGGCCCTTGTTCGGCATTTCGCTCACTTTGGCCCCGGTCGCCGCCCGCGCCACCGCCTCGGCCTGCATGCTGGTGATCATCAACCTCACCGCGATCGGCCTCGGCCCGCTGGTGGTCGGCCGATTGAGCGATTGGCTCCACCCCAGCTTCGGCGAGGAATCCCTCCGCGCCGCGCTGCTCTGCGTCACCCTGATTGCTTTGCCGGCGGCGAGCTTCTTCTGGCTGGCGAGCAGGAGCTATCGGGGGGATATGGCGGCGGCGGCGAAGCGGGATCGGGAGCTGGGGGAGGGGCGCAAGCCGGGCCGGCGTGATGCTCGAACGGCGCCATAATGGCGCCCGAGCGGCTGTTCGGTCAGGCGGCCATGACCTGCTGATCGATCGTGCCGAAGACGGGTTTGCCCGCCTCATCCGCGACCCAGATGCGGACCGTATCGCCTGGCTTCAGGAACGGAGTTTCGGGTTCGCCGCGCAGGATCGTCTCGACCATCCGCATCTCGGCAATGCAGCTGTAGCCCAGCCCGCCTTGCGCCACCGGCCGGCCCGGGCCGCCATCGGCATCGCGGTTCGAGACCGTTCCCGAACCGACGATCGTTCCCGCCGCCAGCGACCGCGTCCTGGCAAGATGGGCGATGAGCAGGCCGAAATCGAACGTCATGTCGACATCGGCCCGCGCGCGCCCAAACGGCTGGCCGTTGAGATCGACGTTCAGCACGGCGTGCAGCTTGCCGTCCCGCCACGTCCCGCCAAGCGCGTCGGGCGTGACGAAGACCGGCGAGAGGGCGCTCGCAGGCTTGGACTGGTAGAAGCCGAAGCCCTTGGCGAGCTCGGCCGGGATGAGGTTGCGCAGCGACACGTCGTTGACCAGCCCGACGAGGCGGATCAGTTCCAGCGCTTCGTCCCTGCTCGCGCCCCGCGGCACGTCGCCGGTGACCACCACGACCTCCGCTTCCATGTCGCAGCCCCAATCCTCGTCCGCGAGCGGAATGGGATCGCGGGCCGCGAGAAATCCGTCGGAGCCGCCCTGATAGACCAAAGGATCGTGCCAGAAGCTGTCGGGCAGTGCGGCGCCGCGCGCCCTGCGCACCAGCGCGACATGGTTCACATAGGCCGATCCGTCCGCCCATTGATAGGCACGGGGAAGCGGCGCGGCGACCGCTTGCTCATCGAAGGGCATGCCCGCGATGGCACCGCGCGCAAGGTCCGCGGCCAGCGCTCTCAGCGCGCCCTCGCTCTGCTCCCAATCGTCGAGCGCCGCCTGCAGGGTGGGCGCGACAGGCGCGGCCTCGGCGTAGCGCGCAAGATCGTCGGAAACGACGATGAGGCGACCGTCGCGGCCATGCCGGAGACTGGCGAGCTTCACGGTCGGCGCTCCATGTGGGCGACCCTGAAGGCGACAGGCTGCGCCCGGGATTCGAGGAAAACGTGCATATACGAATCCTCTCGTCGCATTGCGCGCTGGTGCAGGTCAAATATAGGACGGCGGTGCCGGTCTGAGGATCCAGGCGCTGGTGGCCGCTCCAAACGTATGAGGGCTGGTGTTGCCACCAGCCCTCACTTCCCTGGAGCGACCGCCATGCCTTGCGGCACACCGTCTTTCTCCGGGCGGATCAGGTTCCGGGCAGGGTCTTGCGACTCTGTTCGGTTCCCTCTCGGGTTTCCCGCCGAAGCCTTGCGGCCTCGGGAGGTCCCCAGCGGGAGACCCATCAAAGCGAACTTCGGTGGGGTCCCTTTCGCGGTTCCTTTGCCCGAAGGCTCCGGTCCCGCCGGACGTCGTTGGAAAGTGGGAGCGGCATCGGCTTTCGCCTTTGCCTCACGCTTCTTCCTCCGATCGCCCTGCCAGCCGCTTGCCGGCGATCATCCTTGCGGACATCCGCCGCTTCCGCGGTGGCAGTGACCATAGTGCGCCTGCCTGCGAGTCGCACCAAGCGGAATCTGCCTGTGGATAAGAAGAATCCCGGGGACAACTTTGCGTCGGCGAAGAAATCGTCATGGGCGGAGAGGTGGCGGCCCGGCATCAATCACTTCGATCCGGTTTTTGCCCTTCACGATTGCCGCCGGGCCGCCGGAAAGCTGGCGACGCGGATCGTCAGCCGCCGCGCCGTGCTGCACGAGGCCGAGGCGGACGGCCAGGTTCTCGGACTCGATGTCGTGCGAGGAACCTGCCACGGCTTCAACCATACCGCGGCCCGGGTCTGGCAATTGCTCGATCGCCCGCGGCGGACGAGCGAACTGGTTGACGCGCTCCTCGCGGAATTTGACGTCGATCGGGACGAATGCGAGCGCGAGCTGGGAGAACTGCTGCAAGCCATGGTCCGCCGCGATCTGATCGACATTCGACCCGCATCGGCGCCCACCGGACCATAGCGCCCGGCGCATCGCAGGAAGCCATGAGCCGCATGTCACGACCTCCCCTTGCCGTGCTGCGCCGCAAGTTAGCGAAGGTCCCGATCCTGTCCGATGCGTACCGCTTCGTTCGCGAGCAGATCAGCCCGCACCGCAGGATATTGCGCAGGATCCGGCGGGAAACGCCGGGCCTGTTGTTGCAACCTTCTCCTTTCACCGTGCCGGATCGGCACCCCCATTTCTTCGCCCAGGTCGCAAAGCGGCTCGAGCAGAACCCTGCACCGCGCATCCTCTCGTTCGGATGTTCGGCAGGGGATGAGGTCTTCACCTTGCGCCGATACTTTCCGCGCGCCGAGCTTGTCGGCATCGACATCAACCCGCGTGCCATCGCCCGATGTAAGCGCCGATTGGAACACGCCGGCGGAGACGCGGCGATCCGGTTTTGCTGCGCTGGGTCTACGACTGGCGAGCCGGACGATCACTTCGATGCTATCTTCTGTCTCTCGGTGCTCCGGCACGGCGACCTCGAGGCGACCCGGCCCGAACGCTGCGACGCGATACTCCCCTTCGCCGATGTGGAGCGCACGGTTGTCGAACTCTCGCGATGCCTGAAGCCAGGCGGTTTCTGCGTCATTTGGCACTGTCATTTCCGGCTGAGCGACATGTCGGTGTCCTGGCAGTACGAGACAGTGATGACGGACGGACTCGGCAAATGGGCAAACAGTCCGCTCTACGGGCCCGATAACCAGCGGCTCGACGGCGTGCAGTGGTGCGACGCGGTGTTTTGCAAACGAGGACAAGGGCGTGATACCCTGGCGCATTGATTGCTTGTGCGAAGCAAGATGCCCTTGGGTCACATCTGAGCGGGGCAACCCGTGGTTCTTATCGCCAGAGACTTTTGTGGGCTTCTGGCCAGCGAGCGCTCAGTCAATTCTCTGGGTCTGAAACCGTGCATGGAAAATAGGGATGGAAGACTCAGTCTGGAAATGAGTCAAAATCGAGCCGATCTCTCGCGATAGCGTGTAGGGTTTGAACGGCGGAAAGCCGCAGAACTCCGCCATTTTTGGGTCAGTCTCCGGCAGAGACTGCCAGAGACGAAACTGCGTGGAGGCCCGAGCCGGAATCGAACCGGCGTATACGGATTTGCAGTCCGCTGCGTCACCACTCCGCCATCGGGCCGCCGGGCACGCACATGGGCGGAGGCGCTGCGGCTGTCAACCTGGGCGAATGCCGCGCAACCGCCTTACATGGCCCTGATTTGCTCCCAGGTCGGATCGGTCATCCAGGTATATTCGAGGTAATGGCCAAAGGCCTTGCGGCCATCGAGATAGAGAAACTTCAGCTGGTCCCCGCCGCCTTCGAAAGCGACCGGCAGGTCCTGCTTGTCCACCTGGGCCCGGAACGCGTTCCAGTCATCCACCTTCATGCAGATGTGATGGAAGCGCATCGGCCCGCCGTTGGACGGTGCATTGGCATAGACATTCGTCTCGTCGACGATCGGCTGGATCAGCTCATATTGCAGGTGGCCCAGCCAGAACATCGAGATGCGCAGCTGCTGCTTTCGAGGGCCGGAGGGCGTTTGCACTGTCTGTTCGACGGGAATGATCGTCGGCTCCCGGTCGAGCCCCCTGGCGCGGAAGATCGCAAGCCCTTGCTCGAGATCGTCGCAGATATAGCCGTTTTGCGTATGGTGACCGACCAGCATCGTGTGTTTCCTCCTCAGCCCTCGCGCGCCACAGCGTAGCGCGACAGATAGCGCTCGAACAAAGGATCCAGCTGCTCCTTGCTCAGCCCATATTGCGCCAATTTGTACTCGTGCCTGCCGAACTTGTCCTGCGGATTGTCGTCAAGCCAGGCCTGCATGCCGGCTTCAGCCTCGGGCGTGAATGCGTCGCCGAGTGCGGCGTAGAGCTTGCGCATCGTGCCCATCGGATCGTTGGTCAGATCGGCGTAGTGGATGTCGATAACGCTGTCCTCGCCATGTCTGTCGCGATAATCCATGATGCGGTTGGCATGCTGCGCGGCCTGCCAGGGATAGTCTTCGGCGAGCCATTCGGCGTCGATCCGGCCCAGCACCATCCGGTGGCTGAACGAGATGATGCTGCACAGCGAACCGGTGGCGGTGAAGGGATCGCGGTGCGTCCAGATCAGCCGCGCATCCGGATATTCCTTCATGAGATAGTCGAGATGCAGCGAATGCGAAGGCATTTTGAGGTTCCAGATGCCCGGTGCCTGCGACTGCAACAGCTGCAGGAACTTGCGATGATAGGCATAGGCCGACGTCATGTCGCAGCTGAAGATGAAATCCTTATATTCCGGCAGGATGCCCTTGGACTCGATCATCAGCGTCTTGAAGTCGTGCGCCAGGTACCACACGCATTCGTTGGGGTAGATGGGGGAGAAGCGGTAGATGCTGCCGGCAGCAGGGTTTTCGGCGAGCATCTTGCGGTTCGCTTCGATGCGGGCCAGCGCGCGCGGGTCAGTCTTGAGCGTTGCGCTGGTGGCAGGCGGGACCGGTTCGTCGATTTCCCAGGCGAGCGGCGAACGCCGCGCCGGATCGCAGGCGAGCAGGTTGGACAACAAGGTCGTGCCGGTCCGCGGGATGCCCATGACGATGACCGGACGCTCGACCGGGCGCTCCAGAAGCGCGGGGCGCTGACGCAGATAATCCGAGACGAGCAGCCGGTTGCGAAGCCAGCGCAGGCTGTCGTTCGCAGCAGCGGCGATGCCCGCTTCGGTGTAAATGCCCCGGCTGATCCCCTTGTTGAAATCGTTGAGGAAGACGTCCAGGCCCTCGCGAAAGGACAGATTGTCGAAGCTGTCGATGCCGGTGTCCGCGATCGCCCTCTCGACAACGGCATCGGCTACAAGCAGTTGCGTCATGGTTTGATTTGCCTTTGGTTTGGAAGCGCGACGACGTCCGTAGGGGAGTGCGCCGGTTAGCGCGATATTTCCTTGTCCTGGATCAGGGTGCCGATCTTATCGCGACGCTACCTTGGACTGGCTAGCCACATCGTTGACGAACGCAGGCACGGCGGCGAGCTCAAGGCCGGTGGACGCTGCGGTGCACCGCCCCGTTTTGGGATCACGCATTCCGTCCGCCAGCTTCCTGAGCGTGTTATATTCACCGGCGCAGTCGCTGCCGCCGTTCACGAGATTGCCGATGCCACCCAAGGAAGTGCTGACGACGAACTCCTCGATCGGCTCGTAGCCGCCGACAATGCCTTTGAGGGAACCATCGGGCTGGAACGACAGGCGGAGCCGGGCCTTGTGCAAGGTCCATTGGTTGCGCAGGCCCCTGGTTTCACGCTGGGCGGCCTGACCCCAGGTTTGGGACAATCTGATGAGCGTCGGCTCGGTCGTCAGCACGCCGTTGACGATCCTCCCGCGCAAGACGTTGCGTGCGCGAGGCGCCTTGTCGCTGATCGTAAAACTTGCGTTCCGGATGAACTTGCCGGTTGAGTCCGCAACCGGGCGATCCGGCGTGTTGGCGTAGATGACCTCGACATTGTCATCGTTGACCAGGCTGTCGACGCCGCGCAGCAGAAGCACCTGGCTCCATTCGCCGGAGGCGAGGAAACCATCATATCCGCGCACGATATCGCCGGCTATTCCGTCTTCGCCGCGCCAATCGACTTTGCACCCCAACGCCCGGTAGGCCTGATTGTCGATTCCCTTCTGACCGTCGGGGGCGACGAAATTCTCGTGGGCGCATCCGTCGGGATCGGTCGCGCCTTCGCCCTCATCGCCATCCAGATTCAAACCCCAGGCAAATTTGCTTTGCACCGTTCGTACGGTCGGCCGATCCGGAAACAAGGTCGATTGCGTGCAGATGTTCGACCCGTCAGGGCGCGTGACGTCGGCCATGTAACGCCGCATGAACTCCGCGTCGTTTTCCTTGCGCCGAAGGCGTTCGGCTTCATCCGGCGGCAGGTTCGCCAGGAACCGTTCCCGAGTCCTGATCGTGAAGCCGTCGGGACACGCATCCTTCCCCTGGAGCACCGAGGGAACGAAATGATAGACGACGAAGCCCATTATCCCGTTGGCGGGTGGTGCCGGAAGCTGGCCCGGGCTGGACTGCGCCACGGCCGCAGAAGCGGGGATGAATGCAGTCTGCGAACCGGACGTGCCGCCCAGCGCGAGGAAGCTGCAGCCCAGAACCGCAACGCCAAGGCGAACGGCGAGACCCGTCGCTGATCGTTGCTGCCCGTCAGTGGTGGCGTTCATGACTTACTCCATGCGCAATGCAGATCATGGACCGCCCCATTCATGCGAACCTCGCGATGATCTGGGGCAGGTCGGTGGTGGTCAGGATGCCCGGCGGGCCCGCGCAGACGTAAGGAATCGCGTTGACCGGGCGGTTGGCCGTGTATCGTGGCAAAGTGGCGACCAGGTCTTCGGTCGGAACCGGAAACCGGATGGCGACGTCGAGTGGTGCATCACCTTCCAGGACCACCCGCCAGCCTGTCTCGCGCCGCTCCCATTCGGCATCGATATCCGTCGAACAATACCAGTTCGCGCGGAAGCAAAGCAGCCGCTTGCCGTCGCGTATCCCCGCGACGGTCACGCGCTCGCCGGCGAAGGTGCCGGCCTCGATGATCTCCCCTGTAGGAATCCGGATTGGATTGCGGGCCTTGGCCAGCTCCGCGCTGGTCTCGATGCTGTCGAGGGGCAGACCGATCGCATCGGCGATGAGATGCAGGGAGTGGGAAAAGCTCTCGCCGATGTGCGCAAAGCGCTCCTTCGGAATCTCGCTCACCGGCTGGCCATAGCCCATCAGGTTGAAGAGCATGTCCGGCCCGCAGCCCCGGGCCATGTCCGCATATTCGTCGATCGTGAGCGACGTGAACTGGCGCTGGATGGAAGCCAGGACGATTGGCAGGGCCTCGGTGATGAAACCGGGGCTGCTGCCCGTCGAATGAATCGAAGCACCGCCTTTGCGGCAGGCCGCTTCGATCCGGGTGCGAAAGTCCGCGTCCATGAAGGCGGGGTTCAGAAATTCGCTGCGCGTCGTGACGATGTTGATGCCGCATTCGAGCAAGGCGCACACCTCGTCGAGGTCATAGCCCTCCCTCATGTAGAGGACGCAGTCCGGTCTGAGCTGTTTAATCGTTTCGATGTCGCGCGTCGCTTTCACGCCGATCGGGTCGAGACCGCAGAGCTCGCCGGCGTCGCGTCCTTCCTTTTCCGCCGAAAAGGCATGCAGACCGACCAGCTCAAATCGAGGATCCCGGATGACTGCCCGCATGCCGACCATGCCCACAAATCCCGTCGCCCACTGCACCACGCGGAGCGGTCGCGGGGCGGTGCCGACGTTTGCGAGGCTGGCCATCTCACTCTCCCTAGGTTCCGGCCCAAACTGAACGAAGCGGCCCAGGGTGAAACCCATTGGCATATCCGTCGTGGTTGTCCGCCGAACCGCCCATCTGCAGAATCGTTTTTTTATGCTATAAAAAAACAGCACTTGAGGGATTGTGTCAAGTCTGGGACAAGGGCCTGATGCGTGTCAGCGACCAGGCTTATAATCGTCTCAAAATCCTCAAGGCGATAAGGGGGGAAGGACCGATCTCCCGAACCGTGCTTGCAGCCCGAACGGGACTCTCGGGCGGGACGATTACCCATGTCACGGCAGCCTTGCTCCGGCGAGGGTTGATCATTGAGCAGCGCCTTCAGCCCGATCGGCCCGGGCGGCCGCAAGTGCAGCTGCAGATCAACGATAGGGGAGGGGTCGTCATCGGTGCCAGCCTCGAGCCGGCCGGCCTCATCGTATCCTTTGTCGATCTGATGGGGAAAACGACTTTCGTTCGGAAGATGAAGCTCGGCATTTTCCATTCAATAGCGGACGGCACGAAGGCGATGGCGGAATCGCTGGCGCAGGCCATCGAGGAAAGCCCATTTGAAGGTCAGCACATCAGGAGGGTTGCCATTTCCCTGCAGGCTGTCGTCGATACCCTTTCCGGCGACATATACTGGTGGACGACCTTTCCGCCGGGGCGCCATCCGATGGGATCGATAATCAGCAAGCGGCTGGGACTCCCCGTCACAATCGAGCCCGATTGGATGTCATTGGCGCGCGCGGAACATTGGTTCGGCCACGCGCAATCGATCGATACGTTTTCGATATTCCACGTCGACCTGGCGGTTGGCGGCGCGCAATATGTCGATGGCTTTCCGCAAGTCGGGGGCAATGGCTTCAATTCCGAAATCGGGCATACGAAGACTGACCTCACGCCGAACGCAAGACCCTGCTTTTGCGGCGGGGCAGGCTGCCTGACCGCTTACTCTTCGATCTATGGCATGTTGCAGGCTGCCGATATGCTCGGGGAATTCTCCTTGCTCGCGCTTGATCGGCTCAGCACCGAGTTTTCGATGGGGCAGCTCAGAACCAATTTCAGCAAATTGATGGACAAGGCCGAAGGCGGCAACCGGCAGGCGCGCGCATTATTGCGCGTGGCAGGGGAGCATTTGGGCCTTGCCGTTGCCAATCACATCAATGCTTGCGGTCCCTCGCACGTCTTTGTGCTCGCGGAGGAACAGCGCATTCTCGATTTGCTGGCGCCATCTTTCCGGACCGCGCTGGATCGCTCTGCCTTCAGCGCGCTGGTAGCACAAACCAGCGTGGAGCTCGGGCTGGCAACGGCGGACTGGCGCGGCAAGGGGGTCGCTGCCCTCGCACTCGAACAGATTTACCTCGGCGGCGGGAGCTCAGTGTCGGGATGGGCCTCAGCCGAGGCGCATCCTTCACCTCGCGAAACTGTCTAACTCCGCGCCGCACCGGGTCCGCGATGGCCATTACGCGTCCGTCTTCGGCGTACTGCCACTGTCGCTACCCCCGAAATCGGCCACCGCGATCGGCTCGCGCCAGGGTTCGTGTCCGGCCGCATCGCTGATGCGAATCGGGCTTTTTTGCAGACTTGACAGCGTTCCCCAAGGCATGTTTCTTTAGCAAATAAAAAAATGCTTGGGAGGCGGGGATGAACAATTTCACGCAGGTGCGCAGCAGCCCTCTTACGTGGCTCCACTGCGGCGTTGCCTTGTCGGCGCTTGTTCTGGCCAGCTCGGCATTCGCACAGGCGACGGAGCAAGCGCCCAGTTCCACCACAACCGCTCAGCCAACAAAGGAAGACGAGAAAGAGATCGTCGTCACCGGCACGCTGATCCGCGGCAAGCCGCCGGTGGGGTCGGGTATCATCACCGTCGGGCAAGAGAAGGCGCAATCGCAGGGCGCGACCACCAGCAACGAGCTGCTGGCGACGATTCCCCAGGTCACCAACCTGTTCGTCACCGTTCCAAACTCCAGGCTCGGCGTCGCGGCCAACCAGATTCAGGTGGTTCGCCCGAATCTGCGCAACCTGAGTCCGGAAACCGGTTCTTCCTCGTCCACGCTCGTCCTGTTCGACGGTCATCGCCTGGCCGGGGTGGGCGTCACCCAGTCGACGGTCGATCCCGACATATTGCCGCAGGCGGCGATCGAGCGGGTCGAAGTCGTTACCGACGGCGGATCGGCAACCTACGGCGCCGATGCGGTCGGCGGCGTGATCAATTTCATCACTCGCTCCCGCTACGACGGGCTCAAAGCCGATGCCCGCTATGGTTTTGCCGACAACTACCACCAGTTCGATGTCAACCTGATTGGCGGCAAGGACTGGGGCAGCGGCTCGCTGTTCGCGGCCTATTCGTATCAGCGCAACGATGCCATTTTCGGGCGTGATCGCAAATTCGTGCGCTCGCTCGACTGGAACACCGGCATCCCGACGGGGCGGCAGTGCAATCCCGGCAATGTAACCCTGGCAGGCGTAAACTATGCGCTTCCGGGATTGGTAAAGAACGCCATCAATGCGTGCGATCCAACCGACGATGCTACCGCCTTTCCGAAGTCAAAGCGTCAGAGCGCGCTGGTGGGTCTGCACCAGAAAATGGGCGATAGAATAACGCTGGATGTCCGCGGCTTCTGGGGTAAGCGCAGTGCGGACTCGACGGGGCCGCTGCGCGGCAATGCGACCGTGACGAAGAACAACTTCTACTATCGCCCGATCGCGGCGAACCCGGTTGGAAACCAGTCCGTGGCTTTCACTTTCGCCCCAATTCTGGGCAACGAGAGCGCGCCCTCGGGCAGTGGGTTTACGGAGTGGGGAACCAACGCCGAGATCAAGGCCGATCTCTTCGGTGACTGGGAGGTGCGTGGGCTGCTCAACTACAGTCAGAGCAAGAGCAACTATTTCATCGTCGGTCTCAACCAGACCTTGCTCAGCGCTGCCGGAAATGGGTCAACGCCGGCCACTGCGGTGAACTTTTACGATCCCGCCGCAACGAGCAATCTCGACCTGATCCGTGCCATCGCCAACAGCGAGATCGCCGGCAAGACTCGCGATCGCCTGTTCCAGGGGCGTCTGATCGCCGACGGAACTTTGTTCGCGCTGCCGGGCGGCGATGTCCGCCTCGCCTTCGGTTACGAATATCTGCGTGACTCGTTCCGGCAGCGGATTGCCCCTCCCAATGCGGTGCGCGGCGCGGTCGACAGCGTCCCCTGGTCGCCCTACAAGCGAGATGTCCATTCAGTCTTCGGAGAGCTGCAGGTCCCGATCTTCGGCGAAGGCAATCGGACCGGCGGCCTGTACTCGCTGGTCTTGTCAGGCTCCGTCCGTTACGACCATTTCAGCGACTTTGGCGGGACCACCAATCCCAAGATCGGCGTCACCTACAATCCGGTCAAATGGTGGGCGCTGCGCGGCAATTACAGCACCTCGTTCAACGCGCCCGGTGCGGTCGACCAGCTTGGTTCGCAGCGCAATTCGATCAGCTTCTTCCCCCTCAATGCGTTCGTGCGGCCCGGCGACGTCCCCACTGTGGTGGGTACCATCGCCGTTCAGGGCGCACAGCCCAATTTGCTTCCGCAAACGGCAAAGACCTGGTCGGTGGGGACGGACATCGACCCGCCATTCGTCCCGGGCCTGCACGGCAGCATCAGTTACTATAATGTCAGGTTCAGCAATCTCATCACCATCCCCACTCCGAACGCGGGGATTTTCACGAACTTCCCGGACAACGTCATCAGCAACCCAAGCGGCGTTACGGTCGCACAAATGCAAGCCTTTGAGAGTCTCGCGGCGAACGGGCCAAGCGTCATCGAGCCGCTCATCGCTGCCGGCATCAGGCCCTACGAACTCGTCAAATTCCTCGTCGGCAATTACGGCGACCTCAAGGTCAGGGGTCTGGATTTCGATGTGGCCTACCGGCATCGTACCCGCTTCGGCGGCGTCGACGCCGAGGTCTCCGGCAATTACCAGCTCTCGCGCAAGTCGAAGGTTGGACCGGGCGCTCCGGTCAACGACGACCTGGCGTTCAACACGCCCAAGCTGACATTGCAGGCGACCGCGGGCGTCGACATCGGCGGCTTCCGCGCACAAATGACCCTGAACCACGTGAGCGGCTATGCCGTCCAGCGCAGCGCGGTGTTGCCGCAAGACCGCGTCGAGCCGTTCGACATCATCAACCTGTTCTTCCGCTACAATGTGCCGAGCGAGAGCAGGCTGCTCAAGAATCTGAGCCTGACGCTCAACATCAACAACGTCCTGGATACCGATCCGCCGGTCTTCAAGAACAACTCGGTTGGACTCGGCAATGGTTACCCCCAGGCGGAGTTCACTTTGGGCCGGCTGATCATGTTCGGGGTGTCGAAGAAGTTCTGACCTCGGGGGATCGTGGAGCAATCGCACGCTTCCAGGTTGAACTTTCTGGACTTCCACGGGCCGGCGAGACGGGCGCGATCTCGCGGTCGGGCAGCTCGATTTGGCCGGATTCACGTTAGATTTGACGAGCGCAGCAGCTATCTCACCGCACCTGCGATCATTTGCTCGGCCAACTTGCCGTAGCGGTGCCGCGTGGTGCTGTGGATCGGGTCCTTGTCGAAATGCGGCATCACCTTTTCCGCAAACACGCGGATGATCTCCAGCGACACGTCCAGGGGCGCGTTCGCCGGCAAGGCGAACACCACCTGGTCCACACCTGCCGCCTCATAGGCCTCGAGCCCGGCGATGACCTCGTCCGGACTGCCGACGGGAAGGCCATTGGCGATCGCATAATCGGCTTGATCGAGCGTCATCGCCGGCGGGACATAGGGCCACGGTGGGAGATTCTCCGGCCGGGGAAAGGTGTCGTGGTAGCGATGCAGCAGAGCCTGAAGGCGGGGGTCCGCGCAGTTCACAAAAGCCTCGCGCGCATCCTTCGGATCGTCAAGGCAAAGTACCGCCTGCGTCACCATGAAATTGTCGTTCACATAGCATCCGACCGGCTCGGCTTGCGCGACGGCCTGTTTGTAGATGTCGACATAGCGGCGCAGGTCACCCGGCTGCGAGAAAGCGAATCCGAAGCCGAGCGCGCCCAGGCCGTGCTTGCCCGCCTTTTCGAACGAGGGAAGGCTGCCGACG
>Ga0081539_10004804_pt1 | contig 14519 bp, 10 predicted proteins | sample TabmetS4T2R2_FD_71023 | JGI IMG/M metagenome (GOLD analysis project Ga0081539, IMG submission 71023) | Tabebuia heterophylla rhizosphere microbial communities from the University of Puerto Rico - S4T2R2 | ecosystem: Host-associated > Plants > Roots > Rhizosphere ...
GACCGCGACCGCATCCGCGCGCTACAGTCGGGGTTCAGCGACTTCGTTGGAAAGCCCTTTCGGACCGAAGAGCTGCTGCTGACCGTGGCCCGGCTCGTTTCAAAATAGGTCCTATCGGTCCTATAGGACCTATTCTTTGAACACCACGCCGCCCTTCATCACGAATTTGACCTTCCGCAGTGCGCCCACATCCTTCGTCGGATCGCCCTCGACAGCAATCAGATCCGCCAGCAAGCCAGTCTTGACCGCGCCGATCTTGTCTGACATGTGCAGCACGCGTGCGTTTACAGACGTCGCAGAGCGCAACGCGTCGAGCAGCGGCATGCCAAACTTCACCATCATCTCGATCTCACGTGCGTTATCACCATGCGCGAAAACACCGACGTCGCTGCCGCTCGCAATCGTGACACCCGCATCGAGCGCCGCACGGAACGCCGCCCGCTTCCGCTCGATATTCGCGCCCGATGCAATCGCGAGCGTCGGGCAGAGCGCGACGTTACGTTCCTTCATCAAGCGAAACACTTCCGGCGTGCCGCCGTCGCCATGCTCGATCGTCTCCACGCCTGCGAGCGCTGCGCGACGCATCCCTTCCGCCGTCGTTGCATGGGCAGCGACCGGAATGTTGGCGCTCTTCGCGGTTTCGACCACGAGCTTGATCTCGTCGAGCGAGAACGTGGGCGCAGCGCCTGACTTGCCCCAGCGATAGTCTGCGTAGATCTTGATCCAATCAGCGCCATGTCCGATCTGATCACGCACGACACGCGTGAGACTGTCGACGCCGTCAGCTTCTTCCGCACCTTGCGGCACGGTCCACTCCGACGCATAACCCTTTGGACCATAACTGCCGGTCGCGACGATCGCCCTCGTGACGACGATCATTCGCGGACCGGGAATGATGCCCTGCTCAACTGCTTGTTTGAGACCGACATCAGCATAGCCTGCCCCTTCCGTCCCGAGATCGCGAACGGTCGTGAAACCTGCCTGAAGCGTGTTGCGCAAGTGGTTCGTGGCGCGCGCAACACGCAAGCTGAGCGACTCGCGCGCGACCTGATCATTCCAGACAGTTTCCGAGTACGGGTGAAGCAGCACGTGTGAATGACCTTCGATCAAGCCGGGCATGAGCGTGAGTCCCGGCAGCTCGATCACCTTCGCGCCGGCTGCCGGAGTGATGCTGCCGGCTGGCCCAACCCCAACGATCTTGTTGCCGTGAACGAGGACGGCCCAGTTGTCGTGAAGCTGCCGCGACTCACCGTCGAAGATCTGCGACGGCTTGAGCAGGTAGTCGTTTTCAGGTTTTGCTGGTTGTTGCGCTTGCGGAAGTAGTATCGTCAGGCACAAGAACGATAAGACAAGAAGACGCATAAAGCTCCTACAATCATTTCGCCGAAATCAAATTACTTCTCCGAAATCACGACTTGCTGGATGCTGGGTGGCAGCGGATGGATCGTGCTGCTAGAGAATCCGGCGTTCGCAAACATTCGCTCCAGCTCAGAGAACGTGTATGCATCGCCCGACGGCGTGCCGGCCAGCATCATCAAGCTGAACTGCGCCGCATCCGGTGGCGTCACGCGATCTTCGTTCGGCACAAACTCCAACGTCACCGCGCGTCCACCATCGGCAAGCGCGGCGCGCACCTTCCGCAACAGCGTCTCACACGTCGGAGCATCGAAGTGATGCAGGAAGTTAGTTAACAAAACCAGGTCGTAACCGCTGCCAAACTCCACCTCGAAAGCGCTGCCCTCGATCGTCTGATAACGATCGGCAACACCAGCCTTCTGCGCATTTTCTTTTGCGACCTCGAGCACCGCCTTCCAATCGAGCGCCGTGACCTCGGCTTGTTGATTGTTGGTGGCGAAGGCGATGCCAAACAGACCATGCCCGGCTGCGATATCGAGGATCTTCAGTTTGCGATCAGCGCCAGGATCGACGAGCTTCGCCATCATCTGCGCTGCGAGCGCCATCATCGGCGCCATGCCACGCGCGAACTTCACCCACACCGGATGCTCGGGGCCGATCGTGCCGTCGTTCGGGATCGCGGTGCCGCCTTTGCGCACTGCGTCCGCGACGTGATTCAGTCCTTCCGTTAGCATCGGTGAACAAAGAAACTCAGTGGCACCGCCGAGATACGCGGGCGAACGCTTGTCGAGAAACACCGAGGAGTCGAGCGTGAGTGCGTAGTGATTGTCCTGCTTGGTGAGCATCTCCATGATCGTGAGATAGTCGCAGAGCACGCGCATGCCTTTCTCGGACGTCTGGCATCGCTTCGCGATCTCGGCCACGGTCGAGTTGCCTTCGCCAATCGCAGTGAAGACTTCCAGCTCGATGGCCGCCTTCAAAACCTCAGTGCGCTGGTACGCGTTGATTGTCTGGAAAAACAGTTGTGGTGATGGTTGCTGGGCTGTGGAAGAAGTAGACATAAAAATCCTCTCTCTTTTTCAGATCAGTGCAAATCGTTTCTTGTAACCCGTTTAATCCGTGGCGCAGATACTATCGAATCGGCTCACGCAAAACCATCTCAGCCACCGCTGCCGCCATGTTTGCGGCTTCCGGGTGACTGCGATACAGGCCCGCGACTTGTAACAGCGCTTCGCCCGTCCGCGAGAACATCCGAAACAGATCGCCTTCTTCAGCGCGAGTCTCTCTAACGATGTCGGACCAGTGCATGCCCCCAGCCCAACGCACCGCTGCGCCCGCGGCTGAGGAGTTCAGCTCAGGCGCAGGCTCGAGGCCGTGTTTCCATTCTTCAGAAGAGACTTTGAAACCGATCTCTTCGAAGCGCGCGAGTGGGGTCCAGATTTCATCGTCGAGCTCGAGCTCGCCGTAGTCGCGATCTGCGTCGGCAGTCAGCGCGGCCATAATGCCTGCGAGTTGCTTTGGTGCGAGTGAGTTGAACAGGTGATTTTCCAGCGCTTCGCCGACAATCAACGGGCGGTCGATGTGCAGATCCGCGAGCCAGCGCCCGCGCTCCGTGACTTTCTCCGCTTCGTAATCGAGATAACCAAAAATCGCGAGCACTTTCGCGCGCTGCTCGAACGGCAGCCACACTTCTTCGCGTAGCGCATCGATGCGACGCGATGCGCGCTCGTAGTCTTCCGCGGTCGTGTGGAGGCTCCAGAGAACGTCAGTGCAACGCTGCTTATTGGCGTGCTGCGGCAGGAGGTTTTCGATCGAGTCGTCGATGATCTTGAGGGCGTCAGTTTCTTCTGCGTCAGCGTCGCGCAGGCGTGGCTCGGGAATCGTCAACTCACGACCGCGTTGACGAATCTCATCAAACGCACGTTCGATTTCTTCTTCTTTCAGACGATAAACCGGGGCGTACACGCGACCGATTCGTTCCTGCGGAAAGCTCGCATGACGCCCGTCTTCGCGAAAGCCACGTATATTGACATCACGCTTCTCAATCACCATCACCAGCCGTTTACCGGAACGTCCGACTCCAACCACGCGGCCAGGCTTCACCACTTCGTTTAACCAGCGATGAAAAACTTCCGCACGTGTTTGCGGCTTTGCTTCCTGCAAACGGGCGCGTACGCCGAGGAGTCGCTCAAGACCGAGCACCGCTGAGATCGGAATGTCACATGCTGCTTCGCGCAGTGCGTCGTGGATGGTTTGTTCGCTTTCACTGCGACTGCGTTCGAGCTGGGCCATCTGGCGCGCGAAGTCGCGATACGCAAAGCTGCGTTCCGCGATCTCACGGACTGATGTGAAGCTTCCGTAAGCATCGAGAAGATTCAGGAGTGTTGTGTAAGTGGCGCGAAACTGGCTGACGAGCGGATCGGGCGGCGCTTTCAACAGCTGTGCGATGCGTTCTGGATCCTGATGCAGACCTGGTGCGGCGATGACGAAGCCGACATTGTCGCGACCACGGCGTCCGGCGCGTCCGGTCATCTGCTGCATCTCGGAAGCGGAGAGCGCACGCCAGCCGCTGCCCGTGCGTGCGTCGGCGCCCGTGAGCACGACGCTGCGTGCGGGAAAGTCGACACCTGCAGCAACAGTCGCGGTTGCAAATATGGCATCCAGTAGACCGGCGCTCATCAATTTTTCGATCACGAGTTTCCAGGCGGGAATGTGTCCGGCGTGATGCGACGCGACGCCGCCGCGAATGATCGTGTCCCAATGTCGATGATTGCGCACTTCCGGATGCTGTTCGACAAACGCGCGCATGAAGTCGCGACGTGCTTCGCGACGGGTGTCGTTCGGATCGCGGCGCGTGAGTGCAGCTTCGGAGGCGGCCTGATCGCAGCGACGGCGCGTCGGCAAGAACACGATCGCGGGTAGCAAGTTGTAACCGTCGAGCGCCGCGAGCAGCGTGGCCGACGGCATTTCAGGCATGCGCAGTTTCATCTTGATGTCGTGTTTCTGGGTACTTGTTTGACAGGATTCCAGGATGTGCCGAATTACCAGGATAAATCCTGTTATTTCTGTAAATCCTGTAATCCTGTCTAATGTTCCCTTTCCCTCTCGATCAGCTGAAGGATTTCAGGATTCAACCTCCCCGATTCATTAAGCAACGGCAGCAAGCGCTTGTCCGGCAGCAACACCGCAGACCGCAACGGCACCGGCCGCTTCACCGGTCCCGTTATCACTCCACAGCGCACACCGCGTATCTCTTCAAGCCACAACGCAAACTCGTGTGCGTTTCCGATCGTCGCCGACAACAGCAACAACCGAATGCGCGGCGGCGTCAGAATAATGGCTTCTTCCCAGACGTGCCCACGGTCTTCATCCGCGAGGTAGTGCGCCTCATCCAAAACGACGAGATCCGCGGTGACTTCACTCCCACCACGCAATGAATCGAAAAGCTGATTCCGGTAGATCTCAGTCGTGCCGACGATCAACGGCGCGTCGGAGTTTTCTTTTCGATCGCCCGTCAATATTCCGACATTACCAGCCCCGAATTCGTCGATAAATTCCTGGTATTTAGAGTTGGTGAGCGCTTTTAATGGCGATGTGTACCACGCGCGTCGACCGCTATCGAGAAGCCTGCGGATTTCCTCTCGCGCGATCCACGTTTTGCCGCTACCGGTCGGTGCCGTCACCAGCACGTCTTCAAATTCCAAAGCAGCGAGTGCTTCGAGTTGAAACTCGTCAGGCTTGAACGGCGCGGCGCGCGGCGTGCCGATGCCTTCAAGCAGCCTTCTGGCCTCGCGCGACGGTGGAACAACACGCTTAGCTCGTTCGTTAGCCTCTTGGTCGCGGCGTCCAGCCGACTTTTCAGGGCCGCGGCGGCCACGCGACCGGCGTTTGTCCCAGTTTTTCGGGGTATTTCGGCGCATGCAGTCATTCTAACTTTGTGACTGTGGCCTGCGAAGTGCTAACGCGAACCCTGAGAGTTACAATGGCGTCTAAGCCAGAGGCTTTTGATACAGGATGTCTGAACTGTTCGACAAATTTGAGGTAAATCGCGACCCGCGCTGGCAGCTCGTAACAAAGCTCGTTGTCGCTTCGCTTGTCCTGCATCTCGTGTTTGTTTGGTTAGTGATTTACGTGCCTGCGGTTCGCGACACATTTAACATCGCAGCACTGATTGCGAACACAAAGTTTGTCGAAAAAGATTACGAAGCAACCCGGATTGGCGACGATGTGCAACTCGTTCAGTTGGACAATAAGTTTCGTTACCCCGAGGGCTACTTCGCGCTCGACCAACAGATCGCCACGGGACAACTTCCCGGACAAGCACCGACTCCGGATCCCTTCGCACCGAGAATAATCTCGCTGGCGAGTAAAGAACCGAAGGTTGATCCCGAAGCGTCTGCATCGCCGAGTCCCCTGCCGAGTCTATCGCCGAGTGCTTCTCCATCGGCGAGTCCCGCGGCATCGCCGTCGGCATCCGCTGTCGCGCAGGCGAGCCCGTCAGGTTCACCACTGACTCCCGAACAAGCGCAGAAAGAGCTCGAGAAAACAGCCGAGCAGAACAACGTAACGCTGCCGGACGAGAACGAGATCAACAAGAAGGTCCTGAAAGACTTCGCCGCTTACGCGAACGATCTGAAGACCCAGGGCAAGCTGGATTTCGAGAAGCCTTTCGAAATCGAGATCGAAGCGAAGCTGGACGAGAACGGCAAACTCAAGGATCCGAAGTTCACGAAGAAAGCCGGGGATGAAAACCTTGTCGACTTGTTTGGCCGGCTCGTGGCGGCGCTGAACGACAGCGGATTTCTCACTTACCTGCAACCGATCAGCAAAGACAATCCGGACGCCACAGTGAAGATCACAGTCAAGCAAGGCGAGAAGGAAGTCCTGGCTTCAGTGGTGTCGGAAGCGTCGTCGTCGGAACGTGCTGAGTCACTCGCAAAAGCGCTGAACAACCTGCTCTACTTTGGAGCAACCTCGCGGGCAGGTCACGACGAAGAAGTGTTGATGAAGAATACGAACGCGACCCCTGACGGCAAGCGAGTGGTGGTGAACTTTTCAATGCCGCGTCAGGGCGTCGCCGATATGATCAAGAAGCAATTGCAACCCGGCTAATTTATTTCTCAAACAAACTTACGTACACTAATAAAGCTATGAGTTTCGATAAATTCCTGACTAAAGTTTTTGGCAGCAGCAACCAGCGGTTCTTGAAATCAATCCAGCCGCTGGTCGAAAAGATGAACTCGCTCGAGCCTTCTATAAAGGCGCTTTCTGACGATGAGTTGCGCGGGCGCACCGCCGACTTTAAAGAGCGGGTGCAACGTGTTGTTGCCGGTACAACCGACAAAGAAGAACGAAAGCGACGTGAGCGCGCGGCGCTGGACGAGATCTTACCCGAGGCTTTCGCAGTCGTTAGAGAAGCGAGCGTGCGCACGACCGGCATGCGCCACTTCGACGTGCAGATGATCGGCGGCATCGTCCTGCACCAGGGCAAGATCGCTGAGATGCGCACCGGCGAAGGCAAAACGCTCGTCGCCACGCTGCCTGCTTACTTGAATGCGCTCACGGGCCGCGGCGGTGTTCACGTTATCACCGTGAACGACTACCTTGCTTCTCGTGACGCGGAGTGGATGGGCCAGATCCATCGCTTCCTCGGTCTCGAAGTCGGTTGTATTCAGAACGACATGGACGACTTCGAGCGCCAGACCGCGTACGCCGCTGATATCACATACGGCACCAACAACGAGTTTGGCTTCGACTACCTGCGCGACAATATGAAGTTTGACCTCGCGACCTGTGTACAGCGTGGGCATTACTTCGCGATTGTCGACGAAGTCGATTCGATCCTGATCGACGAAGCACGCACGCCGCTGATCATCTCCGGACCATCTGACGAAGCCACTGATAAATATCGCAACGCCGACGCGATCATTCCGAACCTGAAAAAAGGTGAGGACATCGATGGCAAGAAGACCGGCGATTACGTTGTCGATGAAAAAGCCCACACGGCGGTGCTGACGGAAGAAGGTGTCGAGAAAGCCGAGCGACTGCTGGGTGTCGGCAATCTTTACGATCCGTCGAACATGGAGTTGCTGCACTGCGTCGAGCAGGCGTTGAAAGCACACACGCTTTACAAGTTGGACCACCAGTACGTGGTCCAGGACGGCGAAGTGATCATCGTCGACGACTTCACTGGACGTTTGATGAAAGGTCGTCGCTGGTCTGACGGGCTGCACCAGGCGGTCGAAGCAAAAGAAGGCGTCGAGATTGAGAAAGAGAACCAGACACTCGCGACGATCACGCTGCAGAATTATTTCCGTCTTTACGAAAAACTGTCAGGCATGACCGGTACTGCTGAAACCGAAGCAGCCGAGTTCGCGTCGACTTACAAACTCGACGTGATCGTGATCCCAACGCACATGCCAATGATCCGTACAGACTTTTCTGACGTGATCTATCGCACGTTGCCTGAGAAGTGGGATGCCGTGATCGAGGAGATCAAGGAGTGTCACGAGAAGGGCCAGCCGACCCTCGTTGGTACGGTTTCCGTTGAGAATTCCGAGCTGATCGCGCGTCGTCTTATGAAAGAGAAGGTCCCGCACAACGTGCTGAACGCGAAGTATCACGAGCGTGAAGCTGAGATCGTTGCCCAAGCGGGCCGCAAAGGCATGGTGACGATCGCGACGAACATGGCTGGTCGTGGTACCGACATTTTGCTCGGCGGCAATCCGGACTTCATGGCGCGTGAGTTTTTGAAGAAGGAAGAGATCGATCCTGACGAGGCCACTGAAGAGCAGTGGCAGGCGGCTTATGCGCAGGCGAAGCGGATCGTCGAGGAAGAGCACCAGGAAGTAGTTGGCCTCGGCGGCTTGCACATCATCGGCACCGAGCGCCACGAGTCGCGCCGCATCGACAATCAGCTTCGTGGTCGTGCCGGACGTCAGGGCGATCCCGGATCTTCGCGATTCTTCCTGTCGCTCGAAGACGATCTGATGCGTATCTTCGCGGGCGACAAGGTGAAGGCGCTGATGCAGCGTCTCGGCATGGAGAAGGGTGTCGCGATCGAGTCGGGGATGGTCTCGAAGCGGATCGCGGCGGCGCAGAAGTCAGTTGAAGGTCGCAACTTCGAAGCTCGCAAACACCTGCTCGAGTACGACGACGTGATGAACAAGCAGCGCGAGACGATTTATGGCTTGCGTCGTCAATTGATGGAAGAGCCGGATCAGCGCGATTACTTGCTGGGCGATCCGCCGTCGTCTGGTGTTGCATACGATTTGTTGTCAGACATCACGCGGCAGTATCTGAATCCGGATGTGTCGCCGGATGATTGGGATGTGGAGAACTACCAGATCCAAATCAAGACGATTTACGATTTGGATACTGATGCCGAAGGTATCGAAATTCCCAACATGACCTCGCAGGAAGTGGTCGACGCGGTTTGGGAACGGCTCAAGGTCAAGTACGAAGCGAAGGAACAACAGATTGGTCCGGAAGCGATGCGCACTTACGAGCGCATCATCATGCTCAACATCATCGACGCGCAGTGGAAGGACCACCTGCTGTCGCTGGACCACCTGAAACAGGGCATCGGGCTCGTCGGTTACGGTCAAAAGGATCCGCTCGTCGAGTACAAGAAGCAGAGTTTCGATCTGTTCCAGGAGATGCTCGATCGCATCGACACCACGACGATTCGATCGTTGTTCAACTTGCAGGTCGTTTCTGAGCAGGCGCCGGAGAGTTTGCAGCAGCGGCGTGCCGCGCGCCGGCCCGCTTCGCTGCGATTCACAGGACCGAATCAGGGTGCGGCTCCGGCAGGTGAGGAAGACGGCAAGACTAAGACGGTCGTGAGAGATCAGCCGAAAGTCGGACGCAACGAGCCTTGCCCGTGCGGTTCGGGCAAGAAGTATAAGAAGTGCCACGGCATCAACGCTTAACGAAATAGGTCCTATTCGACCAATAGGACCTATTAATTTCCCCCTTGACTGCCGAAATCACATCCACAAATCCAGTCGTTCAAGCCATCATCAGCGGCAAGGCTCCGCAGCCGGCGCGTCTGGCAGCGGCGCGCGGGCTCTTGCCGTTACCGCAAAACGATCTGCTGGAAGTTCTCGTCTCGCTCACAGCCAGTGACGACACGCAAATTGCCGCAGCCGCGACGGAAACGTTGAAAGCGGAAACTGCCGAAGAGCTTTTGAGCGCCGCGTCCGACCAGGAAACCGCGCCAAACGTCCTTGCGTACCTCGCGACGCAATCGGATGGAAGCACGCAACTCTACGAGGCAACGATCCTCAACACACATACTCCCGATCACGCACTCGCGAAACTCGCTGCTACAACTCCACACGCATCGCTTCTCGAGCTCATCACGATCAATCAACAGCGACTCGTTCGCTCGCCTGAGATCATCGAAGCGATTCTCAGTAATCCGGTGTGCGGCGGTGAAGCTGAAAGACGTGCACGCGAAACACGCAAAGAGTTTTTCGAGAAGGAACGTGGCGCACGCCAGATCGCCGACGAGCTAAGAGCGCGTGGCCAGACCGCCGCGGCAGAGTTTTTCGAAACAGCAGAACTGAAAACTGTCGCGGGCGATCTCAGCGTTGAAGACGCGTGGCTGATCGCACAACACATCGAAGTCTCAGACGCTGATATCGACGACTCGTGGCTGCCGGCTGAGCGTTATGAAGAGCTCCTGTCGGAATCTGTCGCCGAAGCCGCAGCTAACGCGCAACGCGTCATTGATAATGAACGACTCGAAAAAGGCGAGGTTAGCACCGAGCGTGTCTCGCTCATTCGTCGCATCATGTTTATGAACACGAAGGATCGGATGAAGCTGGCGATGAAAGGCGACCGCGAGGCCCGCGGCATTCTGATCCGCGATTCAAACAAGGTGGTCTGCTCGGCTGTTGTTAAGAACCCGCGCATAACCGAGCAGGAAATCGAGAACATCGCGGCGATGAGGACGGTCGCGGATGAGGTGCTGCGGCTTATCGCGATGAACCGGACCTGGATCCGGTCGTATTTGATCATTCACAACCTCGCGAGGAATCCCCGCACGCCGGTGCCGACGGCGATGAATATCCTGCCGCGTATCCGCACGAAAGACTTGCAGAACCTCACGCAGAATCGAAATGTTTCTGAGGCGGTGCGTCGCCAGGCGTATCGACTATCGCAGACGCGAGCGGGGGAATAACTCTGGCAGCTTCCTGTTGGTCCAACTTAGATCGAAAGCGCCAACTTTCCGCGTGAACGTAAGATTTCTAACTGCGGCTGGTCAGACCTGTCACGAGAATTTTACGAAAACGTTTAAATTGTCCTTGACAGGTTACAGTTTATTCGTATAATTTTACACAGAACGAAATAGCAAGGCTTGTTGGATGGAATTGAAGCAGTTGGGACGGTGCGGTTTTATTTAATTATTTGCACTTATTCCCCGCATAACGCGCCGCCCGTATGAATCGTGCAGTTCGGCGATTCTCATGCTTTTAGCCACCTGATTTGCCCGAACCCTACCCGTTACGCTTTTGCCCCGCCGGTTCCCAAAGAACAGGCGGGGCGCCCCTCTTTAAACGCTTGATTTCTGTTACGAGTATTTGAGCCCCGAACGGTGTAATTGTAGGGGTGGCCCTCCGTGGCCACCCGTGCGTTGAATAATCGACGCACGGGTGGCCACAGAGGGCCAACCCCTACAGTTGCTTCTGAAGATCCTCGACTGTTTGAGAATTTTCGGCAGGTGAGGATTCCGAAGGAGACTGGCCAGCCATGCGGGCGAAGAGTTGTTCGTACTCGTCGACGACGTTGTCCCAGGCGTAGTGACTCTGCACGCGTTGCTGTGCGCGGTTTCGGTAGGCTTGGACCAGCGAGCCGTCGCGCAGTACGCGCTGTAACTTCTCAGCCAGATCAAACTCATCGATGTACGGAACACCTGCGTCACCAACAACCTCGATATTCTCAGGCGTCGCGAGCGTCAAAACACAATTTCCGTATCCCATCGCTTCGAGCAGCGCCGGATGCGTTCCGCCGACTTCCGTCGCGTGCACATAGCAGTAAGCATTCTGCTGCAGCGCGCGATAATCCTGACCAAACACAAACCCCGTGAAAACGATCCTCTTATCGCCGCGTGCGCTCGCCTTCAAACTATTGATGTACTGCTCGGCGTACGGCGCATCGCCCACGATCAGCAGCCGGTAAGCAGTGCGCACTTTCTTGAAAGCCTCAATCACGAGATGCGCATTGTTCTCAGGCTCGAGCCGCGACACGTACAACACGTACCGGTTCGGCTCCACGCGCCACTTGCGCACCGCTGCGCGATCCGGCCGTCGCTCGACTTCACTGCCGTAAGCAATCATGGTCGAAGCCGCATTATGGCGCGCGAGATAGTAGTCCTGAATCACCTGCGCGTCGGTCACCATCTCGTTCGGCAATAACGTCGAGAGGTACTCGGCAAACCGGTAATAGCGGCGCCCAAGCCAACCCCATTTCTTTCGTTTGTGCTCGAGACCGTCAACGTTAATTGCGACCGGTGTTCCGGTAAGCCGCAGGATCGGACTAAACGGAGCATTGGCGCAATTGCAAATCAGCGCGGCATCGTAACGTCCGGAAACGGCGTGAATCGCGGAAAGAAATGTGTGAACAACAGTATCGAAATACTTGTGCCTGATAGTCGGCAGCACTTTGAGTTTGACGCCATGATACTCCAACTGTCGCGGTGAGACGTAGTGCGCACGGCAATAGACGGTGACTTCGTGACCACGCGCCACGAGGCGTGTCGCAAGATGTTCCGCAAAGGTTTCGAAGCCGCCGTAGCTGGCGGGAATTCCTCGCGTTCCTAGAATGGCGATGCGCATCAGATCAGGGGCTCACAGATTGTCGTGCGACTTCTTTGTAGACCGCAAGGGTTTTGCGTGCTGTCTCTCGCCAGTTGAATTCGTTAGCTCGTTGCAGTCCTTTAACGCTCAACTCTCGGCGCAGTGACGTATCGTTTACCAGTTTTCTAATCGCGCTGGCAATAGCATCAACGTCGAATGGATCAACTGCGAGGGCAGCATCTCCGACGACTTCGGGCAGGCTGGTCTTATTGCCGACGATCACCGCCGCGCCGCACTTCATTGCCTCCAGCGGCGGCAACCCGAATCCCTCAAAGTATGACGGGTAAACAAAGCATAATGCCCCAGAATAAAGTGCGGGCAGATCACTTTCCGGAACATACCCTGTCAATACGACAGCATCTTTTACTTTTGTCTCGACGAGGGCGCGCAGGGTCTCGTCGTAAAGCCAGGCGCGCTTTCCCACGAGCACGAGTTTAGGCAGCTTATCCGCTGAACCGCTTTCTCGCAATGAGGCATAGGCTCTGATCAGCCGGGCCAGATTCTTGCGAGGTTGGATAGAGCCAACCGACAGAATGTAGTCGCCGTCTATTCCGTAATTGTGTCGCACTCGTTGCAGTTCCCTGTAGTCAGTTACAGGACCAAAATGATCCGGCGCTGCGAGCGGAATCGCAGTGACGCGCTGAGGCTGAACACCGTAAGTTTCGATGATGTCCTGGCGCGTGTGTTCGGATAGTGAAAGAATGCGCGCGGCGCGCCGGGCGGAGTGCCGCACGGTTAATCGCAACTGTGTTCGGCTGCGACGCTTGAAAGTCTGCGGCAGATGCTCGAACGAGAGATCGTGAATGCTGACGACAACGGGACACGGGCATAACGGCGGCGCCGTAAACTGAACGTGCAGCACGTCCACGGGATTTTTGCGGAGCTCGGCGCTGAGTGTGAGGGGAATCCTGATTAAAGGTGTGTGCGGAAGTGTTGAGCGAACTTTGAAGTTGGGCCAACGATTGCCGAAGCGCTCGCGTGCTTCGTTTGTAGTGACGTAGATCGTGTATTGGTTGACGTTGTCGATCTGAGCGAGCGCTTCGATGAGATTGACGGCGTAGCTTTCGTTGCCCCCGAGCTTAGTCCCGACAGTATGAGCATCGATCGCGATCCGCAACTTTGCCTCAAAGACTTTAGTCACAAAGAAGCACAAAAAGCACAAACCGGAAGAAGATATTTCTGTGCCTTTTGTGCCTTTTTGTGGGCCTATTTATTTCTTGCCGGCCGCGGACGCCTGACTATCGACGCCTTGTCCGCGTGTGTCGCGCTCACGGATGCGTGCGGCCTTACCGCGGAGTCCACGCAGGTAGTAAAGCTTTGCTCTTCGGACGCGGCCGCGCTTTACCAGATCGATATGATCGATGATCGTGGCGTGCAGCGGGAAGATTCTTTCGACGCCGACGCCAAAACTCGTCTTTCGCACCGTGATTGTTTCGCGCGCGCCGCCATGTTTGCGCGCGATCACGACGCCTTCAAAAACCTGCAATCGCTCTTTGGTCTCAGATTCCTTAATCCGGACGTGAACACGGACCGTATCGCCTGGCTGAAACTGTGGAATATTACTACGCAGTTGCGTCTCTTCAATTTTATCCAATCGATTCATTGCTCGATGCTCCTTAAAAATCCTTTTATTCTTTCAGCAAGTCAGGACGCTTACGCCTTGTTTTTGCGATTGCAGCTTCCTTACGCCAACGCTCAATCTCTGCGTGATTGCCGCTCAGCAATACTTCCGGCACTTTCATTCCCCTGAACTCAGGTGGCCGCGTGTATTGCGGATGGTCCAACAAACCTTCCGAGAAGGATTCAAACACTGCCGAAGTCTCGCTGCCCAACGCGCCGGGCAACAGCCGCACAACAGCGTCGACCACTACTGTCGCTGCCGGTTCACCACCTGACAACACGTAATCACCGATCGAGATCTCGTCAGTGATCAGGGCGTCCGCGACTCTTTCGTCGACTCCTTCGTAACGCCCGCAAATCAGAACGACGTGCGCTGAGTTTTCAGCGATCTCCTGGGCGAGGGCTTGCGAAAAGACCTGACCCTGTGCCGACAGCAAAATCACGCGCGTCTTTGCGGGCATGTCTTCTCGGCGCGAAGCTCCGGTCAAAGCCTCAACGCCGGCGAAGATCGGCTCCGGTTTCAAAACCATCCCGTCGCCGCCGCCAAAAGGTCGATCATCCACGACGTGGTGCTTGTCAGTGGTCCATTGGCGCAGATCGTGCGCCGTGATTCCAACCAGACCCGCGTTACGTGCGCGCCTCAAAATTCCACAATCGACAACAGCGCGAAAGAATTCGGGA
>Ga0081539_10004805_pt1 | contig 14518 bp, 8 predicted proteins | sample TabmetS4T2R2_FD_71023 | JGI IMG/M metagenome (GOLD analysis project Ga0081539, IMG submission 71023) | Tabebuia heterophylla rhizosphere microbial communities from the University of Puerto Rico - S4T2R2 | ecosystem: Host-associated > Plants > Roots > Rhizosphere ...
TCCATGCTGTTGTCGGGCGCCGATGCGCCCGGACCCTCCTGATCGGCGTCCTGGTCACCTGGGTTGACAATGCGCCGCCCACCGGCGGCGGCCGAGATCGGCTGTCCCGACCCCCTCCGGCGCATGTGACACTGCGCCATCGGTCACTCGACGGTACACCGTGGGTGCCCGATACGGACCCGTGAGCCCGTCCGCCCGACGGTTCGAGGCCATCATCCGGTAACACGGAAGTCGTCATGGAACCATGCAAAGACTACCAATCTCCACGAACACCCTGGTCGTTCAGCTACGGGCGTACACCTCGGGCCTGAGAACGCCGACGTACGGCAACTCGCGGTACTTCTCGGCGAAGTCCAGCCCGTAGCCCACCACGAACTCGCTGGGGATATCGAACCCGACGTAGCGCACGGGCACCTGGACTTTGATCGCGTCCGGCTTGCGCAACAGCGCCACCACCTCGACGCTCGCGGGCGTTCGGGACCGCAGGTACTTCATCAGCCAGGACAGCGTCAGCCCGGAGTCGACGATGTCCTCGACGATCACCACGTGCCGCCCGGTGATGTCCCGGTCCAGGTCCTTGAGGATGCGCACCACGCCCGACGAGGCCGTACCCGAGCCGTACGAGGACACGGCCATGAACTCCATCTCGGTGCTCGGACCGAACCGTCCCAACGCACGGGCGAAGTCCGCCATGAACATGACCGCGCCTTTGAGCACGCCGACCAGCAGCAGTCCCCCGTCGATACCCTCGTGATCCGCCGAGACCTGCTTGGCCAGTTCCGCGATCTTCTCCCGGATCTGCTCCTCGGAGATGATCACGCGGTCGATGTCGGCGTCGTACCAGGAGCCGTCAGCCATTGCCTAAGACTGCCGTATCGCTCGTCATCGACGACCGCCGCCCCAACACCCGCTGGTACCCACACCAAGCGATTTGGCAGGAAGTGGCCTATGCGTTCCGGGAAACGACAACGAGCAGTGACGACTTTCACAGCCGATCACCCGTCCGGTGCCGGCTCAGCCGCTCCCGTCTGGCGCCGCCGGCACAGGCTCTTATTCGTCCTGCTCGGCTCGGCTGCTCACCGGTCCACCGCTGCGCCGGCTGCTCACCGGTGCGCCACTGCCCCGGCTGCTCACCGGTCCACGGCTGCCCCGGCTGCTCACCCGTCCGCTGGCCGAGCTTCTCGCTCTTTCGGCGCCAGCCGGATCAGCTCGCCTGAGCGGCGGGCCACGGCGATGCCGCCGGGCAGGATGGTCGGTCCCTGGCCGTGCCAGTCGGTGACAAGGGCGTCCAGCGCGGCGACGTGCCGGTGGGACAGGGCGCTGCCGGGTGCGCCGAGGTCGCGGGCCCACGCGTGCAGGACCCGGGTGCGGATGGCGTCCGGCAGCCCGCTCAGCGCCGCCACCGACAACGCCGTCACCTCACCGGGCGTCGCCGCATTCTCGGCACCCCCGCTGCGACCGGCCGTCGCCGCATTGTCATCGGCGCTCACGGTGCCGCCAGGCGTCGCCACATTCTCACCGGCGTCCTCGGTAGCGCCAGGCGTCGCGCCCATCGCATTGACGGTCCCGGCGCGGCGTGCGGTTGCGGCGGCCCGGCGGGCCGTCTCGGCAAGCGCGTCCAGCGCGGCGTTGTCCGCGGCCAGCTGTGCGGCGGTGCGGGCCAGGTTGTCGACGACTGCCGGCCCCAGCGCGGCGACCAGCGCGGGGATGAGGTCGGTCCGGACCCGCGAGCGGGCATAGGCGGGGTCGGCGTTGTGCGGATCGTCCCAGACCGCCAGGCCCAAGGCGGCGCAGGCCTTGCGGGCCTCCGCGCGCGAGACATTCAGGAAAGGCCGGAGAAAGACCCCTTTCCGGTACGGCATGCCGGACAGCCCCCGCGGCCCCGCTCCCCGGGCCAGCGCCAGCAGTACCGTTTCCGCCTGGTCGTCGCGGGTGTGCCCGAGCAGGACGGCCGCCGCACGGTGCCGCTCGGCCGCCTCGGACAGGGCCGCGTACCGTGCCGAGCGCGCCGCCGCCTCCGGCCCGCCCGGGTGCCCGGTCACGTCGACGGGCGCCACCTCGACAGGCGCGAACCCGTGCGCCGACGCCCAGGCCGCCACGTCTGCGGCCCGGCCGGCCGAACCGGGTTGCAGGCGGTGGTCCACCGTGATCAGGCCGGGCAGCAGACCGAGACGCGGCGCGACGAACGCCGTGGCCGCCGCCAGCGCCATCGAGTCGGCCCCGCCCGAGCAAGCGACCAGGACGAGCGAACCGGACGGCGTACCGGCCAGGGACCGTCTCACCGCGGTACGGACCGCAGCGACCGGTGCCGGGATCCGGGCCATCAACGTGCCGCCGCCCACCGGCCGACGCGCACCATGCTCCGCTCCTCGCCCCTCGACGAATGCCCGGCTTCTCCCCTACCCGTAAGCGGGGCGCGGGCCGTGCACCCGGGCCACCCAGGCGTCCGGGTCGCCCAGCTCGTCCAGGCGCGGCAGCGTCAACGGCGAGCTGAAGACCTTGTTGAAGCCGGCCATGCCGACGCGTTCCACCACGCCGTGCACCCACTTGCGGCCCTCGGCGTACTGCCGCATCTTGACCTCGATGCCGAGCAGCCGGCGGATCGCCTTCTCCAGCGGGTTGCCGCCCTCGCGGCGCCGGTTGAACTTGGCCCGGATCGATTCGACGGTCGGGATCACGTCCGGCCCGACGCCGTCCATCACGAACTCGGCGTGCCCCTCGACCAGGGTCATCAACGCGGTCAGCCGGTCGAGCACGGCCTTCTGCGCGGGTGTCTGCACGATGTCCAGCACCGAGGCGCGGCTGTCCGGATCACGGAGCGCGTCGGAGAGCGTGGCGACACCCCGGCGCAGCCGTTCCAGGATGTGCTCGCCGCTCTGCGACGCGTCGACGAACGCCTGCACCTCGCCGAGGAAGTAGCCGCGCATCCATGGCACCGCGGTGAACTGCGTCCGGTGGGTGACCTCGTGCATGCAGACCCAGAGCCGGAAATCCCGCGGATCCGCGCCGATCTTGCGTTCGATCTCGACGATGTTCGGCGCGTTGAGCAGCAGCTGGCCGGGTTCGGCGGAGAACACCTCGTACTGCCCGAGGACCCGGCCCGAGAGATACGCCAGCACGGTGCCGGCCTGCACGCCGGTGACCCGCGAGCCGATCGCCTCGGCGAACGCGCCCGGCTGGTTGTCACCGGAGAGACGGCTGATCAGCGGGCCGATCACGGTACGCAGCCCGGCGATGTTGACCGCGGTCCAGTCCTTGCGGTCCACCACGCGCACCGGCGGGACGTCCACCTGCGAGGTTAATCCGGTGTACGCCGCGACGTGCCCGGCGGCCTCATCGGTCAGCGCACGCAGCTCGGCGACCACCTGGGTGGCCTCCTCGTAGGACACCGCGGGCCCGGATTTCGACAGCGCGCCCGCGGTGGCGGCGGCCAGATCCCAATCTACGAACTGCGCCATGCACCCACCGTACCCGGGGGTGACCACCCGGCCACCCGGAGAAACCTGAGAAAGCGGGGCGGCCCGACGGCCTCGCCGCAGGCCGCGTGGCCACGGCCGTTGGCGGCGTCGCCGACTGGCACGGTGGCCAGCAGGGCCGTCAGCGGCAGCCGCAGGCGACGAGTCTGGCGACCACCCGGTCGAGCGCGGCGCGGGCGGACAGGGTGTCGCTGGAGCCGTTCGCCATGATCGCGAAGATCAGTAGCCTGCCGTCGTGCGTGATCAATTCGCCGGCCATCGTGTTCACGCCGCTCAGCGACCCGGTCTTGGCCCGGACGATCCCCTGGCCCACCCGGTTGGAGCTGGGCGTCACGAATCGGGTCTCCAGCGTGCCGGACCAACCCGCGACCGGCAGGCCGGCGAACAGGCTGGCGACTGCCGGCGCCTTGCCGCTGGCGGCGAGCGTCAAGACGTCGGTCAACAGCCTCGGGCTGATGCCGTTGTGCCGGGACAGCCCGCTGGCGTCGTACAGATCGGCCTCGTCGCCGGGCAGTCCGAGGTCGTCCAGCTTGGCGATGATCGCCTCGGTGGCACCGTCGAACGTGACCGGCTTGCCCAGCGCCATGGCGACCTGGCGGCCCATCGCCTCCGCGATCACGTTGTCGCTCTGCTGGAGCATCCAGTCGACGACCTCGACCAGCGGCGGCGACTGGACCAGGCCGAGCGGCGTGCCGGGCGCGAGATCACCCGCCGGGGCCGAGGCGCCGGGATTCGCCATCGACGGGGCCCGGCCGCGGGTCACGGCCGCGGTCACCCCGAGCTGCTTCGCGAACGCCTTGCCGGCCGCCAACGCCGGATCGGGGAACCGCGGGTCCGCGCCGGCCTCGTGGTGGACCGGCGTGATCCGGCCGGCATTGGTCATCAACGCCTGGATCTTCGCGACCTGGCCGCCCGGCGAGATGTCCGACGGCGACCACCCGAGCGCGGTGGCCGGCCCGGTGAACAGCGACGTGTCGATCACCACGCGGGTCGGCTTGACGCCGCCCATCGCGCTCTTCACCTGGGCGGCGAGGAGGTCGAGCCGGGCCGCCCCGGGGAACTGGCCGGTCGCGTTGATCGAGAGCGTCGGGTCGCCGCCGCCCACGAGCACCACCTCGCCCGGCTTGGCGCCGGCCACCGCGCGGGTGCTGAGCCGATACGCCGGACCCCGGGCAGCCAGCACCGCGGCGGCGGTCAGCAGCTTGGTGGTCGACGCCGGGGCGGTCATGATGTCCGCGTTGCGCTGGTACAGGGACTCGCCGGTAGCAGCGTCCACGACCGACATGTTCACCTCGGTGCCCAGTGCCTTCGCGGTGATCAACGGGCCGAGGGCGGCCTTGACGCCGGCCGCGGTCGGCAACGTGCCGTTCCCCTCGGCCGCCATGAGTACCGGCGTCGGCGTGGGCTCCGGCCGGGCGGAAGCCGGGGCCGAGGTGGCCGGCGGCGAGGTGAGCAGGCGCCGCACCGGACCCGGGCGGATCACCAGGGTGGCCGCGGCCAGGGCGAAGAGCGTGACGAGGACTCCGACGACCCAGAGCACGCGCCGGCGGGTGCGCCGCCGGGGTACGCCGGCCGGGGCGGGTTGCGGGGTCATCGCGGTCGGCGGCACCGGGGGTGGGAAGCCCGGCCTGGCGGCGTAGGGGTAGTCGGGATGATTCGGGTCATTTGGCGGATACTGGCCGACTGGCTGACCCGGGTAGGCGGACTGGTATGAACCGACCGGGTTCCGGAGGTACGGACCGGCCGGGTTCGACAGAGAGTGGCCAGCCGGGTCCCGCGGATACGGACCGCCCGGGTCTCGCGTATATGGACCGGCCGGATCCCAGGGAGACGAGCCGCCTGGATGGTCTTGAGTGCTCGGCGGATAGCCGCCCGGCGGGGGGTTCGACGTAGACGGCTGAGGTTGGCGGGGCTGGTGTGGCCGGTTACCCGGGTCTTGCGGTTGTGGACCCGGCGACGCGTACCTCGGCGGATTGGGGTTGATCGGAGATTGCGGCAAATCTAGCGGAACGGACGCACGGCCGTAGGTGGTCCCGGTCGGCCGGCGCGGGGGTACGCGGGCACGGCCGGCCTGCGGGTTCTCGGGCTCGGGACCGTGCGCCGGGTCGTTATGTGAATCTTGCCTCCCCACGCGCCCCTCCTCGTCCGCCACATCAGACTTAGGGGAGACTACTGATGTCCGGCAGGTCGCCGCGCGCGGATCCGCGGGTGCGGACGGTGACCGGCCCCCGTGGCGGGCTAGCAAAGGGAGCTGATCATGGATTTCGACGTCTTGGTTGAGATCCCCAAGGGCCAGCGCAACAAGTACGAGGTCGATCACAAGACCGGCCGGATCCGGCTGGACCGCACGCTCTTCACCGCGACGCAGTACCCGGCCGACTACGGCTTCATCGAGGGCACGCTCGGGCAGGACGGCGACCCGCTGGACGCGCTGGTGCTCATCCAGGAGCCAACGTTCCCCGGTTGCCTGGTGCGGGCCCGGGCGATCGGAATGTACCGGATGTCCGACGAGAAGGGCCGGGACGACAAGGTCCTCTGCGTGCCGTTCGAGGACCCGCGCCAGGAGCACCTGCGCGATATTCACCACCTCGGCGAGTTCGACCGGATGGAGATCCAGCACTTCTTCACCGTGTACAAGGATCTCGAACCCGGTAAGTCGGTCGAGGGTGCCACGTGGGTGGGCCGGGCCGAGGCCGAGCAGGAGATCCGGGCCTCCTTCAAGCGCGCCGAGGCAGCAGGTCACGAAGCCGAGTCGGCCGACGGGCGCTAGTTGATCGTGACAGCGCCGACGACGGCGTACAGGCCCAGAACGGCGCACGCCACCGGGATCACCGACAGCACCACGAGCGCGTCCAGCAGGTCGGCGGCGCGGCCCAGATAAGGCGACGGCGGCCGGACGGCATAGGTAGCGCCGGCCGCCACGGTCGCCAGCGCCAACACGAGCCCGCACCCGCACACGGCAGCCAGCCTGATCGCATCGACCGGACCACCGCCATTCACCAGGCTCACCCCCAGCGCGGCCACGCCGAACAGCCCGCCCACCAGCAACGGTGCCCGCTGCCGGACGGTCACGAACAGCCGGGAGCGCAGCAGCAGCGCGGCCGCCGAGATAGCGGTAAGGACGCGGGCGGACCACGTCCCCGAGGCCGCGAGCACCACGAACGCCCCGGCGCAGAGCAGCGCGTGGCCGGCCAGCATGCCGGTCAGCAGTTCTTCGGTGCGCCCGACCGCGGCGAACACGGCCGCGCCCGACGGCGTGTCGTTCTTGGCCGGCTCGCCCCATGTCGCTGCGGGTTCCGCGTCCTGGGTCAGCGCGCTGGGCGGCATCGTGATGGGCGGCGCCGGAAGTTTGCCCAACCGGATCGCCAGCAACGGCAGCCCGCCGATCCCGCAGACCAGTGCGGCGAGCAGCAGCGCCGCCGCTCCGGCGGCCGTGGTGAGCGGGTCGATCAGCGCGGTCGATGCCCCCAGCAGGCCGGCCGTGGCGCCGGCCGCGAAGACCCGCGGCGTCGCCGCGACGCCGATCCCGCCCAAGGTGGCGGCGAGTAGCAACGCGACCGATCCGGCCAGCAACTCCGGACCCCCCAGCCAGGGCAGCGGCCCGAACACGCCGACCCGATCGCCGGCCGGCGGCCCGACGATGAGCGCACCGCCGGCGAACGCATACGGCATCGCGGCGGCACCCAGCACCGCGCCGGCTCGCGCGTCACCGAACGCCCGCGAAGCCGCCACCGCGGCGAACAGCAGCACCAGGCAGGAGCCGAGCCCCACCCAGGCGGCCGCCGGCGATCCCGGCCCAACGGAGAGCACCGCGGCCAGACCCAGCCCGAGGGGCACCGACCCGGCCGCGAGCGTCGCGATCCGGGTCGCGCCCGGCGTCCAGACACCGCCCCGGCGGCGTGCGCCCGCGGCGATCGCTTCGACCACGTCGTCATACTCCAGCTCGGGCCACTGGTCGCGGGCCGGCACGAGATGCAGTACCTCGCCGTCCCGGACGCCCTGCCCGTACAGCCCCTGCGCGGCGGCCAGCGGTGCGCCGTCGGTGCGCCGGAGCACCCAGCCGCCATGCCGCTCACCGTCGTCGGCGAGACCCTCGCCCGCATGCCGCAGCACCTCGGGCAGCAATTCGGCGAGCGGAACGTGTTCGGGGAGCGCCACGTCGACCCGGCGCTGCGGGGCGCTGATCGTGACCCGGGCGAGCCCGACACTCATGATCCGCCTCCTCCGGCCATTTGATGTTGGTCTGGGGCCTTACCGCACCGGCGCACTTTACCTACCATGACCCCGGCGTGCGGGACCTCCTGTGGATAACCCGCCATTGTGGATAACCGGCGGCCGGCCCGGGACGGAGAGGAGACTCGCCACATGAGCACGGTCGTCATCAAGCGCACCGCTCGCCGCCCGGCGCCCGAGATCCCCAGCGGCGAGCTGCTCGTCGAGGCGCCGCCGGAGATCCCGCAGCCCGGCGGCGGTCGATGGCAGCAGGCCGCGATGGCCCTGCCGATGCTCGGCGGCTCGATCGCCATGGCGATGATGATGGGCCGAGGCGGCGGCGGGACTTTCTCCTATGTGGTCGGTGCGCTGTTCGGCGTCTCCTCGCTGGCGATGCTGGCCACCTCGTTCGGCAGCACCGGCTCGCCGAAGAGGGCGGAGATGACGGCATCCCGCCGGGCGTATCTCCGGCACCTGGCCGGCCTGCGCCGCCAGGCCCGGGAGACGACGACCCGCCAGCGGACCGGGCTCTTCTACCGGCATCCGGAACCGGACCGGCTCTGGTCCACGGCCGGCAGCTACCGCGTCTGGGAACGCCGCCCGGCCGACCCCGACTTCGGCGTGGTGCGGATCGCGGTCGGCCCGCAGACGCTGGCCACCCCACTGGTGCCGCCGGTGACCAAGCCGCTCGAGGATCTCGAGCCGATGACCGCGGGCGCGCTCCGGCGATTCCTGGACGCGTATGCGGTGGTTCCGGAGCTCCCGGTGGCGGTGGCGCTTCGCGGCTTCGCCCGGGTTTTCCTGCGCGGCGACGAGGCGGACGTCCGCGGGCTCGCCCGGGCCATGCTCGCCCAGCTTGCGGTCTTCCACGCGCCGGATGACCTGATCATCGCGGTATGTGCCGGACCGCACCGGCGCGCGGCGTGGGAGTGGGTCAAGTGGCTCCCGCACGCCCTGCATCCGGTCAAGACCGACGCGCTCGGCGCGGTCCGCCTGGTGGCAAGCACCGGGCCGGAGCTCGAACGCCTGCTCGACAACCTGATCGGGAACCGCCCGAGATTCAGCCCGGGGGTGATCGGCGCAGCGGTCCCGCACGTCGTCGTGGTGCTGGACGGCGTCGATCAGGCCGGTGCCACCCATCTGGGCGACGGCATCGCCGGAATGACCGTGCTGGATCTGGACGCCACACCGCCCCGGCTGCTGGACCGGTCGCTGCTCGTTCTTCAGGTGCACGGGAGCGCTTCCGGCGGTGGTGAGCTGCACACGTACGCGATGGACCGGGAGGCCGTCGTGGGCCGGCCCGACCGGCTGGGCCCGGGCGAGGCGGAGGCCATCGCCCGCGTGCTGGCCCCGCTTCGTCTGGCCACACCGGCGACCACGGACGCACCAGTGGCCGCCGACTTCGGGCTGGCCGAATTGCTCGGTCTCGGCAACCCGGAGACGTTCGCAGTCTCGCGGCTGTGGCTGACCCGACCGGCCCGGAACCGGCTGCGGGTCCCGATCGGCGTCGGCCCCGGCGGCGAGCCGGTGGAACTCGACCTCAAGGAGTCCGCGCAGGACGGCATGGGACCGCACGGCCTGGTAATCGGCGCGACCGGCTCCGGGAAGTCCGAGCTGCTGCGCACGCTGGTGCTGTCGCTAGCCCTGACCCACTCGCCCGAGGCGCTCAACTTCGTGCTCGTCGACTTCAAGGGCGGCGCCACCTTCTCGTCTCTGGACCGGCTGCCGCACACCGCCGCGGTGATCACCAACCTGGCCGACGAGCTGCCGCTGGTGGATCGCATGGTGGATGCGATCGACGGCGAGCTCATCCGTCGCCAAGAGCTCTTGCGGCGGGCCGGGAAGTTCGCTGGCATCCGGGACTACGAGAAGGCGCGGCTCGGTGGTGCCCCGCTGCCGCCTTTGCCGTCGCTGCTGGTGGTCTGCGACGAATTCTCCGAGCTGCTGTCCGCCAAGCCGGACTTCATCGACCTGTTCCTTCAGATCGGACGGTTGGGCCGATCGCTGGGTGTGCACCTGCTGCTGGCCAGCCAACGCCTGGAGGAAGGGCGGCTGCGCGGGCTCGACACGCACCTGTCGTACCGGATCGGCCTGCGGACCTTCTCCGCTCTGGAGTCGCGGGCGGTGCTGGGTGTGCCGGACGCGTACGAGCTGCCCTCCTCACCGGGGCACGGGTATCTCAAGGTCGGCACGGAGCCGCTGGTGAGGTTCCGGGCGGCGTACGTGTCGGGGCGGTACCGCCGACGGGGCTCCGGTCCATCCGGCCCGGGCGGTGGGGGCAGCGCGCCGGCCGTGCTCGAGTACACGACTCGTTACGTGCCGAAGCCCGAGCCGAGCGCACCGTCGCCGCCCGCGGAGGAGGTGCCGGCCGGTGAGAGCCTGCTCGACGTGCTCGTGGGCCGGCTCACCGGCCAGGGGCCACCCGCGCACCAGGTGTGGTTGCCGCCGCTGAACGACTCGGCGCCCCTTGACGAGCTGCTCGGTCAGATTGTGACGGATCAGGCGCGCGGCGTGACCGTGGCGAAGGCCGAGTTGCACGGTGCGCTTCGCATACCGGTCGCGCTCGTGGACAAGCCGCGCGAGCAGCTGTGCGACGTGATGTGGCTGGACCTGAGCGGCGCATCTGGGCACGTCGCGGTCGTGGGTGGCACCCAATCCGGCAAGTCGACGGCAGTCCGTACGGTCGCCTGCGCGCTAGCACTGACCCATACGCCGGCCGAGGTGCAGCTGTACTGCCTGGACTTCGGCGGCGGGGCGCTCGGCGTGCTGCGGGACCTGCCGCACGTCGGTGGGGTCAGCGGGCGCCAGGATCCGGTCGGCGTACGTCGGACAGTCGGCGAGATCGCGGCGCTCCTGGCCGAGCGGGAACGCCGGTTCGCCGAGCTCGGCGTGGACTCGATGGCGTCGTACCGGAGACGACGTGCCAGCGCCCCGGGTCCGGGCGTCGGGGTGGCCGGCGGTGATGCGTTCGGTGATGTGTTCCTGATCGTGGACGGCTGGCTGACGCTGCGCAAGGAGTACGAGGAACTCGAGCCGGTGATCACCGACCTGGCCACGCGCGGCCTGTCGTACGGCATCCACGTGGTGGCCACGGCGACGCGCTGGATGGACTTCCGGCCGGCAATCCGCGATCTCTTCGGCTCCAGGCTGGAGCTGCGGCTCGGCGACCCGACCGACTCGATGGTCAGCCGGCGGGCCGCGGTGAACGTTCCCGAGCGGCCGGGTCGCGGCATCGTCGAGCATCCGCTGGACAAGAACCGCTGCCTGCACCTACTGACCGCGCGCCCGGAGCTGTCCGCCGCCGGCGACACTTCGGGGCTGGTCAAGCTCGTCGCGGCGAATTGGAGCGGGCGGCCGGCGCCGCGGGTGCGGCAGCTACCGGCGTCCTTCCCGTACGCGAAGCTGGATCTGGACAGCGGCACCGGACTGCGCCTGCCGATCGGCATCGCCGAGGCCGATCTCGCGCCGGTCGAGATCGACTTCGCGGCCGACCCGCACTTCCTGCTCTTCGGCGACGCCGAGTGCGGCAAGTCGTCCTTCCTCCGGGCGCTGGCCACGACCGTCGTCCGCCGGTTCACACCGGACCAGGCCCGGCTCATCCTGGTGGACTATCGCCGTAGCCTGGTGGACCTGCCGGAGTCGGAGCACCGGATCGGGTACGGGATCCAGGCGCAGGCGACGCTCGAACTGATGGAGTCGGTCGCCGGGTACATGCAACGCCGGCTGCCCGGGCCCGATGTGACAGCCCAGCAACTGCGGGAGCGGTCGTGGTGGACGGGTCCTGAGCTCTTCGTCCTGGTCGACGACCACGACCTGGTCACGTCCGGCTCGATTAACCCGTTGGGGCCGCTGCTGGACTACCTGCCTCAGGCACGTGACGTCGGACTGCATCTGATCATTACCCGGCGCGCGGGCGGGGCGAGCCGATCGCTGTACGAGCCGGTGATCCAGCACCTGCGGGAGTTGTCCTCTCCGGGACTGGTGATGTCCGGGCCGCCGGAAGAGGGCGCGCTCGTGGGCTCGGTCCGGCCGGTTCCACTACCGCCGGGGCGTGGCCGGCTGGTGACCAGGCGTGAGGGAGTGCGACTCATTCAGTTGGCCCACCTTCCTCCGCACTAGCAAAATGCACCCACGTTGCGGTAACCATCGACCGACTCCCGCTACGGCCGCCGGATTCGGGGTAGCCTCCGTCCAGCGACTGTCCACCACAAGAATGGTCTCGCCCTCCAGTGAGCGTTGTGAGCGAAGCACCTGGCCCGAGTCGGTGTGGTGCGCGGATCGCTTCCGGTACGCGGCGGCGGCCGTTCCTGACTCGCCGGCAACCGCGCCAGCCACAACCGCGCCAGCCACAACCGCGCCAGCCACAACCGCGACTGCGGTTCACCGCCGCCGTGCTGGCCGCGACCACCGCCGCGGTGCTCGCCGGCGCTCCGGCCCTCGCCACACCATCGACAGCTTCGCCCGTGCGCGGTGTTCCTGCCTCACCGGTGGCGGCGCACGCGCACACCCCGATCGTGGCGCGTGGCGGCCTGGCCGGGTCGTTCCCACTTCGCGGCGACCTGGTGCGGAACGAGGAGTGGCAACTGAAGACGCTCAACATGGCGGGCGCGTGGGAATACTCGTCCGGGACCGGGGTCACCGTCGCGGTGATCGACTCGGGGGTCGATTCCACCCACGTCGACTTGCAGGGACAAGTTCTGCCCGGCCTCGACCTGGTCGATCCGAAGGGCGACGGCGACACCGATCTGGTCGGGCACGGCACCACGGTCGCGGCGATCATCGCGGGCAAGGACGACGCCAACGGGGTGATCGGCATCGCCCCGAAGGCCAAGATCCTGCCGGTTCGCGTCCTTGACCAGGAGAACCGCTACGACGACGCGCTGATCGTCGCCAAGGGCGTGCGGTGGGCGGTCGACCACGGCGCCCGGGTGATCAACCTGTCGCTCGGCGGCAGCGGCAGCAGCCCGGCACTGGCCGCCGCGCTGGACTACGCCTTCGCCAAGGACGTGGTCGTGGTCGCGTGCACCGGCAACGCGAGCGCCTCCGAGTCGAGCGGGGTGTGGTATCCGGCCCGGGAACCGGGGGTGATCGCCGTGGCCGGCATGGAACGCTCAGGCGACACGCTGTGGTCCGGTTCGATCACCGGGCCGGAGACCGTGGTCACCGCCCCGGCCACCCAGCTGGTCGGTGCGCGTCCCGCCGGGTATTGGCGCGTGCAGGGCACCAGTTTCGCCGCGCCGATGGTGTCCGCCACGGCGGCGCTGATCCGGTCCCGCTGGCCAACGATGTCCGCCGGCGACGTGGTCAATCGGATCGTCCGCACCGCCACGAACCGTGGTGCGCCCGGCCGCGACAACGTGTACGGCTTCGGCATGGTCAATCCAACCGGCGCGTTGACCGCGAACGTTCCGCAGGTGGGCGGCAACCCGCTGGACACAACCCCGGACCCGGGGGTCGCGAAGTTCGGCAGCGCGCCCACTGCGGGGCAGGCGCTCACCGCCGACGGCCCGTTCCGGCAGGGGTTGCACAACGCGCGGGTGCCGGGCGCGAACGCCGGCCAGCCCGTGCCCGAGCCCGCCCCGTCGAGCCGGAACAGCTGGTGGTTGGCGAGCACGCTGTTCCTGCTGTCCCTGGCGGCGGCCGTGGTGATCGTCCGGCGATTTGTCCGCTTCCGCTGACGATGGCCAGCGTCAAGCGCAGTCGCCGGTGCGTACGGATCTCGTGCGCGACTCGCCCACCCGCGCGGTCCCGGACGCCTCCGCGGCGGTCAGGGCGAACCCCACGTTCCGGTCGTCGGCGGCCGCGGCGAAGATGACGCCCAGAACCTTGCCCTCGGGGGTCACCAGCGGTCCACCGGAGTTGCCGCTGCGCACCAGCGCCCGGATTGTGTAAATCTCCCGGGTCACGTCGTTCTCGTTGTAGATGTCCGGTCCGGTGATGTTGCCGACATCCCGGATGCGGGCGGACTGCGCGTTGTACGGCCCGTCCAGCGGGAACCCGAGCACGATCGCGCTGGCCCCGGTTGCCGCCGGCTTGCTCACGAACGACATGGTCGGCGCTCGCAACCCCGGCACGTAGATGACCGCGAGGTCTCGTTCCGGGTCGTAGACCACGACGGTGCCGTCGCGCCGCCCGCTTGTCGTCTCCACCTGGACTTCCCGGGTGCCGGCGACCACGTGCGCGTTGGTCATCACCCGCTCGTTGGCGTACACGAAGCCCGAACCTTCGATGCGCCGCGAACAACTCGGCGCCGAACCGAGAACCTTGACCACCGACCGCCTCGATTGGTTGACCACCGGCGAGCCGGACAGCGACTTGTCCGGGGCGGCCACTTCCCGGGTCCGGGTGGGAGTGAGGCCGCCGAAGACGTCCGGGAACCCGTTGGTGTCGAGGGTCTGACGCAGCCCGGCGGACAACGCCTGCGCCTCCTCGGGCATGAGCTCGTTGATGCCGTTGAGGATCGCGCTGCTGCGTATCTCGCGGTTCAGGGTGGGAAACGGCGACGAGCCCAGCGGTACCGCGATCAACCACGCGACCAGCAGCAACGCCACCACGGACACCAGCGCGCCGCCGACGTCGTCGATCCGCTGCAGCGGCCGGCTGTCGATGGCCCGGCGCAGCCTGGTCCCGAGCCAGCCGGCGATCATCTGCCCGAGCACGGCCAGCACGAAGATGACCACAAGGGACACTCCGAGCCGGGTTCCGCCGCTGTCGAAGCGGTTCGCAAGCCACGGGCCGGCCTGCAGGCCGATGAGCGCGCCGCTGAAGAAGCCGCCGATGGACAGCGCCCCGACCAGAAATCCCTGCCGATACCCGCTGATCGCGAACAC
>Ga0081539_10004806_pt1 | contig 14517 bp, 6 predicted proteins | sample TabmetS4T2R2_FD_71023 | JGI IMG/M metagenome (GOLD analysis project Ga0081539, IMG submission 71023) | Tabebuia heterophylla rhizosphere microbial communities from the University of Puerto Rico - S4T2R2 | ecosystem: Host-associated > Plants > Roots > Rhizosphere ...
CTGCTGAACCAGCTTAATGTCCGGCAGCAGGACTACGACCGCGCAGTTCGGGAGCTGGAGTCAATGCAGAGACAGCTCTTCGCCGACTGGTACAAATACATGCTGTGCTCGTATCCGCCGGACGACACCCGCGACGATTACCCGGACGTGGATGAAGTGCGGCACTTCATTGAAAAGAACGACCTGCTGCCCATCAAACGTCAAAAGGCCAGGCTGAGGGCGCTCAACTTCCAACTCCTGCAATCCCTGTCGGAGCTGTCGAAGGCGGTCGAGAATTTCCGGCTGCGCACGAAAAAGCCATACGCCGTCCAATCACGTCCGGCCCCCCGTTTCTGGCGGCCCAACGAACCGTCGCTGCTCATCGTTGACGAAACTGTGGAGCCGACCAAACGGCATGGCCAGGACGGCAGGTCGCATCCGGACGGCTTGCTCGAGTGCCAGGCCCTCAAGGTCACGAACGCCGCCGTCGAGAAGGATTTCCCGACGATACGAGGCGAGATCGACAAATACCAACCGGATCCTGGTAAAGAGCGGATCGGGTTTAGCGCCTGGAGGGAGCAGCCCTGGAACCCCTTCTCGCTGGAATGGAGCGTGGAGTTGTTCCCCCGGCAGGAGCAAAACAACCTGGACCCGGAGGACAGGGATTATCATCCCGATTTCATCACCACGAACTACCAGTTGCAGGAAGCTGCCGTGGATCTGACGCTGCAACCCGGTCAGGAAGAGTATGAGAAAGCAGCGAGCGTTTACTCTGGCAGCAGCCTCCTCACGCCGCACGCGAAACTGCAATTGCAGCATCAGATCGAGGCTTTTCTGAAGAAACGGCAGCCGCCCGGCCAGAATGAAAAAGACCCGGTGGCGGATGCGCTCCGGAAAGTTTCCGAAAAGCTCAACGCCACCGGCTTTCATGCAATGGCGCAAACGCTCAACGGTTTCAACGATGCGTTGCTGATGCGTAAACAGACGCTGCAATTGCCGATCGCCGACCTGCTGGGGTTTGACGACGCCAGATTGTTTACCGAGGCCGTGCGCGACGCCGTCGGCAATCAAAACCGCAGCGCGCCGCAACCGCTCGACGATTTCAATCCGATCCGCGCCGGCGTATTGAAGATCCTCGACCTGCGGCTGGTGGACACCTTCGGCCGGACGCAAACCCTGGCGCTTAAGGACGATCGTGTGATCGCCACGGAGGTGATGAGCGCGCCGCGCGCGCCGCATCTGATTTCGCTGCCGCCGCGTCTAGTCCAACCCGCAAGGCTCAATTTCCGCTGGCTCTCCGCGGACCGCGGCCCCACGGCGACGGCGGACGAGCCGGAAATGAACGCGCATCCCGCCACCACTCCGGTCTGCGGCTGGCTGATCCCGAATAACCTGGACAACAGCCTGATGGTGTATAACAACGCCGGCCGGCCATTGGGTTCCATCAACCAACAATGCCAATGGACGCCCGCGCCGGGCGACGAGCGTCCCATCGAGTCGGTTCCGGACGACAAGCGTCCCATCAAGTCGATTGAGGAGATCGGGAACCCTCATTTAAAGAATCTGGTCAAACATCTGGTCAAGCAGGGGCAGGATTATTTCGATGATTTTCTGACGGCCGTGGAGGGCGCGCTGGAAAACATAGATCCGGAAAATTTCGCCCAACACGAAGCGCTAGCGCTTTTGATTGGGCGGCCCATTGCGGTCGTTCGCGCAACGCTCGATCTAGAGCTGCGCGGGCTGCCCGCGATCAATCAGGATTGGAATGTCTTCCGCTTAGATCTCGAGCGCGATCTGAAATCGGAATCCGATTCCGCCGCCGGCCCTGCCACGCGAGACACGGACGAATTCACGAAAGTCCGATTCCCGATTCGCCTCGGCGACGAGCGACAGTTGAACGACGGGCTGGTCGGGTATTGGAAAGAGGTCTGGTCGGCCGACGGCAAGACTTACGGCTACGAAGACAACCGCTTTTACGTACACGCTTGCGATACGGCTCGCGTGCTCAAGGCGGACCTCGACGCCGCGCTAAAAACGGAGGTCGGCGCGTTGTTGAAAAAGGACGCGGGGGCCGCGCAAAAAACGGAGGTTGACGCGTTGTTGAAAGAGGTTGACGCGTTGTTGAAAAAGGACGCGGGCGTCGTCCAAAGGCACAGCTTCCTGGCCCGGTTCGCCGACGGCGACGCCTTGTGGCGATTGCTCTGTGACAGAGGCGTGATCGAAGAATTGGAACGCGATCCGCGCATTTGCTACGCCGCCGACGAGCCGGAACTGTTCCAGGCCATGGACAGTCCGCCTCAAAAACTGACGATGCTAGTCGATCCGCGCGGCGCCGTGCATGCGGCCACTGGCGTTCTGCCTACAAAAGCGATCCATATTCCGCCAGATCAATACGCCGAGGCGTTGCGGAGCCTGTCGATCACTTTCCTGTCCGCGCCGATACTGACCTCGCAGGGAAAGGCCAACCTGCCGCTGCCCGCCGAACCGGGATACGCATGGTCGTGGCTGGCCAAATCCGGCGCCGAATGGGCTTCGTCAGAAATCGGACCGGCAAATTTACAAGCGACGTGGAGCGGGCAGCAGGAGATCCGGGAAGGCTGGCTCAGGCTGACCAACGCGCGTGAGCTGACCAGCGCGCCTGAAAAGTAACATTGCGCTTTTCCATTACAGGAGCAGAATATGAGTAACATTGACGCTGATTTGGTCCTTCACCTGACACTGGATGAAACACGGGATGGTAAGTTTCCAGACGCCTCCGGCCGCGGGCGCGACGGTGTTATCAAAGGAAATGTGACTCTCGTTCCCGATGACACATTTGGCGCATGCGCCAGCTTTCCCGGCGCGGTCGGCAGTTTCATCGAAGTGCCCGACAGCCCCGACCTGCGAGTCGCGGGCGACGTCACCCTGGAAGCCTGGGTGTGGCTGGCCGGCGCGCCCGCGAACTGGGTGAGGATCATCGGTAAGGGGGTGACCTCAACTCGAAATTACGGCTTGTGGTACAACCCAACAAACTGGTTATTCCAACGGATGTCGGCGTCGAAATCTCAAGATTGCCAGATCCCAACGTCCAAACTGCCTGTGCGGTTGAACACCTGGTACCACATGGCGGCGGTCTTAAAGGGAACCGACGCCTCGCTCTACATTCACGATTCGCAGGGACAACCTCTGCTTCCGCAACCTGTAAAGGCTACATGGGCTGGCGCGCCGATGACCGGCGCAGATCCATTGACGATCGGATACGCGGGCTTCTTCAATGCCCACAACGGTAAGATCGCCAACGTGCGCGTATACAAACGAGCCTTGTCCCAGGCGGAAATCGAACAAGACATCCGCGCTGATCGCATGAGCCTGGTCGCGTTCCGCAAAAGCCATCCCATCGATTTCAGCCTGTATGATGACGACGAACAGGCCGTGCTTTACATCGGTGATAATTCGGACGGGCGCAATCTGAACCTGGAGTTGCGCAACACCTCGACGCAGGCGATCCAATTAAGCAACGGCCAGAACGCCGTCGCCTCGGAAGCCAACTACCATTTCGCCCTGCGATTCCGCCCGGGAACCTTGTCCGACGGCGCGATCAAATTACTGATCAATCCCCAGGAACGGGCGAAAATCCTGAAACCGTCCGATCAGTGGGATTTGTACTTCCCGTCCAAATCACCGGCGGCGAACGAAACCGCCTCGCTTTACCTGTTATACAAAGGCGAGTCGAAAAGCTTTCAGCCGAACGAGCGCCGCGCCTTGACGCTTCAGCGGATGGGGGCCGCCCCGGGCAGCGGCGCGCGCGGAACTCAGGTGGAACTCATCCCCCGTCAATTGACGGCCGCTGGCGGCGACGCCACGCCGATAACCGGCAGCCGCACGCAATACGTTCACATCACCAATCATCAAGGCAAGAAAAACATCCCGCTGCACGTCGGATTCGTGGGCGGCAATACTGTGCTCAATAACGGCGAACGGCAGGAGAAGCCGCTCCGGTTGCGGATCACCAATGTCTCGAAGGACGGCGAAATCACACTGAATGCGAAGACGGACAAGTATCCCTCCTCTTTCATCATTTCATTCGACGCCCAGGGGCAGAGGGAATCCAAGGACTGGGCCCTGGTTACGACGGAAAAGTCCAAGGACGTGAAGGTGAGTGTCGATGAGAGAGACTTGGTCTTAGTTGAGAATGAAATCAAACCCAATTCGCCCAACCCTGCCGCCGGCGCGGCCACTGTGGTATCGGGTTTGATTGGTAACGTCGGTCTTAATGAATTGTATGCGGGGACGAGCGCCGATACTCAGGAGGTGAAGCAAAGCGCGGGCGGGCGCGAAATCACTCCCGAAGGAATCGGAGGCTCTACGCCTGAATGGCCCATTACCTTTGACAACACGGTCCGACTGGCCCCCGGCAAACATATCCAAGTCGAGATTACCGGGATAGTTACGTCGCTTCCATCAGGCCAGGCCAACCTTTACGTGCGTTATAAAAACATTCCCGGTTACTGGGACGGACAGTTTGTGTGCGCGGTCGAAAAAGGACCGATTGTGTACGATCAGGGAAACGTAGGCGTCGGAACGGCAACGCCCGACGCAAAGGTCGAGGTCGCCGGCGGCGTCATCGCCGAAAGTCTCTCTGTCGCTCGCGCGAACGGGAGTCGCGGCGGGGTATTTTTCGCCAGGCCGGGCGATTTCAATCATGTCATCTACAACAATCTTTCGAACATCGACGGAGGGGGAGCCTGGGACGGCGCGAACTGGAATACCGGCAACGGCCTGCGTCTCAGAGTCGGGTATCCCCAGAAAACACTCGCTCTCGCGATCGATGAAAAGGGCAATGTCGGAATTGGGGCGACCAAGCCCAATTATCAGTTCGACGTAAGCTCGAGCACCCCGATAAAACTCGGGCTGGAAGGCAGAGGCGGCGGTCAACTGTTCATCACAAATAACGCAAACGACAACAAAATATACCTGGAAGCATTTAGCTCGGACGCTAAATCTCATGCCTCTGAATTACTGCTTACGGGAAAAGATGCCCAACCAGTCCCCAAACTGAGTCTGCTGGCGGATACGACACAGATCAGCGGCAACCTCAGCCTGAGCCCGAACAGCGTTGTGACTTTTCCTCCAGGGTGCAAAATTGTCGGCGTCCCGAGCGTCGCCATGAAAAGAGTTGCGGTTTCAAGCCAGAACGTCACCGGCGGCGTGCTTAGGCAGCAAAAAAACGTCGAATTTGCCTCCAGGGTCCTATCCGCGGAAGCGATCGTCAGCGCCGTCCACTCAGAATTTTCCAACGGCCAGGATTCCAGCCTGGTATGGAGTGAAGGGCAGTTGGTACAGATCGAAAAAATCGCCGGTAATACGGTCCCTCTCAACGTTACCGTTTGGCGGAAATATAAAAACGAGGCGCAGACACCGGGACAATACCTCGCTGTAGAGATCGTTGTTATCGCGATTCTGGAGGGAGTAGGGGCGTGAAAGTGTTGAGCTCGCGGTGTCGTAGAAAAGTTAGGAGTAGATCATGTCGGACTTGAGTCTTGAAATTCATCATTTGGATGTTCAGGGCGGTGACTCCACGGCCATTATCGTGAAGGACCTGGAGCAAGAAAAAGAGAATGGCGGAAAGAAGATTTATTCGATGCTGATAGATTCAGGGTCGGAGGGCAGAGGTAGCGCATATTTAAAATCCTATCTCGAGGAGCACAAGATAGGACCGTTCGATTGCATTATCGCCACGCATTACCATCAGGATCATATCCAGGGGTTTTCGCAGGCCGATATCGAGTTCAAACGCTTCATCGACAACGGGCATTATACAGAGAGTAGCGGAAAAAAGATGATCGACCCTCTCAATGGTATTGGGGTTGGAGCGCAATCCCAAATCTTCAAAGCCTATGCGCAGCGGGTTCAGTCTCAAGTGAAAAATGGAGCGCAGCGGATCGAGATTCCATTTATTGAAAAGGGCTTTAGTGGAACTGCGGAACCGTTGAAATTCGAGCTGGGAGATGGAACAGGCATAACGATGACTTGTTACTGCGCCAACGGAGTTCTTGCCAACGGCGAAGATATTCTCGGAGGACAGAAACGAAGAAAAAACAAAGGCATCAACCCGAATGATGTCTCTTTGGCTCTTGTTCTCGAGTGGGGCGATTTCCTCTACATGACTGCTGGCGATCTGAGTGGCGATCACGACTTAAGCAGTTATTACAACATCGAAAAGGACCTAGTGAATTATTTGTCTGAGGGACCGCTCAAGGGGAAATCAATAACGGTGTTTAAGGCGAGCCATCACGGGAGCGAGCATAGCAATCATGCGGAGCTACTTAAAAAGCTCAACCCCAAAACAGTCATTGTCTGCTGCAACATTATGAAGCAGGTGCCCAGTCCAATTTTTTTGAAACGGCTTGTCACCCATTTCAATGATAAAAAGGAGGATGTAAGTAAGCCGATTGTGGTCTTTACTAATACGATGAAGGTGTTCAAGAATAATGATCGATACAAGCAGTTACAAGAACTCAAGTCGCACATCGCAGAAGGAAACGTAGAATTTTCCGGAGACATTAAACGTGGGGATGAGGTATATGCCTCGAATCTCGGAATCAAGTGCGCCGTTATCAGGCGACGCGTTCTCGACGGTAAGCCAAAAGCTTATGAAGGCATGTTGCTTAAAGGAGCCAAGATCATTCGGAAATCTGGATACGAAATTACTTTAATGCCAAGGGCTGAGAATGAGGCGAAAAACATCGGTGATATCGTGACGTTCCTGACGTGGGATATAAAACGGTCATGGGACCCTATAGTTTGTAACACCGGTAAAATATTCGCGGGATTCGAGAGGCAGGCGAAAGAAATGGCCAGATGGATAGCTTCAGACAAAGAACCATCGGCAGCGCAGACAGGAATGGACTATATCAACATGTATTACCCAGGACTCTTGAGTACGATAAACAACTCCGACGATGACAAAAATTTAAAAGATGACCTAGAAAAAAAGATGAAGGATCTGTTCAATAGCAGTTTTCATATAAAAGATGGTCTCTATGTGCCAAAAAAAACTAATAACCTGACCAGTGATGAAAAGGCGACAATGTATAAGCTCCTAATGGATAATAAATATCAGGAAGAATTCAACACTGCGATTGAACCTGGTCAATCACGTAGCTCTCGCCATGGGCCTCCTCGCACAGTAAAGTGGAAGACAGATAACGCGTGGAATAAGGATGAGCCATACCCCAAATCTGGTGGGGTAAAACGAATCGCCGGTTCTTCGATCGACCCTCGCCCTGGAAAAAAACCAAAATTGGACAAGTAAACCACCTGAATTACGGCGATGTATGACCTTTATCACGCGCCAATAATGGCCACTAATCGAAGGTAAATGAGGCACTATGGAAAATCCCATTATTCGTGACGGCGCGTTGGTCATTGGGGAGCGCAAATATCTGTCCTCCGCTTTCGGTCCCATGCTCACAGCCTTCGGCGTCAGAGAACTTAACATCGACTCCGCCGAGACGCAGCCAGACGAAGAAGCCGGCAATAATTTTGCGATCATTGGCTTTGCGCAGATCCTTTCACAGCCAATCGCAGTCAAACTTTATCTCGACTTCGTTGATGGAGACGCTTTCGAGTTCCAGCTTTCGGCGACTTTGCCCACGCTCTCCCTTTCAATTTTGCATGACCGGGAAATCCTTCCGAAGAGCTATTTCGCCGACCGACTCCTGCCACATTCATTCCCCGAAGTGAAGCTTATCTTTGATTCTGAAATGATGGAACTTTACTTCGCGCGCCTGAGTCGGACGAGCGCCTCGAAATTTTCCAGGGACTATCTCTCGACCATCTAGGATTTGAGTTTCTTCGGAGTTATAGAGATAGGACAGTGATGTTAGACATTTACACCACGATTCGGATTGGAAATACATCAATCGAGACAAAGATTGAGGTCCCGGTGGCTGGTGGACTTTCACCGCAGTGTTGGGTGCTCACTTCCAGGTCGACGGTTCCCTTCGGATCCGGCTTAAAGGATATCATTAGTTTTCTTGGGAGCGTCTTTGGGGCGTCATTCGATGATGTTTTCCCTGCGGAACTCAATTCGATTTCTACGTTTTTCCTTGACGACCTCCGAATACTTTTAGATCCGGTAAACAAGAGAATTCAGTTCCTTACGTTCCGAGTCCAATCAGTACGGGCGCTTGAGGTTGGGGAACAATTGTCGATCAGGAAGGTCGGCCTGCGAGTCAACATCACTCCCACGCAGGCGTCCCCGGAAATTTCTCTCACACTTTTTGGTCAGATCAAGATCAAGGACGACGTATTCCTGGACGTCCAAGTGATGCTTCCAAAGAATCTCCGGAAGGAGAACTGGATATTTTTCATGTCTGGCAGGGTCACTCTGAGCGGGTTGACTGACATTCAGTATCTTCCAGTCGGCGTCCCGACGAACGATCTGCGCCTGCATCCCGGTTTTTTGAAGCTGGAATCGTTCGATCTGAGGTTATTTGAGGTGGATTTCAATCCCTTAACGGGAGTCGTCCCCCAAATGGCCTTCGATCTAGTTGTGCATGCGGAATGTGAACTGGTTCATGGCCTCAAGCTCAAGGATCCCTGGCTATCGTTCATTGCTGTGAACCCCTTCAATAAAAGTGAGCTGCAAGATAGAAGCCTGACCGGTTCGATAGAGGGCACAATAGCCGTTGGAGATATAAATTTCGGTGTTTCCGCTGAGAAGCGGGAGAGAGGATGGATCTTCATTGGCAATACCGCAACGAAATCTATACCAATCGGTAGGATGATCAGCTCCGTTGGGGAAAGGTTTGGCGCCAAGATGCCCGACTTTCTCAATGGCGTAGACCTGGAAAGTTTGACCCTGCGATTCGAAACGAACGCGGACGAACAGGATCACAATTCCACTCTCGTCAGGTTCGATTGTCTAGGAGACTTTCCCGTTGACGACAAGAAGGCAAAGATTTCTCTGTCGGTGGATGTAACACGTGATGTTGCTTATAAGATCGATTTAAGCGGTGAGCTCGCGATTTCATCGTTGAACTTTAAGACTCATTACAGCCAGAACGCCTCAGACAATTTCTTCACGGCGGTTTACAGCCACACAAAGGAACAAAAGAGCATTAGGCTGAAAGAAGTCGTCAGCGGTATTTCCTCTAATGTCGCGGCTTACGTGCCGGAGAGTCTGGAGGTCGATCTCAAATATGTTTTGTTTGCTTACGAAAAAGATAATAACGGGAATAAGTTACTGTTCGGGATGGACCTTGGCGCGAGCCTCAAACTGTCAGATCTACCGCTGATCGGTAGGCTGTTGCCACCGGATCAGACGATCGGAATCGATGACATACAAATTCTCATCGCGACAAATTCTTTCGACACGGCGCTTGGTAGTAGATTGGCCGACATCCTTCCTCATGAGAGCGCGAATGATGCGGGGAGGAAGATGCTTCAAAAAGGGCTGGATAGCGGGGTCAACATTTCAGCGCTGATAAGGTTGGGTGACATAAGGCGACCGATGGATTTACCAATTTCGGGAGGCGTCAGTCCAAATTCGACGGCCTTCCTGCCTGGTGATTCCACAACCACGCCCAGTGTTACTTCATCGGACAACGTGAAGTGGTTCTCACTACAGAAAGCCTTTGGCCCTGTTCATTTCAATAAGATCGGCGTGCAGTACAAGGAAAGTGAGTTACATATACTGCTGGACGCTTCGATCACCGCCGCCGGGCTGACACTCTCGTTGGATGGCTTATCTATCAGCTCCCCGCTTAATAGATTTGCCCCCATGTTTCATTTGCGTGGTCTGGGAATCGATTACCGAAACGATGCGGTGGAAATTGGTGGCGCGTTGCTTAAGACTGATGAAAAAGAGTATGCGGGCGCCGCGGTGATCAAGGTCAAGCAACTTACGCTTTCGGCGCTCGGCCTCTATAAAGAGATAGAAGATGGGCATCCCTCGATGTTCGTCTATTCTGTGTTGGATTACCCGATTGGCGGGCCTTCGTTCTTTTTTGTCACGGGGCTGGCCGCCGGGTTTGGGTACAGCCGCAGACTGAAAATCCCAACGATCGATAAAGTCGCGAGTTTCTCGCTGGTCGAGAACGCCCGCAAAGGCGCCGGGATGCCGGAGGATATCGGAGCGGAACTCGAGAAACTGAAGAACGACATTATTCCGGCCGCGGGGGAAAACTTCCTGGCGATCGGGGTAAAGTTCACTTCGTTCAAGATCGTAGACTCGTTCGCCTTGTTGACCTTTTCGTTCGGCAATCATTTTGAAATGAACCTGCTGGGCCTTTCCACACTGGTCGCGCCGGCGAATGCGGGTACCAATATTCCGCCGGTGGCCGAAGCGCAGTTGGCGTTGAAGGCCAGTTTCCAGCCGGACAAGGGCTTTCTGGGCGTCCAGGCGCAATTGACGCCACACTCTTATCTGTTGTCGGAAAAATGTCATTTAACGGGCGGATTCGCTTTTTACAGTTGGTTTGCGGGCAGCGAACACGACGGCGATTTCGCGCTCACGCTGGGCGGGTACCATCCAAACTTTAAGGTTCCGGCGCATTACCCGGTGGTTCCGCGCCTGGGGTTCAACTGGCAGGTCAGCCCCGAACTCAGTCTCAAGGGCGACGCCTATTTCGCGCTGACTGCGTCGGCGCTGATGGCCGGCGGGCATCTCGAAGCCAACTGGCTGAGCGGTTCGATCCACGCCTGGTTCAAACTCGGCGCCGATTTCCTCATGGCCTGGCAGCCCTATCATTATGATATCACCGCCTATGTCGATATGGGCGTGGAGGTGACATTTGAATTCTTCGGCACGCAACATCTTACGATCGACGTCGGGGCGGACCTCCACCTCTGGGGGCCGGAATTCAGCGGCGAGGCTACCATCCACTTGTGGATTCTTTCTTTCACGGTGAAGTTCGGCGACGCCTCCTATCACAAGCCGAAGCCGATCGATTGGCAGGCGTTCAAAACGTCGTTTCTGCCCGAAGCCAAGGCCGTCTGTTCCGTCGCCGTCGCCGGCGGATTGGTCGGTAAAGACTCACAAGAGCCATTGGATCTGGGCGTCATTGATCCCAAACGTTTCTTACTGACGACTAATTCCGTCATTCCTTCGACCGAGGCGCAGTATGCGATGAAAGACGGGAAGCAGGATATCTCGTTGAGCCGACAGCCGGGGAAGTTCGGAATCGCCCCGATGGCGCTTGCGATCGGCGACCTGACTTCGACCCATACGATCACGATCAAACGAGATGGCCAAATTGTCGGACATGAGTTCGAGTACATGCCGATCTACAAAAAAGTTCCGACAGCTCAATGGGGCGAGTCACTGACGCCCGAGTTGAATGGGGAACAGTTCATCGATGACGCGCTGTCCGGGCTCGAAATCCGCCCCAAAACCCGGTCCATTCCGGGCGACAAGGCTGCGATCAAGCGGGATAAACTGATGGGCAAAAGCCATGAAGGAGGAACATATAGCTGGGAGAGCGTCAAGACGTTCGCCGCGGCGTCATTCGACAGCGAGCAAAAACAAAGAGACAAGTTGCGGGAGGCCCTTGCGGCTGGCGCGACAGGCAGGAACGACGCGCTTAAGGCGCTCGGCTTCACGGAGGATGATCGGGGCGCGATTTCAGTGAACGCCTCGTTCGTGGACGATTTCCTGATCGCTCCACAAATAGAACAAAGCGGGAGGGCGTGATGGCTTTGGACACAGTGGACGAAATCCGATTTCATCAACATCATCTTCCAGGATTGACCGCGGGAGAGTATGAAATCTTCGTCGAACAGGAAGTAAATAGGCAAGGCGCGAATATCGACAAATTCATAACCGACATCAGAAAGTTTTCGGTGCGTGGAGATCGCTTTGCGTTCAGGCCCGCGGATGTGCAGGCGGTCTTTCCGCCCGCCGGCAGCCTGGGCGACCATTCCAATGTCCTGCCGCACATTCAGCTTCACCGCAGCACGCTGCCGTGGGAGCGGCGCGCGGATCAGAATAGTTCCGAAACGCCCTGGCTCGCGCTGCTGTTATTTTACGAGGGCGAAGTCTCCGGCCCCAAGGTCGTCAGCCTGAAAGACCTGAGCGGAGGCGACGCGAAGTTTCCTGCGTTCGTCAAAGAGCGAGGGCAAAACGATGACGATAAGGTGACCGTCATCGACGTTCCGCGAGCCACGCTGGAGGCGATTTTACCGGGCAAAGACGAACTCGCAATGCTCGCGCATGTCCGTGAAGCCGACGATTACGTCATCTCGGATCAAACACTGGCCGCGCTCAAGACCGACAAGTTTCCGGACGATGTCCTGGTGAAACTCGCAGCCCTAAAAGACCGGGAGTTCGTCGAGGTTGATCAGCTTCTCGACGCCCTGAAAATCGCAATCGGCTCTCAACAGACCAAACAGTATCAGGATAAGATCGTCGATCGAGCCGCCAAGCTTGTCGAGACCGCGGTGATCATCGGCGCGCGGCTGCCGCAGCCCAATGGCGTCAGTGTGGCGCACCTGGTGTCGGTCGAAGGCCGCTACAACGCGAAAGGTTTCAATTACCAAGACGCCAAGGAAACCGACCCCATCCGCCTGGTGAGCCTGCAAAGTTGGAGGTTCGCCTGCGTTGACCATAAACAAAGTTTCACGGGATTGCTAACCCACCTCAATCGGACACAGTGCGTTTTACGGCTGCCGGCATGCGACGCGGCTGCGGCCAACGATTTCCTTGCCATGGGAGCCGCGCCTCTGTGGCACCGGCTGCGGCAGGGCGACAAAACCGTGTCCTGGTATCACGGCCCGTTGGCGCCGGCGGAGAACCGGCTGAGGGAAGAAGACTCCTCCGCGCCCGATTTTCCCGTGCGGTCGGCGGATGGATTGATTCGCTATAGCCCATCGACGGGCATGTTTGACGTCTCGTACGCCGCCGCGTGGGAACTGGGACGCCTGCTGGCCCTGCAAAGCAAAAGCTTCTCCGTAAAGCTCTATAACTGGAAGCGCGCGCATGCCCAGCAGCTTCGGCAGATCGAAGAAGAGTTGTTGCATGCGTCGCCGCTCGATGACGGATCAGGGCAAGGGACGGGATCGATTCCGATTCCTGCGGAGATCGCCGGTTGGTTCAAGCGGTTGAGCCTTTTGGAAGGGCTGCCATTCAATTACCTGGTTCCCGACGAGCGGCTACTGCCCCTGGAATCCATCCGTTTCTTTCAACTGGACTGGCTATGGATCGAATGCCTGTTGGACGGAGCCTTCAGCATCGGCCGCGTGACGGCCGCGGATCAGCGGCGAGACGGGGCCCATGACAAAAGCCCGGCCGGCCGCTCGCACGCGAGAGTCAGCGGCGCTCTGATCAGGTCGGAAGTAGTGGCGGGCTGGCCCGGCTTGCTGGTGGACGGATTCAAGAATGTCAACAATGTCGACAAGAAACTGAATTTATTGCGTATGGATCGCCTTTCGGCCAACGTTTTGCTCTGCCTGTTCGAAGGGGATGTCACCGCTGTGGATTTGCGCCTGCGACCGGAGATGGCGCATTTCGGGCTGGATCAGGAGGGGGGAGAAGCTTCCACGTATTCCAAGAGACTGCGAAACCAGAAGGGAGATGCGAGCGGAAAGAAGATTGACCCGATTCCCTGGCGGCAGGGGCTTCCGGGTGTTCTCGACGTCTCGAAGTTGGCGGAGGCCATCAATGGCGGTTCATCTCCGCTCACTTCCGCGCAGTTCGCGATGCAGATGATCGAAACTTCTGAACAAGTGCGATTTCAGATTGAGAAGTGAAAAACAAGGCTCAATAGCTGTTTCTGGGAGCTGAAATTAAGCCTCCCGTCCATACGCTGGCCTGATGGTGTTCGATGTGTCTGGTGTCAATCCGATGGATCCGCTGCTTGATATGGCTCGTCAGCGTGATTCCGTTCATTTCGCCGAGGGCGATGTCCATCAGCACATCGTCTGGTTGATGAGCGGGATACATCGCGACGGCCTCCGCGCCGTACTCGCATTCATATATCTCGTTGGCGAGGTCCGAGACGATGGTCTTAATCACCCGACGGACAGTAGGATTATCCTCGACAATCAATAGTCTCATCGAGCCTCACTCGCTCGCGTATTTCTTGCGGGACACAGCATAGGCTTTTAGGCCGCAGGCGGGAATAGAGGGCGGCGCACGATTTTCCTGTGTGGAACTACACATTTTTCTGTGAGGAGCTGCTTACGATCAGGACAAGTTCGCGCTACAGCTCTGATTTCCGCTGAAGCGCGAACTTGAGCAGGGCGTTGTGACCGTGAAGGCCGAATTTGACTTTGGCAAGGCGGTCTGGGTTCACCCGCACTTTTGATGAATGCTTCGGTTCTACTCAGGCCGACTCATTGAATTCGTTTGACTTATCGGCGATTACTGGTATCCAGAAATGCTTCACGTCATCAAAAGTGCGGGTGAACCGTCTATGGCTCTCCCGCAATTTCGATACCGGTGGCGAATTCTAAAGGCAGTCTTCTGAATAGCTTAAGTCAGAGCGGGATTCGGCCTGGTAGCGCACTATTATTCGAGATAGACTTTTCCCGCTACTCATCAATCGACAAGGAGCC
>Ga0081539_10004807_pt1 | contig 14517 bp, 12 predicted proteins | sample TabmetS4T2R2_FD_71023 | JGI IMG/M metagenome (GOLD analysis project Ga0081539, IMG submission 71023) | Tabebuia heterophylla rhizosphere microbial communities from the University of Puerto Rico - S4T2R2 | ecosystem: Host-associated > Plants > Roots > Rhizosphere ...
CGACCGCGTTCGGCGCGACGACGACGCGGTCTTCGGGGATACCGAGCAGGCGCGCGTAGTCCGCGGACGCGCGGCCAGGGACGAACGCGCCCGCAGCGCCGCGCACCAGCGCCCGTTTCGCGAGCTCGAGCGGTCGAGCTTCCGAGCGTGCGTCGCGCTCGGTCGACTCGATCCAGACGAGCAGCGGCACGCGCGCGACCTTCGTGTAGGCCAGCGCCTCCCAGAACGCCGGCTGGTTCCAGCCGCCGACGGCGACGGCGTCCGGACGGAACCGACGCAGCTCCTTGACGACGCCGCGGTTGAGCACCGTCCAGCGTCCGCCGCGCTCGAGCTCGCGACCGCGCAGGAAGACGTGGTCGAAGCGCCACTCGCCCTGATGCAGGTCGTAGTGGGTTCGTCGGGGATCCGTCTGCGCGAGGAAGAGCACGCGCAGCTCGGCACGCGCCGCGAGCGCGTTGAAGAGCGGGATCCGGAACGGCGCCGGAATCTCCGTCAGGAGCGCGATCTTCACTTGAGCGCGGACGCCAGGAGCCGCCGCGCGACCCACGGCTGGCGCACGAGCAGCGTCGGGTCGAGCCGCAACGCGCGCACGAGGTCGCGCCGCGAGTCTCGCTGGCGGCCGAGCACGGCGTGGCTGCGCGCGAGCATCAGCAGGAAGTTGCGGCGTGCGAGCTGGGCGTCGGGGATCCCCGGGCGCTCGTCGATCAGCGCCAGGTGCTTTTCCGCCGTCTGGATCTGTCCCTGCGTCAGCTCGTACGTCGTCATCTGCCCCGGGTGATGCCGGTAGCGCGCGACCGGCTCCCCTTCGAGGAAGACGATCCGCCAGGCGAGCGCGAGCCGAAGGTAGAGGTCGTAGTCGTCGAGCAGCAGCGTCGGGTCGTACATCCCGACGTCCTCGATCGCCGCGACGCGCGCGGTGAGCGCGGAGCTGAAGCAGCGACAGTCGAAGGCATACCCCGCGTACGTGACGCCGTCCGCGTGCGCGGCGGAGAAGAGCCGTCGGTGTTCCTCCGTCTCGTCGTCCCGCGTCTCACCGTCCGGCCCGACGACCTCGACGTGGCCGTGCACCATCCCGACGCGGTCGTCCGCCTCGAGTACCGGAACCTGGCGCGCGAGCTTGTCGGGAAGCCAGCGGTCGTCCGAGTCGAGGAAGGAGACGTAGCGGCCTCGCGCTTCGCGAACCGCGCGGTTTCGTGCCGCCGAGCGGCCGCCGTTCGGCTGCGACACGACCCGAATCCGACCTGCGTGTCGCGCGAGCACCTCGGGCGTCTCGTCCGTCGAGCCGTCGTCGACGACCAGCACCTCGTAGTCGTCGAACGTTTGCGCGTAGACGCTGTCGAGCGCGCCGTCGAGGAACTCGGCGCGGTTGTAGGTCGTGATCGCTGCGGTTACGAGTGCGCTCACGCGGCGACCTCGTCGTAGAGCTCGAGGATGCGGCTCGTCATCGCCTCCAGCGTGAAGCGCTCGCGCACGCGGCGCCTGCCGGCTTCGCCCAGCCGCGCCGCGAGCTCGCGGTCGCCGAGCACCCGGCGGAGCGCCGTCGCGAGCGCGACCGGATCCCGCGGCGGGACGAGCAGCCCGGTCTCGCCGTCGACGACGAGCTCGGGCGTGCCGCCGACGGGCGTCGCGACGACCGGACGGCCGGCGGCCATCGCCTCCAGCAGCACCATCGGCAGCCCCTCCGTCCACGAAGGCAGCGCGACGACGTCGAGCCGGGCCAGCAGCTCGGGGACGTCGTCGTGGAAGCCGATCTCGACCCGGTCGCGGACGCCGGCGCGCTCGGCCTCGCGCTCGAGGTCCGACTCGAACGCGCCGCCGCGCTCGAGGTCGCGGCCCGCGAGCACGAGTCGCGCGTCGGGGATCTCGGCGAGCGCCCGGATTAGCTCGCGCTGTCCCTTCACGTCGCAGAGGCGGGCGATCTCGCCGATCACGGGCGGGTCGTTCTCCGGGCTGGCGCCGTTCGCGGCGGGGGCGACGCCGTTGTAGACGACCTCGATCCGGCCGCGCGGGTACCCCTGCCGCTCGTACGCGCGCTTCGTGTCCTCCGAGACTGCGACGAGGCGCGCGCACCAGTGGGCGGTGAGGTTGTCCAGCGTGCGGATCAGCGGCGCCGTCTCGCGCCGGAAGTGGTTCTCGATGTGCAGATGCGCGACGACCGGGACGCCCGCGAGCCGCGCGCCGGTGCGCGCGACGACGTTCGCGGCGGCGAGCGCGTGCGTGTGCAGAACGTCCGCCCGCGCGCGGCGCAGCAATCGCGCGAGCCGGAGCGCGCCGTCCAGCCGGTGCGTCCGCCGAATCTCGGCGAACGCGACCGGAAAGCCCTCGGCGCGCGCACGCGCGACGAACGGGCCGTCGACGGGCGAGACGAACGAGACGTCGTCGCCGCGCACCCGCGCCGCCCGCGCGACCTCGAGCGCAACCGCCTGGCCGCCGGCGAGATCCGCGCCGATGACCAGCTGCACGATCCTCACGGCGTCCCCTTTGGACATGACAGGGCTCTGACCCCTTCTAGGCCGTTCGGACGAGGGTTCCGACGGTCCGTTCTGCTGATCGCAAGGCCGTTACCCGTCGGCTCGAGACATGACAGGGGTCTGACCCCCCTTACGCCGTTCGGAACACGGCGCATGCTGTCCCTTCGGGACATGACGCGGGTCAGACCCCTCATGGGCGGCAAACGGCGAGCAGCTCGCTCGCCTCGTCGAGCGAGTCGCGCGAGATCTCGATCTGGTCCGCGCTGACCGCCTCCATCGCCGGTGTCCCCGCGACGACGCGCGACGCGCGGCGCACGAAGGGGAGACGCTTGCGCAGACCGAGCACGTCCGCGCGCTGGAGCAGCCGGTGCCGCCGCGTCTGGATCCGGTGCTGGCCGTAGAGCTCGACGGCGCCGAAGTGGCGCGAGAGCATCGCCTCGAAGTCGTCGCGGGAGAGCTCGACGGCGTGGAACGGATTCTCGGGCGATCTCGTCGTCACGTCGACGCGCGGCGTGGAGACAACGAAGACGCCGTCCGCCCGCAGCACGCGCGCCGCGTGAGCCAGGAATGCCTCGGGCCGCGCGAGGTGCTCGATCGTCTCGAACGAGCAGACGACGTCGAACGAAGCGTCAGGAAGGTCGAGCTCGGCCAGGTCGCGCTGCACGAACTCGACGTTCGGCCTCGCGTACCGCCCGCGTGCGTAGGCGATCGCGTCCGCGTCGACGTCGACCCCGACGGCCCGCCTCGCGACCTCCGCAAGGTACGCCGTGCCGTAGCCGACGCCGCAAGCCGCGTCGAGCACCTCGCGCTCGCTGCAGAGCGGGCGCGCGAACTCGTAGCGCTTGAGGTGGATGGCGACGATCCCGGGCTCGGTCTCGTCCGGGACGATGCGCTCGGGATGGCTCACAGGGCCAAAGTATCCTTGCGCGCGCTTTGCGGGACGTACCGGACCGGTTGCCGCTCGAGCGGGCGCTGCAGCTGTCGATCGCGGCGCTGATCCTGTTCACCGTCCTCTCTCAGGGCTCGGTGCTGTCGTGGATCGACACCGCTCGCAAGCTGCGCTGGCTGACGCTCTTCGCGTTCGCCGGGCTCGCGGTCGCGTACGCCCTCTCCCGTTCCGGCTGGCGCCGGCTCGGCTTCGTGCACGCGGCAAGCGCGCTCCTGATCGGCCTCGGGCTCGTGTCCACGGCGTGGTCGGCCTTCCCGCGTCTGACGTTCGAGCGGACGGCGGCGCTCGGCGTCCTCTTCGCCGGCTGCGGCGCCGTCGCCGCCGCGGTCGACGGCCCCGCGGTCGCGCGACGCTTCGTCGACGCGATCGTCGCAGGAGCGGGGGCGGTCGCCCTGGGCGGGCTGCTCGTGCTGGCGTTCGACCACGACCGCGCGGTCCAGCCGGCCACGTCCGCGCTGCCCGCCCGCTACCAGGGCCTCGGCGGCGGTCCGAACACCGCGATGATGGCGCTGGCCGTCGCTACGCCGCTCGCCGTCTACGGTGTGCTCGAGGCTCGGAGGACGGCGACGCGCGTCGTCGCGTCCGCGGTCCTCGCGCTCCTCGTCGGCTCGATCGTCGCCTCCGGTTCTCGGGGCGCTCTCGTCGGGAGCTTCGGCGGATTGCTGGCGTTCGCGTTGCTGGTTCCGGCCACGCGTCGCGTCCGGCTCGCCGCGGGCACGGCAGTCGTCGTCCTCCTCGTCCTCGCGGCGCTGATCACGCGCATCCCGCAGCCGAACGCCGCCGCGCCGCCCTTGCCGAGCGCTGTGCCCACGCAGCCCGTCGAGTTCCACGGGCCGCGCAAGGCCGTCGACGAGCCGGCGCCGCGGCTGCAGGACGACGTGGGGCGGCCGCCGTACGGCGTCGCCGAGACGGCGAAGAAGCCGCGCACGCTGTTCGGCTCGAGCGGCCGCGCGCAGGCGTGGGACGGCGCGCTCCACCTGGGCGCGCAGCGTCCGGTGGCCGGCTTCGGCTTCGGCACGGAGGACCGCGTGTTCTTCGACCGCTACGCGGACTTCAACTCGAACGTTCCCGAGAATTCGTACATCGGGTTGTTCCTCCAGCTCGGGATCGTGGGCGTGCTCGCATTCGTCGGGGTCCTGGGAGCGTTGCTCGTGCGGGGCGCGCGCGTTTCACTCGACGTCGCTGCGCCGTCGCGCCGCCTCGTCGCGGCGTGTGCGGCCGGGCTCGTTGCAGGCCTGATCCTCGCGGCGTTCCAGTCGTACCTCTACGCCGTCGGCAACAACGCGACGGCGGCCGTATGGCTGTGTGCGTTCCTGCTCGGCGCGCTGGCGCCGTGGCCGCTTCCCGCCACGAGGCTCGCACGTGTCGCGGCCGCGGGTCTCGCCCTCGTCGCGGTGCTCGTTGCGGTGGGCCTCGTCGAGCGCTCGCACCGCGGACGCGACCAATCGTCGGCGATGCGCGGAGTCGTCGCGGAGGTCGGCCGGCTCGACGGCCCGCAGCTCGACTCGTACCGCTACTTCTCGGCAACCGTCCAGTGCCTGCTCTACCGGCGCGGGCGCGATCCGTTCGCCCTCGAGCTCTGCGTCGACGCCGGCGGGCGCGTGATCGAGACGATCGACCGACGGACGGCGCCGAAGCCGCGGATCCACAGTCTCCGCGACGACCCGAGCCACGCCGGCGTCCGCGTCGACAGGGGCCAGGTGACGCGGCTGATGCACTCCTTCGGAGTCCCCTTGAACATCCTTCCGGCATGAGCAAGCCGCGCGCGTCCTTGCCCGTCACGAGCAAACCTCGCGTACTCGTCCTCAACCAGTACTACTGGCCCGGCGTCGAGGCGACGGCGCACCTGCTCTCCGAGCTCGCCGAGGCGCTCGCGGACGACTTCGAGATCACCGTCGTCACGGGGATGGTGCCCGGTGCCGAGGAGGCAGGCGTGACCGAGCGGAACGGCGTGCGGATCGTCCGCGTCCGCTCGACCGCGTTCGACCGCAGCCGCCTGGCGTTGCGCGCGACGAACTACCTCACGTACCTGGCCCAGTCGCTCCTGCAGGCGTTGCGCGTCGAGCGGCCGGACGTCGTCCTTTGCATGACCGACCCGCCGGTGATCGCGGACGTGGCGCTGATCGTCGCGCGCCGCTTCCGCGCGCCGCTGATCGTGATCAGCCAGGACGTCTTCCCCGAGGTCGCCGTCGAGCTCGGACGCCTGGACAACCCGGCGCTCGTCGGCGCGTTGCGCGTCGCCATCCGCTTCTACCTCGCGCGCGCCGACCGCGTCGTGGCGATCGGGGACACGATGAAGCGCCGGCTCGGCGAGAAGGGCGCGCCGCAGGAGCGGATGGTCGTGATCCCGAACTGGGTCGACACGAGCACGCTGCTGCCGCAGCCGCGGGACAACGCCTGGGCGCGCGAGCACGACCTCGCCGACAGGTTCGTGGTCATGCACTCCGGCAACATCGGCCACGCGCAGAATCTCGACGCGCTCGTCCGCTCGGCGACGTTCCTGCGCGACCTCGACGACCTGCGGATCGCGATCATCGGCGGGGGCGCGCGACGCGACGAGCTGAAGGTGCTCGCGAAGGTGCTCGAGGTCGACCACGACCAGGTCCTGTTCATGGGCTACCAGCCCCGGGAGCTCTTGCCGTTGTCGCTCTCCGCCGCCGACGTGCACGTGGTCGGCCTCGCGAGCGGCCTCTCGGGCTACGTCGTCCCGAGCCGGCTGTACGGGATCCTCGCGGTCGGCCGGCCGGTGATCGTCGCCGCCGACGCCGAGAGCGAGACGGCGAAGATCGTGGAGGAGGTCGGCTGCGGCGTCGTCGTTCCGCCCGGCCGTCCGGAGCTGCTCGCACGAGAGCTGCGGCGGGCGCACGACGGCGAGCTCGACCTCGAGGCGATGGGCGCGCGTGGACGCGAGTACGTCACGGCGCACGCCGACCGCTCGATTGCGGTCGGCCGCTACCGCGCGCTGCTGCAGGAGCTCAGCGCTTGACGCGACGCGCGGCCGCGGCGATCGCCGTCGTCGTCGCGGCGGTGGCGCTCGTCGTGATCGGCCGCTGGGAGCGCTCGCGTCACGTCGCCGAGGAGCTCCGCGGGCTTCGTGCCGTCCGCGCGGCCGTCGGGCCGCTCGACAGCCCGAGCCTCGACTCGTACCGCGTCAGCCTCGTTCCCTTCGACTGCCTCCTGTACCGCCGCGGCGCCAATCGGTACGCGCTCGAGCTCTGCGTCGACGAGGACGGCCGCCTCGTCGAGGCCTTCGACCGTCGAGACGGCTTCCGCGTCTGGAGCCTGCGCGAGGAGCCGACGGCGTCGACGATCCACGTCGATCGCCCCGAGTTCGACCGGATGCTGCGGAAGCTGGGCGTGCCTCCCGGCGTCGACCAGGGACCGCGCGGACAGTGAGCGAGCGCGCACTGACGCGTCTCGTCCAGGTCGCGCTCGCCGCGACCGTCATCGCGATCGCGTCCGGCTCGAGCAGCGTCCGCTGGGTGATCGAGCACACGCGCGGCGGCATCCGCTGGGGGATGCTGTTCGTCCTCTGCGCGCTGGCGCTCGTGTGGGCCGGGCGGCGCGGTCGCACCGAGCTCCTCACGCTCCGCCCGCCCGGGCTCGCCTGCGCCGTTTTTGCCGCGCTCGCCGTGCTCTCGACCGCGTGGTCGGTCGCGCCGCGGCTGACGTTCGAGCGCGCGGGGACGATCTGCGTGCTCTTCCTCGCCGGCGCCGCGCTCGCGGTCGCCGCACGCGAACGTCCGCCGGCGGTCGGAGCGGTGCTCGCAGGCCTGCTCGCCGGTGTGGTCGCGGTTGCGCTCGCGAGCCTGCTCACGCTCGCGTTCACGCACTCGAACGCGGTGCAGCCGGCGACGCTCGCCTACGGCGCTCGCTTCCAGGGCTATAGCCAGAACCCGAACACGCTCGGGATGGTCCTGTCGCTCGGGCTGCCGATCGCCACGTGGTTCGTCCTCGCCTCGGGCTCCACCGCACGTCGTGCGGTCGCCGTCGCGACGTGGCTGCTGCTCTTCGGCGAGCTGGCGGCGACCGGCTCGCGCGGGTCGCTGCTTGCCGCGGCTGCGGGCGCCGTCGTCGTCGTCGCGCTCGACCGCCGGCCGGCGTCGCAGCGCGTCGCGCTCGCGGCCGCGTGCCTCGTTGCCTTCGCCGGCGGCACCGCGGCTTCGCGGGTCGCGAAGCCGTCGACCCAGCCGCCGCCGACGATCCCGACCCGGCTCCCCAAGGACGCCGAGCTCCGGCGGCCGCTCGAGACCGAGCTCGGCGCGCCCGAGCCGGGCGCGGGCATCCAGCATCGCGGCCTGTTCAGCTCGAGCGGCCGCTTCCGTGCCTGGCGCGGCGCGATCGACCAGGCCGACGAGCGGCCGATCGCCGGGTACGGCTTCGGCACCGAGAGCCGCGTCTTCGTCGACCGCTACTTCGGGCTCGACTCGGACGTGGTCGAGAACTCGTACGTCGGGCTCTACCTGCAGCTCGGGCTCGCCGGGCTCGTGCTGTTCCTCGTCGTCGTGGTCCGCGCCCTCGTCGCCGGCTTCCGCGCCGCCGCGTCCGCGCCGGTCGCAGTCGTCTGCGCCGGCGCGGTGCTCGCCGTCGGCCAGTCGTTCGTCTATTCGGTCGGCGCGACCGGCACGGTTCCCTTCTGGATCTGCATCTTCCTGACGAGCGCCGTCGCGCCGAGGACGACGTAGGCGAGGAAGAGCCCGCGCAACGGGATCGAGAACCGCGCCTCCACGTGGTGCGTCGAGAGCGTGACGCTGTAGACGAGGAGGTACACCGCGACCCAGCGTGCGGCGCCGCCGCGGGCGACCGCGAGCGCGACGCCGGCGAGCGCGAGCGCGATCAGGATCCAGTCCACCGCCTGCAGCAGCACCAGCGCGGCTCCGTGCGGCTGGTACCAGTCGTGGTGCGTGCTCCAGAGGAAGTAGTTGCGGTACGCGTTCTCCCAGACGACCTGCAGCGGGTCGTCGGCGAGCCGCTGCCGGTAGAGCGTGCGCGCCCGTGTGCGCAGCTCGCGGTCCGCACGCTCGAGGTAGCGCGGATGGGCGAACGGATCGTTGCGCAGCTCGCCCGTCGAGGGCGCCGACCGGCGCGGCGCGGCGAAATCGCGGAGAAACGAACGGTCGCGCTCGATCTCGGCGGCGTTGTGCCCGAGCCGCTCGCCGTGCGCGGCGAGCAGCAGGTTGAATCCTTCGCCCCAGTTCGTGAGCACCGGCCGGCCGACGACGTGGTTCGTCCACGAGAGCCACGGGCCGAGCAGCACCGCGGCCGCGACGACCGCACCGGCGAACGCGCGGGCGCGCGGGACGGAGCGGAAGAGCGACGCGAGCGCGACGAGCGGAACGAGCAGGACGAAGACCGGCCGGACGAGCGTCAGCGCCGCCGCGAGGCCGCCCGTCCCCGTCCACCACCGTGGGTTGCGCCCCTGCCACGCACGCGTGAAGGCGTACGCGGTCGCGACGGCGAGCAGTCCCGACAGCGTCTCGGTCACGACGAGCGTGACGTAGTGCTTGGAGTACGGGTCGAGGGCGTACAGCCCGGCCGCCGTCAATCCCGCGCCCGGATCGAGCCAACGGCGGACGGTGAGTGCGAGGAGCCATGTCGCCAGACCGAGGAGCAACGCCTGGACGACGAGGGCCACGCGCCGGGCGAACCCCGGGCCGCCGTTGCCGATTGCGGCGAGCAGCAAGGGGTAGCCCGGGGTCCGGAAGGCCTGCTTCTCCGGCGCCCGGAACAGCGAGCGGGGCGTCTTCACCCCGGTCAGGTCGAAGAACCCGACGGGGTACGTGTAGTAGAGGCCGGCCCGCAGCGGCGTCGTGTAGCTCGCGTGCTCGATCGCGCGCGCGGCCGCCACGTACTCGTCGGTGTCGGTGGTCGAGTGCCGGTGGACGAGCGGGATGTAGACGATCCCGTGCAGCGCGGCGACTGCGGCGACGACGAGCGCGCCGCGCGTGAAGCGGGAGTCCGTCATCGGCGGGGAGGTACGTTAGCCCGCGTGGCGACGACGTCCCGTCCGACGCTGCGCGATCCACACGCAGCGCTCGCTCTCGGCGCGTGCGTCGTCATCGGAGCGGAGGCCGCGTACGCGCATCATGCGTCCGACGCGTGGCTGCTGCTGGAAGTCGCCGCCGCGTCGCTTGCGCTGCTCCACGCGTGGCGTGAGCAAGACCGGCTGCGCCTGCTCCCGGTGCTCGGCCTCGCGGTGGCCTTCAACCTCGCGTACGTCGCCGTCCATCTCGGCTTCGACGTCCGCAGCGACTTCGACTCGCGCGTGCTCTACGAGCGCTACGGCGAGCGGCTGTTGCACGGTCACTTCCCGTACGCCGAGTACCCGGTGGGCGCCGTCCTCCTGTTCGCGTTCGAGTCGTGGATCGGCGGCGGCGCCACCCGCGTCGCGAACGCGTTCTGCATGGTGCCGTTCCAGGCGCTGACGGTCGCGGGCGTCTGGTCGCTGCGTACGCGCCACGCACCGTGGCTCGCGGCCGTGCTCGCGTTCTTCCCGCTCAACCCCTACTTCTGGGAGTTCAAGTTCGACCTCGTGCCGACGGCGGCGCTCGTCGTCGGCATCGTCCTCGCGCAGCGCGCGCGCTGGACCGCGGCTGGGATCGTGTTCGGCGTCGGCGCGCTCGTCAAGTGGACGCCCGGTCTCGCCTTCCTCGCGCTCGTCTGCTGGCTGCTCGCGCGCCGGCGGACGCGGGAGGCGCTCGTCCACGGCATCGCGTTCGTCGCGACGGTTCTCGTCGTGTACGTCCCGTTCCTCGTCTGGGACGCGCACGACGTGCTCGGCGCCTATCACCGCCAGAGCTCGCGCGTGATCACGCCGGAGTCGCTGTGGTACCTGCCGTTGCACGCCGTCGGGCTCGCACACGTAAAGAGCCACATCTCGTTCGGCGCCGGCGCGCCGCACTGGGCGAACGTGACGGCGAACGTCGTCCAGGTTGCGGTCGTCGTCGCGATGCTCGTCCTCGCGACGCGCGTCCGGCCGGCCGGCGCCGCGCTTGCGCTGGCCGCGCTCACGCCGGCCGCGTTCCTGCTGACGAACCGCATCTTCTCGCCCCAGTTCCTGCTCGTGATCGGCGCGGCGCTCGCGACAGCCGCCGCGCTGCTGACGCGCACGCGACACGAGCAGCTCGCCGCGGGCGTGCTCCTCGGCGCCGCGTCGGTCGGCAACGCGTTCGTCTACCCGTACGCGCTGCCGCACTACACGTTCACGTGGCAGCTGGCGTCGTTGCTGCTGTTCGCGGCCTCGTTGTCGCTGACCGCGTGGCTCGCCGTCCGGGCCGCTCTAGAGTAGGCGGCCGTGCCGGAGGACCTGTCCGTCGTCGTCCCCGTCTTCAACGGCGCCTCGACGCTCGAAGCGCTGGCGGACAGGCTCGGCGCCGTCCTCGATCCGATCGGGGCCTACGAGATCGTCTTCGTCAACGACGGCAGCCGCGACGAGAGCTGGAACGTGATCACGCGGCTCGCCGAGGAGCGGCCGCGGATCCGCGGGATCGACCTGATGCGCAACTACGGCCAGCACAACGCGTTGCTCGCGGGCGTGCGCTCGGCGCGCAACACGGTCGTCGTCACGCTCGACGACGACCTGCAGAACCCGCCCGAGGAGATCCCCAAGCTGCTCGGGAAGCTCGACGAGGGGTTCGACGTGGTCTACGGCGCCTCGTCCGGGCGCGAGCACGGGCTGCTGCGCAACCTCGCGACGCGGCTGACGAAGCTGGCGCTGCGCGCGGCGATCGGGAAGGAGATCGCCGCGGACGTCGGACCCTTCCGCGCCTTTCGCACGCAGCTTCGCGACGCCTTCGACGAGTTCCAGGGGCCCTACGTGTCGATCGACGTCCTGCTCAGCTGGGGGACGAGCCGGTTCGCGTCTGTCCCCGTCAGGCACGAGGCGCGCAGCGCCGGCGAGTCGAGCTACGGCTGGGGACGGCTGGCCACGCACGCGCTCAACGTCCTCACGGGCTTCAGTACCCGCCCGCTGAGGATCGCGAGCCTGCTCGGTCTCGCCTTCACCGTCTTCGGCGGCGTGGTGCTGGTGCTCGTGATCGTGCGGTACTTCGTCTCCGGGCGCGTCGTCCCCGGCTTCCCGTTCCTCGCCTCGCTGATCGCCATCTTCTCGGGAGCCCAGCTGCTGACGCTCGGGATCATCGGCGAGTACCTTGCGCGGATGCACGTCCGGGTCCTCGACCAGCCGCCGTACGCGATCCGCCGCGAGTCCGCCGGGTCGTGAGCACGACCGCGACCGGCTGCACCCTGCTGGAGTGGGACAGCGAGTTCTGGGGACGTTCGATCGGGCGCGTGGACGACGGGCCGCTCGACGAGGCGCGCCTGCGCGCGATCGACGCCTGGGCGGGCGAGAACCGGATCGACTGCCTCTTCTACCTCGCGGCCTCCGACGACATTCCCTCCGTGCACGTGGCCGAGGCGGGCGGCTTCCGCTGCATGGACGTCCGCGTGGACTTCGAGTGCCGGACGAGCCGCGTCGACCCTGCGCCGCCGGTGCGGTCGGGCCGCCCCGACGACGTCGACCCGCTGCGCGAGATCGCGCGCAGGAGCCACGACATCACGCGTTTCTACGCCGACGCCGCGTTTCCGGACGAGCGCTGCGGCGAGCTCTACGACCTCTGGCTCGTCAACAGCTTCCAAGGGTTCGCCGACGAGGTGCTCGTCCTCGACGTCGACGGGCGCGCCGCCGGGTACGTGACCTGCCACGCCAAGGGCGACACCGGCTCGATCGGCCTGATCGGCGTCGAGGCGGCCGAGCGCGGGCGCGGCCTCGGGCAGACGCTCGTGCTCGGCGCGATCGACTGGAGCGCCCGTCGCGGCCTCGAGCGGATGACTGTCGCGACCCAGGGACGGAACCTCGCGGCGCAGCGGGCGTTCGAAGCGTGCGGCTTCCGGACGCAGTCGGTCGGGCTGTGGTTCCACAAGTGGTACTCGCCATGACGACCGCGGCGGGTTACGACGCCGCGCTCTTCGACGAGGTCGCGCAGCTCGAGCCGCGGAGCTTCTGGTTTCGCGCGCGCAACCGGCTGGTCGTCTCGACGCTGAAGCGGCACTTCCCGGAGGCGCGGAGCATCCTCGAGGTCGGCTGCGGCACCGGCTACGTCCTCGCCGCGCTGCGGGCGGCGTTCCCCGATGCGCGCGTCGTCGGCAGCGAGCTCCTGCCGGAAGGTCTCGAGTACGCACGGCGGCGCGTACCGGACGTCGAGCTCGTGACGCTGGACGTCCTGGATGCCTCGTACACCGACGAGTTCGACGTCGTCGGCGCGTTCGACGTCCTCGAGCACATCGACGACGACGAGGGCGCGCTGCGCGGGATCCACAAGGCCGCGCGTTCCGGCGGCGGCGCCGTCCTCCTCGTTCCGCAGCATCCGCGCCTGTGGAGCAGGACGGACGAGCTCGCGCACCACGTCCGGCGCTACCGCCGGCGCGAGCTCCTGGGCAAGGTCGAGGCGGCGGGCTTCCGAGTCGTCGCGGTGTCGTCGTTCGTCACCTCGCTGCTGCCGGTGCTCGCGCTCGCGCGCGCGTTCGACCGCGTGCGTCCGCCGACGACCCCGTTCCGCGGCCTGACGCCGAGCTACGTCAACGGTGTCTTCGAGCGCTCGCTCGACCTCGAGCGGCGGTTGATCGAGCGCGGCGTCTCGCTCCCGGCCGGCGGCTCGCTGCTGGTCGTGGCACGCAAGGACTAGCCGTGCCTTCGAGACCGAGCCGGCTCGTCGCGCTCGGCGCGCTCGTCTTCGCCTTCGCGGTGCTGATCCAGCCGGCGGGCGACAACGAGAAGTCCCACTACGTGCTCGTGCGCGCGCTCGCGGACGGGCGGCCCTACGTCGACGAGGTGCGAACGAATGCGAACCTCCGCACGATCGACGTCACGTCGTTCGACGGGCACCTGTACGCGGCCAAGTCGCCAGGGCTCGCGATCGTCTCCGTGCCGCCCTACCTGCTGCTGAAGGCGCTCGGGGCGGACACGGACGGGAGCCCCAAGCACATGCTGTGGGCCCTGCACCTCTGGAGCGTCGTCGTGCCCGGGCTCGTGTTGCTGCTGCTCGTCGAGCGCCTCGGGAATCGCGTCGAGCCCGGCCTCGGCCTCGCCGCCGCGGTCACGCTCGGCGCCGCCACGCTCGTCCTCCCGTTCGGGACGCTCTTCTTCTCGCACCTGCTGGCCGCCGCGCTCGCGTTCGGCGCCTTCGCGCTGCTGTGGGGAGGCGGCGGCGCGCCCACGCGTGTCGCAGCGGCGGGGCTGCTCTGCGGCTTCGGCATCAGCACCGAGAACTCGATCCTGATGGCGGCCGTGGTGCTCGGCCTCTACGCCTGCTACGCCGGAGACCGCTTGCGGCGCGCCGCGGCGTTCGGTCTCGGTCTCGCGGTCGGCGTCCTGCCGACGCTGCTCTTCAACTGGTGGGCCTTCGGCTCGCCGCTGCACTCGCCGTACGAGGGCTGGCACCGCCCGGGCGGCACGGAGACCGAGACCGCCTTCGGCTTCGGCGTCCCGACGGCCCGCTCGCTGCTCGTCGTGCTCCTCTACCCGACCGGCCTGCCGCTCCTCGCCGCGGGGATCGCCGGAACGGTGCTCCTCATGCGCCGGCGACGCCCCGAAGGAGCGGTCGTGCTCGGAACCGCGGCGGCGTTCGCGCTCGCAAACGCGATGTCGCCCGACCTCCTCGGAGGGGCCTCGCCCGGGCCGCGCTACTTGATCCCGGCGTTTCCGTTCCTCGCGCTCGGGTTGCCGCTCGCGTGGCGCCGCTTCCCGGGCGAGACGGCCGGGCTCGCTGTCGCAGGCGCGTTGATGCTCGGGGCCGCGACGATCACCTCGCCGCTCGGCGCGTTCGACCAGCACGTGATCCAGCGGTTGCGCGCGCACTCCTTCGTCGCGAGCGTGCTCGAGCTCTTCGGCGTGCACACCGGCTACGGCGTGATCGCGTTCGTCCTCGCCGTCGGGGTCGCGCTGCTCGCGACCGCGCGCGCAGTGAGCCTGCCGCTCCTCCACCGGCGCGAGCTGCTGCGCGGTGTCGCGGCCGGCGCCGCTTTTGCGGTGATCGCCACGCAGCTCCCGGATCTCCTCCGGGAAGGCGCTGGGGCCGGCGACCTGCTGTTGGCGGCCGC
>Ga0081539_10004808_pt1 | contig 14510 bp, 9 predicted proteins | sample TabmetS4T2R2_FD_71023 | JGI IMG/M metagenome (GOLD analysis project Ga0081539, IMG submission 71023) | Tabebuia heterophylla rhizosphere microbial communities from the University of Puerto Rico - S4T2R2 | ecosystem: Host-associated > Plants > Roots > Rhizosphere ...
TTTCGTGAAGAAGAACTGCCCGCGCCGGTTGTCGATCCGGTGATGATTTCCACGTCCGGTCATGATTTGATCGGCGACGAAGCGTTTCAGATTCTACGGAACGAACTGTTACCGCTGGCGCGATTGGTGACGCCCAACATTCCCGAAGCGGAGCGACTCGCGGGTTTCGCGATCCGGTCTGAAAACGACATGCGTCGTGCGGCAGAGGTCATCAAATCACTCGGCGCGCCCGCCGTGTTGGTCAAAGGCGGACACGGATTGGAGCTACAAGCGAGAGGCGCGCGCATTCCAAATGAAGCGGTCGACATATTGATCGATGGCAGCGGCGTCCTTACTGAATTTCGTGAGGAGTTCATTCACGTTGGCCAGGTGCACGGCACTGGCTGCACTCTTTCCGCCGCTATCGCTGCGAACTTGGCTCTCGGACTTCCACTCACTGACGCCGTCGCCGTCGCGAAGAAATACCTGACCCAAGCCATTCGGAGATTAACCACCTCCGATCCTTCCTGACCAAATTTTCGGAGCGCCTACAATTTTTCGGAAAGAACTTTCTGCCGTTCGCGCCAAAATCTTTGGTTTTAGAGTGACGATGGCGAGACCCGCGTTTGGCTACTCACTTGCCTGAGAGCTTTTCCTCAGAAGTCACATCCGTTTCGGTCATTTCCTTTCAGCTCTATAGACGTTGCCAAGGAGGCAAACTATGACGCGCTTTTCCCTTAGTGCTCTTCTCCTCGTTTTGGCGTTGGCACTTCCCGTAATTGTCTCAGCCCAGGTCACGACCAGCGGCCGCCTGACCGGGGTCGTCACCGATTCACAAGGCGCCCTCGTGCCGGCCGCCAATGTCGAGGCAATCCAAAACGAGACCAAGACCCGGTTCGCGACCACCGCGAACGGCGAAGGCAGTTGGTCGATCCCGTCGCTGCCAAACGGCACCTACACGATCACTCTTTCCGCTCCGAATTTCAAAAAGACGGTGCTCCAGAACGTGAAGGTCGACGCCGGGCAGATAACCACCGCGAACGCAGCCCTCGAACCGGGCGGCGCCAACGAGCAGGTCGTGATCTCCGGCGGCGGCGAGATTCTGCAAACCGAAACCGCCAACGTGGCCACTACGATCACCGGCCGGCAGATTACGCAGCTTCCCTTCGTCACGCGCGACGCGCTGCAACTGGTGCTGACGCTGCCGGGCGTGCAAACGCCGGGCGTGCCGCGCACGTCGTCCATCAACGGACTGCCGAAAGGTTCCGTGAACCTCACACTCGACGGCGCGAACATCCAGGACAATTTCCTGCGCAGCTCGGATGGCTTCTTCACGCAGGTGCAACCCAAAGCTGACGCGGTGCAGGAAGTGACGGTATCGACGGCCGTCCCCGGAGCTGAAAGCGGTGGTGAGGGAGCGGTCCAGGTTCGTTTCGTCACGAAATCGGGAACCTCCGAATTCCACGGCGGTGGCTTCTGGCAATATCGCTCGCCCCGGTTCAACTCAAATTACTATTTCAACAACATCGATGGTTTGCCGCGCGACAGTCTGTTCCTGCGACAGTACGGCGGCAATATCGGCGGGCCGATCATCATTCCGAAGCTGTTGAAGAGCCGCAATCGCGCGTTCTTCTTTTTGAACTACGAAGAGTTTGATCTGCCGCAGACGTATGGCTCACTCTCGGCGGTCGGAAATATTCTCGTCCTCACGCCCGAAGCACGTCAGGGCCTGTTCACGTACAAAGATTCCGGCGGTACGGTGCGGACGATCAATCTTCTTACTTTGGCCGCGTCCAAAGGTTTTACCGGAACGATCGATCCGAAGATCGGCGCCGGGCTGGATATCATCAACACGGCCGTTCACACTGGCGGTGCGTTGAAGAGTCGCGTCGCCTCCGCCAATGACTTCAATCGGCTCGATTACCAGTTTCAGGACCCCGGAACGAACAAGCGCCGTTTTCCGACTGCGCGTTTCGACTGGAACATCACCAAGAACCAGCACCTCGAGTTTATTCACAACTACCAGTTTTATTACTCGACGCCTGATGCAGTGAACGGCCAGAACAGCGTCGCGCCCGGACAGGGAATCGTCATCGGTACGCCGGGTGTGACCGGATCGATTTATCGCGACTCCTTCTCTTACGTGATGGCCCATCGCTGGACGATCAACAGCCGGCTGGTTAATGAAGTACGCGCGACGTCCGGCGGCAACGGGACCTCGGTGTTCACGCGTGAGTTTGCGCCCGGCCTGTTCAGCTTCTGGGGTGGATACGCGGTCGCGAGTGGAACGTTTCTCGGTGCGCAAGGCAATGGCACCGGCGCCTTTTACAATCGCCGCACTACCTCGCGGCGCAACACTCCGACAAAGGGTCTGACGGACAACGTCACCTTCATCCAGGGCACGCACACGCTGAACTTCGGCGGCTCGTTCCTGCGCATCAACTCCTTCACGCAGGCAGCGGGTACGCAAGTGATTCCGCAGCTCGTGCTCGGCATTACTTCTGACGATCCGATGAACACCAACGTTTTCACCAACACCGGATCGAGTCCGAACTTCCCCGGCGCGAACTCGACGCAATTAGCCAACGCTCAATCGCTCTACGCGATCCTGACGGGACGGGTGAGCGCGATCAATCGCTCGGCGTCGCTCGACGGTGACACGAAGAAGTACAAGTTTGATGGCTTCACTGAATACAACCATCAAAACGAGTGGGCGTTCTACGGCCAGGATTCGTGGAAGCTGCGGCCGAACCTGACGCTGAATTACGGCCTGCGTTGGGAATTCGAACCTTCGCCGGTGAACGATAATCTCGTCTACACCAGGACTGGTTTCGACGGCATCTACGGTATTTCCGGCGTCGGAAATCTTTTCTCGCCGGGCTCGTTTCAGGGCCAGCCGACGCAGTTTCGCCTGCTCGGTGAAGGCGAGCAGGGCTACAAGACGCGGCATCACGATTTCGCGCCGTCTTTCGGCTTCGCTTACTCGCCGGACTTCAAATCAGGATTTATGAAACGGCTCGTTGGCGAGAGCGGGCAGACTGTGATCCGCGGCGGTTACTCGATCGCCTACACCCGTGAGGGCTTCAATGCTTACACGGCGATGTTTGGTTCGAACGAAGGCGGCACGGTGACTCTGAACGTGAGCCCATCACTCACGCCGGGAATCTTCCCCGCCGGCAGCGTGCTCTTCCGTAACGGAAACTTCCCCTCGCTTTCGGCGCCGGCCGACACGAGCAAGTATCCGTTCACGCCGGCGTTTGGCAGTGCGGGTAGTGCAAATGATTTCGATGCCGCGCTGAAGGCCGGTTACACCCAGTCGTACTCGTTTGGTATTCAACGCGAGCTCAACAAGAACACTGCGGTTGAAGTTCGGTTCGTGCGCACGCGCGGAACGCATCTCTGGCGGCAGTATGATCTCAACGAAGTGAATATCTTCGAGAACGGTTTCCTGACCCAGTTCAAGGCGGCGGCTAATAACCTGGCGATCAGCCGGGCCAACGGCAAGGGTGATAATTACGGTAACCAGGGATTGCCGGGACAGGTTAACGTGCCGCTGATTACGGTCGGTCTGAATTCATCGACGAATTCAACGATGGTCACGCGCTTGCTCCAGGGCCAGGCCGGTGCAGCCGCCAACACAATCGCGTTCAATTTGAGCAACATGAACCGGTTGATTAACGCGGGCCTGGTTCCGTTCACGACCCTGCCCGCCGGCACAGACTGCATCGCCGGTAACACCACCTCGCAAACGTGCAAGGTTTCCAACTTCTTCCTCGTCAATCCGCAAACGACTGGCGGCGCGTTTTTGATGACGCAGGGTACTGACACTTCGTTCAATGCGCTGCAAATCGAAGTGCGGCGACGGTTGTCGAGCGGGCTGTTGTTCCAGGGCAGTTACCAGTACGGCAAGGCTTTGGCGAATGCGTTTGTTTCGTCGTCGTCGGTATTTTCGCAACCGAGAACACTGCGGAATCCCGGACTCGACCGGACCTGGTCGCCGTGGGACGTACGTCACGCGTTCAAGCTTGACTACATTTACGAGCTGCCGTTTGGTCCAGGACAAAGGTTCCTGAACTCCAGCAACCAAATCGTTCGGCAGGTGGTTGGGAATTGGCAGATTGGCGGTGTGACGAGAATTCAATCCGGGCCGGCTACGTTGCTGACGAGCGGTGGCCGCGCCACCGTCAACCAGTTTGACTCCGGAGTGGTGCTCCACAACATGACCCAGAAGGACCTGCAGAAGATGGTGAACATCCGCAAAGATCCGAGTGGGATTGTTTACTGGCTGCCGCAGAACGTAATCGACAACACGATTGCGGCGTTTGCGAGTCCGACGGGCACGCCGTTGGATCCGAACGCGCCTTACATTGGGCCACCGTTGACGCCGGGCGTTTTGGGCGACCGGATCGTTTTCCACGGACCGATGACGGCGCGGTTTGACTTCAACGTGCTGAAACGCTTTCCGTTGACGGAAAGGGTCAATCTCGAAGGACGCGTTTCGTTCCTGAACGCGTTTAATCGTCCGAACTTCTATCTGGGCGATTCGGATGCAACGATCCGCAGCGTCAGTGCGGCCTCGACGTCATTCGGTCAAACTCGGTCCGCCTATCGCGACATCACGGTTTCGGGCACAAACGATCCGGGTGGTAGGTTGATCGAGTGGCAGTTCAGAGTGGTTTTCTGATTTGGTTGATAAAAAAGGCAGTTCATTAAGGGGGGCAGAACGAAGGGATGCGGCATTCGCCGCATCCCTTTTGGTTTTCAACCGCATCCCTTCTGGCTTGAGCCGCGTCTTACCTGAGTTCGATCCGGTCTTAACTGAAGTCTCAGTGACGATAATTACACTGCCACCGAAAATACTTACACTGCGGGAAATAATGCTTGTCCCTTCGCGCAGTGTGGTTAACCTGGTTGATGGCAACACTCCCGCCACCGCATCTTATTTGCATCCCCGGCCCGGCCTGTTATTCCGTCATCGATCCCAGTCAACCTGAGTTCGAGCATGTCTATCGTGACTTCGCAAACAAGCATTATTTCTCCCCCGCAAAAAATCAAATTGGGCGTTTCATTGATGAAACGCCCGGTCCGATGTTACATTTATACGGGTCTCACGTGGCAAAAAACTCACACATCGAATGGACGAATCATACTTTTAACCCGTGGTGGGGTTGTCACAAGGTTTCTCCAGCCTGTGATAATTGCTACGCCGAAATATGGGCACGACGAGTTGGGAAAACACTTTGGGGACAAGAAGCTCCCCGGCGATTCTTCGGCGACGCGCACTGGCGGGAGCCAATAAAATGGGACCAGGAAGCTGGTGCTAATGACGTTCGAGCGCGAGTGTTTTGCGCGAGTATGGCAGACGTTTTTGAGTCTCGGTCAACTCTGAATGAACAACGCGCTCGGCTTTGGCATCTGATCGATCGAACGCCAAACCTGGATTGGCTACTGCTCACCAAACGACCTCAACATATCCAGTCAATGACACCATGGGGCGATAATTGGCCACCGAATGTTTGGATAGGCACGAGCGTGGAGAATCAAAAAGTTGCTGAAATGCGGCTTCCACATCTATTGTCGGTTCCCGCGGCTGTTCGGTTTTTGTCGTGCGAACCCTTGTTGGGGCCATTGAATTTAGGCTCATGGTTCAACCGGCGTTGTTATAAACCTATTGATTGGGTAATCGTTGGTGGTGAGAGTGGATCTCACTCAAGGCCCATGCATCCTGATTGGGCAATTGGATTACTACAGCAGTGTTTACATGCAAAAGTACCGTTCCATTTCAAGCAGTGGGGGCATTGGATGCCGACTGAATACGATAAAATTGGTAAGAAAGACATCGTCGTGTTTGTCGGTGACTCCGATCCAATTCCAATGAAGGCCGTGGGCAAGAAAATCGCCGGTCGCACACTTGAAGGCACAACCTGGGATGGTTTACCTCGTTCCTTAGCCTTACAGGAAAACTCAACTTCACAACTCACGTAACCAGTAAGATTCCTAATGACGACGGGTAAAGATAGAGAACACTTCGAGGAGTATCGCGAACAGACTCAGGTAAAACACAGCATTCTTGCGGCTTACCTTCCGGCGTATTACCACATCCTAAAGAGCACGCATCAAAACCTTGTTTACGTTGATGGTTTCGCCGGGCCAGGTTCCTATGTTCAGTCTGAAACGGGTGAGACGTTCGACGGTTCGCCCATTCTTGCTTTGAAGCTTATCGCCAGCGACAAGGAATTTTCTGCAAAGGTCAGCACGATGTTTATCGAGTCTGACAAAGCGTTGTTCGATCAGCTCAAACTCAGAGTTGACAAGTTTTGTGATGAGCACCCTGGGATTCGCAAGCCACTTTGCCGGCTGGGCACCTTCTCCGAAAAGCTAAATGAGACTCTGAAGAACATAGGACGCAATCTCGCGCCGACCTTTATGTTCGTCGATCCTTGTGGCGTCAGTGGTACGAGTTTTGAAACGATTCGCACCGTTATGAACAATGCGAAATGCGAAGCCTTCATTTTCTTCAATATGGATGGAGTGCGACGAATATTAGGGCTTCCCGAGTTGAGTCCCATTCTCATCGACCTAATGGGATCAGAAGAACGCGCAGCCATGCTTCACAATAAGTTGAGACAGACAAACAATGTCAGCGAGCGTGAGGCCTTGATCTTATCCGAATACTGCGATGCATTGGCAGAAGATATGAACGTCAAATACATAATTCCATTTCGGGTTGAGTCTGAAGATCAAAAGAGAACAAGTCATTATTTGATCCATGCGAGTAAACATCCGTTGGGATTTCGAATTATGAAGTACGTGATGTGGCGGCGAGGACATGGAGAAGACCAACCGGGAGGTTTAGAGCTCTTACAAAAAAGTCGAACGAACTTTATTCCATTGTTTGATAAGCACTCTGACGTCAAGGCAGAAATCTTGAACGCACTACGGGCTAAGCCGCTTCGCATATCAGTCTTTTACGAGGATTGGACAGTGCGGCCTGCCGACATGCAATGTGAAGCATCGTATCGTCAACTGCTTTTAGAACTGGAGAGAGAAGGCAAGATTGAAGTGCTAGATAAAGCGGGAAAGACTGTAGTGAGTGTGGATGCCCGGCGGAAGATCCGGGGCAAACCGACACTCGCAAAGGATTACTACGTTAGACTCAAGCCCTAATCTCTTATGACAATTTCCAGAGTTGCCCTCACCAGCAGTGCGCAAAATCTAGTTCTTCGTTGCCGCTCTTAGTTTCTCGATCTCAGCTTTGATCTGAACGGCGTTCGCCGCGGTGGGGACGTCCTTGAGGTATTGTTCGAAGGCTTTCAGGGCGGCGGCGGGTTTTTGTTGGATCAGGTAGAGTTGGCCCAGGAACATTTGGGCGTTGCCGGCTCCGGGGCCGGCGACTTCGTAGGCGCGAAGAAGGGATTTTTCGGCTTCGTCCAGGCGATTGAGTTGAAGGAGCGTGGCGCCGAGCAGTAGATGCGCGTTGGCGGCGGTGTCGTTGATCGCGACGGCTTTTTTCAGTTCTGTCGCGGCTTCGTCGAAGCGATCCTGGCGGTTCAGGAGCACGCCGAGTTTGAAATGGAGATCGACTTGAGCGGTAGATTTATCAGAAGACGGGTCAGTGGATTTATCGGAAGATGGGTCAGTGAACTTATCGGAAGACGGATCGGTTAACGCCGAGCGCAAGACCTGCTCCGCTTTCGCCAATTCGCCAACGCCCACAAGCGCGTCGGCATACGTCAACGCCAGACCTTTAAGCGAACGATCTTTCTCAAACAACGGCGCCAGCGTTTGAATCGCTTCTTTGTCCTTACCTTGCCGGTGCAACACCACACCGAGATTGAGGCGCGCGAGAGAGAAAGACGCGTCGAATTTTACGGCCTGCGCGAAAAGCTCCGCCGCTTCCGGCAGACGGTTCAACTGGAGATAAAGCACGCCGAGATCGTTCAGCGCGCGCAGGTAATGTGGCGAGATCTTGATCGCGCGCTTGAGGTGCGCTATCGCAGCTTCTGTCTGACCTTCGCCGAGCGCCTTCATGCCCGCGTCGTAAGCCGCGACCGCATTCTTATTCACATTCGCTTCCAGCGCGCGCACATCGACCACGCCGGGCGCTGTTTTCGGTTTTCCGGTGAACGGTCGCAGGAATACCGTCGTGTAAACCGGCGTACCGCGCACGATGCGAAACGTGGCGACCGTCGTGTCGTACGTCGCGCCGTCACTCTCAACAGTCACGATATAATCCGCGTCGCGAATCAGATCGCCGGTAACCTGAAACTTGCCTTTTGTATCGGTGAAGACAGTCTCGATGCGCCCATCGTCGCGCGTCAGAGTGAAACGTAGCGGACGCGGCGGCAGCGTGCCGCCCGGCATGAATATCTGGATGGCCGGCGGCGCCTGGCCCAACGCGACTGCCGCCAGCGCGAGGATCAGAACTGCGACGATGACTGGCCTACCACACCGACGTTTCATCGGCTACCTCGATTTCATTCGATCGTCACTTTCTCCATCTTGATTTCCTGCAGCGGACGATCGCTGCGGTCGGTCTGCGACGTGGCGATCGCGTTCACCACGTCCTGTCCCTCGGTCACGCGTCCGAAAATCGTGTAACTCGGCGGCAGCGGATAATCAACGTGCATGATGAAAAACTGCGATCCGTTCGTGTTTGGACCAGCGTTCGCCATCGCCACCGTGCCCGCTTTGTACCCGCGCTGATACACGTCCGACTTCGGATTGATCTCATCGTTGAAGCGCCCGCCCCACGCCGATTCGCCACCGCGCCCGGTTCCGGTCGGATCGCCGCCCTGAATCATGAAGCCTTTGATCACCCGGTGAAAGATAATGCCATCGTAGTAACCACGCTCAGCGAGCGTAATGAAATTCTCGGTCGTCTTCGGTGCGTCTGACTCCAACAGTTCGACGCGAATCGTGCCCTTGTTCGTTTGAATTACTGCCGTTCGATTTGCCATGAGTGTCTCCTTACCGGGTTTGTAGAATGAATCGTTCGATTGCCAACGCGACGCCATCTTCGGTATTCGACGCGGTCGGATGCAAGCCGGGAATGTCGCGCAACGATAGCGGCGCGTTCGCCATCACCACGCCGGTGCCCGCGAAGAGCAGCATCTCCAGATCGTTGTAGTTGTCTCCGACGGCCATGATCTCGCCGGCATCGATGCTCAACTCCGCGGCCGCCGCCGCGACGCCCGCGCCTTTCGACGCCGCCGGGTTCACCACGTCAACCAGGGTGAAATCCTGTTCCGCATATTTCGTGCTCAAAACTTTCACACTCGAGCCCATGTCCGACTTGAGCCGTTCCTCGAGTTGGTCCATCGCTTCGCAACGTCCGGAAAACGCGAGATGAATGGGGTCATGATCGAGATAGTTATCCAGCGAGTCAACCTGTCGCACAGCGTCTCGTCCTTCTTCGCCGTGAACCCGTGTCGCCCACGCGATATAACGATGGAGCGCCGCGTTGTCGCCGCTGAGATGATCATAAACCAGCAAGCCGAGGCCTTCGTGATCGTCGCTCAACAGCGCGTCGGCGCCTGTCTGGTGTCCGATGCGCAGCGCTTCACGCGCGGCCGCGAGTGGCAATGGCAAGACGGCGACGGTTTGCAATGTCTCGGCGTGTTTGGTGAGTGCGCCGTTGTGTGAAATCAGCGGGACGTCGAGACCGAGTTGAAGAGCGACGGGTCGCGAGTCGCGAAAGCGGCGTCCGGTGACGAGCGCGACGCGCACACCAGCAGCGCGCGCGCTTTCGATTGCGTTCAGGTTGCGTTCGGAAATCTGGCCGCGAGGACTGAGTAGTGTTCCATCGAGATCGAGCGCGAGCAGCCTTATCGCCATAAAGACCGACAAAGTAGCATGCGACGCGTTGAAAGTTGAAACGGGCGTTCCCCTTGTCAATCGACAACAGCCCGATAAAAATATTGCTCCCAGTGCAAGGAGTTTACTGCGTCAAGCAGCTAGCCCCTTGCACATTTCTGTAACCCTGCCAAACTAAAACCCATGAACATTACTCATCTTGAATGCGGCCTGTGCGGGCTGCGCCATGAGGCACGTCGGTTGCTCAACCTTTGCCGCGAATGCGGTAAGCCGCTGCTGGTTCGTTACGACCTGCAGCGCGTTACCGAGACGTTAACCAAAGAATCTTTGCCTGCGCGTCGCGCTGATCTCTGGCGTTATCGCGAGGTGTTGCCGGTCGAAAACGACGAGAACATCGTTTCGCTCGGCGAAGGCTGGACGCCGCTGCTTCGCGCCGAAAACTTGGGCGAGCGCGTCGGCATTCGCGAGCTTTACATAAAAGATGAATCACAGAACCCAACCCAGAGTTTCAAGGCCCGCGGCATGGCCGCCGCGGTCTCAATGGCCAGGGAGCTCGGCGCGACCAAGCTGGCTGTGCCCTCAGCCGGAAACGCGGCGGGCGCCCTCGCGGCTTACGCAGCTCGCGCCGGGCTTGAGTGTTTCATCTTTATGCCTCGCGACACGCCGCGCGCGAACGTAGTCGAGTGTGAGCTGACCGGCGCGCACGTCACGCTGATGGACGGGCTCATCACCGATTGCGGCGCGGAAGTCGGCCGGCGGAAAGAAGCGGAAGGCTGGTTCGACGTTTCGACTTTGAAGGAACCGTATCGCGTCGAAGGAAAGAAGACGCTCGGTTACGAACTGGCCGAACAGCTCGACTGGGAATTGCCCGACGTGATCATTTATCCGACCGGCGGCGGCACCGGGCTGATTGGCATGTGGAAAGCATTTGACGAGATGGAGCAGATGGGTTGGATCGGAAGCCGGCGGCCGCGAATGGTGACGGTGCAAGCGGCGGGTTGCGCGCCCATCGTGCGCGCGTTTGCGGAAGGGAAGCGCTTTGCTGACGAGTTTCCGAATGCCGCGACGACGGCTTCCGGTTTGCGCGTGCCGAAAGCGATTGGCGATTTCTTGATTCTCGATGCGCTGCGTGACTCAGGCGGCACGGCGGTGGCCGTGACTGATGAAGAGTTGCTTGAGGCGACGCGCGAGATCGGTGCGGCGGAAGGAGTTTTTTGCGCGCCGGAAGGCGCCGCTTGTTTGCCCGCGCTGCGGAAACTAATGGAGAGCGGGCAGGTGAGTGAAAGCGATCGAGTGGTGTTATTCAACACGGGCTCGGGCGTGAAATACATGGAGTCGTTTTCGGCCACAGATTTACACGGATGACACTGATATGAAGCTTATTGTTTGTCTGCTTGTTCTCTTAGTCTTTGCTCCCCTTGTTTCGGCGCAACAGCCGTGGCTGACTGATGCTGAGCGCGCGCGTTTTGAAGAGCTGCGTCGCAGCGGTCTCGACGCGCTCTACAACATCGACTACGACAAAGCCCAGCGCGACTTCAAAGAGATCGTTCAGCTTTACCCGAACCATCCAGGCGGTTATCAATTGCTTGCCGCGCGCCTGTGGATCAAGACGCTTTACGAGTCGCGGCGTCTGCAGGCGTCGCTCTACAGCGGCGAATCGTTCTACGTCAACGGCGACGACAAAGTCGACCCGAAGATCGTCACTGAGTTTCGCAATCTCACGCGCGACGCGCGGCGGTTGGCCGAAGCCAAACTCAAACAGGAACCAAAAAACATCGAGGCGCTGGATTTCCTCGCGAACACCGAAGGTCTGAAAGCGTCGTTTGAAGAAGCGGTTGAGCGCCGGCACTTCGCGGCGTTGCGCGACGGCAACGACGCCGTCGATCACCATCGCGAGGTGCTGAAACTCGATCCGAAGTACATCGATGCGCAGATCACGATCGGTCTTTACGAATACGTCGTCGGCTCGTTGCCGCTGCCGGTGAAGATCATCGCGGGCGCGACGGGTTTTCGCGGTTCGAAAAAGCGCGGCCTGAAGATGCTCGAAGAGGTCGCGCAGCAAGGCCGTTGGGCGCAGGACGACGCGAAGTCGGTGCTGATTGTGCTTTACACGCGCGAGAAGCGATTTGCCGACGTCGCGGCGCTGGCGCGGGAGTTGAGTGCGAAGTACCCGCGCAATTACTTGTTGCGGCTGGAAACGGCGGACGCGCTCGTTTCGCTCGCGGCGCAGAAACGAAAAGAGAAGGATCTCGCGGGTGCGGTGCAGGCCGAGAAGGAAGCTTTCACGACCTTTGATGAGGTGCTTCGCGACCGCAACGCGCGCGAGGCGGCGGGGCGCGCGCTGGATCTGATCCATTTCAAATACGGTGAAGCGCTCTTGACGGCAGGGAGTAATGAAAGGGCGGCGAAGGAGTTTCTCGCCGTGACGAAAGTCGAGCACGCTGAACCGGGTCTGGTAACGATGGCGCATCTTTACGCTGCGCGCGCTTACGACGTGGCGGGCAAGCGCGAGGAGGCGTTGGCGCAGTACAAGGAAGTGCTGGCGCGTCCGAATGTTTATGACGCGCACGAAGAAGCGAAGCGCGGGATGAAGCAGGCTTACAAGGCTGAGGCGATCGTGCGTTCGGCGGACGTGAGCACCAACTGATCCGAAGTGTCAGGTCAAGTGCAGCATCTTCACACCGAGGGAATAAAATCCGTGGCTAACGTTCGTGGCAATGGTCGTTCAAGTGGTTCGCGCCCGCGGCGCCTGCTGCTGTGTCTTGACGGCGTGCCTCACAAATTAATCGAAGCCGCTCGCCACCGGGGACTGTTTGATAGCTTTGGACCACCGACGCGGCTCCTCTCGCCGTTTCCCACCATGACAAACGTCGCGCTCTCCGCGATGCTCGGCGCGACGCCGCCCGCCGGCTACGAGAGTCTTTACTTCGATCGTTCGGCGCGCGAGCTGCGCGGCGGCATTCGCAAGTACATCGGACGCCGCACGCCCGACAAGATTCCTTCGTCCTACATGGACGATCTCGATTACCAGGAGCCGTTGCCGTTTGAGTTTTTGATTTACGTTGCGCCGGAGTCGATTTGGCGCGCGGACATGGGGAAGTTTCGCGAACGTTTTCGCACGGCGCCGCGCGATCGCGATTACTTTGCGTTTCTGAAAGCGACCGATGGGTTGTTGCACAGCCAGGGACCGTCGCGGCTGGCGATTGCCTTGGAATCGCTCGATCAGATTTTGCGGGAGATTCGCGAGCATTGCGGTAGTGAGACTGAGATCGTGATGTTTTCGGATCACGGGATGAATCTCGAGCAGAATCTGCGCTCGCCGCTGAAGTCGGCGCTGGAGCGGCGCGGGTTTCGGGTGGTGATTCCGGCGTTTGGGTTGTGCAGTTATGTGGCGATTTACTGTGACGAGCAGGTGATTCCGGAGGTGGCGCGGGCGACCGCGGAAGTTGAGGGAGTGGACTTTGCGATTTACAAGGATGGAGAGGCGGTTGTGGTTGAGAGCGATCGGGGACGCGCGCGGATTGAGTCAGGACCTGAGGGTTTGAGGTATGTCGCTGAGACGGGTGATCCGCTTGAGTTAGGCCGTTTGGAAGGGGATTTCAAGGCAGATAAAAAGACGGATAAAGAGTGGTTCGAGTTGACGGCGTCGCATAAATATCCGGATGCGGTGCCGAATGTTTATAAATCGCTCTTTTCTCCGCGAGTGCAGCACACGGCCGACGTGCTCGTCAGTCTGAAAGACGGCTACTACTTCGGCTGGACGCCGTTTGGCCGGTTTGTGAACCTCCACGCCACGCACGGCAACGCGCTGCAATCAAGTTCGAACGCTTTTCTCATGAGCACGCATCGACAGTTTCCCGCGTACGTGCGCGCTGATGATGCAAGGGTGTTGTTGCGAGAGTAAGTGCCTGCTTGTATTGTTGGCTTCGCGATGACAGCAGCGGCGGTCGAAACCTTTCAGCTCGTCAAACAATTCGGCGATTTCGTGGCGGTCGATCATATCGACCTGCAGGTCAATCGCGGCAGCTTCTTTGGCTTTCTTGGCCCAAACGGCGCCGGCAAATCAACTACCATCAAAATGCTCACGGGCCTGCTCGCGCCGACAAGCGGCAAGCTGCGCGTGCTCGATTTCGATGTTTCCGAACAGCCGATGGAAGTGAAACGCAGAATCGGCGTCGTGCCCGAAGACCTTAATCTCTTCGAACGGCTCACCGGCGCGGAGATGCTGGCGTTCACCGGCCGCATGTACGGTTTGCGTAAGGACGAAATCGCGCAACGAGCGAAAGAGCTGCTCGAACTGATGGAGCTGCAGGACGAACCGAAAAAGCTGATCATCGAATACTCGCACGGGATGAAGAAGAAACTCTCGCTTGCCTGCGCGCTGATTCATCGTCCCGAAATACTCTTTCTTGACGAGCCTTTCGAAGGCGTCGACGCGATCGCGTCGCGCACGTTGAAAGATCTGTTGTCGCGGCTCACGACGCGCGGCCTGACTGTGTTTCTCACTTCGCACGTGCTCGAGATCGTCGAGCGTCTTTGCACCGACATCGCGATCATATCGCAGGGGAAGTTACTCGCTTCGGGTTCACTGAACGAGTTGCGCAAAGGCATCCGGCTCGAAGGCGACGGCCAGGGACCGGTATCGCTCGAGGAGTACTTCATTCACGTCGTCGGCGGCACGCGCGCCGCGGGTGAAGAGGACGTGCTGCAATGGC
>Ga0081539_10004809_pt1 | contig 14508 bp, 15 predicted proteins | sample TabmetS4T2R2_FD_71023 | JGI IMG/M metagenome (GOLD analysis project Ga0081539, IMG submission 71023) | Tabebuia heterophylla rhizosphere microbial communities from the University of Puerto Rico - S4T2R2 | ecosystem: Host-associated > Plants > Roots > Rhizosphere ...
CGATCGCCGTATCGCGCGCGCGGCGCAGCACGAAATCGACGATCGCGGGATCATCGATCACCGGATCGGTGTCGGGCTGGCATACGATCGTGGTCACGCCGCCGGCCGCGGCCGCCTCGCTCGCGGAGGCGAGCGTCTCGCGATATTCGGCACCGGGCTCGCCCACGAAGGCGCGCATGTCGATCAGGCCGGGCGCGACCACGTGTCCGTCGCAATCGATGATCTCGGTGCCTTGCGGCACTCCGGCGGCGCCGATCCCGCTCTTTGCCTCGCGGACGAGTCCATCAACGATCAGCAGGTCGCCCGCGAAGTCGAGATCTCGCGACGGATCGACGATCCGGGCGTTGGCGAGGAGGATCGGGCGGCGGTCGGAGAGCACGATGATTACTCTGCTTCGCTACAAATGCGGCGCCAGCCATTTTTGCCCTCTCCCCCTGTGGGAGAGGGCATCGCAAGCACGTCCACATGCACGGCTGGGTGAGGGGTACCCCTCACCCATCCATGCTCGTTGAGATTCCGAGCCGCCCTCTCCCACAAGGGGAGAGGGCACATCAACGAATGCTGCGACTCGTCGACACCACTACGCATTCGGCAAATTCCGCGACAAGGCCTCGAGCACCGCCATGCGCACCGCAACGCCCATCTCGACCTGCTCGCGGATCAGCGAGTTCGCGCCATCGGCGACCGCCGAGTCGATCTCGACGCCGCGGTTCATCGGTCCCGGATGCATCACCAGCGCGTCGGGCTTGGCATAGGCGAGCTTCTTCTGGTCGAGCCCGTAGTAGTGGAAATACTCCTGCGTCGAGGGCACGAACGAGCCGTTCATGCGTTCGCGCTGCAGACGCAGCATCATCACGATGTCGGCGCCCTTCAGCCCTTCGCGCATGTCGCGCGAGACCTCGACGCCGAAGCGCTCGATGCCGGGCGGCAACAGGGTCGAAGGCGCGACGACACGCACGCGCGCGCCGAGCGTGTTGAGCAGGATGATGTTGGAGCGCGCGACGCGCGAATGCAGGATATCGCCGCAGATCGTGACGGTGAGGCCCTCGATGCGGCCCTTGTTGCGGCGGATGGTGAGCGCATCGAGCAGCGCCTGGGTCGGATGCTCGTGCGCGCCGTCGCCGGCATTGACGACCGAGCCGTCGACTTTCTGCGCGAGCAGCGCGACCGCGCCGGAGGAATGATGCCGCACCACCAGAATGTCCGGGTGCATCGCGTTGAGCGTCATCGCGGTGTCGATCAGGGTCTCGCCCTTCTTCACCGACGAGGTCGCAACCGACATGTTCATCACGTCGGCGCCGAGCCGCTTGCCGGCGAGCTCGAAGGAGGACTGGGTGCGGGTCGAGGCTTCGAAGAACAGGTTGATCAGCGTGCGCCCGCGCAGCGAGGTCCGCTTCTTTTCGATCTGCCGGTTGAGCTCGACGAATTCCTCCGCCAGGTCGAGCAGGCCGATGATCTCGTCATAGGAAAGCCCCTCGATTCCCAGCAAATGGCGGCGGCTGAGGACGAAGGTACTTTTCGCGGCAATGTTCATTAAAGCGACCCCTATAGGCGGAGTCGGAGGGCCGGGGCAAGGCCATGCGGCGCCGTTCCACAGGCGATCCGGAACTAGGCTTAAGGGACGATCAAGGCGCCACCATGTTAGGATCGGCGCTCAGGGAGGACATGCGATGACGGTCCAGCAGCGCTTCGACACCCATGACATCTTCAACCAGTCGCCGCCGTTCGAGAATGTCGACCTCTATGCGAGCGACCGGGCGCTGCAGGATGCGGTCGCCGCCAATGGCGCCGGGAGCGAGGCCGCGGCGCTCTCAGAGTTCGGGCGACGCTGGGGCGCGGCCGCGATGTTCGACGCGGCGCGGCTCGCCAATGAAAATACCCCGAAGCTGAAGACGTTCGACACCAAGGGCTTCCGCCGCGACGTCGTCGAGTTCCATCCGGCCTATCACCAGTTCATGGCGGAAGCCTTTCGCGACGGCCTGCACGCCTCCACGTGGAACGCCGACGGCACGCGCGCGGCGGCGCCTTCCGAGGTGGCGCGCGCGGCGCGCTTCTTCATGGTGGCGCAGGTCGAGAACGGACATCAGTGCCCGATCACGATGACGCGCGCCTGCGTCGGCGCGCTTGGCGTGGAGCCGGCGCTGCTGGCCAAACTCATCGGCAAGATCACCTCCCGCACCTACGACTCGCGCTTCATTCCGTGGTGGGAGAAAGACGGCATCACGCTCGGCATGGGCATGACCGAGAAGCAGGGCGGCACTGATGTGCGCGCCAATACCACGACCGCGATCCCCACCGGCGACGGCTACGCGATCACCGGCCACAAATGGTTCATGTCGGCGCCGATGTGCGACGCGTTTCTGGTGCTGGCGCAGGCGCCGGGCGGTCTCACCTGCTTCCTAATGCCGCGCTTTCGTCCCGACGGTTCGGTCAACGGGCTGCGCTTCCAGCGGCTGAAGGACAAGCTCGGCAATCGCTCGAATGCGTCCTCCGAGGTCGAGTTCGTCGAGGCTTTTGCGTGGCGGGTCGGCGAGGAGGGGCGCGGCGTGCGCACCATTATCGAGATGGTGCAGCTGACGCGCGTCGACTGCGTGATCGGCTCGGCTGGCATCATGCGTATGGCGCTGGCGCAGGCGGTGCATCACACGCGCTACCGCACCGTGTTCCAGCGTAAGCTCGCCGACCAGCCGATGATGCGCACGCTCACCGCCGACCTCGCGCTTGAGATGGAGGGGATCACTGCCGTAACGATGCGGCTCTGCCGCGCGTTCGATCTCGCGGCGTCGAACCCCGAGGAGGCCGCACGCGCGCGCCTGCTGACGCCGGCGGTGAAGTATTGGGTGTGCAAGAGCGCGCCGCCTTTCATCTACGAGGCGATGGAGTGCCTCGGCGGCAACGGCTATGTCGAGGAGGCGCCGCTCTCGCGGCTCTACCGCGAGGCCCCGCTCAATGCGATCTGGGAAGGCTCGGGCAATGTGATGTGCCTCGACGTGCTGCGCGCGCTGTCACGCGAGGGTGAGGCTGCGCGCGCGGTGTTGGGCGATCTGGTCACCACCTGCGCGGATTTGCCGGGCGCCAAGGCGGCCGCGGCGTTCATCGCGAAGACGTTCATGTCGGCGGACGGCGAGGCGAAGGCGCGCGCCGCGGTCGAAAAGCTCGCGATGCTCGCGGCGACCGCCGCGCTGGCCGAAAGCGCGCCGGTGGTCGCGGCGGCATTCGCCCGCACGCGGCTTGAAGCGCCGCGCGGCGCAACGTTCGGGACGGCCGATCTCGGCGCCGCGGAGATCGGCCTGATGCTCGACCGCGTCCTGCCGGCAGCCTAGCGGCAATTGGAACCCGGAGGATTCCGGCGCGTTATTCCGATCGGCAAGCTGCCTTGAGGACGAGGTGGCGTGATGGAGCGAATAATGAACATCCGGAACCACACGATCGCGTTCGGCTTGGCCGGTGCGCTGGCGCTCGGCGCCACGGCTTCGTCGTCAGCCGGCCCATTCCCGGTCGGGACGGCGGCGAAAGACGGTGCCGGCACCAGCCTCACCGATGTCCGCTGGCGTGGGCATGGCATCGGGCCGGGCATCGCCTTCGGCCTTGCGGCCGGCGCGCTGGCCGGCGCCGCGGTCGCGTCGCGGCCGTACTACTACGGCCCCGGCTATTATCCCGGCGGCTATTACGCCGGCCCCGTCTACGACAGCACCGTGTATGACTACAGCCCCGGTTACTATGTGGCGCCGGGCTATTACGGCGGCTACGGCTATGGCTATGGCGAGTGCTACACCAATGAGGGCTATGGCCGGCGGCGCCCCTGCAGCGGCAATTGACCGGCTCAACGGTACTCCTCGAGCGGCGGGTCGCAAGGCCCGCCGATTTTTTATGAGACTAGCGCCAGCGCGAACGGCAGCGTGACCGCGGCGATGACCGTTTCGATCATGATGATCTGCGCCATCAGCGGCGCATCGCCGCCGAGCTGGCGCGCCAGCACGTAGGAGTTCGAAGCCGTCGGCACGGCGGTACAGCAGACGATCACGGCGAGATTGGTGCCTGACAGTCCGAAGCTGCGCGCGATCGAGATGGCGACCGCCGGCATGATCACCAGCTTGATCGCGCAGGTCGGCAGTGTCAGCGGCTTCAACCGTGCAAGCTCGTCGATCCGCAATCCGGCGCCGACAATGAGCAGGCCGAGCGCGAGTGATGAGCGGCTGAGGGCGTCGATCACCGCGTTGATCGGCCCTGGAACAAGAGCGTTCACGGGGTTGAGCGCGGCACCGACGATGCAGGCCCAGATCAGCGGGTTGCGTGCGATCGCGATCAGCACGCTGCGCCAGTCGGCCTTCGCACGCGAAGCCGAGCGCACCAGCACCGAGACGCTGAGGACGTTCAAGACCGGCGTCATTGCGACGATCGCCACCGAGGCGAGCGCAAGTCCGAGATCGCCATAGAGATTGCCCGCGAGCGGCAGCGCCACGAAGGTCTGCCAGCGCGTTGCGCCCTGGAACAGCCATGCGAAAGCCGGTCCATCCGCGCCGAGCCAGCGGCTCAATGCCGGTCTGAGCGCGAAGCACAGGGCCGACACCAGCATCACCGACGCAAACAACGTGGCGCCGACCGCGAGCACCGGCACCTTGGTGAGATCGGCGCGCGCCATCGTGGTGATGAGCAGCGCCGGAAACATCACGTAGTAGAGCAACCTCTCAAGCCCGATCCAGTGCGCATCCTCTTCGATCAGGTATCGGCGCAGCAGAAAGCCCATCACGATGAGCAGGAAGATCGGCAGCAGCGCGGCGACGACGGCGTTCATGTCAACTGGTTTCGCCGGGCGCCATGCGCGCCAGGCGATCGAGCGCGCCCTGCAGGATGAAGATCGCGGCGTGCTCGTCGATCACCTTGGCGCGCTTGGCACGGCTGACGTCGGCGGCGATGAGGTCGCGCTCGACCGCGGCAGTCGAAAGCCGCTCGTCCCAGAGCCCGATCGGCACCGGCGTGAGCTTTGCGAAGTTGCGCGCGAAGGCGCGCGTCGATTGCGCGCGCGGACCTTCGCTGCCGTCCATGTTGAGCGGCAGGCCGAGCACGAAGCCGCACGCGCTACGTTCGGCTGCGAGCGCGAGCAGCTTTTCGGCGTCGGCCGTGAAGGCCTTGCGGATGATCGTCGTCACGCCGGTCGCGAGGCGGCGGTCGGGATCGCTCGCCGCGACGCCGATCGTCTTGGTGCCGAGATCAAGCCCGATCAGCGCGCCGCGCGCGGGCAGGTGAGGGGCGATTTCGGGGAGCAGGAGGACCGGCATTCGTCACGCCCTACCACATTGATCCGATCGATGCCGCGACTATCCTGTGCGCTCTTCAGCCCCAACGAGGATTTCCGCGATGCAGATCACCTGGTACGGCCACTCGGCGTTTCGGCTCGATTTCGGCGGCAAGGCCGTGCTGATCGATCCGTTTTTCACCGGCAATCCGGCCTTCGTGTCGGACAAGGCGGCGGCGACCAAGGGCGTGTCAAATATCGTGCTGACCCATGGCCATGGCGACCACGTCGGCGACACGCTCGACATCGCGAAGCAGAACGGCGCGACCGTCACCACCAACTATGACCTGTGCATGTGGCTCGCGGGGAAAGGCCTGGAGAAGTTCAATCCGATGAATGCTGGCGGCACGACCGATCTCGGCGGCTTTACGGTGACGATGGTGCGCGCGGATCATTCCTCCGGCGACATCAAGGATGGCATGCCGATCTATCTCGGCAATCCGTGCGGCGTCATCATCAAGGCGGCGGGCGAGCCGACGGTCTGGCATCTTGGCGATACCGACATCTTCTCCGACATGGCGCTGATTTCCGAGATCCACCAGCCGAAGGTCGCGATGGTGCCGATCGGCGACCGCTTCACCATGAGCCCTGCGACGGCCGCGATCGCGGTCAAGCGCTTCCTCAATGTCGAAACCGTGATCCCGTGCCACTACGGCTCATTCCCGATCATCGAGCCGAATGCCGACAAGTTCGTCGCCGCGATGCAAGGCGAGAAGGCGAAGGTGATCGTCCCAGAGAAGGGGAAGAGTTTCTCGCTCTGAGCGCCACAATTAGGGTTAATGCGGGATAAACGTCGCGTGGAATCCGCCTTTCACGTATCCAGGTTGTGGTCCGGTTTCGGGGCACCGCCGAGAAACGCGCCAAGGGAACGCGCCAAGGAACGTGTCATGGAAGGTGATCAGGATTCCGCGCCGTTCGAATGGGTGAATGATTGGGCTGCGGCGAACAAGTCTTCGCAGCCCGGTACGCCCGCGGCCGCGACCATCGCGACCGAAATTCCCGTCGTGCAGGCACCCGTCACCCATGCGGCGTCGGTGATTCCGACCGATCAGCTGATGCGCGACATCGCCGAGATCGAGCGAACCCGTGATGCACTCGCCGCCATGCCGGTGCCAGTTTATGGGAAGCGCACGCAGGCAATTGCGCTGGTGCCCTCGCGCACGAGTGATCCCGTGCCGGTCGTCATCGGAGGCGTGCTCGCGCTCGTGATGCTGACATTATTCGGCGCCGCGGCCGCGATGACGAAGCTCGCGCGGTAGCGGAATAGGCGGCGCGGTGAGCGTCGCGTTCAGGCGGCTTTCGGCAGTGCGGCCTCGCGCACTTTCCACTCGTGAATCTGACCACAGGCGCGGCAGCGCGCCCGCAACGTTTCAGATTTGATACGCAACAGCGTCCCGATTTCGGTCTCGACGCCGACGTCAACAGCGCGCCGCGTCGTCGGGCAAATGAAAAAGAGCCGTTCCAAGGTTGCCTCCATGCGGCCGGAGGATGCCCCTTCCCATGTGAAATTAACTTATGACGCGGATCCTGGTTCCAAACGGATCGCGGCTTTCGGCACCGGTGAGCGGTGCATTCGCCTGCTTGATGCGCGCGATCGCGGCGTCACGCTCGGCCTCGCTCGCGGTTTCGATCGCGAACCAGGACAGCCCGGCCCGCTCCTCATCACGTGGGCCCGCCCCCGCCGAGTGCCAGATATTGCTGCCGACATGATGGTGATACCGCCCCGACGACATGAACAGCGCGCCATGGCGGCCGGCGGTCGGCTCAAGGCCGATAATGTCGCAGTAGAAGCTCTGCGTCTTGGCGAGATCGCCGACGCGCAAATGAATGTGCCCGACGCGCAGGCCGTCAGGCGCGCCCTGATACGACGTGCTTCCGGCCTCGGCGGCGAGATTGTCGAGATCGAGCCGGTCGGTCGCCATCTGGATGCGGTCGCCGTTCCAGCGCCACTCCGGCGGCAGCCGATCGCGATAGACCTCGATGCCGTTGCCCTCGGGATCATCGAGATAGATCGCCTCGCTCACCAGATGGTCGGACGCGCCCGACAGCGGCACGCGCTGGCGCGCGACATGCAGCAGCCAGCGCGCCAAATCGCCGCGCGTCGGTTGCAGGAAAGCCGTGTGGTAGAGCCCGGCGGTGCGCGGGTCATCCGGCAGCGCGTTCGGAGCGGCTTCGAGCTCGAGCAGCGTGACGCCGCCCGCGCCGAGCCGGGCGGTCTTCGAATCCCGATCGATGACCTGTAGGCCGATCACCTGCGCATAGAAATCAGTGAGGCGGGAAAGATCGCGCGCCTTGAGGCCGACCGCGCCGATGCGCAGCGGCGTCTTGTTCGCGAACGTAACGGCAGAGGAGGGGTTCGGGGCGTCCATGGCGGCAGGCCTTTCTGTTCCCCATCTTATATTGGGCCCGGGGCGGGTCGAACAATGGATCCGCCCGCAAGGTCGTGAATGCACGGCCGCAAAGCCAAGGGTAGGCCGAAGGGTAGGCCGAGAGAGGCGTTCGCCGGGCGCTTGCGGCGCGCTTTCCGCCTCTGCTACTCCCTTGTTGGAGAAAAGGTCTTCTTATGTCCGTTGACGCCGCCACGGTCCGCCGCATCGCCCATCTCGCGCGCATCGCGGTCGCCGACAATGAGATCGAGCACCTGCGCGGCGAATTGAACGCCATGCTGGCCTTCGTCGAGCAACTGGGCGAAGTGAACATCGACGGCGTCGAGCCGATGACGTCGGTGACCCCGATGGCGATGAAAATGCGCGAGGATGTCGTCAACGACGGCAACATCGTGGACGACATCGTGAAGAATGCGCCGGCAACGGAGGATCATTACTTCGTTGTGCCCAAAGTGGTGGAATGAGTCATGTGCTGGGCCTGCCAGGAAGCCGAACGCGAGCGCATCTGGGCTCTGATCGACATCATTTCGCAGGGGCAGATGCCGGCTGGACACACGGCGGAGGACTTGCGTGCGATGGGGCTGCCGCAGCCGGGCGAGCTTACGCGCGAAGAGCAGCCGGACGGCACGGTCCTGATCCGTCAGGTGGCGCCTTCCGAGCTTGCCAAGAAGGCCGAGCGCAAGAACAACTTCGTCTGCGATAGTCCGGACTGAAAATAGAAAGCCATGACCGACCTGACCTCGCTGACGCTCGCTGACGCGCGCGCACGGCTGCGCAAGAAAGAGATCACCGCGCTCGAACTGACCGATGCGCATATCGGAGCGGTCGAGGCGGCGCGCGCGCTCAATGCCTATGTCAGGGAAACGCCGGATCAGGCGCGCGCGATGGCACGCGCGTCCGACGCGCGGTTCGGGAAAGGCGAGGGCGGGCCGCTCGAAGGCCTGCCGCTCGGAATCAAGGACTTGTTCTGCACCAAGGATGTGCGCACCACCGCATGCTCGAAAATCCTCGACGATTTCACGCCGACCTACGAGTCGACCGTGACGGCCAATCTCTGGCGTGACGGCGCCGTCATGCTCGGCAAGCTCAACAATGACGAGTTTGCGATGGGCTCCTCGAACGAGACCTCGTGCTTCGGTCCGGTCGTGAACCCCTGGCGACGGCAAGGTTCGAATGTCGGCGCAAGCCAGACGGGCGCGATCGAGGGCGCGCATCTGGTCCCAGGCGGCTCGTCCGGCGGCTCCGCGGCCGCGGTCGCGGCGCGGCTCTGCCTCGGTGCGACCGCGACCGACACCGGCGGCTCGATCCGCCAGCCGGCCGCGTTCACCGGCACGGTCGGCATCAAGCCGACCTATGGGCGCGTCTCGCGCTTCGGGATCGTGGCGTTTGCGTCCTCGCTCGACCAGGCGGGTCCGATCGCCCGCACGGTGCGCGATGCCGCGCTGCTGCTGCGCTCGATGGCGGGGCATGATCCGAAGGATACGACCAGCGTCGATCTGGCGGTGCCGGACTACGAGGCGGCGCTGTCGCGCTCCGTGAAGGGCATGAAGATCGGCATTCCGAAGGAGTACCGGCTCGACGGCATGCCCGGCGAGATCGAGACGCTGTGGCAACGCGGCATTGCGTGGCTGAAGGATGCCGGCGCGAGCATTGTGGACGTATCGCTGCCGCACACCAAATACGCGCTGCCGGCCTATTACATTGTCGCGCCGGCGGAGGCGTCGTCGAATCTCGCGCGCTATGACGGCGTGCGCTACGGGCTGCGGGTGCCGGGCCGTGACATCATCGGCATGTACGAGCAGACGCGCGCCGAAGGTTTCGGCGCGGAAGTGCGCCGGCGTGTGATGATCGGCACCTATGTGCTCTCGGCCGGCTACTACGACGCCTATTACTTGCGCGCGCAGAAGGTCCGCACCTTGATCAAGCGCGACTTCGAGCAGTGCTTCGCCGCCGGCATCGACGCGATGCTGACGCCGGCGACGCCGTCGGCCGCGTTCGCAATCGGCGAGAAGGGATCCGATCCGATCGAGATGTACCTGAACGACGTGTTCACCGTGACGGTGAACATGGCGGGTCTGCCCGGCATTGCGGTGCCGGCCGGGCTCGACGCGCAGGGCCTGCCGCTCGGCCTGCAGCTGATCGGCAAAGCCTTCGACGAGGAAACGCTGTTCGCGCTGGGGCAAAAGATCGAAGACGCGGCCGGCACGTTTTCGGCGGAGCGGTGGTGGTGAACGCGGCCGACTTCACGGCTTCGCTCACGGGCGCCGCGCCGCCATCCGGCCTCACGGGGCCACTCGAAGGCTTGTGGTGGGCCGCGAAGGGTGATTGGGACCGCGCGCACAAGATCGTGCAGGACGACGAGAGCCGCGACGCGGCCTGGGTCCATGCGTACCTGCACCGCGTCGAAGGCGATCTGCCGAATGCCGGCTATTGGTACAGCACGGCCGGCCAACCGATCGCAGGCGGGGCGCTCGAGGACGAATGGGCTGAGATCGTCACAATACTGCTCGCGCGCTAACGCGTGCGCATGCCGTGGTGTCGATCCGATGCACCTATCGGCTGGGTGGCGGTGTCGGCGAGGCGACCGGTGGCAGGTCAGCGTCGCTGCGCACCGTCTTCTTTCCACCGAGCTCGCCGCCCGTCAGCAGGAAGAAGACGGCCGCGGCAAGGCACACGCCACCGATAACCAAGCCAACCGTTCCCTTGGTCGGGCCTTCGGAATTGTTGTCAGCCATGGCTCGCTCCGCTAATCCAAACGGCAACGATTTGTGCAGCGCAGCGGTTCCTCCCCGGATGTGACGAACCGCGTGAGATTTGACGGCAAAACCATGGAAACCGCGCCCGCGAAGCTGATCCGAGGCTATGAGGTGGTGATCGGCATGGAGGTGCACGCGCAGGTATCCTCCAACGCAAAGCTGTTTTCCGGCGCCTCGACCGCGTTCGGCGGCGAGCCGAACAGCCATGCGTCGCTGGTCGATGCCGCGATGCCCGGCATGCTGCCGGTGATCAATGCCGAATGCGTGCGCCAGGCCGTGCGCACCGGGCTCGGCCTGAAGGCCAAGATCAACCTGAAATCCGTGTTCGATCGGAAGAATTATTTCTATCCTGATCTGCCGCAGGGCTATCAGATCAGCCAGTACAAGTCGCCGATCGTCGGCGAAGGCGAAGTGCTGGTCGACACGCCCGAGGGCAGCTTCACGGTCGGGATCGAGCGGCTGCATCTCGAGCAGGACGCCGGCAAGTTGCTGCATGATCAGCATCCGACAATGTCTTTCGTCGATCTCAATCGGTCCGGCGTCGCGCTGATGGAGATCGTGTCGAAGCCGGACATCCGCTCATCCGAGCAGGCGAAGGCCTATGTGGCGAAGCTGCGTTCGATCCTGCGCTATCTCGGCACTTGCGACGGCGACATGGAGAAGGGAAGCCTGCGCGCCGACGTCAATGTCTCGGTGCGCAAGCCGGGAGCACCGCTCGGCACGCGCTGCGAGATCAAGAACATGAACTCGATCAGCTTCATCGGCGACGCGATCGAACACGAGGCGCGCCGGCAGATCGAGATCATCGAGGATGGCGGCACGATCGAGCAGGAGACGCGTCTCTACGATCCGAACAGGCGCGAGACGCGCTCGATGCGCTCGAAGGAAGAAGCGCACGACTATCGCTATTTTCCCGATCCGGATCTGCTGCCGCTCGAGCTGAGCCAGGCCGATGTCGACGCACTGAAGGCGCATCTGCCCGAGCTGCCGGACGAGAAGAAAGCGCGGTTCATGCGCGAGGCCGGGCTGTCGGCTTATGACGCCGGCGTGTTGGTTGCCGAGCGCGCTACGGCGAATTTCTTCGAAGCCGTCGCGCAAGGTCGCGACGCCAAGACCGCGGCGAACTGGGTGATCAACGAGCTGACCGGTCGCCTCAACAAGGAAGGCAAGGATATCACATCGTCGCCAGTGTCGGCGCAGCAGCTCGGCGCGATCCTCGATCTCATCAAGGAGGGCGCGATCTCGGGCAAGATCGCCAAGGACCTGTTCGAGATCGTCTGGAGCGAAGGCGGCGAGCCGCGCGCGATCGTCGAGACGCGCGGGATGAAGCAGGTCACAGATCTTGGCGCGATCGAGAAAGTCGTCGACGAGGTGGTGTCAAAAAACCCCGACAAGGCTGCGGACTTAAAGACAAATCCGAAGGCGCTCGGCTGGTTCGTCGGGCAGGTGATGAAGGCCTCGGGCGGAAAAGCAAATCCGCAGGCCGTGAATGATCTCCTGAAGCAGAAGCTTGGGATCTAGAGCGTGATGAGTTGAGCTGTAATCGCTTCCAAATTCCGCTCGTCCCCGCGGAAGCGGGGACCCAGTTCTCGGCCCTGGATTCCCGCTTTCGCGGGAATGAGCGGAGATTGGGTCAATGGCGGTGCAAACCTAAACTCATCTCACTCTAGCCATCCCGCACGGGCAACGCGACCCGCGGCGTCAGCATGATTTCGACCTAGGCGCAGTGAAGGTTTGGGCCGGCGGCGCATCGCGTCTTTGTGCTTGTATCGCAAGGGTAATTCGCCACGAACGTGCCGACGCGGGCGCGCTGCGGCGTTTTGCCGGCCGTAGGTGGCGGCTGGGTGCCGTTGGCCGAGGCGCGGCTGGAAACCGCCCGGAGAACAATCACTTGGATCCGGAGAACATGCGCGTCGAGGCAGGATTTCAGCGCAACGCGCTCGGCATAGTCTAGGTCAGAGCCTCGCCGACAGGCCTGGAATCGTCCTCTGCGGCACCCGAAATGCGCGCATTTGCGTTGTCGATGACGTCGCCGACGCGCTCCGCGGCGTCGAGCAGGGTCTCATGCGCGAGGTGCGCATAGCGCTGCGTCGTGCGTGCATGCGCGTGCCCGAGCAGGCCCTGCACCACGTAGAGCGAGATGCCCTGATTGACGAGGAAGCTTGCGTAGGAGTGGCGCAAGTCGTGCAGCCGAACGTCGCGCAGTCCGGCGCGCTTGCGGATGCGGTCCCACGGGAAGAACAGCGACGGGCTCGGCCGTCCATTCAGCGGCGAGGCGAAGATGTAGGGATTGTCGGTGCGCGGGATCGCGCGCAACAGCGCGAGCGCCTGTGCGTTGAGCGCGATGTGGCGCGGCTTGCCCGACTTCGAGAGCGGCACCAGCAGCGTGCGGCGCTCCCAATTCACGTATTCCCACTTCGCCTGCGTGATCTCGTTGCGCCGGCCGCCGGTGAGCAGCAGCAGCAAGATGGCGCGCGCCGCCACTTGGTTTTCATCGTTCTCGATCGATGAGATCAGCCGTTGCGTTTCTTCCGGCGTGAGGAAGCGATCGCGCTGCACGTCCGGCGCGGTCGACAGACCGAGCGTCGGATTTTCCTTCATGCCGGCGACGCGCCATTTGCGACCGAGATTGTAGATGTAGCGCAAGAGAACCAGCGCGCGGTTGGTCGTGCCCGAGGCGTAGCCTTTCTGCTGCATGGTTTGCAGCAGCGTGGAGATGTCCTCGGTCTTGATCTGGTCGACCGGTCGCGCGCCGAGCGAAGGCAGAATGTGGACGCGCAGCATCGTCTCGTCGGTGCACCAGCTGCGCTTGTAGGATTTCACATGTGGCAGGTAACGGTCGCGCACGAATTCCTTGAGGGTCGGCGTCTCGCGCAATTCCCGGCGCTGCTCTTGCGGATCCTCGCCGACGAGCGCCTGCGCCAGCACCAAGCGCGCCTTGCGGCGCGCCTGGTCGAGCGTGAGCACGTCTGCCGGGCCGATCTTGTACTGGCGCTCGCGGCCACGCGCGTCGGTGTAGCGCTGATAGAACGTCTTGCCGCCCGAGGCGCGCACCTCGAGCATGAAGCCACGGTTGGCGACATCGAAATAGTCGATTTTCGGCCGGCCCAGCGGGCAGCCAGAGGCAGCGACAAATCGCCTGGTCATTTCAATCTTGGGCATGGATACGCGAACACTGATGAGACATTGAGCGACCTAGAGACGTCACTTTTGCCTCTAAGGCGGTCTTGCCTCGTTTTCGCGTTTGCCCGGCGCCCCCGCCCGGTTGTGTACAATAGGCCACTTAGGCCCAGGTTGAACGACACAACGTCGTGTTTTCCACGTCTGGCTCGGATGGGTTGTAGTGTCGGTGGATCGGAGGAGAGACGGGTTGGAGCCGGAACAATCAGGAAATTGCAAGCAAATTGAAAGAAGCGGCATCTATACGCAGAGCAGACCTAAAAACGGGCCCCACCACACGGGCAGAGCGGGGATGCAGTTTTGATGGAGCTTGCAGATACCACCAGCGCGAAAGTTTCTGTCCGAAACCAACGCGGCGAGGCAGTGGGTCAAGAAGCGAAGACGGCCCCCGGGCACAGCCGGGGGCCGGTAGTTGCTGTCCAATCAGCCGATCATGGCCAGAAGTTACGCTGCACGCGCAGGATGCCCGACCACACCTCTTCCGAAGACGGGGCGTAGAGGCCCGGTGCGCGACCGCCGGAGCCGGCGAAGTTGAGCCGCACGGTTGCCGGATCGTACTTCGTCTCGATCTTGGCGTAGACGACTTCCACGCCGATATCGAGGTTCGGCACCGGGTTCCAGATCGTCCGCGTGCCGACGCCCCAGATGTTGAAGTCGGGGTTGCAGCCCGCCAGCGTCGCCGCCGCCGCCGCCGTCGTGTAGCGGATCGGACCGGTCGCGCTGCCGCAGATGATCGTCGACGCGTTGCTGTTGAAGTCGACCGCGTTGTAGGCGCCGAACACGCTCGTGCGCAACGCGGGCGTCCAGTAGTGCTGCAACGAGGCCGCGATCGTCCACACCGTGGTCAGCTCGAGGCTGCCGCCGATGCCGCCGAACGTGCCGGGCGCCG
>Ga0081539_10004810_pt1 | contig 14503 bp, 12 predicted proteins | sample TabmetS4T2R2_FD_71023 | JGI IMG/M metagenome (GOLD analysis project Ga0081539, IMG submission 71023) | Tabebuia heterophylla rhizosphere microbial communities from the University of Puerto Rico - S4T2R2 | ecosystem: Host-associated > Plants > Roots > Rhizosphere ...
GCCGGTGTCGCCGAAGCTGGACTTGTCCGCCGTTGTCGTACCGCTGCCTTCGTCGAAGCCCCAGGCGCCGACGAGCCCCGGCGGCGGCCCTGTTGCGACCGTGGCGCTCGCCTCGTTCGACGCGGGCCCGGTGTTGCCCGGCACGTCGGCGGCGGTGACCTTGTAGTAGTAGGTGCCGGCCGTCACGCCGATGTCGGTGTACGACGTGCCGGTGCCCGACAGCTGGGCGATCCGGTTCGCCGTGCTCGGCGTGAAGCCGGACGTCGTCGAGCGGTAGACGCTGTAGCCCGCGATCCCACTCGCGTCGGTCGAGGCATTCCACGTCAGCGCGACCTGGCCGGACCCCGGCGTCGCCGTGAGGTTCGTCGGCGCGGTCGGAGGCGTCACGTCGCCTGTCGCCGACAGGCGGATGAACTTCCCGACCGACGGCACGCCGTTGGTGTCGACGAGGAACAGGAGATAGTCGCCCGGTGGCGCCAGGCCCGCTGTTGCCGGCGCCTGCACGGTCACCTTGCCCGAGCCGGCGGTGAAGCTGAGGAACTGGAAGCGCTGGTTCATGTCCAGCGCGTGCGTGACCGACGGGGAGCGGATGAGCGACACCTGCGCGATCTGCGCCGCGTTCGGGGTCGTCACGTCGAAGCTCGAGCCCCAGCTCGCGCCGGCCGGCGACGCCGTGATCGTCGGCCGTGCGCCCTTGAAGAGGTACGGCGGCGAATAGATCTCGGCGTTGAACTGGTCGACCCCGCGGCCGCCGAGCCGGCCGCCGCCGGCCATCACGACGCGCCCGTCCGGAAGCAGCAAGGCCGTGGAGTGGTACTCACGGCCGTTCGTCAGCGACGCGACGGTCGTCCACGTCTCGGTGTCGGGATTCCAGATCTCGGCCGGGAGGACGGCCTTGTCGATGTCCGTTCCGGTCGAGGTGCTCTGGCCGCCGCTGGCGAGGACGGTGCCGTCGGGGAGCAACGTCAGGTTCTGGTACGAGCGGCCGAAGGCCATCGGGGCCGTCGAGCGCCAGGACGGCGACGGCGCGTTCATGTCGATCACGGCCGTGCCGCCGTCCGCGTTGTAGGTCTTCGTCCCGTTGAAGTCGGGATCCGCCCAGGTGCCGGACTTCATGATCTTGCCGGGGCGGTACATGACCGCGCTCATGCCGTCGATCGGGCTCGTGCCCACCGTCGACCACGTCGCGCTGCCGGGATCGAAGATCCGCGTCGTCGTGTCCGGGCCCGCGTCGAACACGCGGCCGTCCGGAAGCGTGAACATGAACGGATAGAGGGGTGACGTGATCCTGCCCGCAGTCAGGTCGGTCCACGTGTTCGTCGTCGGGTTGAAGATCGACGGCAGCGAGTTCACCGATGCGTCCTCGAGCCAGTGCGGCTGCCCGGGCCGGTCCTGCACGATGTTGTCGCCCGCGAGCGTGAGCACGCGCCCGTCCGGCAGCTCCGTGGCGGTCGGGTACCAGCGCGTGACCGACATGTCGGGTGCCCGGAACCAGCTGTTGTTCGTCGGGTTGAACAGCGTGGTGTCCGGCAGTCCGTCGTCCGCGGAGACGTTGCCGCCGAGGATCAGCGTCCGTCCGTCGGCGAGCTGGACGTGTCCCGCGCAGAAGAGGTTCCGTCCGTACGGAACCGACGTGAACGTCCCGCTTGCCGGATCCCAGAGCTTCTCCGAGTTCGGCGCGAACTCCCAGGCGTCGAACGCGAGCACCTGGCCGGTGGGCTCGAGCGACATGTGCACGGCGACGAGCGGCCAGTTGACCGGCGTGCTCCACTGGCCCACCTGAACCGGATCCGCGCTCGTCGCGGCGGTCGAGCCGCCCAGCTGCACGAGCGCGAACGCCGCCACGCAGAGGCCGAGGGCAAGCCGCGGCCACGATGGAATCCACCGCAGACGGAACCGGGTATGTCTCGCTCGCCTGGGCATGGTGACGCCGACGGCCCGTTCGCGCCGTTACTTGGCCCTTTATCCCGCTTCGCAGTTGCGGGGGCAACGACCCGAAGTTCAGGCTGCACCTAGCCTTGTGGCGAGGATCGAAAATTGGCTCTGTTGGCCGCAATTCGGCCGCGTACGACGCAGAACCGAGGAGCCGCCGCGCTAGGGCCTACGGGCGCGCGCGGGGACGCCCGGCACGAGCCGGTCGAGCGCCACGTGACGCTCCCCGATCCGCGCCGCGACCAGCTCGGCCAGGAGCCCGAGACCGTACGCGGCCATCGGCACGAGCACGAGCTCGAGACGGAACGCGCTGAAGACCGGCGCCGCGAGGACGTAGGCGAAGCCGAGGAGGGCGCCTGCGGTCAGCAGCGACGTCTCGGGCTCGCGCTCGCGGCGGCGCCAGACGAGCACGAGCAGCGCGAGGACGCCGCCGACCAGGAAGGCCGCGGTGTACCACTCGCCGCGCCGGAGGAAGCCCACGTCCGCGCGTACGAGGTCGACGACCGCTCCGGGGTAGTGCCGCGCGATGAACGACCAGGACGTGTCCGACGGCGGCACGGAGTTGTTGACGAGCTCGGCGAGGAGCGTGCGCACGGGCGTCGTGAACGCGAGCAAGGCGGGCAGGGCGGCGGCCACGCCGCTGGCGAAGAGCGTCACGGGCACGCGTGAGCGGTACCGCAGGGCGCACCAGCCCGCCGCGAGGACGGGGATCCACGTGCTGTCGCGCGTGAACCCGAGCAGGACGATCGCGGCGATCCAGAGCGGGAGCCAGCGCAGGCCGCGCCTCAGCGTGAGGAGTGCTGCGGCGAGCGCGGACGTCTCGAGGGCGAGCCCCCAGCTGTCGGTGAGCGGGAACGACGAGTGGTGCCGCAGGGGCGGCAGCAGGATCGCGCCGAGCGTGACGGCCGCTGCGATCCAGAGCCGGAAGCGCAGGAGCAGGAGCGCGAAGAGCGCGGCGACCGCGGCCACGTAGCCGGCGAGCGAGAGATAAAGGAGAGAGCGGTCGCCGGCCGCGGGGTAGAGGGCCGCGCCGGCGAGCGGTACCGCGACGCGCCGCTCGTAGAACGGCTCGTTGTACTTCACCCAGCGCGGATTCCCCGTCTTCTGCGGGTCGCGCGCACGCAACTCCGCCGAGAGCGGCCCCTCGAACGTCCGCCGGAAGGCCGCATCGTGCGACGAGCCGCGGATCTCGAGCAGTCGCGCCTGGTAATAGAGCGCGTCGGGCGTCCAGGTCACCGGGTCGCTGAACTTCGGCCAGACCGATACGCATGCCAGCGCCGCCAGAGCCGCCGCGACGGCAGGGATCAAGAGCTTCCGCACGTCCCCATGGTCCTCAGGGCCGGTCCGGGGCGACAACCCCCGGACGGCCAGGATTCCCCGCGCAGAAACCGCATTCCTGCGCCAAATCCAACCCCACAACTCGACCTTCGAGGGTCGTTCAGAGGCCCCGCCGCCTCACAGAATGAGGCATGCGCACGAGCCAGCTCGTCGTACACATCGTCGGCGCGCGCCCGAATTACATGAAGGTGGCGCCGGTCTATGCCGAGCTCGAGCGGCGCGGCAACGTCGAGCAGCGCCTCGTGCACACCGGGCAGCACTACGACCGCGAGGTCAACGACGTCTTCTTCTCGGAGCTGCCCCTCCCCGAGCCCCACGCGCAGCTGGCCGTCGGCTCCGGCTCCCACGCGGAGCAGACTGCGCGCGCGCTGGTCGAGCTGGAGCGGGTCTTCATGGAGCTGAAGCCGGATCTCGTCGTCGTGCCGGGTGACATCAACTCGACCCTGGCGGCGGCCCTGGCGGCGGCGAAGCTCCACATCCCCGTCTGCCACCTGGAATCCGGCCTCCGCAGCTTCGATCCGACGATGCCCGAGGAGCACAACCGGCGGCTCACCGACCACATGTCGGCGCTGCTGCTGACGCACTCCGAGGAAGCGAACGAGAACCTCGCGGCCGAGGGAATCAACGGCGACCGCGTGGTCTTCGTCGGCAACACGATGATCGACACGCTGCTCGCCAACGTCGAGTCCGCGCGCGGCCTCGCCGCCTGGCGCGAGTTCGGGCTCGAGAGCCGTGGCTACGTTCTGGTCACGCTGCACCGCGCGGCGCTCGTGGACGATCCCGAGCTGATGGTCGAGACGATGCGCGGACTCGAGGCGATTGCACAGGAGATTCCCGTCCTCTTCCCGGTCCACCCGCGCACCCGCGACCGCCTGAGCTCCTACGGCGCCGTGGCCGACCGCGTCAAGCTCGTCGCGCCGCTGGCGTACACGCCGTTCCTCTCGCTGCAGACGGGCGCGGCGGCCGTGGTCACCGACTCCGGCGGGATCCAGGAGGAGACGACGGCGCTCGGGATCCCCTGCTTCACGCTTCGGGACAACACCGAGCGGCCGGTCACGATCAGCCACGGAACGAACGTCGTCCTCGGGCTCGATCCGAGCCGCTTGGCGGAGATCCCCGCACGCCTGCGGCACGGGCGGCGCACCGTCGTGCCGCCGCTCTGGGACGGCATGGCCGGGCACCGGGCGGCCGTCGCGATCGAGGGGTTCCTGCACGCCGGTGCCCCCGTCGGTGTCGCGGCGGCGGACCGCCGCGGCTTCCGCCGGCTGCTGCCGGCGCTCTCGCCGGCCGCGAGCTAGCACCGCCACGGCCGCTCGAGCCATGCCCCAGGGACAGTCCCTGGGACGGGGCCCGTTCGGACGAGCGCGGGTGCCCGGCGCCTAGGCCTCGGCGGCTTCGCCGAGCGCCCGCACGTCGCGGTGCCAGGCGACCGTCTCGGCGAGACCCTCGTCGAGCGTGACCTCGGCCTCGAAGTCGAGCAGCCGCTTCGCCTTGGACGTCTCCGGAACCCGGTGCCGGACGTCCTGGTACTTGCCGGGCAGCGACTCGTACGGGACGAACCGCGCATGAAGCGGCTGCGGCGTGAGGCCGACCTCGGCCTGGATCCGCTCCGCCAGCTCGAGGATCGTCACCGTCTCCGTGCCGCCGAGGTTGACGACCTCGCCGCGCGACTCGGGCCGCTGCAGCGCCTCGACGATCCCGCGCGCCGTGTCGCGGACGTGCGTGAAGGTGCGCGTCTGCCGGCCGTCGCCGTGGATCTCCATCGCCTCGCCGTCCAGCAGCGACTCGATGAAGGTCACGACGGGGCCGCCCCACCAGCTCAGGTGGTTCTTCGGACCGTACGCGTTGAAGAGCCGGAGGATCGTCACCCGCAGCCCGCGCTCGTCCGCGAGCGCCAGCGCGTAGTGCTCGTCGTACATCTTCGAGACCGCGTATGCCCACCGCTTCGTCGTCGGCGGTCCGATCACCAGCTCGCTGTCCTCCGCGAAAGGCGGCGTCGCGTTGCCGTACACATCCGAGGTGGACGTGAAGATCAGGTCGGCGTCGAGCGACATCGCCACCGCGCAGGCGGCCTCCATCCCAGCCGTGTTCACGTCGAGCGTGGCGAGCGTGCCGCCGAAGCGCGGGATCTTCTTCGCAGCCAGGTGGACGATCGCGTCGCACCCTTCGAACGCGCGGCGCAGCTCGCGCGTGCGCGCGCAGTCGAAGGCCTCGAAACGGAACTCCGGATGCTCGAGCAGGCCCGCGAGGTTGGACACCGAGCCGTAGGACAGGTCGTCGACGCCGATCACCTCGTAGCGATCGGCGAGCAGCCGCTCGCAGACGTGCGAGCCGACGAACCCCGCTGCCCCCGTGACGCCGATCCTTCTCATCGCATCCTCCTGGTCATGCCGCCGCTCGTTCGACAATCGGTAGACGCTCCAGGATCCCCGGCAGCACGCGCTGCGCGACGCCGGTGACGGCCTGGCCGCTGACGATCTCCGGGTACACGTGCGCCGTCGACGCGAGCGCCAGGTTCGGGATCGTGAACATGTCTGGAAGGTTCTTCGCGCCGCCGAGCGTGTGCACCGGCTCGGTCACGCGCGCGCGCTGCACGACGGACGAGAGGATGTCCTCGTCGCGCAGGTCGCGGAAGATCGTCTTCGCGTAGCCCAGAAACTCGCGCTGGAGCTCGTCCACCGGCCGCTCCTGCAGGTCGCTCGACGGGTCGACGTACTTGGAGACGTACAGCAGGTGCCCGCCCACGTACTCGGGATCGACGACGTGCGTCGTCTCGACCACCGTGGTCAGCGGCACGCGCCGGTCGGTGATGTTCAGGTGGTAGTACGGGCTGATGCTCCGCCGCGTCCGCAGGAGCAGGCAGACCACGCCGAGGTAGCGGCAGTGATCGGGCGGCGCGAGCGGCAGCAGCTCCGGCGCGAGCAGCCGGCGCGCCATCGGCGGCGCCAGCGTGCAGAGGACGTAGTCGAACGGCCGGAAGCGGCCCTCGACCACGAGGCCGGACGCGGTTCCGTTCGCTGCCGCGATCTGCTCGACGGACGTGCCTGCGTGGATCTCGCCGCCGAGCTCGCGAATCTTCCGCTCGAGCGCGTCGATCAGGGTCTGGTAGCCGCCCTCGAGCCAGCCCATGACCTCGGCGCCCGACTTGTCGCGCGTCTTCGACATCCGGCGCGTGCGCGCCCAGATGTAGGTCGCCGGGAGGTCGTCGTAGCGGCCGTCGAACTTCGAGTCGAGCAGCGGCGCCCACATCCGCTCGAGCGCGTTCTTGCCCGAGCGCCGCCGCAGCCAGTCGAGCAGCGGCGTGTCGTCGAGCTCGTCGTACTCCTTCGTCAGCTGACAGCGCGCGACGAACGCGCCGAGGCGCATCCGGTCGAGCGGCTTCAGCAGCGGGAAGCGCAGGAACTCGGTCGGCGAGGTCATCGAGAAGAGGTGACCGTCCCCGTAGAAGCCGACCTTCGTCGGCCGGAAGCGGAAGCGGTCGCCGAGCCCGAGCTCCTCCGCCAGGCCGCGCACGCGATCGTCGGTGGGGAGGACGACGTGGTAGAAGCGGTCGACCGGCCGCCCGTCGAAGTCGAACGACCCGACGAGCCCGCCGAGGTCACGCGAGCGCTCGTACAGCGAGACGTGCACGCCCGCCTGCGCGAGGCGGTAGGCGGCCGTCATCCCGAGGATGCCGCCGCCGACGATGGCGACGCGAGGGCTGGAAGCGTCGCCGGCGAAGCCGCCGACGCCCGGCCGGAAAACCGCGCCGCCTTCGGCGCCGCTGGGGGACTGGTTCACGAGGTCGTCGCTCCGCTGGTGCGCAGGCGAAAGAGCATCCGCCAGTACGCGAGCATCGTCTTCAGGACGGGCATCTTGCTCTTGCCGAGGCGGCGGCTCCAGTCGAGCGGCACCGGCACCTCCTCGACGCGGACGCCGAGCGCGGTCAGCTTGACCAGGATCTCCGCCTTGCACGCAAAGCCTGTCTCGCGCACGAAGTCGTCGCCGTAGCGCTCGAAGCCGCGGCGCAGCGCCGAGGCGTGGTACACGCGAAAGAACGAGGACACGGTCTTCGCCTCGAGGCCGAGCGCGCGGCGGACGACGAAGCCGGCCCCGTAGCTGAGCCCGCGGCGGACGGCGCCCACGTTCAGCATGCGCCAGTCCGCGAGCACGAGTTCCGCGCCGGCCGCGGCGCGCTGCAACATCACCGGCAGCGCGTCGAGATCGCTCGTCGTATCCCCCTCGAGTGTCACCACGAGCGACTCGTCGGAGCAGCCGTCGAGCGCGGCGCCGAAGCCGGCGCGGAAGGCCGCACCGGGTCCCTGGTTCCGTCCGAGCCGAACGAGCTCGAGCGGGATCCGGCCGGCGTACGCCCCGATCAGGTCCGCGGTGCCGTCGGTCGAGCCGTCGTCGACGATGATCAGACGGCCGCCGCCGCGGAACAGCCAGGGGCGTTCCTCGAAGTCGGCGATCAGGCGAGGCAGGTTCTCCGCTTCGTTGTAGACCGGGATCACGAAGGCCAGCTGCTTCGCGGGCAGCGCGACCGGCGAGCGATCCGCCCTGGGATGCACGTCGTCGTCGTGCGCCTGAGCCGCAACGGCGCTGGTCATTCGTGTCCTCGCTTTGGAGTCGAAAACGCCGGCCCGGAATGGGCTGGCCTGGTGAGCGTAGGAACGGTCGTGGCCTGGAACCAGGCCAGAACCCAAAAACCCACCCTGCGCGTGGGCACTAGCCGGAGGGATAGGCGTCGATCGCAAAGTCCCGCCGTCCGGGGATTCACGGCGCCGAGACCTCCGACGCATCATGTTCGGGATGGCCGGGGGCATGGGGGTTAGGCAACGACGGTGGACGCAACGACCATGAGCACGCACGCTGCAAGCGTCGACGCGGTCGCGAAGCCGCGGCGGCTCGAGCTGACGGGCGCCGGGCTGCTGTCCGGCGCGATGGCCGGCGCCGGGCTGCTCGCGTACGCGTTCCACATCCTCGCGGCGCGCACGCTGACGACGTCGGACTACGGGCAGGTGGCGGCGCTCTGGGCAGCGCTCTTCATCGGCGTCGTCGTCCTCTTCCGGCCGCTCGAGCAGACGACGGCGCGCTCGATCGCCGACCGCCTGACGCGTGGGGAGGAGGCGGCGACCGTGCTGCGATCGGTCGCGATCGTGTACCTCTGCGTGCTCGCGGCGCTGGCGATCGCGACGGCGCTCGCCTGGGGAACGCTCACCGACCGCCTCTTCCTCGGCAGCGACTTCATGACCGCGATGCTCGTCGTGGGGATCGCCGGCTACGGCGTCCAGTACGTCGGTCGCGGCATCCTCGGCGGGCTGCGCTGGTTCCACGGGTTGAGCGGGATCCATCTCGGCGACGGCGTCATCCGCCTGCTCGTCGCGTTGCCGCTGGTCGCGCTGGGCTCGAAGGAGGTCGCGGCGGCGGCACTGGCCGCTGCCGGCATCGGCGGCGCGATCGCTCCGCTCTGGCACGGCCGTCGGCAAATTGCCGGCCTGCGGGACGGATCGGACGACGAGCGCTTCCACCTCCGTGCCGCGCTGCGCTTCGCCGCGCCGGCGAGCGTGATCGCCGGCTCGGACCAGCTGCTCGTCAACGGCGCGCCGCTGCTCGTGATCGGCGCGGGCGGGACCGAGGCGTCGAAGGCGGCCGCGGTCGTCTTCGCCGCGACGATGCTCGTGCGCGTCCCGGTCTTCCTCTTCTCGGGCGTCGCCGGCTCGATCCTCCCGAACCTGACGCGCCTGAACGCGGCCGAGGACCATGCGCGCTTCGTCAGCACCGTGCGTCGCGTCTGCGTCGTCTTCGCGGCGGCGACGATCGGAATCGTCGTCGCGGCCGCGGCGTTCGGCCCCACCGGCATGCGCTTGCTCTACGGGTCCGAGTACACGGCGCCCGCCGCGGATCTGGCGTTGCTCGGCCTCGGCGCCGGCTGCTACCTCGCCTCGGCCACGATCTCGCAGGCGTTGCTCGCCCTCGCCCGCGGTCTCAAGGCGGCTGCCGCCTGGACGGCGTCGGCCGGGCTCTTCGTCGCCGTCTACGCGCTCGCCTCCGGCGCAGAGCTGCATCGGATCTCGCTGGCGGTTGCCGTCGCGATGGCCGTCGACGCCGTCTTGCTCGCGGTGCTCTTCGCGCGCCGGGCGCGGCGCGCCTAACCCAGCAGCTGCGCCTGGGCGTCGGGATGCCGAAGCTTCCACACGCGCAGGAAGGCACCGATCTCCATGCGCGCCCAGTCGTGATCGGATCGCAAGCCGTCCCGGCAGTCGTGGCACTTGGCCGAGCCGAGGTTCAGCAGCACGCGCTCGATGCGGCCGCCGCACGAGGTGCAGAACCCGGCACGCGCGCGCTGGAGCGCGACCGCCTCGTTCGCCGCACCTCTGAGCTCGACGTTCAGCAGCTTCGGGCCGACCTGCACGACGTGGCATTCGCAACGCCGCAGGAACTCGGTCAACTCGCTGACGAACCCCGGATTGTCGAGACGGATCCGCACGCCGCCTCCTTCGCAGTACGTGGAAGGACCTGCTCAGTGTCCGCCCGGTTCCCCCTGTGGACAACTCCTCGGTGGTGCAGTTCGGCGTGGTGAGCACGGTCGCCGGAGACCCGCCGATCGTGCGGTCTGAGCAGGCCCATCGGCACACGTGGGCATGGGCCTGCGCGGTCGCCGCGGGGCTGCTCGCCCTCGCCGCGGGCGTCCTCGGCTACGGCGGACGCCTCGATCCTGCCGCGGAGGGCTCGCCGTTCAGCTGGGCGGGGGCCGCGGCCGGCGTCCTCGCGGCGGTCGCGGCCGCGGCGGCGGCGCGCCGGCGCGGGAACCCGGTGCGTCGCACGGTGCTCGCCGTCGGACTGCTCTGCGTCGCCGTGGACGAGGCGCTCGGCCTGCACGAACGCTTCGCGGACGACCTCGACGCGCGGCACGCCATGAACGGCAGCGCCCTCGACCTGGCGGGGATCGGCGCGTTCGGCATCGTGCTCGCGACGGTGGGTGCGCTGCTCGCCCTCGAGCTTCGCGACGATCGCCGCGCGCGGCCGATGCTCGCCGCCGGGCTCGGCCTCCTCGTCGCGGCGCTCCTCGCACGCGTCGCGGGCGGCGCGCTCGCGGCATTCGGCCGCCTGCCGCACGGCCCCTTGCGCACGGCCGGCGAGTCGGCCGATCACGCGGCGAAGCTCGGCGGCTGGGTGCTCGTCGCCGTCGGACTGAGCCGGATCGCGTTCCGGCCACGCCGAGAACGGCGACCGCCTCCCGACCAATCGGAGGCGGCCGCCGCAGCGCCGTGAAGCGCCGACTCATCGTCGTGGCGGACACGGCGCGGGCGCATCCCTCGAAAGGGTCGCCCGCGCGGTGCGGCGGGACCGCCTCGCTTGGTCACCGAGACGGCCCCGCCAGGTCGGCGCCGGTGCTGCGGAGCCACCGGCACCTTGCGACGGAGGTTTGCGGCCTTCCCATCCGTCGCCCGGCTAGGCTACTCCGCCCTTCGTTCGGGACGCTACGAGCCGTTCAGCGGGTTCCGACTTCCCCCTACGGCGGAGGCCGGACGGGTTGTCCACGGCCCTCCACAGCTTGTGGAGGGCCTTTCAACAGGTCGAAACCGCTTCGAAACCGCTTGTCTTCGGCCGTTTTGCACAACCCCCTTTACAGCTAGGGAGAAATAGGCTAGAACAGGTTCCTACACAAAAGGGGGAGAAAGGCGGCCCTTTCTTAATGGAACCCCGGCAACACACTGCGGTACTTCTCGACCCACATCCGTTGTGGCTCGAGGCTGTTCAATCGGTTCTCAGTTCGCTCGACATCGCCGTCGCCGGCAAGGCCACCACGGCCGAAGAGGCGCTGGGGATGATCGAACGGCACGAGCCCGACATCTTCCTCGTCGAGACCGGTCTCACCGGCTCCGTCAGCGGCAGCTCCGTCGTGCGTGCAGCACGGCAGCGGGTGTCGTCGCTGCGGGTGATCGCGTTGGCCGGCTCGGCCGATCCTGCGGACATCGACGCGGCCTTCGATGCGGGGGCGCTCGCGTACGTCGTGAAGACGGCGCGACCCGAGGACGTCGCGGCGACGATCCGTCAGGCCTTCGACCACTCGATCTTCCTGGCCCGCGTGCAGGCCGTCGGAGTCTCGCCGACTCCGGAGCCCGAGCGTGCGGTCGAGGACGACGAGGGCGCGGCCCTGACGCGGCGCGAGCGCGAGATCCTGGCGCTCGTCGCCGAGGGCCACTCGAACCGTGAGCTCGCCCGGATGCTCTGGGTCACCGAGCAGACGGTGAAGTTCCACCTGTCGAACATCTATCGCAAGCTGGACGTGTCCAACCGGACGGAAGCCAGCCGCTGGGCGCACAAGCACCGGCTGCTGGGCACCGCCGAGGCCCTTCCGGCCTAAAGGGAACGAACTACGGGGAAGTGGGGCTCCCGCACAATTGGTGCGGGAGCCCCGAAACCTGAACTGTTGGCCTGTGGGCTGCCCTCTGGGACGCTGTTATCGTCCTCCTTGGCCGATGAGGGTCCTCATCGCAGACGATCAGCGTCTCTTCGCCCAGGCCCTGCGAGCAGCGTTGATGGAATACGAGATCGACGTCATCGGGATCGCCGGGGACGGCGCCGAGGCGGTCAAGCTCGTCCACGACCTCGCGCCCGACGTGATGATCCTCGACGTCGAGATGCCGCGCGCGACCGGCTTCGAGGTGATGGAGACGTTGCGCAACGAGGGAGCGACGACCCGCGTCGCCGTGCTCACCGGCGGGGGCTCGGCAGACGAGCGGCGGCGCGCAGCCGAGCTGGGGGCGACGGCGTTCCTCAGCAAGTCGCAGTCGCTCGACGAGATCGTCGAGGCGGTGCGCCTCGTCGGCGCGCTGTCCGGGATCGCGAACAACGCCGGCAACACCGCGATCTCGAACGGCTAGCTCTCAGACCGCGACGCGTTCGCGCGCGAGCAGGAGCTCGGCGATCTGCACGGCGTTGACCGCCGCGCCCTTGCGGAGGTTGTCGCCGGCGACGAGCAAGGTCAGCCCGTGCGGCACGGCGGGATCGCGCCGAACGCGGCCGACGAGCACGTCGTCGCCGCCGGCCGCCCGGCCGGGGCTCGGGAACTCGACCATCCGGATCCCGTCCGCAGCGGCGAGGAGCTCGCGCGCGCGGTCGGGCTCGAGCTCGCGCTCCGTCTCGACCCACACCGCCTCGAGATGGCCGACGAGGACGGGGACGCGCACGCACGTTGCCTGTACGGGCAACGACGGCAAATCCATGATCTTCCGCGTCTCCTCACGGATCTTGACCTCCTCGTCCGCCTCCTCGCCCTCGCGTTCCCACTCCTGGCGGAGATCGTGCTGCTCGACCGACTCGCCGCGCAGACGTTCCATCGCTCCGGCTCCTGCGCCCGAGACCGACTGGTAGGTGGCGACGCGGACGGCGCGCAGCACGGCGGCGTCGTGGATCGGCTTGAGCGCGCAGACGAGCTGGATCGTCGAGCAGTTCGGCACCGCGACGATCCCCTGGTGCGCTGCGGCGGCCGGCCCGTTCACCTCGGGGACGACGAGCGGGACGCCGGGCTCCATCCGCCACGCCGACGACTTGTCGATCGCGAGTGCACCGCCGCGGACCGCATGCGGCACGAGCTCACGGGAAGCTGTCGCGCCGACCGCGAAGAAGGCGACGTCGACGCCCGCGTCCGCGAGCGACTCCGGCGTGGCTTCCTCGACCTGCCGTCCGTCGAGCGTCGTTCCCGCCGAGCGTGAGGACGCGAAGTAGCGGACGTCGTCGTAGCCGCGCTCGCGCAGGACCCCGCGGAGGACCGAGCCGACGGCGCCGGTCGCACCGACGACCGCGACGCTAGGCATGCGCGCGCTCCGCCTCGGGACGGTCGAGCTCGAACGCCGCATGCAGCGCCTGGACCGCGCGCTCGACGTCCTCGACGGCGACGTGGCAGGCGATCTTGATCGGTGACGTGCTCACGACGGCTGGCTCGATTCCGTTCTCCCGGAGTGTCGCGAAGGTCTTCGCCGCGATCCCCGGATGGCTCTTCATTCCCGCTCCGATCAGGCTGACCTTCCCGAGGTCGTCGCGCGCCGACCAGGGCACGCCCAGCGCCTCGAGCGCGCGCTCGACGTCTGCGCGGTCCTCCGTCGGCGCCGAGAAGACGATCTCCCGACCGGTCTGCACGATCGTGTCCACGTTGACCGCGGCCGAGGCGAGCGCCGCGAACAGCGACGCCGCGTCGATCTCGTCGACCCGGAACACCATCTCCTCCCGCGTGTGCACGACGCCGGAGATGATCGCCTTCTCGAGCATGCGGTCGTCCTCCTGAAGCACCCACGTCCCGTCGGCGTCCGAGAACGTCGAGCGCACGTGGAGCCGGACCTTGTGGTTGCGCGCGAACTCGACCGAGCGTAGCTGCAGGACTTTCGCGCCGCTGGCGGACATCTCGAGCATCTCGTCGTAGCTGACCGCGTGGAGCTTCCTCGCGTTCGGGACGATCCGCGGATCGGCGGTGTAGACGCCTTCGACGTCGGTGTAGATCTCGCAGGCGTCGGCCGCGAGCGCCGCTGCGACGGCGACGGCGGTCGTGTCGGAGCCGCCGCGACCCAGCGTCGTCACGTCGAGCGACTCGGAGGAGACGCCCTGGAAGCCGGCCACGAGCACGATCCGTCCCGCGTCGAGCGCGTCGTGGATCCGCTTCGCCCGCACCTCGACGATCTTCGCCTTCGTGTGCACGGTGTCCGTGACGATCCCGGCCTGCGAGCCCGTCAGCGAGATCGCCTCCTGGCCGAGGTCGTGGATCGCCATCGCCGCCAGCGCGCAGGAGATGCGCTCGCCGACCGAGATCAGCATGTCGAGCTCGCGCGGCTGTGGCCGATCCGAGATGGCGCGCGCGAGATCGAGGAGCTCGTCCGTCGTGTCGCCCATCGCGGAGAGCACGCCGACGACGCGGCTCCCCTGCTCGCGCGCCTCGACCAGGCGCCGCGCGACGCCGCGCAGGCGCTCCGTTCCCGCGACGGACGTACCGCCGAACTTCATGACGACGGTCCCGGCGTGGGCGCGCGCATCGTCCGGCGCGACCTCGGGGACGGGCTGGTACACGGTCTCGGGCACCGCGGCCATTGTAGGGACGCTTCCTGCGTACGACCCGCGCGCTACATCTCGCGGCGGCCGGCGAGTGCCCGCCCGAGCGTGACCTCGTCTGCGTACTCGAGGTCGCCGCCGACGGGGAGACCGCTGGCGAGACGCGTCACGCGCACGCGTCCACGCAGGCGGTCGGCGACGTACGCGG
>Ga0081539_10004811_pt1 | contig 14503 bp, 24 predicted proteins | sample TabmetS4T2R2_FD_71023 | JGI IMG/M metagenome (GOLD analysis project Ga0081539, IMG submission 71023) | Tabebuia heterophylla rhizosphere microbial communities from the University of Puerto Rico - S4T2R2 | ecosystem: Host-associated > Plants > Roots > Rhizosphere ...
TATACACGGCTCGCCGTGTTCTTTACATCCTTTGTGCCAACAACGAGGGAAAAGCCATTCTAAAAAAGACAAATAAAGCAGTTCTAGTTTTTGAGATAGGGGCTTTTTTCTGAAAATCGAGTGACGGCGCTCGTATTCGTGATATGCCCATAATCCAATTCGGTTTTGAATTTCTAACATCGGTTATCCTTTCTCAAGTTGTCTAGTTTCCTTCGTTCATTGTCATTTCTCTTTCTTGGAAATCTCGATCGGCATTGCAGCGATCGGCTTATAGCCACATGTGCGAGCGTGAGCGTTCGCTGCATTTTGGCTTGTGAATGTCCGATCGCAACCAGCGCCCGCATAGCGACATGGAATTTCGCTGAGCGACTTGCTCTTCTTCGCTGAGCGAATTCGAGCGGGCTTCTGAGCGGGTCTCTTCGACTTTTTTGGCTTATTACCTTGATCAAACAACCCCTTGCCGGCCGCAAATCCAGACAGGACAACAGCGGCATCCGGCAATGCGCCCCAGGCAAAAGAGACCACGCCGCGCCAGTAGGGGTTAGAGATCTGTGTCAGGTGTAGCCAGGTGGCCGTTCCAACCAAGATCGGACTGAGAAGCATGATCCCGATCAATGCGATCAGCGAAGAGCGTTTGCGCTTCTCGGCTACCTCCGCATATTGGCTTGCACCGTATGCCATCGCCAGGGAGACCAGAGCACCCATGGATCCTACAAAGAACCAACCCATCTGACCGATCAGGAAGTATCCTGCCAGGGAGTATTGGGCCGTCTGGACGCCGGCCGCAAAGTAAGGGATGTGTTTTCGGTTCAGTTTCATTTGTTAGACAAATTCCTTTTAACTATCCTGGTCCCCTCCCCCAGGCTCACTTTCTCACTTCACTTCACCTCACTCACTCACTTTTACTCTACCAGAAGTGACCTAGAGACTTTATTTGGGTGGGGGAGGGAGTGGATGTCCTTCTGCGATCGCACGCACGGCCGGCCATTTCACGACCACATAGGAAGAATTTTTATTGTCATTCTTGCGCTCAATGATGCCGTGAACCTTCCAGTTCTCCAACATGTCAATGAAGGCGGTCCGGCTGAACTTGCCAGACTTCACCCACTTCCCCTCTCGGAGATCCACGGTCTTTGGATCAAACTCATACATGCGCACCAGGGCGACCGCGAAGCTGCGCTCCCTATCGATCTTTACCGGCGCAACGGTTTGAGCATAGGACGGCTTGACTGTACGGACCAGGGGAACAAATCCGACCGGAGCAGCTTGCGATTTCCGTGGCGAGCCCTTCTTCTCCTGGTGATGTTCGAGGGCTTCGTTGATCTCGCCAATGATCTCCTTGAAGTGAAAACGCGTAAGGTAGGCTTGATACAACAGTCCAGCGACCAGCCAGCGAATCAGATCTGAAATAGCGGCTAGTTGAAAAACGAAAAAGAAAGTTACCACATCGTATGTTTGCTCGAGCCTTCGCATCACGTAAAAGCCGACCATTGAAATGCCGAGTGCACGAAACAGATGCCAGTTCTTGGGGATATACATCACTCAATCTCCGGGACAGGAGTCAGTTCACCATCCACGAATAGCTCAGGGCTTTTCCTTTCAACCTCGGCGCTCACATCGACCAGAACATGATCAGCAAAGAGATCCGGATTGTCTGCTTCAAACTGCCTGGCTGCGATCAATGCTTCTTCACAAGTTCGAACCGGCTCGGATAAGCGCGCAACGATGATGCCGTGTTGGTTTTTGAGGATGGCTTTGATCAGGCCATTCGAAACCAGATAGGTAATCAGGGTAAATGACATTAGGTTATTCGTCCTCGATCAGGCTGGAAAGAAGACAGACTCCGATGATCGCCCAGATCAACAAGACCAGGGCAACCACACAATCTACAATCATCATTTTATCTCGGTGGAACCACCGTGTAAGGAAGTCGATATTTTGGCTCGACAAAAGGAATGTTGAGAAATTGGAAGAAATCAACCTCATTCGACATAGGAACAATTTTGCCATTCACCCAGACAGCCCCGTCTTGAACTTCTGCGATGGAAGGGAGAAGACCGGGATACCGAACGCCATCAATAGGCTTAGTCATCCACTTGCGTTTTGTGACGACCTGGTGAGAGAATGCCGATGGTCCAGTTCTGATCAGGAACTGCACTCCCCACTCCGCAGGAGGAGTTACGATAAACAGATCCAGTGCTACACTCTTTCTAAATTGGACCTGTTTGTATTTAGGGCCATTCTTGATCACTTGTTCTACGCCGAATTTCGTGTCCCAGGTCGAAATAATTTCGTCCCATGTGCCTGGCGTTTCAAAGATGCTAATGTCACCTGTAGGAGTTTCGAACATATCATGCGTTGTGAACATGTGAGGCTGACAGACTAGTTCGATATCTTTGCAATGGCGCTTCTCGCGGCGGACACTGCCAGCAATCTCTATTTTTCGGCAGTAAGGGGAAAGATCTTCTTTTAGCTTGGAGGCAATTGAAAAAGCAGAAGTCCAGTCCATTTGATTTCTCTCTAATCTCTATAGACTTATCTAGTTAAGTTTTTACTTGGATTTGAGTCCCAGCTCCCCTGGAATGATCCAGGGGAGCTACCAGTGGGAACTCATATGGAGGAAAACATGTCGCCGGGTTACCAGCCCAGCGAGAGCGGCGAACGGGATTCGAACCTGCATCTCAGCCTTGGCATGGCCGTATCCTGCCGTTGGACGATCACCGCGGATCCCAAGAGTGAAAGGAGCACCCTTGGGAGGAGTCATAACGACGGCCGGGCTTGCCCGGTGCACATCGTTGCTCTATAGCGCAGCCTGGACTCGAACCAGGAACCTTCAGGTTATGGGCCTGACGAGCTGCCAGTTGCTCTACCGCGCTAGGCTCCCCACCTGACCTACACCGTATCTGCGCTATTCACGTCAGACTTCGATCAGGCAGGGAGAGCGCCGGTTACGTATCCGGCATCGCATTTTACGACCGGTGCGGCTGGCCCCTTCTCACCACTAGGGCAGGTGACGCCTACTCATCGTTCGGACGATTTCACTCACGCAAGACCGATAGTTTTTCTTGAGAGACGATGAGTTATGGGCGGGCAGGAGTGCGGTTTGCCTTGTTCCCTGCTTCGATATGATCGGCTCATCTAATGCCTTCGAGACTCCTCTGCCGATGGGATCGCTCTCGAAGCCGCCCCGGAGACTGCCACTTGCCAATAAAGGTCGTACGCGACGCATCTCCGTTTCGAGCACGGTGGTCTACCACCGTATACTGCTCTGTGTAGTTAATGGTTCAGAAATTGAGAAATCAGGTAAATAGGAGGATAATGATCCTGGCAATAATCGCAAATAGAATGAGATCAAAGATGCCAGTAAGGATAAAGATCGAAACGTCGATTGTTTGTTTTGTGTTTTTATCACTCATCTTTAGGATGGCTGTTATATACACCAATGCCACGGAAAACGAAATCATTTCTTCCTCTCTTCTAACAACCGGCGAATGTTCTTGCTGATGGTCATGGGATCACATTTGGATCCCATAGACCTGGTAATTGCCTGGTAAGACCACCCGGCTTTATGCGCCTTGAGCATCCACCGTTCGGCACGCCTGGTAAATTCAATTGTGTGTCCGGAGCCTTTTCCACGCAGAAACACGGCTTTGAGTGCATCGGACTTCTTGACGTACCAGTTCAACCAGTAGGGGTTCTTGTTCCGGCCGCCGAGGGAGGTGGCCACCTGGACACCAGGAAGATTCTTCTTCTTGGTGATCAAGCGCAGCACATCTTTGCTATCCACACCATGATACCTGGCAACCTCGACCGTGGTCCACCATTCATCGCCCCAGCGCCTGGCACGGAGCTGACAAAGTCGGCGCAGCCTGCGATCGGGGATTTTCTTCCAGTCGAAGTAGATCCAGCTGGAGGGAGAGACCACCCAGCGTTCGAAGGCAACCCGATGAAGCAACCGGATCCGGCGTGGGCCCGGCATGTCACGCGAGACCAGCAGTCCCACATCGGCCCAGTGTGCAATCTTATGAGCATCCAGGCCAAGCAGCCTGGCGGCCCGGTTGGCCGTGATCACATCCGGATGCCTGGAGGGTGATGGCAGGTGAAGGTCCCTGGACCAGCGCAAGTGAACGGCGATCTCCGTTCGACCCAGGAACGCGCCGATCTCCGCGTCGGTCATGTAACCGTGGTTGTCACGGAGGAACTGGTCTTCTTCCGGGGTCCATTGCGAATACCGGTGTGAGCCTCTCCGTCTCGGCGTGACGCCGGTCACATACGCCAGGCCGCGGGAAGCGACCTGCTCGGGCGCACGTCCTTCTTCCAGCTCTGTCGCGACAATGATCGATTCCATTAAAGCAAAGTTCAACATAATTGAGTCTTCTCCAACATTCGGCGACACATATCGACCAGGGGGCAATTCCGACACGTGGTTTCGGATGCCACATCACGCAGGGAACAATTATCACAGGTATCCATGACAGCCTCCGTGAATCGTTGCCAGGGTGGGACTCGATTGATCTGGAAGAGAGCATTCCACTCCATGGGTTCCTGGGTCAGTCCGGAAACCTCCAGGGCCGGCACCCTCATCTTTTTCATTTTGCCTTTCGCCGGATGTACTGCCTCGTTATACCGAATGCAGTTCTTGACGATCATCTTGACCGTGGCGCGCCGGTTGGCCATCATCTTTGAGAACTCGATCCGTTCCTCGCCGGCCGGGATCGTCATCAACGCATCGATCGCCTCTTTCTGATGAGGTAATCTCTCGGCGGCAACCAGCTTTTGGATCTCAGGCTCCAGGTCCAGGATCGGCAACAAGGAACGAATACGGCTCTCCGGCTTTCCGACAACGATGCTGATCTGGCGGACCGACATTCCAAACCCCTGCATCTTTTTGTAGCCGTTCGCCTCGTCGACCTTGTTCATGTTGTCCCGGGTAACGTTCGCGACCATGGCGCTGATCAGACGCTCCTTGCCGGAATGATTGGTCGCCGGTCGAACGACCGCTTCGATATACCGGATTTTAGCCAGCTTGTGAGCTCGCCACCGGCATTCCCCGTCGACCAGGGTGTAAAAACCGTTTTCGTTCTGTTCTACGGTGATCGGATTTTCCAGGCCGTGTTCCTTGATGCTCGCGGCCAACCCTTTGATATATTCCTCGTCGAACACAGTACGCGGCTGTTGAGGGTTGGGAGAGATCTTGTTGACAGGGATCTTCATAGTTTCGTCCTTATATAAACACTTTCAAAACGGGTGAGATGAGGCAGGTATAAAAGCTCCACAACTCCAACTTGCCCGTTGCGATGCTTGGCTACAATAAGCTCGGTGATGTTTTCGTTCGATCGATCTTCTTTTTCAGGGTGATAAATAAACATCACCACATCGGCATTTTCTTCAATGCCGCCCGATTCTTTTAGATCAGAGAGAATGGGCCGTTTATTGTTTCTCAGTTCCACCGCTCGAGATAATTGCGCTGAGGCAAGCACAGGAATGCCGAACTCCTTGCAGATCGCCTTGAGTGATTTCATGATGCTGGTCACTTCCAGGGCACGGGTGTCATACTTGCCATCCGGATCGGCGAGGCCAATATAATCCACGATCACCAGGTCCACGTCTCCCAGGCGCATTAGCTCACGCCGGATCTGGGACGGCTTGATGGACGGCAAGTCGTTGAGATAAATTGGGAATCGCTCAAAGTCAGACAACTTCTCCACAGCATAGGTGTATTTTGGCCATTCGTCCTCCTCCAGGGCGCCTGACTTTTGTTTGTCATACGGGACACCGCTTTCCTGGGAGAGCAGCCGCATGGCGATCTGATCGTTGTTCATCTCCAACGAAAAAAAGGCGACTTTCTTTTTTTGTTTCTCGGCGACATTTTTTGCCACCGAAACAAGAAAACCGGTCTTTCCCTGTCCGGGCCGTCCGGCGATCACCAGTAGATCCGGGGCAGACATCCCCCCGCCCAGGATGCGATCCAGGTCGATAAAGCCGGTCGGAATGGATTGGATCTTTCCGTTGGCGGCATCGGCTGTATGATCATAGGCGTTGGATACGGATTCACCCAGTCGTTGCGTGTGCCTGGTGCTTTTGGTGTCGTATGTGCGGATGTCCCCCATGCTTTTGGTGACGTCCGAAACAATATCTGACGCACGGCGGCCATTCGAGGCCCAGTACGTGCCTTTTGCGAACAGTTGTTCTAGTTGCCGCTTTCCGGAATAGTCCAGGATGTTCGACGCATACGCTTCCACCGCGAGCGGACTCCCTTCGGCACGCAGCTTGCCGAGTGCGGCACGGCCACTCAATGTCCTGGAATCGTCCAGGACAAACCCACCCAGGCAGCCCATCCGCTCCAGTTCGTCGCCGACCGTGATCACATCGATTGTCAATCCCTCCTGGTGCAGCCGACCGAACGCCTCCCAGGCCCACCCGTAACAACTCCAGCTAAAATCCACGGGTGAAATAAGGTCCCGTAATGATTCATACTTGTATGGATCGCGCATCAAAGCGCCGATCAATCCAGCTTCGTTTTCTCTGTTTTGAATGTTCATTCCATGGTCTCCGATAACCATTCTGCCAGGCCATCTTCGTCTTTGAATTTGATGACATGGTTCTCTGTCTCCACTTCCATATCAATAGTGATAGGGAGAGGAGCGACTTCCAGCTCTGACAGCAACTCGAGATACTGCTGGTTGTATTCGACTGCCAGCGCCAGGTCACGTTCCGTCATCGGCTCGGATAATGCTCTCTCATAGAGAGCCGCGGCGTTACTCGTTATTTTGTTTAGCTGGTTTACGTAGCTGTAGCTTTGGACCCGGGGGAGGTACATATTTTTTTCCTGCATCGACTTCTGCGGCCCGGAAGATCTTGTATTCCGGCCGGTCTTCGTCGGTCTGCTTGACGAATGCCTGCGGCCAATCCCGCCAGACTCGTTCCATATCTGCGTACAGGTAGGTGTGAGCGGCTCGCCACTCCTCGGCGTTGACCCAGGAGATCCACTTGTCGATGGACCGGCCGTCTTCGAGGATGCGCTTCGCAACCTGCTGGTTCGTGAGCGAGCGGGCGATGTTGACGTGCAGGTCGCGCTCCAGACGCTGGATCACGTCCTCGACCTTGTCGGCTTGCTGGTCCTGGGCTTGCTTCCCGAAGAAGAGCATCGCGTCGACGAGGTCCCCTTTCTTTTCTGGTTTATTTCTTTCTTTAACCCCTACCTGTGTCGCGGTAGGTGAGACGCCCGCGTCGCGGCTACTGAGACGCGGTGTCTTAGTAGGTGAGACGCGGCGTTTGTGCGTCTTAGTAGGTACGACACTGACGTTTGCACGCCATAATGTCGTTTTGTTGCCATCCTGGTATCGTGTGATCAGGCCGTGATCTTCGGCTTGGTTCGCACCTTCCATGACGCTGTTCACAGTCAGGCCCGTAGCTCGGGCTATGAGCCGGATGGACAACCTAACCTCATCCTTGTGATAACCAAAGGTATGACGAACGATACACATGACGACCTTCAGTTCAGCTAACCCCATATCGGGGAGCAGTTTGTCAAACAAGTCGTTAGGGGTTTGTGTGAAATTAGGAGATTCGAAAGGACTCATTAGTATTCCCTTATGTAGTTAATCCTATACTCTCCCTTTCGGCTTCCTGGGCAAGTTGGGGAAGCAGGGGAGCGATCTTCCGGGCCATGCCAGGCGTGATCACCACGGTATGACCATCTTCGGTGCCGATCAACACGGCCCCAGACAGGGCGATCAGGGTCCCGCGTTCGGCGGGCTTGCGTTCTCTACGAAAGAGGGGGAACAAATTTACCAATGAGTTGAACATTCTTCTCCTAATCACGGGTGGCGAGTCGCCGCCCGTGAAAATTAATTAAGATGGCTATATTATTCGCCGAGGATCTCATGTAAATGTTTTAATTGAGCGTCCCTGGCCGTATTCCTGGCTGCTTCCCAGGTTGTAGCCTTGGCTGTGCTCCAGGCTATGCCCCCGGTTGCGATCCAGGCTGCGGCCCTGGCTGCGTCCCAGGCTGCGGCCCTGGCTGCGTCCCAGGCTGCGACCCTGGCTGCGTCCCTGGCTGCGACCCTGGCTGCGTCCCTGGCTGCGTCCCTGGCTGCGTCCCTGGCTGCGGCCCTGGCTGCGGCCCTGGCTGCGTCCCAGGCTGCGTCCCAGGCTGCGTCCCTGGCTGCGGCCAATTCTGCATCCGTGGCTTCACCTCTGGCAAACTTTTCGGCAACGATCACGGCATTCTTACTTCGATCATCAAGTAGATCCCAAACTGTTTTGCCCTTTTTAGCCAACGGCGTATTTCTTACACACCAAGTAGCGAACTCGCGAGCAACTCTATCGTTCCAAGTTTCCACACGCCGAAGTAACCGGACCTGCCGAACTGCGATCTTGTTGTCGTTTTCAAAGTTGCCGACCATATTGCCTTTGTACTCGGCCTCGTATATATCTGGGCCGCCCCAATCCAGCAGATGATCAAAATCTGTCAGGTGATATCCGTTCTCACACAACTTAAGTTCACCTTTTACGGCCGGCATCCATTTCCCCGGCACCCACGTACCATCCTTCTTCTTCCTGGGAAGATAGTACTTTCCATGTCCGCCGTTATTCGGATTATTGTGGTCAAGGACTTTATATAACTTTTTCTCCGTCATTCCGATTCCTTTAGTAGGGGATGTTGTCGTCGAAATCAGGCGGCGGTGGATCTTCCGGAGCATATTGGCTGGATGGAGCAGCCTTTGCCGGTTCCATCGTTTCGAAGACCTTGAGCCATTCAGAAGCCTGGTCTGCGAGATCGGCCATGAACTCGGCCAGGTCATCGCCGACATACAGCTTCTCCAGGATCGCTACCGTGAGATCTTCCGGAATGTAGGCGGAGACCGGCGTGATCGGCTTGCTTTGCCCGGTGCCGACATAGTCCTGTTTCAGCTCTGTGCCGAAGGTCCCGATCGACATCCAGAACAGATTGGAAATACTGGATGGATCTTCATCCGGAAGCATTTGTTTCAAGAGCGGCTTGATCGCCTTTTGCCAGGCGGCAAACGCGTTCTGGACATGATTCACCTGGTAGCCCTTTGCAGTCAGGAGGACCGGTGCCCAGGCCTGGATGACTTTGTTGGCATCCTTGTAACCAAGCAGGCACAGGACCTGAACGCCGGGACGCGCACCAGGGGTGAACGGCGCGACACGCTTGGTCTGTCCAGTGGTCGGCTCATAGAGCTGCGAATACTGACGCATGCCGATCGGCGCGATCAAGAGAGACCTTCCACCCAGCACGGCCAGTTTCTTGTTGCCGTTGGTGTAGATCTCGGCATTCATGAGTCCTGCGATCGGGAAGGGTGCATTGGACCAATGCTCGGCCGCTTCCTTCAGCTTATCCACATTGCACGCCCAGCCGCCGAAGTGCTGGAAGCCGCCGATCGCCGCGAGCTGCGGATTGCCGTTCACGATGTAGAACGATGGGGCCGGGAACGGCAGCTCTACTTTGGCGCTGGAGTGCATCGTTCCTTTGAAGGCCGTTTTTGCTTTATCTGGAATTTTCATACGTTGTCCTCATGGGTGAATAGGGTTTATCGTTGATTCGTTAATGGTTCAGAAGAGAAAAAATCAAGCAGGGGATTAGCAATTCTTTTGCAACGTGATTATGTAACCTCCCAAGGTAGCATGTCGTCTGGTTGATAGCTTGCAGAGTTGTAATATTTCTTCAACAAACGAATTTCCTTTTTACCCTTGACAGCCTGAATGTATCTGGTATACTAGATACATAGTAAACACCAACTGGCATTGGTGTCCACAACCAAAAGGAGCAAAACATGAACACCCCTACCACGCAAGTCTGCACGAAATGTCATCAGTCCAAGGAGCTATCACGGTTCCATCGCCGCGGCAATAGCCACCAGTCCATCTGCAAAGATTGCAGAAACACAAAAAGCAGGGAGACCTACAATGAACGTGGAAAAACCGCCCTGCCGCGCATAGCCAAAAAGATCAACCCCGAAAACTTCCCCGCCCTTTCTCAACACATTACCAAATTACAATCTCGCATCCGCTCGATTTCTGGCCGGTATGCAGCCGATGCTCACGATGCCGATGATATCTATTCCGAGATCGTCGAAGATATTTTGACCCTCTGTGAGCCAGGGGACACCGATGCCTATCTCTTGAAGCGCGCAAACTTAACGGCAAGAGAACACGCCTTCAAGCTGAATACGTATAACCAACACGTTGACGAGTACGTGGAAGAAACCGATGAGATTGACGAGATAAGTATGGATGCCGATGAGACAAAGCGCGGAGGCTGGAAGCTTTCAGAGACCCCTCATGAAATCGAAAACTTTTTGATGCGCCGTGAAGAAGCACGAGAAATTGAAAAGGCAATTGCATCCCTCCCTGAAAAGAATCGGAAGATTGTTCTGATGGTTTCTACCGGCATGAGTCAGAGAGAGATCGCCATCGAATTGCATGTTTCTGAACAAAGCATCAGCGAGAGGTTGAAAACCGTTCGGAAGCAACTCTTGGTTCTTATGGAGTTTTCCCCGGCATAGTATAAAGTTATCTACATAAGATTATAGTCACCCTGTTTCTAGGGTGACTATTTTTGTTTATATGGTCGTGCTATACTATGGCAATATAACAGGAGAGAGAATGTCAAAGCCCAAAAAAGAAAAACCAGCCCAGCATTTACAATTCAATATTCAGTCTTTGCTTGATAAAAAAGGGTGGAGCATTAATGACTTGAAAGAAGAAACCGAACTGAATTACAAGACGGTCCATTCCATCGTGAGAAACAAATATAGCCGAATCGGACTGGATACATTAGAAAAATTATGTGTAGCTTTTAATTGTAGTATTGAGGATCTTTTTGTTTGGGAATAAAATCAACAGCCTACCCTGGCAGGTAGGCTGTTTTCGGCAGTTCGACGGAGCAGCGCCATGAAAGCGCAATCTTCGAGCTGCCCCGATTCCAAGTATACCCTGGATGACCGGAGTTAGATCCCGCCGGGGCGGGACTGAACCCTATTTAATGTGTCCCTTGAACAGTTCAAGGGCACTTTTAATTAGTGTATCGATCTTGTCTTTGTTGATCTGATACACCTCTTCATCGTAATGATCGAGACTGCCGGTCGTGAGGGTGACCTCGTCGGCATCCACCCAGGCGCCGAATGGAATGGCGATCGGCCGGTCCAGCATCTTGATCTCGTCACCTGGCTCCATCTCTTTTTCAATCCGGCGCTTCTGCACACGTTTTTCGGAACGAGTCATGTGAGCATTCACAGAGACGGTGATCGTATTCCTGCTTATAATGGCAAGACCAAACGTGTTGTACGTTGTGTACTGTTCTTCTTTCTTCAGACCTAACTTTTCTAGCATTCTCTCTCCTTGCGAACTTTAACAAATCGCTTTCGAATCAAACGTTGCACATCCTTTTTGTCGGGGTGCCGGGATTTGAACCCGGGACCTCACGGACCCGAACCGTGAGAACATGTTTCGGCGAAATTGATCTCACGGTTCATTCAGGAATCGTAACCGTGTGTACTGGAAACCGTCGAACCGTGCGTTCACAAATTCCAGTTTTCGACCGGGCTGGCTTTTCGATGTGCACGTTCAAGGTCTACTTCGGCGATATGCAAATAACGTCGGACCATGTCCATTGTAGTGTGTCCTAAGATCTCCTGAAGTGTATAAGGGTCGCCTCCGTTCCGTAGATAATTTATCGCAAATGTGTGTCGAAATCTATGGGGATAACACCCAGGGATACTGGCGCGTTTTCCAAGCCGGAGCATAAGCAGGCGGAGACCGGTGCGCGTGATCGGGAATATTTTATTGTCGGTAAGGCTAGAAAGATATTTTAACAGGACGGAAGCCGTCTTTGGTGAAAATGGGATGAAGCGTTCCTTATTTCCTTTCCCTATCACTTTTATCTTTCTTCCTACGAGATCGATATCTTCACGCATGATGCCGATCAATTCGCTGGCACGCATGCCCGTGTCCAACAGCAGATAGATGATGGTTCGATCGCGTAATCGATTGTTGCGCAAGGCATTCAGCAATGCCAGTACTTCTGTGAGAACAAATGGTTTGATCACTACCTTTTTCGGACGCGGCTTGTCTACGAGCCGAATAATGTGGCGATCCACATATTCCTCTTTTAGCGCCCAGGTCCAAAATGCCGCCAGCCCAACATGGTAATTCAAAACCGTTTTGGCAGAGTGCGGCAAGCTCGCCAGGAACCTGGCCACCAACGATGTTGTGACATCTCTCATCGGGAGATCGCCGACATAGCCAATGAATTTTTTTATTGTGTTGTTGTAATCGGCAATGGTGTGGACAGATAATCGACGTGCTTTGCAAGCCATCATAAAGCCCTCGCTGGCCAGGCCAAGGTTTATTGATGTCGGCTTTTTCATTTTCTCTCTTTGAATGATATAGAAATGTTTTTTGGTTGGATGGTATTTCATTGTAATCCTCCTGTAGTTTTTTCGGAGGAAATCGTTCCCCCGTAAGGCAATTGTATGTGAAAGGCCAATCGATATGGTAACCAACTTAACTCTCCCGCGTCTTTCCGAGCACCAGGAGCAAGCCAACTTCTTTGCCGAGGTGCAGCTCCGGTACCAGCTGCGTGACGACTTCATCCGGACGCTGCTCTTCAGCGTGCCGAACGGCATGCTGCTGGGCGGGCGCAATAAGTTTGCCCTGATCAACAAGTACAAAGCCGAGGGCCTGCATCCCGGCGTTGCCGATATCCTCTACCTGCAACCCCGCGGCGAATACGCGTACCTGGCGATCGAAATGAAAGCCAGGCACAAATACGAGGTCACGGATGTGCAGACGGAATTCCTTCGGGCCGTGAATGGAGCCGGTGGGTTGGGGGAGGTGTGCTTCGGCTGTGACGATGCTATCCGGATCTTCGAACTTTACATGAGCTTCAAGGCTGTGTAGTATTTAAGTGTGAAGAAGTTATCCAGACAGGAAAAGAACAAGCTGCGGAGCCTGCGGATCCAGGCCGGCTTTTATGCCCTGGTCTTCCTGGGTGCGAACTGGACCGCTGTGTATGCGATCACCGGAAGCATGTTGCGGGCCGTGATGTTCATGGTGGCCGTGGCGTTGATCACCATCTCGACGCGCCAGTTCCAGCAGCTGATGTTCAAACTACATTGGTTCGGCGATGATTATTTCAACCAGTTTGAAGAATGGTTGAGACAGCGAGAGACTGTTTCCATGAAAGCCGGAGAAGATCTTAAGTCTGGTGATGTAGTTTATTTGGCAGAGGATGGTACTGTCAAAAGGGCCGATAGGAAAACTGAATAATGCGATTTTCTACTTACTATCTGACCTATATGAATTCCGGTGCCTGGCAGGTCCGCCGCAGGCGTGCCCTGGACCGGGCCGGACATCGTTGTCAGCTATGCGGCAAAGCGCGTTGGCTACACGTGCATCATGTGAGCTATGATCATCTGGGTCATGAACGGGATATTGATCTCACGGTCCTTTGTCGAGAGTGTCACATGCTCTATACCTGGTACAGTCGACTCAAGAGACTCATTGCGTGGGTCGGGAGGGTTACGCGATGGATCGTATACGGCCAGTAAAGATCAAGATCGCCCTCTGGCTCTGGGCACATCTTTCAGGCGGCCGCGCACCGTTCTATAGCACACGCAAGCTTGCCAGGCACAAGACCTATCTGGAGCCAGGCGAACAGGAATGGTTCGGCTGGAAGCTCAAGATCTGGAACACCGCCGTGGATTATCTAAAGCGGGAACGTGTGCTGACCTACACGCCGACACTGCGTGAAAAGTTTTGACATGAAACTTGATCCATACGACTGCGATTACATCCAGCCGAAGTATTGGGAGGTGAAGCAAGTCTCCCCCACCGAGATCCATGTGTACCCGGTCCATGACTGGGAGGACCATATCTTTACCCAGTCGTGCGGGTGCAAGCCGGAGATCTCCAACGGCGGTGCACTTATGGTCGTTGTCCATGATGCCTACGATGCCAGGGATACGTTCGAGACGCTGGACGGGTTGAATTTTCGCTGTCTGAACCATTAACAGGGAAAGTAGTGAAAGGAGAGATATGACCCAACTAACCCCAAAAGAAATCAATATGCTGATCGAAGCTGTGGCGTTTTTTGCCAACAACGTGGAATCCAGTGCCGAGGGTTTTGTCAATGTAATTTTGTCTATGGGCGGTAATTCCGAAGAAGCCGAAGAAGCCGAAGAAGCCAAGGAGAACATTCGGCGCAGGCGACTCGAACGCCAGGAGCAGGGAATCCTTCTTCAAGCCAAGCTCATCTCCATTCGAAATGAGATCGAAGCAGATGAGAAAAAGGTTTTGATCAGTGATCTCACCAAATCATTGAATAATGAGAAAGGAGATAATAAGGATGGTAGCCGGTAGATTACCTTTCCCTGGTACTGAGTGCTGCTTGTCTTGAAGAAGCAGTTGAAAAGCTGAGATAGAAAAAGCCCCTTCGGGGGCTTTTTTGTTTAAACAGTCCGTGACGCACATCCGT
>Ga0081539_10004812_pt1 | contig 14501 bp, 14 predicted proteins | sample TabmetS4T2R2_FD_71023 | JGI IMG/M metagenome (GOLD analysis project Ga0081539, IMG submission 71023) | Tabebuia heterophylla rhizosphere microbial communities from the University of Puerto Rico - S4T2R2 | ecosystem: Host-associated > Plants > Roots > Rhizosphere ...
GCTGGGCAGGCCTTGCGCAACGGCTGGGCGGGCCGACCGTGCGCAACGGCTGGGCGGGCCGACCGTGCGCAACGGCTGGGCGGGTCGACGGGCTCCGAAGTCCGAAACTCGATAGGGGACAAATCGGATGATTAAACCAGGAAAGTCCAAGATCGGCCCCACGTGGCCAGCCCCGGCGAACCAAGGCATCGACTAAGTTGCGGGGCATGGCCGGTTATGCCGACGATCTTGCGCTTGCCCACCTGCTGGCCGACACGGCCGACTCCATCTCGATGGCCCGGTTTCGAGCGCTCGACCTGCACGTGGAGTCCAAGCCCGACCTGACACCGGTCTCCGATGCGGACACCGCCGTGGAGAAGGCGATCCGCGGCACGCTCGCCCGCGCCCGTCCCCGCGACGGCGTACTGGGCGAGGAGTACGGCATGACCGCGTCCACCAAGGGGTCACGGCACTGGGTGATCGACCCGATCGACGGCACCAAGAATTTCGTCCGCGGCGTGCCGATCTGGGCCACTCTGATCGCCTTGATGGACGGCGACTCGCCGGTCGCCGGGCTGGTCTCCGCGCCCGCACTGGGCCGGCGCTGGTGGGGCGCGATCGGGCACGGCGCGTACGCCGGGAAACATCAGCGCGCCGCGAACCGGATACAGGTCTCCGCGGTGAATCGTCTGGCCGATGCGTCCTTCTGCTATTCCAGCCTCTCGGGCTGGGCGGAAAGCGGCCGGCTCGAGCCGATGCTGGAGATCATTCTGCAGGCCTGGCGCAGCCGGGCGTACGGCGACTTCTACGGTTACATGCTGCTGGCCGAGGGCGCGCTCGACGCGATGGTCGAGCCCGAGCTCTCGCTCTGGGACGTCGCCGCGCTGATTCCGATCGTCACCGAAGCGGGTGGCACCTTCACCGATCTGGACGGCCGGCCGGGACCCGGCGGGGGCAGCGCGATCGCCACCAATGGGCTGCTCCACGACGACCTGCTCGGCCGCCTGACGGACACGAAGGCCGGATACCGGGACCAATAAGGGTCTATTCTCGCCACGTGGTGTCCCCCGGCTGGTTCTTCCTCGCGGCGATGATCTCCTCGTACGGAGTGGCCAACCTGCTGCAGTCGGCCGCCGCCGCCAAGACCACCGTTCACCACACGTTCGATCCAGGTCTGCTGTTGCGCCTGGCGGGCCACCGCACCTACCTCATCGGCCTCGGCTGTCAGATGCTTGGATTCGTCTTCGCATTCCTGGCCCGCCGCGATCTGCCTCTGTTCCTGGTGCAGTCCAGCGTGGCTGCCGGGCTCGGAGTGACCGCCCTGCTCGGCGTACTGGTGCTGAAATGGACCCTGCCCCGCGCCGAGATCGCGCTGCTCGCCCTGCTGTTCTTGGCCATCACCGCACTGGTGCTGTCGGCGCAGCCGGCGCACGCGCGCCCGCTGGGCACGGCCGGGGTGGTGGGTTTGGGTGTGGCGATCGGGGCCATCGCCGTGCTGGGCTTCTTCGCGGTACGGCTGCACGGCGCGCTCGGGTCCGTGGTCCTGGGATCCCTGGCCGGCATGGCGTTCTCGGCCGCCGCGATCGCCGCCCGTCCACTGGCCGGCGAACACTCGCTCGCCGGGATCTGCACCAATCCGCTGCTTTACCTGCTGATCGCCCACTCGATGGTCGGACAGTTGCTGCTCGGCCTGGCGATGCAGCGGGGCTCGACAACGGCTGCGGTGGCCGCCATGGACGCGGCCGGGGCGGTGCCCGCGGCGATCGTCGGCCTGCTACTGCTCGGCGATCAGATCGATCCGGGCCGGGAATGGCTGGCCGCGGTCGGCTTCATCGCCACGCTGGCCTCGGTGATCGGGTTGACCAGGTACGCCGAGCCACAACATCACCACGCCACTTCCCCGGGCGGGAAGAACGAGGCCCGGCGCCCCGACGCGGCACGGCTGCGGACTGCCGGCAGCAGTCGCTGATCGACTCCTTGTGTGCATGAGCCCGGTCCGACGGGGTACAAGGTGACCATGCCCCTCATGCACTTATGTCCCGATTAGCCGAAAAGTGCGAATGCGCCGGTTCCTTCGTTACGCCGAAATGCGAGGAGGGGACGACATATGCACGATGGAGCGATCATGCCGAGCGAGGTTGTGCACCTGGTGGACACCGGAGAGACGTACCCGGTGGTCCGGCTTACCGGGGTTCTCGATGCCGATGGCGCCTCCGGCGTGCGGTCAGCGCTTCTCGCCGTGCTAGCCGAACAGCCCGAGGCCGTCATCGTGGACGTCTCCGATCTTCGGATGGCGGACCCGGCCGCGGGCGGCGTCCTGCGTGAGGTGGCCCAGGACAACGCCGACTGGCCGGCCGCGCACATCATGCTCTGCGCCCGCCGTGACGCCAATCTCTGGCACTCGACCGGGCTTCCGGTGTGGCCCGACCTCGGCGAAGCGCTCGCCGAACTCGGCGCGCCCGAGACGGACCAGCGGCTCCGTCTCGCCCTGGACCCGCTCATGGGCACCGCCCGGCGTGCCCGTGAGTTCGTCACCGAGGCGTGCGCCAGATGGGATTGTCCCGGGCTGGCCGGTGCGGGATGCATCGTGGTCACCGAGATGGTCAACAACGTGATCGTGCACGCGCGTACCAAGATGATGGTGCTCCTGGGACGCCGCGGCGACACGATGAGCGTGGCGGTCCGCGACCATTCCGCGACGGCCCCGCAGTACCACGGCGGGCCGGTATCCACGAACTCGTACGGGGGTCGGGGCCTGTTGCTGATCGACTCGGTCGCGAATCGCTGGGGCCACCTCGGGCTCACCGACGGCAAGGTGGTGTGGGCGGTGCTCCGGGACGACAACGAGTCGCCCGAGCCGGCCCACCGCCGTATCTCGAGTGCAGGTATGGCGGACCCGGCACGCGGGTAGATTGCGGTCATGCGAGACAACGACTACCCGACCGAGGTGACCGACCCGGAGGCCTCCGGCTTGCCGGACACCGCGGACGACGACTCCAGTGCCTACGACGAGGTGGAGAGCCCTCGGTGGGCCGACGGCGCTGACCCGGCCGCGCTTCCCGGTGTCGGGCCGGGCGGCTCCAACCGCTTCGGCGACACCGCGGAGGAGCAACGCGCGGGTGAGTCGCTGACCTATCGACTGCGCCAGGAGGAGCCGGACGTCGGCGCAGAGGATCCGCTCTCGCCCCGCCGCGACCCGTACGAGGAGACGATCGGCGACTCCGAGCAGCAGCAGCTGGACGCCGACGTCTGGGGCGTGAGCCCGACCTCCGACCCGAAGTCGCAGGTCTCGCTCTACGACGACGGCCAGCTCGACGACGACAGCCCCCAGCCGGTGGGCCGCCTGGTGGAACCGGACGAGGGATACGGATTCGACGACGAGGCCGACAGCGTGGCGTACGACGCGGGCTCGGCCGGCGGCGGCGCGTCCGCCGAAGAGGCCGCCATGCACCAGACGAAGAATCCGAAGTACGACTAGTCCAGACAGTCCTTTCGCCACCAGCCGCAGCACCTCGGTCTCGCGCCCGGGTGAGCCTCGGCGCGAGCCCGGCGGCACAAAAACGCGCGCCCGGCGGCACAAAACGCGAGCCCGGCGGCGCCAAAAAACAGCTGGAGCCGGGCAAGAACCCACCCATCGCTGCGAGAAGATCCGTCCTGCCATACCGTCGGTACATCGGCACCGAACTTCTACTCTCCGAAGGCTTCGACCGCAGCCGGGTGACCGAGGTGCGGCACGCCGTCGCGACCTGCGTGGCCGGCTCCGGGCTGGCCGGCGATCGGCTGGACGACTTCGTCGTGGCGGTGAGCGAGCTGCTCACCAACGCGGTCCGGCACGGCGGTGGCACCGGGCATGTCGGTCTGTGGGTCGAAAGCGGCTCGGTGATCTGCGAGGTCACCGACCGCGGATCCGGACTGGCGGCGCCCCGACCGGACAAACCACAACGCCCATCGGTCGACGAGCCGGGCGGGCGTGGCCTCTGGCTCGCCGCCGAGCTGACCGACACCCTCCAGCTGCAAACCGGTGCGGACGGGACCTCCGTACGGATCTCCAGCCGGGTTCCGTAACCATTTCTGCGGGCGTCCCGGTGCGGGGAAATGCCCTACGGTGAGCCGGTGAGCAAAGAAGGTGAGCGGGTGAGCAAAGAAGGTGAGCGGGTGAGCAAGGAATATGTCGCCGCCATCGATCAGGGCACCACGTCGTCGCGGTGCATTGTCTTCGATGCCTTCGGGTCCATCGTCTCGGTCGCGCAGCGCGAGCACCGGCAGATCTTTCCGCAGCCGGGCTGGGTCGAGCACGACGCCGAGGAGATCTGGGAGTGCGTCGGGCACGTGACGCGGGAAGCCCTCGCGGTCGGGGAGATCACCGCCGAGCAGATCGCGGCCGTCGGCATCACGAACCAGCGGGAGACCACGATGGTCTGGGACCGGGAGACCGGCCGGCCGGTGCATCACGCGATCGTCTGGCAGGACACCCGTACCGACGCACAGCTGCGGCGCTTCGACGAGGCGTTCGGTGAGAAGAACTTCAAGGAGCGTACGGGTCTGCAGCTCACGCCGTATTTCGCCGGTTCGAAGCTGGCGTGGCTGTTGGAGAACGTGGACGGGCTGCGTGAGCGGGCGCGGAGCGGCGAGGTTCTGTTCGGCACGATGGACAGCTGGCTGATCTGGAAGCTCACCGGCAATCACCTGACCGACGTGACAAATGCGAGCCGTACGCTGCTGATGAATCTGCAGGCCCTGGAGTGGGATCCTGAGATCCTTGCGGCGCTGGACATCCCGCGGGCCATGCTGCCGGAAATCCGCTCGTCCGCCGAGGTCTACGGCACGGTGCGGGACGGTCCGCTGGCCGGCATCCCGGTCGCCTCCGCGCTGGGCGACCAGCAGGCCGCGCTGTTCGGCCAGACCTGCTTCCGGCCGGGCGAGGCCAAGTGCACGTACGGCACCGGCAGTTTCCTGCTGCTCAACACCGGCACCGAGCCGATCGTCTCGCAGCACGGCCTGCTCAGCACGGTCGGCTACCGGATCGGCGCGGCCCCGGCCGTCTACGCGCTGGAAGGCTCGATCGCGGTCACCGGCTCGCTCATCCAGTGGCTGCGGGACAACCTCGGGATCATCCGGACCGCTGGCGAGGTCGAAGAGCTGGCCCGGAGCGTGCCGGACAACGGCGGCTGCTATCTGGTGCCGGCATTCTCCGGATTGTTCGCCCCGCACTGGCGCTCGGACGCCCGTGGCGTGCTGGCCGGCCTCACCGCCTTCGTGAACCGCGGCCACGTCGCCCGGGCCGCGCTCGAGGCGAGCGCCTGGCAGACCCGCGAGGTGGTGGACGCGATGAATCTGGAGGGCGGCACCCCGCTCACCACGCTCAAGGTGGACGGCGGCATGACCCGCAACGCGCTGCTCATGCAGTTCCTGTCCGACGTGCTGGCCGTGCCGGTGGTCCGCCCCACGGTGTCCGAGACGACCTGCCTGGGCGCCGCGTACGCGGCCGGCCTGGCAGTGGGCTTCTGGCCGGACACCGATGCGCTACGAGCGAACTGGCAGCAGGACGCGGAGTGGACACCGGAGATGGACGCCGCGGAGGTCGAGCGGGAGTGGGGCCAATGGCGAAAGGCGGTCGACCGTACGCTCGGCTGGGTCTGACGTACCCGCGCTAGCGGATCTGGAACCTGTCCCCGTAGACCGACCACGTCAGCGGCGTGTTCAGGTCGAGATTGCCGGCCCTGAGGAAGAGCCGCTGCGCGGTCTCCACCCGGCTGGGATCGCGGTGTGCCGCCTCGGTGCGCATCTCACGCAACCGCGAGTCCAGGAAGGCGTCCAGCCAGCCGATCTCGTCGCCGCCCTGCCTTGGTGTCTTGGCCGCGCGGAGCGCGTCGTCGCGGATGCCTCGCAGACCGGCCATGCCGTGCATGACCGCGGCGTCGTAGTAGGCGAACTGGCCCAGCGCGCGAAGCCCGTCGGTCCGGGCCAGCGTGACGGCCGGGTCGAAGTACAGCCGGTCGCGCTCGTCCTCCTGCGCCTTCTGGAACACCGGGTCGGCTGCGGCGGCGCGCCAGGCCGCGGTGAACCCCGGATCGAGCCCGGCGTGCGAGTCGGACCCGTCCACGGTTCGCAACGCCGGCAGGAACTTCGCCAGCCTGTTAGCGGGCTTGCGCCGGGTGTATTCGGTGACCAGCGCGAGCATGTCCGAGGTGCCCGAGCAGAAGCCGACGATGCCCGCCGTGTAACCGCGGCCGTCGCCGATGTCCTCGATGTAGCCGTACTGGCTGCGCCAGTCGACCGTGGAGTTCTCGGCGGTGGACACGAGCTGAAAAGCGATCTCCCTGCGCTTGGGATCGGTCAACCCGAGCGCGGCGGCGGGCGTGGTGAATCCCGCGGCGGCCTGGGCGGACCGCGGAGCGGCAGGTCCCGGCCCGTACACCTGCGCCTCCCAGAGCGAGTATCCGTACGCCGTCGCCCGCTGCAGAGCCAGCACCCGCACGTACCGGCCGGTGCCCGTCAAGCGCTTGAGGTCGTCGATGCCGCCGTCACCGGCGCGGGTGGCATAGATGTCGGTCCAGGTGGCGCCGTCGGTCGAGGTCTGGATCCGGTACGTGGACGCGTACGCGCGCTCCCAATGGAGCTTGACTCGGTTGATGGACTGCACGGCGCCCAGGTCGATGCGCAGCCATTGGGTGCCCGGCCCGGCGACGCTCGACCAGCGGGTCCCGTTGTCGACGTCCACCGCAGCCGTGGCGACGTACTGCGCGTTGTGCGTGGAGGAGGCGAGGGCCGACCGGTTCCGGGAAAGCAGAACGTCGTTCGCCGCGTTCGCGGTGACCGAGACGGCCAGCGGCACGCAGAGCACGGCGGCCATTCCCGCACTGAACGCAACGGCGCCGGCTCGGATACCCACTCGTCCACGGTAGGGCGGCTAGCTGCCGCGCCGCTTGCGGTTCCGGGAAATCAGGATCACCGCCAGGATGATCCCGGCCACGACCAGCAGGCAACAGAGGCCGCCCAGGACGCCCAGAATGCCGAAGCCGCCCCGGCGGCGGCGGTACCGGGCCGCCTCGATGGCGATCTGGTCGGCTCCGGTGCTCACCGCCCAGGCGTGCACGGGGACCACGAGGGTAAGGATGACGCCGGTCACCGCCGCGGCCGCGCGGGACCACCATTTCATCACGGAAGACATGCGCCCCATCGTGACCTATCCCGGCAAGGACTGACAGTGTGGGTGTACGGGACTTCGACGGAAGGGACGGCATGGACGCGGATCTGAAGGCGCTGGCCGAGGCGTACGGGGTGGCCACCTGGTACGAGGACTGGCACCGAAAACGCCGCGAGGTCTCGGCCGAGTCGGTGATCGGTGTCCTGGGGCTGCTGGGGGTGGATGCCACCTCGCCGGCCGCTGCGTTGCGGGACATCCGCACCGCGCGAGGGCTGCCCGGCACCGTCGTCGTGCGGCACGGCTCGTCGAAACCGCTGGACCGGCCCGGCACGATCACGCTCGAGGACGGCTCCACGCTCGGCGAGCGGTCCGAGGTTCCCGGGGACCTGCCGCCCGGCTGGCACCGGCTCGCGACCGCCGACCAGGACGTCACCCTGGTGGTGGTCCCGACGCAACTCCCCGAGCCGCCCGACACGTGGGGTTGGATGCTCCAGCTCTACGCGCTGCAGTCCGCCAGGTCCTGGGGCATGGGCGATCTCGGCGACCTCCGGGACTTCGTCGCGAACAGTCAGGGAGCGGGGTTGATCCTGCTCAACCCGCTGCACGCGATCACGCCGACGCTGCCCGTACCGTCGTCGCCGTACTCACCCTCCAGCCGCCGCTTCGCGAACCCGCTCTATCTGCGGGTGGCCGACACCGACGTGTACCGGCGCGCGGATCCGGCGCTGCGTGCCCAGGTCGACGCGCTGCGCCCCGGCGCCACGAACGACGGCCTGATCGACTACAGCGCGGTCTGGCAGGCCAAGCGCGCCGCCCTTCAACTGCTCTGGCCGCTCGCCGACGCGGTCGATCTTGCCGCGGACCCGGGGCTGACCGATTTCGCGGTGTTCTGCGCCCTCGCCGAGATACACGGCCCGAACTGGCATGCGTGGCCGGCCGAGTTGCACCGGCCGGACTCCCCCGCGGTCGCCAAGATCCGCGGTGATGAGCGGGTGGCCTTCCACATCTGGGTGCAACAGCTGCTCAACGCCCAGCTCGACGCCGCCAACGCGGCCGCCCGGCAAGCGGGCATGCCGGTCGGCGTGGTACACGACCTGGCGGTGGGCATCGATCCCAGCGGTGCGGACGGCTGGCTGTTGCAGCCGGTGCTGGCCGCCGGCGTGCATGTGGGCGCGCCGCCGGACGCCTTCAACCAGCTCGGGCAGGATTGGGGGCTGGCCGCCTGGCGTCCCGACCGCCTTATCGAAACGGGGTACGCGCCGTACCGGGACATGCTGCGGCGGATCTTCCGGCACGCCGGCGGGCTACGAGTGGACCACGTCGCCGGCCTGTGGCGGCTCTGGTGGGTGCCGCCCGGCATGGGCCCGGCGGAGGGCACGTACGTGCACTACGACCCGGAGGCGATGCTCGGCATCCTGGCCCTGGAGGCGTACCGGGCCGGAGCCGTGGTCATCGGCGAGGACCTCGGTACGGTCCTGCCAGTCGTCACCGAGGGTCTGGAGCGGATGAACATGCTCGGCTCCGCGGTGCTCTGGTTCACCCGCGACTACGACGATCCGGACCGCGCCTTCCTCCCCGCCGCCCGCTATCCCCGCAACGCCCTGGCCAGCATCTCCACGCACGACCTGCCCACCGCGGGCGGGTTCCTGGCCGGTGAGCAGGTGAAGGTCCGAGCCGAGCTGGGCCAGTTGGCGGGCAGCGTCGAGGACGAGGTGCGCGCCGCCGACCGGGAGCGCGCGCAACTGCTCCAGCTGCTGCGCGACGAGTGCCTGATCACCACGGACAGCACGAACGAGGAGATCGTCGTCGCGATGCACGAGTTCCTCGCCCGGACGCCGAGCCGGTTCGTCACCGCGTCGCTCTACGACGTGCTGGGCGTACTCGATCAGCCGAACCTGCCGGGGACGACCGACGAATACCCCAACTGGCGAATGCCGATCGCGACCACCTTGGAGCAGATCGAGGTCGACCCGCGGGTTCGACGGATCGCCGCGGTGCTGAGTCGCGGGGCACGGGGCAACGGCGACACCACGCCCTGACCGTCTAGATCGAGAGTGGAGGCGGAGGCGGGTCGTCGTCCACGGCGAACAGCATCGGATGCATCGGTACGCCCACCTCCCGCTCCCGGCATCGCGACGGCGGCAGCAGGGACGAGCGGTGGTCCGGGTGCTCGGCGCAGTGGCGCAGCGCCCGGGTGACCGCGTCCGGGTGGTGCCGGCCGCCGCCGTATTCGCCGCATCGCGCGCAATCCCAGCGCCAGAATGCGGGACCCTCGTCGGACTCGTATCGGCGGATCCGCAACGCCGGCCCGGCCAGATTGTGCCGGGCGGCCGCCGCTTGAAGGATGGCGGCCATCTCACCGGCCGCCGGCGGTCCCGTTGGCCGCTCGCCGGCGACGACTTCGGCCAGCACGCTGCTGGATCCGGACACCGCTCAACCCCCGTCTCCCCCGTCCGCCTAGGACGAGCCCTCGTCCAGTGTGGCCACCATCTCTTCCGAGAATCGGCGCTTTCCGCGAAAGCGGCCGGTCATTCACCCGCACCGGTCATCGGAGTCGACGCACCCGGCCATCGGGCAAGCTGCGGTGCTACCGTGGTCGCGCGGAGGTGGCCCAGGTGCGCGAGAGCGATACAGCCCTCTTCAGCCATTCCGCCTTCTTCTACGATTCACCCGACGAGTACTCGGGTTTCCTGCAGTCGTTCATCTGCGAGGGACTCGAACGAGGCGAGTCGATCGCGGTGGCAGGCAGCCGCCGGCGCATCGCCATGCTGCGCCTGGCGCTCGGCTCGGACGCGCCCGCGGTCCGCTTCCTGCCCGCCGACGAGTGGTATGTCCGACCGGTCCGGACGATCGCCGGCTGGGCACAGATGCTGCGCACTGCCGCGGCCACCGGTCGTCCCGCGACGCGCCTGGTCAACGAGGTGGACTTCAAGGATCAACACCGCTCATGGGTACGGTACGAGTCCGCGCTCAACGCCTCGCTCGCCGAGTTCAACGGTCACATGCTCTGCCCGTACGACAGCCGGAAGTTGCCGCCGAGCCTGATCGATGAGGCGCGGCGCACCCACCACATCGTCTACGACGGCGGCTGGCACCACAGTGACGACTACGTGGACCCCGAGCGGCTGCTCGCCGAGGTGCACGAGCCACTCTTTCCGGCGGTGGGCCCGCCGATCGTCGAAGTTCCGGTGCTGGACACGGTCGCCGACCTGCGAGCACACCTGCGCAACCGGGCGACCGCGGAGGGCTGGTTGCCGCCCGACCGGGTCGAGATCCTGGTGCTTGCGCTGAGCGAGGTCGCGACCAACGGCATCCGGCACGGCGGCAGCCACCGTGAGTTGCGAGTCTGGCTCAACCGCGGCGCCGTGGTCTGCGAGGTGAGCGACGACGGGCCACGACCGCCCGGGCCGCTGGCGGGTTATCTGCCGCCAACGCCCGGTGTGGTCGGGGGGATGGGATTGTGGCTGGTCAGCCAGATATGTGACGCGCTTTCGGTGCGCACGGCTGACGGGGTGACGTACGCGCGGTTCGCCCTGCTTCGCGAGCCCTCAGCAGTAGGTCCGGCCTGAGCCGTTGGTCCAGCTGCACGAGTCGATCGTCTTGCCCGAGCCGGTTCGCAGGTACACGGCGTCCCCGGTGTTGTTCAACACGTGCCAGGTGCGGCCCCAGTAACGCCATCCCGACGGCGTGCCATTCGTGCCCTTGCCGGTCGCCACGGTCACGCTTCGGCCGGCAGCGAGGTAGAAGGTCGAGAACTTGTACGTGTTGCCGGCCCGGTCCTTCACCGTCCAGTACCGCAGGTTTATCGTCTTCTTGGTCTTGTTGGTGATCCGGAAGTACTCGCCGTTCAGGCTCTTGTTGCTGGCGGTGTCGACGCCCGGAGCGTTGTACTGGACGAGCGTGAACTTCACATCCCCGACCTTCGGAGCGGCCGCCGTCGTGGGACTGGTCGTCGGTGCGGTGGTCGGCGTACCGGATCCACCGACGTTCACGCCCACGACGGCGGTACGCCCGAGCAGGACCCCGTTGGCGGCGTCCGGGCCGACCTCGGCACGGTACTGCTGGTTGCCCGTGGGTTGGCCGGTCAGCACGGTCGAATAGAGGCCGTTCTCGCCCGTGAAGCCCTCTGCCAGGGTGGTCCAGGTGCTCCCGGTCTGGCGCTGTACGGAGACCGGCAGCCACGACTGCGCCGGATCCGCTGACACATTGATGTTGATGTTGGTCCCCGATGCGCTGAGCTGCAGCGACGGCTTGGCCACCATCTGGATGGTGATGACCTTCGACCGCAATCCCTCCGCTTCGGCGGCGAAGACGAAGCCCGAGTCCATCGTCCGGCGAAGCGTGAAGGCGCCGTTGCTGTCAGCCACCGTCGAGATGATGTCGCCGTTCGCGAAGTCCTGGGCCGGATACATGTCCGTCCGGAAGATGTACGCCGCCTCGATCAGGGTGACCCTGGCGCCCGGGCTCGCCGTCCCCTTCAGCGTCACCGGGCCGAAGCCCGTGATGGACGCGGGGCCGGAGAGGGTCGGCGCGGTCGCGGCGTGGGCCGGCGGGGTCGTACCGATCAGGGCCACGCCCAGGGCCATCGTCGCGGTGGCGGCGAACGCGCCCAGTCGGGCCGAGCGCCGCTTGGAACGTACGTACATCTGTCTTCTCCCCTGGCAGCGCGGCTGCCATCATGAGGCCGCTCCTCGGGCGGCACGTCGTCGCAGCCTACGGTTGATGACTCTGCGTAGTGATCCACTTGGTTGGCGACGCTCTTTGCCTGTTTGGACGAGCTTTGACAACCGGGTCGCCGACACGGTGCGTCAGGTCGGTACCACGTTGACAGCCGCCGCCACGCGATTGACTACGGTCGGGGTGTGCGGGAACTCGTCGCCGACTGCGCCCGCTGTGCCGGGTTGTGCTGCGTCGCGCCCGCATTCGCCAAGTCGTCCGAATTCGCCATCGACAAGCCGGCCGGCCGGGCCTGCCCGAACCTGCGGGACGACTTCCGGTGCAGAATCCACGATGAGCTCGAGGCACGGGGTTTCCGGGGTTGCGTGGTGTTCGACTGCTTCGGGGCGGGACAGCACCTCACTCAGGAGACGTTCGCCGGGCGCGACTGGCGGTCGTCGCCGGAGGTAGCCGGCGCGATGTTCGCCGCACTGCCGGTCATGCGGCACCTCCACGAGTTGCTCTGGTACCTGACCGAGGCGCTCGGTCTGGACGCGGCGAAACGGCTGCACCCCGCACTCACCGCGGCGCGCGACAAGACCGAGGAGCTCAGCCGGGGTACGCCCGAACAGCTCGCGAAGATCGACCTGGACGCCCATCGGTTGCGGGTGAACCCGTTGCTCCAGAAGGCCAGTGAACTCGCCCGTGCCGGAGCCGGGCGCCGGCCCGATCACCGCGGCGCCAACCTGATCGGCCGCCGGATGCGCGGCGCCGACCTGCGCGGGGCAAGCTTCCGGGGTGCCCTGCTGATCGGCGCCGATCTGCGCGACGCCGATCTGCGCCGGGCCGACTTCACCGGCGCGGACATGCGTGGAGCAGACCTCAGGGGCGCCGATCTGACCGGTGCAATCTTCCTCACCTCCGCGCAGCTTCGATCGACGCGGAACACCACCTAGGATGAAGCGATCGGCCCGACCGAGCCCGCGGAGCGTGCCCCATGCAGGTGACTGGCCTGGTCTGGGCCGGGACCGTGCTGGGGATCGTGGGACTCGTACTCTTCGATTTCTACTTCCACGTCCGCCGCGCGCACATCCCCTCGCTGCAAGAGGCGGCGATCTGGTCAACGGTCTATGTCAGCATCGCGTTGCTCTTCGGCCTCGGGGTGCTGATCTTCGGCGGCCGGGACGCCGGCGCCGAGTACTACGCGGGCTGGCTGACCGAGAAGGCGCTGTCCGTCGACAACCTGTTCGTCTTTCTGGTGCTGCTCACCAGCTTCAAGGTCCCGCGCGCCGACCAGCAGAAGGTGCTGCTCTTCGGCATCGTGCTCTCCTTGATCGCCCGGACCGGCTTCATCTTCCTGGGCGCCGCGCTGATCAACTCGTTCGCCTGGGTGTTCTACCTGTTCGGGCTGATCCTGCTGATCACGGCGGGCAATCTGCTCAAGCCGGAGGGTGACGACGAACGCTCGGCCGACAACATCATGATCCGGATCGCCCGGCGCTTCCTCCGGACCTCCGACCACTTCGACGGCGACAAGCTCTTCTCGGTCCGCGACGGCAAGCGAGTGCTCACCCCGATGTTGCTGGTCATGGTGGCGATCGGCGGTACCGACATCCTGTTCGCGCTGGATTCGATCCCGGCCATCTTCGGCCTGACCCAGAACGTCTACCTGGTCTTCACCGCCACCGTGTTCTCGCTGCTGGGCCTCCGTCAGCTCTACTTCCTGCTGGACGGCCTGCTGGACCGGCTGATCTTCCTGTCCTACGGCCTGGCCGCGATCCTGGCCTTCATCGGCGTGAAGCTGATTCTACACGCCATGCACGAGAACAACGTCCCGTTCATCAACGGCGGCGAGCACATCGAAGTGGTCGAGATCAGCACTGCCGCTTCGCTCGTCTTCATCATCCTGATTCTGCTCATCACCGTGGTGACGTCGCTGCTCAGCCCGCGCGGCCGTGCGCAAACGTACGTGTCGGCGGCCCGCCGGCACGCTCGGGCGTATGTGGACATCGAGCCGGACCCGGCATACTGCGACGAGATCTTCCACAAGCTGCTCGCGGAGGAGGAGCAACTGAAGAGGCTGCCGGAGAAGTACCGCGTGCGGATCCGCGAGGACGATGAGCTGAAGCGGCTGCTGCGCAGGGCGCATGCCGTGCACGAGGAGCGGGTCAACGCCGGCCGGTGCTTCGTACCGGCCATCTGAGTGCGGTGCTCCGATTCATGTTCCGGTGCCGCCCAGTGTCGCGTGGATCTGGTCCACAATGGCTCTCCGGGCGACTTGCGCCTCCGGCACGGGCAGGAGCGGGTACGCATGGATGGCTCCGATCTCCTCGTGGTAGGTCAGCGGCACACCGGCCGGGAGACGGTCGCGCAGCGTCCGGCAGTCGGCCACGGCGATATCGCGTGTACCGACCAGGACCTGGAGTGGCGGAAGGGCGGCGAGGTCGCCGTACAGCGGGCTGATCCGTGCATCGGTCAGCGGCAGGCCGTCGGCCCAGACCTCAGCGATGGTACGAAGACCCGTCCGCGTCAGCCACGGGTCGCCCGGCTCGATGTCGTCCATGGCCGGATTGGACAATGACAGGTCCAGCCACGGCGCGATGGCGGTCAGGCCGGCGACCGGCGTGCCGGGACGGCCGGCGACCGGCGTGCCGGGACGGCCGGCGACCGCTTGAGCGGCCAGTAGAGCCAGGCCACCGCCGGCCGAATCGCCGAGCAG
>Ga0081539_10004813_pt1 | contig 14495 bp, 11 predicted proteins | sample TabmetS4T2R2_FD_71023 | JGI IMG/M metagenome (GOLD analysis project Ga0081539, IMG submission 71023) | Tabebuia heterophylla rhizosphere microbial communities from the University of Puerto Rico - S4T2R2 | ecosystem: Host-associated > Plants > Roots > Rhizosphere ...
CATTTGGAAACGTAGCCGCTGGTACGCCGAGAAATCTTGTTGTCAGGCTTAGGAAACCGTATCCCGGGAACCTCACCATCTCATCGATCTCAGTGGATTCTGATTCCGGTGTTTCCGCAGAGACAGGCGACGCTGAGATTCGCGAGAACGAGGTGAACATCGTGCTTCATTTCAATGGCAATGCACCAAAGGAAGTGACGAAATCGACGATAACGGTCACGGCTACAGACGGCCTGCGCACAGAGTCGTGCAGCTTTTCGGCATACCTCCGTCGAACCTGATTCGACGTCGTTTCGGAAGCGTCAGTCTGCACTCCAATCCCGACCGCGCAATGAGCGAGCTTCGCCGAGAGTGGCGTCATCACCAGAAGCGGCTCACGACGAGCGTGCGCTTGATAGCGCTGCTTGTACCGATTTGCGCCGGAGTCCTTCTGATTGCCGCTGCGACGCTAAAGGCCGTAGGCGGGAGCGCGCCGGAAGGGACCTCGCATCAGTCCTTTGTTTTGCAGTTCGGAATCATCGCCGAGGGGTTGTTCGGTGCCTGGCTTGTGAGCGGATACCGTCAGCCCCTTGCGACGAGGATGGCGGTAATCATCTTTCTTGCATTCGCGATCGTGTCATTTCATCGCGCCGCTTCCGGGAAAGACAATTGCGGCTGTTTTGGCTCGGTTTCGATTCGACCGCATACCGTCGCTGCGACCGATATCCTTGTGGCGATTTCACTGTATGCCTCACTTCGGATCGCACAGCAAGGCTCGGTTGTGCGGGCTCGGGTGTGCCCTCCGCATTGGTTGTCGGGAGTGCGGCTCGCCATGGTCGTGCTCACTCCTTTCCTGGTTTCTCTCACGCAGAGTCCGAATGGCGGGCAACGGGTTGTTGAAATCGACCCTTCTTGGGTCGGAAAGCCCGCATCCGACTTCGAAACACTGAGAGCCTGCTCAATCCCGAAGGAGGATTCGTCAATACTGCTGTTCTATCGCTACGACTGTACACACTGCCTCAGCGTGTTGCGCGGCCTCGAGCGCCTTATCGAAAGTGGGCCCACGTTGCGCATTCGACTCCTTGAAGTTCCGCCGCACGGGACTTCCGAGGAGGTTGAGCGACTCATTTCGGCGTACGGTGGCATCGCGCACCAGCGCCTCGACTCGGACCGGCAATGGACTGTGCCGGTACCGCTCCTCTTTCGGCTTGAGCGGGGCATCGTACGCGAGGCCGTGACTGGCGATGATGTTCTGGATTGGTGTAATCGTCATCAGGTCGCTCAACTTCCATCGCCCTAACGCGCAACCGCGACCTTGGGGGCGTCCGGGCCTGCCGCAACGTCAGAAAAACAGTTCTCGATTCTCCGCGACCCAGTCGTACAGCTTCTCGAGCCCTTGGCGCCACGTGGTCTTCGGCGTCCAGCCGAGCTCGCGCTGCGCCTTGCTGGTGTCCGCGATGAAGCAGCGCTGATCGCCAGGCCTCCAAGGCATCGTCGTGAACGGGATCGGCTTACCGGTGCGCTCGGTGAGGTAGCCGAGCAGGTCCAGGAGCGAGATCGTGTTCGGGCGGCCGCCGCCGAGGTTGTAGACGCCGCCCTTGACCTCGTCGATCCGCGCCGCGGCCGCTTCGTACGCGTCGACTACGTCTTCGACGAACAGGATGTCGCGCACCTGCTTGCCGTCGCCGTACAGGCTGATCGGCTTGCCGAGCTGCGCGGCGATGATGAACCACGCGACCCAGCCTTGATCTTCCAAACCAAATTGCCGGTAGCCGTAGATGCAGCTCTGGCGCATGACGACGGTGCGCAGGCCGAAGATCCTCGCGTAGTCGCGGACGTACTGGTCGGCGGCGCCTTTCGAGCAGCCGTAGGGGCTGTGGAAGTCGAGCTGGTGCGACTCGGCGATGCCGTTGGGCACGTCGCGGTAGTCGTAGCGTCCGTTGCGCTCGACGACGCCGACGTCTTCCATCCCGCCGTAGACCTTGTTCGTGGACGCGTAGACGATCGGCGCGGCGACGTTCGCCAGGCGCAGCGCTTCGAGCAGGTTGAACGTCCCGAGCGCGTTGGCCTCGAAGTCCATGCGCGGGTTCTTCACCGACGTCGTCACCGCGACCTGCCCGGCCAGGTGCAGCACCAGGCCCGCGTCGCGGTGCTGCGCGATCGTGTCGCGTACGGGCTCGAAGTGCGCGATGTCAGTCTTGACCAGTCGAAGCGTGCCGCTGCCCAGCGAGCGGAGCCAGTCGATGTTCTTCTCGGTGCGCGGGCGCGAGAGGTTGTCGATGACGACGACCTCGTCGCCGCGCCGCAGGTAGCGGGCGGCCGCGTTGCAGCCGATGAAGCCGGCGCCGCCGGTGATGATGACCTTCATCGTGCTACCTTCATGACGTGATGCCCCCGAGCGATCCCGAGGTACGTTCGCACGATCGTATCGGCGTGCGCGGACCAGGAAAACAGCTTCGCGCGCTCGAGCCGGTGCGGACGCGCCGGGATCGAAGCGTCTGTAGGGTTGTTGACGATGATTGCGGCCAGCCGCGCGAACTCACCCACGTCGCCGACGGGCGCATACAGCGCCGCATCACCGCCGACCTCGCGCAGCGCGGGGATATCGCTCGCCACGACCGGCGCGCCGCAAGCCAGCGCCTCGGCAACCGGCAGGCCGAAGCCTTCGGCTTCGCTCGTGGTGATCACAACCGTGGCGCCGCGGTACAAACCTGCGACGACGTCGCGCGGCTGGTTGCGAAGCTGTTCGAGATGCTCGGCGACGTGCAGTCGCGCGATCTGCTCTCGTTGCGGATCGGTCCACTCGCCGCCGAGTTGGATCAGTCGGAGGCTTGCGAATTGCAGTCGCAGCGCCGCGAACACGTCGAGCAGAACGTCGATCCGCTTGCGCGGGATGCAGCTCCCGACGTGGAGGACGTATGGTCGATCACGCGATGCGCTCGGCTCGTCGCGTGAAGGCGTGAACTCCGGTGCCGTTCCGAGCAGCGCCTTCACCAGCCGCGCTGGATCGATCAAGCCGTGTCGGACGATCTGCTCGCGCACGGCATCGGTCGCGTGGAACACGACCCGTGCTCTTTGAAACCCTCGCAGGATTCGACGCGCCATCGCGCGGAACCACCTCGGCCGCGCTTCGCGCTGCGGGTCGAGGAGGCAGCGGAAGGTATCGAGGTCGTGACAGAACACGCCCGCGCGCTCGGGCGGCAGTTCGAGCAGGAGTTGCGAATAGCTGTGGTCGCACACGTGAAACACGTCGAATCGATCGCGGATCGCGCGCACGTGCCGCGGGTACCACACCATGCGGTTGAGCAACCGGTCCGCGTTGCGACCGGCCCGCGGCAATGGCGTCAGTGCGCGCCGATACGTCGGCTGCACGCGCGTCGCGACGAGCTCGTGCGCGTGTCGCGACGCGAGCTGGTCGAGCAGCATCTCGGCCGCGAGGTCCATGCTCGGCCAACCCTCTTCGGCGAAGTCGCAGAGCACGGCGAGATGTGGGAGGTCACGTGATGTCATCGAGCGGGCTCGGCGTGCACGCGTGGGTGAGAGCGGCCGGCGCGTCGTCCTTCGACGACCTCTTCGAGGGCGCGGCGAAGCGTGTCGAAAGCGCGGCGCCGCGACCAGTTGGCGCAGACGAATGCGCGGCCGCGCATCGCCTGCGCGCGGGCCTCTTCGCGATGCGCGGCGATCCAGAGCAGCTCGCGCGCCATCGCCTCATGATCTCGACGCGGCGTCAACCGCGCGTATCCCGGCAGCTCGACTTTCATCCCGCCCACGGCCGTCGCGACCACTGGTGTCCCGCACGCCAGCGCCTCCAGCGGCGACAGGCCCAGCCCTTCGGCGAGCGACGCCTGCGCCACCGCGTCGGCCGCGCGGAAGTAGTCGGCCACCTCGGTGATCGGGTGCGCCGCGGGACGACCGATGACCCATTGATCGGAGTCGGGCAAACCGAGCTCGCGCGCGAGCGACAGGAACTCTCGGAACCCGCCGCCCAGGTTCATCACGACCGCGTCCAACCCGCGCGAGCGCGCGAGCGACACCGCGCGCAGCACCGTCTCAGGGTCCTTCTCGTGACTCACGCGGCTGGCGAAGAAGACGATGAACTTCTCCGCCGGCAGGTCGAGCCGGCGGCGCAGCTCGCGCCGCTCGCCTTCGGAAGCGGGCACGAACCGCTCGGTGTCCACGCCATAATACTGGCACACCGAGCTCCGCGGGCAATAGCGCGACGCGACCTCGTCGCGCAGGTACGGCCCGCTGACGCAGCGGGTCGCCAGCCTCCCGCTCCAGTGCATCAGCGCGGCGATGACCGCCTCTCCGGTCGCGGCGACGAGCGGACCGATCTGCCCGCGCTCCCGCCGGCAGCGGAAGTACTCCAGCGGCGAGATCGACATGTACGTCACGACAGGCACGCCGCGCAGCCGGCCGACCAGGGTTGCGTTCGCGGAACCGCGCAGGACTTCCTGCGACAGCACGACGTCGAAGTGATCGATCGCGCGCCAAAGTTTCACGAGCGAGCGAATCTGGTACGCGATCCGCCCACCGGGGATCTCAATCACGCGCAGCCGCGCGCCGCTGGCCGCCACGCGATCTCTCAGCCCGCTTTCCGCGTACTGCCGTGCGGGGACGATCATCGTGAGGTCGCAGATTTCCGCGAGCCCGACGACCAGGCGAATGTCTGTGAAGCCCTCGACGAAGAACATGACGCGGATCATTGGGGTCACGCGCCGGACCCCGCTTTCCGAAGTCGTTCGACGCTGATCTCAAGTCGGAACTCGCGCTCGTACAGCTCGCGACCCGCGCGACCGACCGCGCGACGGACTACGCTGTCCGCGAGCAACGTGCGCGCGGCCGACGCGATTTCGAGCGCGCTTCGCTCGGACAAGATCACTCCTTGCGAAGACTCCCACACCGGCTCGGTGCCGGGCCCGCGCGTCGCAACGACGGGTACGCCCAGACCCAACCCCGCCATCACGCTCGATCGGCGCGTCGTCACGCCGTCGGGATACGGCTGGACCAGCACGTCGCAAGCGGCCAAGTGGTTGGCCACGTCGATCGCGCTGAGGTCTTCGAGCGCGTGCGCGCGTCCCTCGATGCGATCGTAGCTCATGAACATCTCGCGCACGAATCGATTCGCGCCGCGACCGATGAGCAAAGCGCCGCAATCGCGCTGCTCGCGCAGCAGGGTCACGAGCGCGTCCCGCAACAATGGCGTCGCGAGCGCGCTGTACGTGCCGAAGTGGCCAACGAGCAAGCGGACGTCGCCCGCAAGGTGTCGCGCGCGAATTGACGCGACGCCCGGACCGTCCGCGACCGTCGGCACGTTCGACGGGATCGGCAGTAGTTCGATCGGCCGTGCCCTGCCGACCAGCGGGCGCAGCATGTCGATCCACCACGTCGTCGAGACGAAGATCCGGTCGGCCGAGCGACCGACCGCGAACGCCATCGCGCGGTGCAGCAGGCCCATCGCGTTGAGCCGCAACGGTTGTCCCGGTGTTAGCGGCATCGCGACCTCGTGGAACATGACATCGATCGTTCGTCCCATACCGGCTTGCGCCACGACCCACGCGGGCAGCGCCGCGTTCATCGCGCGGTACCCGAACGCCTGCGGGACGTATTGGATCAGCAGCCGCGCCCGTCGCGGCAAGCGGCCCAACTCGGCATCGAGCTGCGCCAGTCCTCGCGGCCCGAACGAGTCGGACAACCGCACGACGCGTGCGCCCGCTCGCCGATCCGCGCAATCCACTTTCTCCGGAGGCGCGAACACGTGCACCTCATCCCCCCCGGCCGCCAACGCGTGCGCCACCTGCGCGGTGTAGTCGCTCACCCCGCCCGGATCGGGCGGGTATTCGCCGGTGAGGATGGCCCAGACGATGCCGCTGCGATTCGCGTGGATCACGTTAGACTCGCGGCAGCGGGTTGCGCGCCAGTTGTTCCAAGCGGTCGAGCAGCGCGCTGACGTCCCCGGTCGGAACGACGTAACCGTTCACGCCCTCCTTGACCAACTCCCTGGTGCCCGTGTCCTCCGTGACGATGAGCGGCAAGCCACAGGCCAGGGCTTCGACGGTCGAGTACGGCGCACCGTCCTGGTAGCTGGGATGGCAACAGACGTCCGCACGGTGGTAATGCGGCAGTGGGTCGCCCCAAGTCCACTTGATCCGTTCGTCTCGGCGGATCGCCGCGTCCAGCCACCGGCGCATCTTCCGCGTCGCGCAACCGCCGACGAGCAGCAGCTCCGCCTTCACGGAGCGCAGCCGCGCGAACGCCTCGACGAGCACGGGAACGCCCTTCGTGACGGTGATGGCGCCGCAATAGACGATGCGGAACACGCCGTCACCCGGCCTTGATTCCGGCGGCGTGAACCGCGCGTCGGGGGCGTAGCGCACACGGCGGAGCTTCTCGGGCGGAACGCCTTCGCGGACGAAGCTCAGCCGCGAATACTCCGAGCCGACGTACAACGCGTCGGCCATCGCATATTCTTCCAGCGACTTTCGACGTTGCCCCTCGGAAAGCCAATCGGGTTCGATCGGATATTGCCGATGCGCGAGATCGTGCTGCCGGCGGACATTCTGCACGTGCGAGGTCGCGGCGATCAACTCGAGCTGTTCGCACGACAACTCGCGGGCGCGTCGGAAGCAGTGCAACGCCTGGCCGTTCATCCCGACGAGGCACTCGACCGGCGCGCACAATTTGGAAGCGGCCTTGCGGTCGTACAGGTCGTTCTCCAAGTGCGCGCGTGCGCCTGGCATGAAGCGCAAAGGCGTCCAGTGGCCGAGGCGCCGACCCCACGGCTCGACCAGCCGCGTGCCGATCGGCTCGTCGCCGGCGGCGAGCTTGGGACTGATGTAGCCCGCGAGCAGGTCACGGGCGCGGGCGTGCTCGACCAGGAACGAAAGGTGCTGGCCCAACCCGCCGGAGTGGTAGCCGGCGAGCGATACGAAGACGCGGCGGTGCTGTGTCATCAGCCCGCTCGGTTCGACCGCTTCGGAGATGACCGTCTTGTCAGTCACCGGAACCCCCGCCGAGCGCCGAGGCCACGTCCTGGATGATCGACCGGAGGTTTCGCTGCGGCTCGTACCCCAGCAGTCGCGCGGCCTTCTCCAACGACGGGACGCGCCGGCGCATGTCCTCGAACCCTTCGCCGTATGCTTCGCTGTACGGCACGTAACGGACCTCGCTGCCGCTGCGGGTCAGTTGCACCGTCAGCTCGGCCAGGTGCTTGATGGAGACCTCTTCGGAGTTGCCGATGTTGAGCACCTGCCCGAAGCACTCGCTCACCTCGAGCGCCTTGGCCAGACCGTCCACGACGTCGAGCACGTGCGCAAAGCAGCGCGTCTGCTCGCCGTCGCCGTGCACGACGATCGGCTCGCCGCGCAGCGCGGCCTGCACGAACCGCGGGACGACCATCCCGTACTGTCCGGTCTGCCGCGGGCCGACCGTGTTGAACAGGCGCACGATCACGACCGGCAGCCGCGTCTCGCGCCAGTGCGCCAGCGCCAGGAACTCGTCCAGCGCCTTGGCGCACGCGTAGGCCCAGCGGTGCTTGCTGGTCGAGCCGGTGAGCACGTCGTCGTCTTCCCGGAACGGCACGGTGACGCCCTTGCCGTACACCTCGCTGGTGCTGGTGATCAACACCCGCTTGCGGTAGCGCGAGCAGTGGCGCAGGACCACGTCGGTGCCGCCGAAGATCGTCTCGATCGTCCGCACCGGCTGCTCCATCACCAGCTTCACGCCGACGGCGCTGGCCAGGTGGTACACGCGGTCGGACTCGCGGACGAGTTCTTCAACCAGCCGCTGGTTCAGCACGGTGTCGATGATGAGCCTCACCCGGCGGTCGTCTTCCAGGTGCTGCACGTTCGCGTAGCGGCCGGTGGACAGGTCATCGAGGATCGTCACGCGACCCACGTCCGCCTCGCGCAGCAGCCGCTCGGCCAGGTGAGAGCCGATGAACCCGGCGCCGCCGGTGATGAGGACGTTGCGTTGGCGCGTTGTGTTGCTCACTGATCGGTGCTCCCTGAGAAGGCGGAGATCGTACCACGCGACGGCGGAGACGACGCGGCGCGGCGCCGGGCGAGGACCTGATCGAATATCACGTTCAGCTCGCTCAGGTGCACCTCACGATTGAAGCGGCGCACCGATTCGACGGCGCCGCGACAGAGACGGCGATAAGTTGCCTCGTCGCCCAGACATTTGACGATCGCGACGGCCAGCGACTCGGCTGTCGGCGGGTCGGCGCGGGCGAGGAACCCGTTGGCGCCGTCGTGGAGCCAGGTCGGGATGCCGCCGACCGCGAACGCCGCAGCCGGCATGCCGTGGCGGCCGGCCTCCAAGCCGACGAGGCCGAACGGCTCGGGCCAGACGCTCGGCACCACCAAGAGGTCCGCGTGCCGCTCCAGGTGCGCCGCCACGGTGCCGTGGCCGAGCCAACCCTCGAAGTCGAAAGCGACGTTCGCGTCGCGCGACTCGACCTGAGCCGCCTGCCGTTGAAGCGCAGCACGCTCGGGGCCGTCGCCGACGACGCTCACGCGCACGCGTCGACCCAGCGCCCGCGCCGCCAGTGGCGCGGCCTCGATCAACAGGTGCGCACCTTTGTTGCGGTCGAGTCGTCCGACGAAGCTCACACGCGCGAGGGTCCGATCCCACTTGCGCGCCGGAGCGCCGTCGTCAGCCAGCACTGGGAGTCCCGTGCCCCGCTGTCCGGCATCCTGCGGCGGATAGAACGTGATCCGGTGCAGCCGAGCCCGGCCAATTCCGTGTCGCAGGTATTCGTCGTACATGTGCGCGGACGTCGTCACGACTGCGTCGCACTTTCGCAGCATCCGCAGCCTCCGCTGCTGCACGCGATACATCCGCCACATCGTCCGCGGGTCCAGCCCCCCGCAACGGCGCGGAAAGTAGTGGGCCAGGCAAGCCGGCCCGAAGGTGCGCGAGCAAGGTCGCAAGGTCGGGAACGCGTGGCGCTTCATCCCAGGGATGCAGGTGCCATGGTAGCCGTGGACGAACCACACCGACGGCGCGGCGCGGACGAGCGCCGCTTCCAGCGAAGGGTCCTCCAGCCCGTGCGCGAACAGCAGGTCCGGCCGCCAGCAGTTCAAGCGATCGATCATCGCCGCCGGTTCGCGCGACGCTCCGGGCGCCAAGACGCTGATCTCGTCGCGCCGCGCCGCCGGCACGATCGACTCGCGAACCTCGGGCGGGTCGGACTCGCAGAGCAACGCCAGGTCGTGTCCTGCGCCGAGCAGGCCGCCGAGGACGTCGCCGAGGTAGCTCTCGGCTCCGCCCACCCGCGCGGTCGTCGATGTCGCTACGCAGATCTTCATGCCGGCCGAACCGATGGGTTGCACGCGCCGCCGTGCAGGAGGTCGGAAGCGCACTCGCGGGCGTATTCCGTCAACCTGGACCGCCAGCGTTGCGCCTCGTCGAGCACGGCCTGACGCTGGTCGATCGCGTGCCGCGCCAGGGAATCGACCATGTGCTCGACCTCTTCGCCGCTGTCTTCGCCCGCGGACGCGTGCGCGCACGTGTCGGACATCGTCCGGGCGAAATCCAGATGCTTGTCGCGGTAGCCGATCAGCAGCGGGGGTACGCCGCACGCCGCCGAGAGGATGCCGCCGTGCAGGCGAAGGCTTACCGTGAAGTGACAGCCGCCGATGAGGCCGAAGAACTCGTCCGCGGAGCGCGGCCGTCTCACCGACGCGCCACGCGCCCCGATCGATTCGGCGAAACGTCTCGTGGCTTGCACGTCGTCCGGCGCCATCGCGAATGGCACGACCTCCCATCCCCGTCCGACCAGCCGCTCCAACGCGCCGGCGAGCCCGCCGTCCCAGGTCGCCCCTCGCGGCCCGGCGATGGGCAAACCGCTGATCAGGTTCATCGCGAACGACGGCCGCTCGGACGGTGCGGCGGCGCGGTCTCGCGCCAGGCTCAGCGCCAGGTCGCCGACGACCTCGACGTTTTCCACCCCGATCTCCCGAAGGCGCTCCTGCGAGAGCGGTCCTCGGACGCCGATCCGGTCGAACTGCTTGAGTAAGTCGGTCCATTCGGACAGGTCAACCGTGTGCGGCTGCCCGAGTCCCCAACTGCCGGCGCCGGTTCCCAGCGCGCTCACGCGCAAGCCCTGTCGCAGGGCCATCGCCACCGGCGCAGCCCACATCGGGTTGATGAGCGTGCCGCCCCCGAGCAAAACGGCGTCGAAGTAGTGTTCGCCGCTGAGCCACAACCGTTGGAGTCGAGCCTCGTGCCGCGGGTGGTGAAACGCCAGCACGTCGGTGTTCGGGAAGAGCGCGGCGGCGGCGCGCACCATGACGCCGTCACCGAGGTTCGCGTCCTCGTCTCCCACCATGCTGATCCCGCCCATGTAACCGATTCGCGGGCGCTCGCCGCGGCGACGCTTGAATCGGTCCGACGCGTAGCGGATGAAGTCCCGCGCCGCGACGGCCTTGCCGTGCAGCAACTCGCCGACCGACGCCCCGTGCCCGTTCGACGGCGAGTTCCCCGAAACGGTCGGGAGGTCATCGCCTTGGCGCTGCTCGATGTCGCGGGCATCGGCTTGATCCCAGGAACCCCCGTGCGGCTCGTCGCCGAACGATGTGCCCGGCTCGTCGCGGGGTGTCCCGGACTCGGAACTCCACGAGTAATCGCTTAGCACAGCGCAGCGCTCGATCGCGTCACCCGGCGCCGACTGCGGGTACGGCAGGACCGGCGAAACGTGCAGCCGGCAGGCGTCGTCGAACGCGTCCACGATCCCGCCGCCGACCACCAACAGGTCTACCCGGTACTCGCCCGGCTTGAGCCAGGGCGTGCGCAAAGTGATCGTACACTCGTACGACTGCGCATCTTCAAGTCGATGGTCGACGAGGCGCGAATCGGTCTGCGAGACGATCACCCCGAGCGAGTCGACGATGAACGCCTGGAAGAACATGCTCGCCAGCGGCCCCGTCTTCCGCTCGAGCCGGAAGCGGATCACTTTCGGCTCCTCGGGCGAAAAGTGCGGCTTGGCCGGCGCGGCCCGGGTGACGCGATACTCTCCGGTCCCGCGCCGGTGACGGTCCCGCGCCGCCGAGCGGGGTTCGGGGTCGCGCGTGAAGCTGCTCTGATAGCGCTCGATCGCCGTCCGCACGTCGCCGATGAACGGGAGCGTGCCGCCTTCAAGGCATGCCGCGCGCGTGCACAGGAGCGAGACCGACTGCATGTTGTGGCTGACGAACAGCACGGTCCGCCCGTCCGTGCTGACCTCTTTCATTTTTCCCAAACACTTGCGCTGGAACTCCGCGTCGCCGACCGCGAGCACCTCGTCCACGACGAGGATCTCGCTGCGCAAATGCGCCGCCACCGCGAACGCAAGCCGCACGTACATGCCGGAGCTGTAGCGTTTGACCGGCGTGTCGAGGAACTGTTCGACGCCGGAGAAATCGACGATCGCGTCGAACTGTTTGCGGATCTCGGCGCGGGTCATGCCGAGGATCGCGCCGTTGAGGAAGATGTTCTCGCGGCCGGTCAGTTCCTGGTGGAAGCCGGTGCCGACCTCCAGCAGGCTGCCGACGCGGCCGTAGAGGTCGATCTGGCCGGCGGTGGGTTCGGTGATGCGGCTGAGGATCTTGAGCAGCGTGCTCTTGCCCGCGCCGTTTCGGCCGATGATGCCGACCACCTCGCCCTTGTTCACGTCGAAGCTGACGTCGTTCAGCGCCCAGAACGTCTCGCTGCTGCTGCCGCCGCTCAACCCCTGGAGCGCGCGCAGCGGGTGTCGCAGGCGGTGCGTGATCGACTCGGCCAGCGTCGTGTGCCGCGCGGCGTTGTTGTGACGGATCGTGTAGCACTTGCCCAGCCCGCGCACGGAGATCGCCAGGTCAGATGACATCGGCGAACCTCCTCTCCATGCGTTTGAACGCGAGCGCGCCGCTGACGAACGCGATCGTCGCGAACGCCGCGCTGTATGCGACCGCCCACCAATGCGCCGGCGTACCCAGCAGCGACCAGCGGAACGCTTCGATCGCGCCAGTCATCGGGTTCAGCATCAGCGCAACGTGGAACCAGCGCGGCTCGGCCGGCACCTCGTAACCGACGGGACTCGCCAGGAGCATGAGTTGCATCAGGACCGGCAGCAGGTACTGCACGTCGCGGTAACTGACCGTGAGCGAGCTGGCGTAGAGCCCCAGCGCCAGACCCATTATCCCCGCGAGCGCCACCCACAGCGGCAGCGCGAAAAGCGCCGGCCCGGGCGCGACGCCGCGGAAGGCCATCAGCACCGCCAGCACGACCAGCGTGATCGCGAAATCGACCAGCGACGACACCGCCGCCGACAGGGGCAGCACCAAGCGCGGGAAGTACACCTTGGAGACGAGCTGCGCGTTGCCGACCAGGCTGGTCGACGACTTGCTCATCGTCGTGCTGAACAGGTTCCACACGGCCATCCCCGCGAAGCTCATCAGGAACGTCGTGCTCAGCTTCGCGACGACGCCGAACACTGCGGTGAACACCGCCGCCGCGAACAGCGGCTGGAGCAGCACCCACGCGACGCCAAGGAACGTCTGGCGATAGCGCAGCTTCAAGTCGCGACCGGCAAGCGTGAACAGGAGATCGCGGAACCGCCACAGCTCGCGCAAGTCCAGCGCCGCCCAGCCCGAGCTGGGGCGAATCGTCAGGTGCGGAACCGCCGCAGCGGTTCCCACCGAGGGATTGGACGATGTCAGTGTCATTCGAAGCAGATCACGTACGCGTCAGCGCGTCCGCCGGAGACCTTCAGCCTAGCACGGTTCCGGCTGGTTCAAAGTCCAAGGCCCCGTTAGCGTCACACCCGCGCCGGGCCGTGGTGCGCTGCCGGAACTGGATAAGCCGCCTGCGCCGATGACTCCGGCGCCGCCTCGATTATCCGGACCATCTCGGCGGCCATGTCGTCCCAGGAATACCGGCGGAGTTCTTCGCCGAACGCGTCGACGTGGCGCCCGATCGTCTCGCGGTTCTCGCGCCAGTGCCGCAGGCGTCGCACGATCTCGTCCACGTTCGTCGGGTCATCGAGCAGCAGGTCATGCAGTGACTCCGGATACCGCTCGGCGATGCCCGCGCTCCGGCTCACCAGCGCCGGCACACCGCAACACAGCGCCTCGTGCACGGCCAACCCGTACGACTCGTAGCGAGACGGCGCGACGAGCAGGTCGATCGCCGCGAGGAACGCCGGCACGTCATCGACGAACCCGAGCACACACGCGCGGTCTGGGCCCAGCTTCTGCGATTGGTCCTGCCAGTGGCGCACGCGCGCGCCGTCACCGATCGCGACGAGCGCCGCGTCCCAACCTGCGGCGGCGCACAACTGTTGGTGCGCCGAGAATAGTTTGTCGAACCCCTTGTTCTGGTCCCACCCCAGGGCGCCCGCGAAACCAACGATCGACCGGTCCAGCGGCAGCCTGAGACGTGACCGAGCCGCGGCGCGCTCTGCGGCGTCGAATGGCCGGAATGACGCACGGTCGACGCCGAGGTACACCAAGCGCACGTGCCGCGGGTCGACGCCCAGGTGCTCGATCACGTGTCGCCGGGTCTGCTCTGAATTCGCGATCACCAGTCTCGCGCGACCCACCGCTCCCCGTTCCTGCCACCGCGCCCTCCACTTCACCAGTCTGGCGTGCACGCGCTTGATCGGCGGCGCGCCCGCGTCGTGACAGTCCCACGCCGCGTGAACCGCGTGCACCCAGTTCACGTCCGGCCAGTCGCAGTTGGTCCCGTTGCAGATCACGTGCGCGCCCGGATTCTCCCGCGCGGCGCGCCGACCGGCGCGACGCAGCGAACCTTCCGACAACGAATAGCTGTTGAACCGCTTCTCGACGGGCGTGAACGTCACGTTCGGGTGATCGATCAGCGGGCGCTGCACCGAGTGCGCGACCAGATGCACGCGCGCGCGCCGCACGTCCGCCAGGTACCACGCCAGCGCGTAGTTCGCGCGGTCCATCCCGCCGCGCGTGTTGAAGTTGCCCGCGACCAGGACGTACTGGCTCATATCAGTTCCCGCTTGGGCAACTGGGTCACGCCGTGCAGCAGGCCGGCCAGGAACCAGTACTGGATGCCGATCTGCGTGGTGAACGGCGTGTAGCCGAAGACCAGCGCGATCACGCCCATGTTGGTCGCGAAGATCATCGAGGCGTAGTCGGCCATCGACGAGTGCTTGAGCTGGATGCAGGCGCGGCCCTCGTTCCAGGTGTTGCGGATCAGCACGACGCTGTACAGCACCAACACGACCAGGCCGCCGTCGAGCATCCACGCCGGCCACTGGAGTTCGGCCCAGATCGGCGGCGACTTCTCGTTGCCCTCGTCGCCGAAGTAGAACCGCATCATCCCCCAGCGCGCCAAGCCGGCCCCCAACGGGTACTCGGAGAGTTGCGCGCGGAACATGTACTCGATCTGCCCGCCGCGCCCGGCCTGATAGTAGACCATCATCGGGTCGGCCTCGAACAGTGTGAGGAAGCGGTCGAGCACGGAATCGCCGGCGAGCTGTTGCGCCGAAAACAGGGCAAGGGCGAGCACGCCGACGCCCGCCC
>Ga0081539_10004814_pt1 | contig 14486 bp, 11 predicted proteins | sample TabmetS4T2R2_FD_71023 | JGI IMG/M metagenome (GOLD analysis project Ga0081539, IMG submission 71023) | Tabebuia heterophylla rhizosphere microbial communities from the University of Puerto Rico - S4T2R2 | ecosystem: Host-associated > Plants > Roots > Rhizosphere ...
GCTTCCCGCATGTTCTAAACCTCTTTTCTCCGAGATCAATTTTAGCAAACTCCGTCAACTGCCCGGCCGTTCAACGCCTGGAGCCGCGCGGGTAATCCCACCGACGAAGTCGGTGGTTCATCCATACCCTACCTACACGCTATGCAAATGGAGCGAGTAATCCCACCGACGAAGTCGGTGGTTCGTTCATACACGACCTACACGCCATGCAAATGGAGCGAGTAATCCCACCGACGTAGGTCCGTTCATACACGACCTACTCGTCACCCTCCAAAAACGACTTCAACAGCGCTGTCGACATCTCGCCACACGTACCTGCATAAGCTGAATCCTGCCAAAGCTGATCCACGCCGGCTTCGATTAACCTCTCCGGGTAATGCTTACTAACAAAATATTGTCCATTGTTCATCAACAGCAGTGCACAATCCTCGATACTCATCTTCGGCGTGGTTCGCAGGATCAGATGAACGTGATCCGGCAGCACGCTTGCCTGGTCCAGCGCAAACTCCCGCTTCTCGGCCACTCTCAACCAGTAGTCCACCAACGCTCGCCCCAACTTTGAATCGAACACTCCCCGACGATACTTCGTCGCAAACACCAGATGATATTTCAAGTCGAAACTCGCGTGCGCCATAGACAACGCTTTGAGTGTAACTGCTCGGAAGCGAAACACGGGCGGGAGCCATCGCTTTGCGTATCCGTGATGCTCAGCTTGGTTCGCCAGATACTCACGCACGGCGCGCGCTGTCGCCTTGCCGCTGCTGCGTGCGAGGTATCCGCGCGCCCAGAATGGTGGCTGTATGTTTAGGTGTCGACAGAGAAGTCGCGAAGTCTCGCCTTTGAGTTTCTTCATTACGTCAGAAATGCGGTGATTGGGCCGGAGGCTGAGGAGTAGTTGAACATCTGCTGCGCGGATTTTGCTACTAATTCGGTGATAGTCGTTGAGAGCGAAGAGCGAAGCGAGCGTTTGCGCCAGGAACTGAGTGTTGTCGATGAGAAACGGTTTACGGAGGTGTGTTCGGAAGCAGAGGTGATAGTGAAGTTGATAGGCCCACGTGAGGTGGCCGTAAGGTGTGAGGAACATGCGCGAAGGATACTGCGGAAACGTGTTGGTGGGAAGCGCGGTGTAGGTAGGGTATGAAGGAACCACCGACTGCGTCGGTGGGATTACTCGCTTACTGAGGTGAATTGTAGGCAGGGTATGAAGAAACCACCGACTGCGTCGGTGGGATTGTGCGCTTAGTTCGGTAGGGCGTAGGTGGGGTATGAAGAACCACCGACTATGTCGGTGGGATTGCCGCTTAGTTGTGTGGGGTGTAGGCAGGGTATGAAGAACCACCGTGTATGTCGGTGGGATACATTGCATAGTTGGCCTCGGCATAAAGCGACTGGGAGTTTGCATGAAAGAAACATCGGCCGAAGAAACCACTGACCTGACAGAACACCGGCCGACAGAACGCACCAGCTGGAGAACTCAAGGACTGAAACAACTATTCGCTTGAAAGAAGCACCACCTGGAAGAACCGCTAGCTGAAAGAAACCATCGACCCAACGAACCTACCGACGCAGTCGGTGGTTCTTCATACACTGCCTACCCACTCCTTCTACCCAGCGCGAGCAATCCCACCGACGCAGTCGGTGGTGCTTTCATACACCGCCTACCACGCCTTTTCGCCAACACGAACAATCCCACCGACGCAGTCGGTGGTGCCTTCATACACTGCCTACCACGCCTTTCGCCAACACGAACAATCCCACCGACGTAGTCGGTGGTTCGTTCATACGGTAAACTTGCTCCTCGAAAGGCCCAAGTTCCAGCAAATTCAAAGGACGAACAACCCGAAGGAGTTTCCGATGAAGATCGGTCTGCTTGTTGTTGCAGTACTGACGATGCTGCAAACGCCCCAGCTCCAAACGGCCATTGAAACCGCAGCGCCGGCTCAAATGGAAATCACCGCAGCACTCGTTCAAACCGAAATCACCATCACTGCCGTCAACAAACTAAACTTCGCGCGGCAGAACGAGACCATCGAACTCACCGCCAAAGATCTAGCCGCCCTCGCCGAAAAGGATTTAAATAAACTGCACGTCCGCGACAGCAGCGGTAAGGAGTTGCTGGCCCAATCCGTCGATAGCGATTACGACGATTATCACAAGCCTGACATGCTCATCTTCCAGGCCGACTTCAAACCCGGCGAGACCAAGACGTTCACAATCAGCGCCGGCAAGAAACGCGAATACACCAAAGAAGACTTCCGCGCCTACGGCCGCTTCGTGCGCGAGCGCTTCGACGACTTCGCCTGGGAGAACGATCGCATCGCCCATCGCACCTACGGCAAGGCCCTGATCACCTGGAAAGGCGAACCGCTCACCAGCAGCGCCATCGACATCTGGTCGAAACGCACCCCAAGACTCGTCATCAACGACTGGTACATGGTCGACAACTATCACAACGATATGGGCGAAGGCGTGGACGCGTATTCCGCCGGACCAACCCGCGGTTGCGGCGCGAGCGGCATCTGGGCCAATGGCCAACTCTTCGTGCCCAAAAACTTCGTCGACTCGCGCGTGCTGACAAACGGTCCGATCCGCGTGATGTTTGAACTGATTTACGAACCGTTCGAGGTGAATGGCGCCCTGATCTCGCAGGTTTTACGCGTATCACTGGATGCAGGCAGCCAGCTGAACCACTTCGAAACTTTCTATCGTCGCGAGTCAGGCAACAACGAGCCGCTCGCAGTCGCAATCGGCCTGAAGAAAGTCAAAGACGAAGAGAAACAGTTCAACGCCGCAGGCGGACGGCTCACGATTTGGGAGCCGGTGGAGAAGAACCTCGGCATGCAAGGACTCGCAGTCGTCGTCAATCCAAAAGACGTCGACCAGCTTGCCGAAGATAAGCTGAACCATCTGCTTGTCTTGAAGCCGGCGAACACAATCCCCGTCTCCTACTGGGCCGGCTTTGCGTGGGACCGCGCGGGACAGATCACAACCGCGAAAGCGTGGGACACGTACGTCGATCAGTTTGCGGAAGCGCGACGTTCGCCGATCGCGATCACAGTGAAATAAGGAGCGTTGAAATGATCAGAGGAGCCGTCGTTTTAATGGCGTTGCTTTCTACACGATCATCGTCGACGCCGACGAGCGCAGTAGCACCTACTCGCTGACGATTAGCATTAAGTGAGCGACAGATAACAGGGATGATACAGAGTAGAAGTAGAGTCGATTCGATCGATCTGCTGCGAGGGATCGTGATGGTCGTGATGATGCTCGACCACACGCGCGACTTCGTTCACAACGCCGCGTTTGCCTTCGATCCAACTGACCTTTCTCGCACTAACGTTCCACTGTTTCTGACGCGCTGGATCACGCACTTCTGCGCGCCGGTGTTTGTGTTTCTCGCCGGCACGGGCGCTTACCTTCAGCTCGCGCGCGGCAAGAGCAAAGCCGAGTTGTCGCGGTTTCTGGTGACGCGCGGGATCTGGTTGATCGTGCTGGAACTGACGCTGGTGCGACTCGGAATGTGGTTCTCACTCGACATTCGGATGTTTGGGTTTCTGCAAGTGATCTGGGTCATCGGTGTGTCGATGATCGTGCTCGGCGCGCTGGTGTATCTGCCGGTGAAAATCGTCGGCGGTTTCGGCGTCGTGATGATCGCGCTGCACAACCTGCTCGACTCGTTTCGTGTCGCCGGTTGGCGTGGACCGGGAACCGCGGTGCCGAGCGTCGCCGGGAAGCTTTGGATCTTGTTGCACCAGGCGTTCGAGCCGTTTCCGATCGTGTGGTTTCCGAGTCCGATCGTAATCGTGATCTATCCGCTGGTTCCATGGATCGGTGTGATGGCGGCGGGTTACGCGTTCGGCGCTCTTTACCAGTTCGACGCGCGACGGCGGCGCCGTTTGTTGTTGGCGATCGGCAGCGTCGCTACTGGGCTTTTCATTATTTTGCGCCTCATTAACGTCTACGGCGATCCGGCGCCGTGGTCGACGCAGAAGAGTTTCACGTTCACGGCACTGTCATTTCTGAACACGACGAAGTATCCGCCGTCGCTGTTGTTCTTGTTGATGACGCTCGGACCGTCGATTCTGGCGTTGGCGTTTTTCGAATCGCGAACAGGCGGCCGCGTGCGCGAGTTCTTCGTCACGTTCGGACGCGTGCCGCTCTTCTTCTATCTATTGCAGTGGTACACGGCGCATCTCATCGCGGTGCTGCTCAATCTCGCCTTTGGCAAGTCAGTCACCAGGCTGCTGCAAACGCCGATCGATTGGGTCGGGGCGCCGCCACCAAACGCAGGCTTCAACCTGGCAGTCGTGTACCTGAGTTGGATCGCCGGCGTGTTGTTGCTGTATCCGCTGTGTAAGTGGTTTGCCGGCGTGAAGCAGAGGCGACGCGACTGGTGGCTGTCGTATCTATAGCCACGGACAGACACGGACTAACACCCATCGGAAAACTGTTTTAGTTCGCCAAAGAGACGCGCGAGAGCGGCGGCCTGGTAGTTTGCGTTTAAGCCACTCGGATTCGGCAACACCCACAGAATGGTGTCGCCGATCGTTTCCTCTTGTCGTCCGATCGTCGCCTTCAGTCGATTGAACGCCGTGCGATAGGCACCGACGCCGAGCACGGCAAGCACGCGTGGTCGATAACGCAGCACCTTCGCTCGCAAACGTTCGCCACCCGCGACGATCTCTTCACGAGTCAGTTGATCCGCCGAAGCCGTCGTGCGTGGCACCACGTTGGTGATGCCATAACCACGCTGCAACAGTTCGTGCTCGTCAAACGGCGAAAGCACACGGTCAGTGAATCCGGCTGCATAAAGCGCGGGCCAGAAACGATTGCCCGGCCGCGCGAAATGATGGCCCACCGCCGCGGTGTAAAGTCCCGGATTGATCCCGCAAAAAAGAACGCGCAGGTCCGGCGCGATCACGTCTCGAACCGTCTTTTCAGTCGCGGCGAGAAGTTGCTCCCGAGTGGGTTTCCACGGTTTAGTCACGAGGTGAGATTCAGTAGACGTCGAAGTGCGTCGTGCGCGTCGTGCTCTGCTTGGCAACGCGGTCGATGACCGAGATTTGCAGCAGATAACGCCCGGTCGGCATGTCGTTCATCGGGATCTCAGCCGCGTAGGGAAGGCGCGTGAGATCCGCCACGCCGTCGGTCGTGATCTTGCGCAGCGCGGTCGTGAGCACCGGTTGATCGTCGCGGATCACCTGCACCTGCACCGCGACGTCCGGCTTCTGGTCCGCCGGCGAAGGCAGCGTGTTATAGGCGAAGATCAGAAAACGCAGCGTCGAATCTCGGCGGAAGCGATGACTCGCACTCAACGCCACCGGACTACTGTCGCCATTGGTCGTTTCAGACACGTTGGTCACTTTCGGCGGCGTTCGTTCGCCCAAAAGCACACTGCTCATCGCTAACTGTTTCTTCGCCAGATCCGGGATCTCGATCCACGAATACGCGCTGCCGCTGCGGCCCGTCTTCTCGTCGCGCGCCGCAGCTCTCACCTGGTAAAGACCGGGCGCCAATCTCGCGGGATAGGTAAACGTGATCTCGCCAAACTCGTTCTTCGTCGCTTCGAGTGAAGGCGCAGTCGTGACCACCCGCTGCATGAAGCTGTTCTTCACCACGCCCTTTTCATCCAAATAGACGCCGCTCAGATCGAGGATCGCCTGGATCTTCCCATCGGGTTGTTCGGCAAATGAAAGAAACTCGCCCGGGAGTTGGACCGCGGTGGAAACCGTCGGTCCTTTGCCGGCGATGTCGTAGTAATCGACGCTCATCAAGATCGGCAACGCCCGCTCGGGATAAGGGGCGGTGATCGTCTCACGCAATTTCGCCGGGACGGTCTTTGTCGGCGTGTCTTTTTCGACGGCCTTCTTGCTGTCTGCAGCGGTCGCCGGCGTTTCCGGATCGAGATCGAAGAAACCTTTGCGGACCCTGACCGTGAGGTCTGGCCGGCCGACGAGTTTCACTTCCAGTTGCCGGAAACGTCCCTGCTTCTGCGACTCCGCGTCGGGCTTCCACGCGAGCAGGTAGTAAGTCGAAGTCTCCTTGAGTGCGGGCGCAAGTCCCTGCAAGAGATCGTTGGTGTTGAAGAGCGCCTTGCCGCCCGTGTCGACGGCGAGCGCGTTCAAACCATCCTGCGACGCGCTGAGTTCGTCGTGCGTCGAGGTTTGGAGCTGGCCGCTGAGATCGAACGCCTGGTCTTCACTCGCATCGTGTAGCGTCGCCACCAGACCGCGCGTATCCATCGAGTAGATCACGACACCGCTCTTCGCCGCTGCATCGGTAAGACTGCGCAGCCTGACGCGCAGGTCGGCGCGCTGGTTTTCGATCAGAAACCCGCCCGACAGGAAAAACACGAGCTTGCGGCCGGGCAGCTTGCGCGCGGACTTAACGAGAGATTCCAGGCCGCTGAGCGTGTTGACGCTGAAATGTGCGGCTTGCTGCTGAATGCTGTCCGCGCGACCGCGCACCAGCGAGATCGCCTGGTCGCGGGAGATACCCGGATTCGCGCGCATCGTTTCGTTAACGAAGAAGTCGAAGACGACGCGATCGCCGCGGCCGATCAGAATCCCTTCGTACTCGCTCATCGGCGGCCGATCGTAATCGCGCGTCTTGAAGCTTTGATATGTCAGCCGTTCCACTGCCTTGTGCAACACCATCCGATCGTCGGTGAGTTGTTGCAGAAAACCGATCGAGCCGGTGGCCGAGGAGATCGCCACCTGATCGTTCTGGCCCATCTGCTTGTCGATGAAAGTCGAGATAACTTTTTTGGCCGCGTGAATGCCGGCGAGATCCATGTGGAAGTCGTCGATGTAGAAGAAAACGATGCGGCCGCGGTCGAGCGGAACGGGACGTTTCAAGTTGACGGTGGTCGCGCCGCGCGCGGCGGCAAGCTGGCTTTCTTCATTGCTGCCGGCGGCGATCTTTTCAAAGGCCGCGATTGGGCGCGGCTTGCCATCGATGCGCAGCTCGAAGTTTTCTTTGGTCAGTCCGTCGACGAAATGACCCTGCTTGTCGAAGACCATCACGTCTGTCTGGACGAGTTCGGTGTAAACGCGAACAACCTCGTCCGATTGTTTTTGTGGCGGCGGCGTTTGCGCGGGTTGTGTGCTTTGACCGGCGGCGTTTGCGGCGGCAAGCAGTACCGACAGCGACACTGTGAGTAGAGCGAGGCTCGGCGCTTTGAGAGAGGCAAACATAATCAGCAGTTCCGCAGTAGAAGTCTCGGGGTGACGTGGGTGTAACTATGTATCAGGTAGCGCTTTTGAAGCAACCCTGAGCTAGAATCTGTCGGCATTTTCAGCTCTCCATGGGGAAACCATTCAATGGCCACGGACATAACCGTTCAACTCGATCGCGTCAGCAAGAGTTTCGGCGAATTCAAGGCGGTGACAGACCTCAGCCTGATGGTGCGCGCCGGCCGCGTGTTTGGACTGCTCGGCCCAAACGGCGCGGGCAAAACGACGACGATCCGCATGATCGTCAACATCACCGCGCCTGACACCGGCTCGATCACGCTCTTCGGCGGCACGATCAATGCCGAGCTGCAAAACCGCATCGGTTACCTGCCGGAAGAACGCGGACTGTATCGCCGCATGAAAGTGGCGGATCAACTGCGGTTCTTTGCCGAGTTGAAGAACGTGCGCGGTAAAGACGTCAACGCCAAGATCGACGACTGGCTCGCGCGCGTGAAGCTGCCGGAATGGAAGTACAAGCGCTCGATGGAGCTGTCGAAAGGAATGCAGCAGAAGATACAGTTCATCACGGCCGTGCTGCACGATCCGGATCTGCTGATCCTCGACGAACCGTTTTCCGGACTCGATCCGATCAACGTCGAGCTGTTGAAAGAGATCGTGCTCGACCTCAAACGAGCCGGAAAGACCATCATCTTCTCGACGCACCAGATGGAAGTGGCCGAAAAGATCTGCGACGACATCTGCCTGATCAATCACTCGCAGAAGGTGCTCGACGGCAGCTTGCGCGAGATCAAGAGTAGTTTCGGCCGCAACGCCGTGGCCGTGCGCGCGATTGGCGGCGACGGCGTGCTTGACGATCCGGAACTGGTTAGCAAGCTCGTGCGCCATGCGGATGAGGCGCAGGCGCTGCTCGCGCCCGGCGCTGACGCGCAGGTTTTGTTGAAACGACTGATCGCCGCCGGTGCGACCGTCGAGAAGTTTGAAATGGTTGAGCCAAGTCTGAACGACATCTTCATCACGAAGGTCACCGAACACGCATGAGAAAATTTCGCGCCGTACTCAAACGTGAATACATTCAGCGCGTCCGCGCGCGGATGTTTATTGTGTCGACGATACTGTTGCCGGTGGTGATGTCGTTGTTCGGCATTGTGCCGGCGATAGTCATGAACATTGAAGCCGGCGGGCCGATGCGCGTCGCCGTGATCGATCAGACCGGCAAGATGTACGGGCGTCTGCAAGAGGCCCTGGCCACAGACGAATCCACCAGCGAGCAGGAGAATGAGCCGCGAACGGGTCCGGAAATGGCCACGCGCGCGTTTCGTCTGGAGCAAGTCGCTTCCATTGGGCCAGACGCAGCCGCCGAACGAACCAAGCTCGACGCGCGGTTGCAGTCACGAGAACTCGATGGTTACCTCGTGCTGCCGCCCGATTTCATGCAAACCGGCAAGGCGGAATTTTTCAACAACAATCCGGGCGACGTGATCAGCCGCAGGATTTTCCTGTCCGCCCTCGAGCGAGCGGTGAGAGAGCAGCGACTGATCGAAGCGAAAGTCGATCCGCAGACGCGACAGGGACTGTTTCAGCCGGTGGAGATGGAATCAGTGAAAGTCGGATCTCGTGGTGAGGAACGCGATGCGGGCGGGAGTTTCGTGCTGGTGTTTGCCGTCGGCTTCATCATGTATCTCGCGATCCTGATGTACGGGCAGGTGATTCTCGGCGCCGTGATCGAAGAGAAGGAGACGCGTATCGCGGAGATCCTGTTTTCGTCGGTGCGGCCGTTTACGTTGATGATGGGCAAGCTGGTCGGGGTGTCGCTGGTGGCGTTGACGCAGCTGGCGATCTGGGCGACGGCGTTCAGTGCGTTTGCGCTGTACGGGGTTAATTTGCTGGCGTCGCGAGGCCTGAAGACCAGTCTTCCGAACATTCCCCTCGCGCACTACATCTATTTCGGGCTGTTTTTTCTGCTCGGTTACTTCATTTACGCGACGATCTATGCGCTGGTGGGTTCGATGGTGACGACGACGCAGGAAGGCGGCCAGCTCGCGATGCCGATCATTCTCATCCTGGTCGTGAGTTTCTACTTGTTTTTGCCGGTGAGCCGCAGTCCGGATTCTTCGTTCTCGTTTTGGGTTTCGATGATTCCGTTTTCCGCGCCGGTGGCGATGCTGGTGCGCATAGTGACGCAGACGCCGCCGTTTTGGCAGATTGCGCTGTCGTTGCTAATTGGATTCGGCACGGTGATTCTGATCACGTGGGCCGCGTCGCGAATCTATCGTGTGGGTATGCTGATGTACGGGAAACGCGCTTCGCTTCCCGAGGCGTTGCGCTGGGCGAGACAGGCGTAGCCACGGATTACACGGATTGCTTGTCCAATTTCAGCAAGGTGTGAAGCAGTACGTTGGCGCCGTTCGCGATGTCGCTCGGCTTCGAGAATTCTTTCGGCGAGTGACTGATGCCGCCGACGCTCGGCACGAAGATCATCCCGACTGGACCTAGCCGCGCCATGTCTTGCGCGTCGTGACCTGCGCCCGACGGCATTGGCTTCGTCGAGAGACCGAGTTCGCGTGCAGCTTCGGAGATAACAGAACGGACGCGCGGATCGGTCGGCGCCGGGATGTTGACGTTAATCTCCTTGAAATCAAACTTCGTCCTGCTTGCTTGGGCGATCGCTTGTGCTTCGGCGCGGATCTTTTCGTAGAGCAGGTTGATCTTCGCCGCGTCGAGATCGCGCAGTTCCAAACTCAAAACAACCTTGCCGGGAATCACGTTGGGTGCGCCCGGAAGCGCGCTAATTCGACCGACCGTTCCGACCTGTCGCCCCGGTACGCTCGTCACCACTCGATTCACTGCTTCGATAAACTTCGCCGCTGCGAGTAACGCATCCTGACGATTGTTCATGGCGGTCGTGCCGGCGTGGTTCGCGAAACCTTCGATCGTGACGTCCCACCAGTTGATGCCGACGATGCCTTCGACGATGCCGATATTGATCTTTTCAGTGTCGAGTGTGCTGCCTTGTTCGATGTGTAGTTCGACGTAGGCCGCGATGTCGCCTTTGTTGCGTCGCACCTCGCTTAATTTGTTTGGATCGCCGCCGATGAACTTGATGCCGTCGCGAATCGTCTTGCCGCTGCGGCTCACGAGCTCGAGTTCTTTCTCCGTCAACTCGCCGTCCATCGCGCGGCTGCCGATCAATCCGCCTTCTTCGTTCTGAAAGATCACCACTTCGAGTGGGTGACGCAGGGTGACATTATTTTCCAAGAGTGTTTGGGCGACTTCGATCGCGCCGAGCGAACCGACCACGCCGTCGTAGTTGCCGCCTTCAGGGACGCTGTCGATGTGCGAGCCAATCAGGAGCGGTTTGAGATTGTGGTCGCTGCCGTTTCTTCTGCCGATGAGATTGCCGGCCGCGTCGATCGTAACGTCGAGTTGCGCTGTTTTCATCAAAATGAGCACATACTCGCGGCCTAGTTTGTCAGCGTCGCTGTAGGCGACGCGGCTCACGCCACCTTGAGGATTCTTGCCGAAACTGGCGAGAGACAGCAGATGACCCATGAGGCGGTAGAGATCGATGCGCAGTTGTTCTTGCGGCGGAAACCGGCGGAACAGCGGCCACCAACCGAGGCTCAGCGCGAGGCCGTAGTTGAAGTCGCGGCGGCTAATCTGCATGGTCTTCTTGAGACGCTCGGGGCGAGAAGGTAGAATCACGGCGTTCCAGTATCCCCGATCCCATCTTCATCAAACAAGGAGATCAAAATGAAGCGGCTGATCTGTTTCTTTATTCTTACTGTCGGTCTTGTTGCGGGCTCGTTATTTCTTCCCCGGCGCGCGTCTGCCATCACTTACGGTTTTGTCGACTCAAACAATAGTTTTGCTAACACGGGTGCGTTCATCGTGAGGTCGCCGTCAGGACAGAATTTTCCGATCTGCTCCGGTACGATGATCACGTCGAACGTGTTTCTGACGGCGAGTCATTGCACGGCTTACTTCGAACAGGAGCTCGCGCCGGAAGGTTACGTCGCGTACGTCAGTCTTGACGCGTCGATACCGTTCGGCTCGTTGACCAGCAGCAAGACGAAATTGCTGGCGGTGTCGCACGTGGTAACGAACCCGAATTACAACCAGGCGCAGAGTGATTCGGGAGATATAGCCGTGTTGATACTCGAACGGAACGTGAGCGTGACACCGGCGACGTTGCCGGCTTGTGGGTTGTTGGATCAACTGGCCGCGCAGAATGGGTTGAAAAGTGCGGTGTTTACGAATGCCGGTTATGGTTTGCAGAATCGCGTCGTCGGCGGCGGGGGCGTGCCGTTCTTCCAGGATCGCAATCCGATCCCGCGCATGTTCTCGTTCTCGAGTTTCAATTCGCTGAACGGCGGCTATCTGCGCTTGTCGCAAAACCCTTCGACCGGTAACGGCGGCACATGCTTCGGCGACTCCGGCGGCCCGCAGTTCATGGACCTGAACGGCCAGCGCCTGATCGTCTCCATCACCATCACGGGCGACTCAGTCTGCCGCTCCACCAACGTCGTCTACCGCCTCGACATCGCCTCCGCGCAAGCGTTTCTGGCGTCGGTGAACGCCGCGTTTGGAACGTCGATCGCGGTTTCGTGTTGAGGCGAGAATTACGTTTACGACAGGCTTAAGAACGAGGCGAAGGCGTCACTCTCGAAATAACCTGAGTGTTTCAAGGTTCCTTCGTAGTAAGTTCTCAACATCCCTAGTCGAGCAGTTACCGAGACGGACCCATACAACTTTCGGAGGCGCACCAAACAGAAAGCTGCGTTGGTGCATATCTCCGTCTTTGGAAACGATGGTCAACTCGCTGGCCTTCGCATAATCCCAAACGGCCTGATCATCCGCAGCTTGCAATCCAACGTCTCGAACGTGAAGCGAGCCGGGAAAAGGTCCGCCAAACGGATCACCAAAGTCGCTGAGAGGTTCTGGTCGAATAGCAGCTTCACGCGGCGGGAACCGTCATCAGCTTGCGCTCGCGGTCGGCGGCAAAAGCGATGCAGGCTTTGAGATCTTCGTGGGTGAGGTCAGGAAAATCCGCAAGAATTTCCTCTTCAGTCATGTCGGAAGCCAGGTACTCCAACACTTCGTAAACTGTGATGCGCAGCCCTCGCACGCACGGCTTCCCACCGCGCTTGTTCGGGTCGATGGTGATGTACTTGCGGTAGTCCATAGGTTGCAGATTAAGTCTGCAATCTTGCTGCGTCAAGAGATCTCGTGGGACTGCTAAGCGTCAAATCGGCGTTCATACGTGGGTGACTTGGCAGCCACTACTGCGGGGCGGTGGGGATGATGGCGAGGTCGGCGCGCAGGGGACCGAGTTGGGTGGCGCAGGAGATGCGCAGCGGCAGGCGACGCGCATCGTCGCTGATCCACATGCGCAACTGATACTTGTCCGGCTGCGGATCGTCCGTGGTTATCACCAAGGCGAACGCCGGCACCGTGCGCTGTCCCAACTGAATCGTTTCGCGTTTTTGCGAGCTGATAAAGAGCGTCTTCGGCCTGTTCTCAACCATCATCGAGACAACGCTCCGCCGTGTCGGCGTCAGATTAAAAGTCCGCACCGCGTAGAAGAAGGAAACGTAATCGTGGGTGCCGACCGGTATCTCAAGCTTGGTGCCCTGATTCACGGTCGCGGTCCCGCTTTCCTGGTTGTAGCTCAAGGTCTGGTTCAGCCGCCGTTGCCCTTCGATCAGGTTCATCACCGTGCGAAACGGAAACAGCGCTTTGGGTTCGACGTACGAGTCGAACGTATCGCGCGCCGTGAAGACGCGCGCCAGCGCGTTCGTGGTCTGGGCGTTGACGCTGAAATAGAAACCGTCACGGTCGAAATAACGCGAGCGGCCGCGCACCTGAAAACTCGCGATGCCCATCGGCGTATTGTTCGAGCCAATAAAGATCTGATAATTGAGCTGTTCGCCGACCGCAAACGGCCAGTTTTCAAACGACGTGTTGACCGTTGGACTCGGACTTGGCTTCGGCAGCGGCGCCGGATCCACGGCGATCTGCTGTGTCGGCGCCGGCACGGCGGCGGGCGGTTTGATCATTTGCGACGCGGCGAGTTCCGCGCGCAACTCACCGTGGGCGACTTTCGCCGTCACTAGCACGGGAACGTGACGCTCGTCGTCACTGAAGTAAGCCTTGACGTTGCGCAGCTTTGAATTACTGACGCGCACCTCTGTGACGATCGTATTGAACGATCCGACGTTGGTATTGATCGATTGATGGCCGGTGACTTTTAACTCCGCCTGGTATTCGGTTGCTTCGCCGCGCACGGAAAACGTGTACTCAGCGCCGTCGGTAAGCGGCAGCGCACGCGCACGATAAAACGCCGACAACAGATCGTAAGTACCGGGAAAGCCTTTCTGCTTCGGCGGGATCGCTTCGTTGCCGGCAGGTTGATTGACGTCCTGAGCAGAATCAGTCGCCCGGATGGCGTCGCGCACTTTTTCTTCCGAACGAAACGGCAGCCCCGTCGCCGGATCGATGTAGGTGGTGTACTCGTTGTCGAGCGCGTACAAAGCGACGTTCACCACGCCCGTAGTCTGGACGTCGGCGTGCAGTTGGATGGCTTCGCGGCCAAAGAAAACGCCACGCGAGACGATCTGAAACTCAGCATGCGCCGCGCTGGGAAAATTCGAAAAGGAGATGGTGTAGGTCAGCCGTTCGCCGACCTGATACGGCGATTGCAGAAACGGATACGTACCGCCGCCTCCGTTTTGAGCAAAAACCGGAAATATGAGCGTCAGGAGGAGGATTAATAGAGTGAAAACGACCGCGGGTTTCAACCTGAGATTCACCGTCGCAATGATAGTTTCAAATCAACAGTTGGGCAAATGCGTGCTCTTTGGTCTCGGGTGGGAGCCAATGATCTTACACGCTAACTCGTTTTAGCAGTTCCGCTTCGTTCGTTAACCATTTCGGCCACGATCTGACGAGCGGCCGCGACCGGATCCGCGGCGCTGGTAATTGGCCGACCGACGACAAGATAATCCGCGCCTGCCGCGAGTGCCGCCGCCGGAGTCGAAACTCTTCGTTGATCGCCGGCGTTGTTGTCTACCGGACGGATGCCGGGCGTGACGATCAAGAGTTTCCGGTTGGCAATCGTCTCGCGAATCCGTTGCGCCTCGTTTGGCGAAGCGACGAAGCCATCGACGCCTGACATCTCCGCTAGTTTCACCAGGCGCAACACCGACTCTTCCGGACTCGAATTGACTCCGATTTGTACGAGCGTGTTCGCGTCCATGCTCGTGAGTACGCTAACAGCCAAGACCGCCGGCT
>Ga0081539_10004815_pt1 | contig 14485 bp, 11 predicted proteins | sample TabmetS4T2R2_FD_71023 | JGI IMG/M metagenome (GOLD analysis project Ga0081539, IMG submission 71023) | Tabebuia heterophylla rhizosphere microbial communities from the University of Puerto Rico - S4T2R2 | ecosystem: Host-associated > Plants > Roots > Rhizosphere ...
GATCGATCTTCTTTTTTGCTCGCGGCTCGGCGCGCGCGGTCGACGGCGTGCGGGCTCGATTTGCGTCCGACTTAACGACAACCGCGAAGCGGCAGGACGATCACTCCGCCGCCGCCCGGTAAGGCCGCAGCTCCTGAATCGGGATGCCCGCCAGGCGATCGGCCAGCGTCTCGAGGTCCGCGGCCAGACGCACAAAGGACGGCGAGCGCTCGAACCGGCGCTCGTCCATGTAGAGCGCGCGGTTGAGCTCGAGCTGGATTGCGTGCAGCCCGGCGGCCGGATTGCCGTAGTGCTCGGTGATGAAGCCGCCGGCATAGGGCTTGTTGCGGCTGACCGTGTAGCCCAGGTCGCGCAGGGTCGACTCGATCGTCTCCGCCACCGCGGCCACGCAGCTGGTGCCGTAGCGGTCGCCCAGCACCACGTCGGCGCGCGGCCGCTCGTCCTTGGAGCCGGCGGTCGACGGCATGGAGTGGCAGTCGATCAGCACCGCGGCGCCGAAATCCCGGTGCACACGTGTGAACAGGCGCCGCAGGGCGCGGTGGTATGGCTTGTACAGCCCCTCGATGCGCCGGATCGCCTCCTCCATCTGCTCCGGGCCCTCCGCCCGCCACGCGGCGTGGCCGAGGCCCGGCTCGCTCGCAGCCGTGAGGACGAGGCTGTAGAGGTAGTAGTCGCCCCAGCAGCGCAGGTAGACCGAGTCGCCCGTCTCGTCGACGACATCGAGGCCCAGGATGTCGCGGGCATAGGCGGTCGATGCGTCGAGATCCGGGGTCTCCAGCTCGACATGAGCGATCGATGACAGCAGACGTTCCGGCACGGGCTCCTCCTCCTGAGTCAAGTCAGGAACGGCGGCCATGTGCCCTGGGCGCGTGCCCGCTGGTCCTCGCTGCAAGCTCGTCTAATGTATCCAAACGAGCTGTTGGGCGCAACGACACCGACGCGACACCACCTCGGAGCCGTCACGAGATCAGCTCCAGCGCGAGGGTGGTGATGTCGGCGACGACGAGGTCCGGTCGGTCGCCCAGCGGGCTCGGGACCATGCCGGGCCGGGCGATGAACGCCGCGCGAGCGCCCGCCGCAAGCGCGCCGCTCACGTCCCAGGCATGCGCGGCGACGAGCAGGACATCGCGGAGCGGCACCCTCGCGCGCTCGGCGACGAGCGCGTAAGGCCTGGCGCCCGGCTTGAGCTGGCCGACCTCATCCGCGGAGAGCACCTCGTCGACCAGTCCGTCGATTCCGGCGAAGGTCAGCTGCGCTCGGGCCACGTCCAGCGGCGAGTTGGTCAGCGTGACCTGCCGGAACCCGGCCTTGCGCAGCGCCTTTAGGGCGCCGGCGACGTCGGGATGCGGAGGCAGTTCGCGCATCGCGCCGACGATCCGCTCGACGCCCGCGTCGTCGATCTCACGGCCGACGCGCTGCGCGATCATCCGCAGCGCAGCGCGCTGGGCGGTCGTGAAGTCCACGTAGCGCTGCGTGATCACGCCGACGAAGGAGAGCTGCAGCATGGTCTGAAACCAGACAGGCCGCAGCGACGCGTCGCCGAGCGTGCTGCCGCCGAGGCCGTCGCGCGCGGGGGCGGCGGGGTCGACGCCCGGGGCGGTCATCCCCGCCAGTCTAGGTCGGGCGCCGCCGGCCGCCGCTGGGCGCCGCCGGTGCCAGGATGGGCGGATGAGCGACGCCGGACGACGCCTGGTCTACCGACCGCTGGTGTCGCGGATCGCGACCGCCGGATACGCCGCTTTCGCCCTGTGGTGGGCGGTGGACGACCTCGTGACCGGCGACGGCCGGCGGATCGCCGTCGCGGGCCCGGTGATGCTGGCGATCGGTGCGGCGGCCTACGGGCTGTTCTGGCGGCCCGCCGTGGTCATCGACGACGAGGGCGTGGAGCTGCGGAACATCGTGCGCAACGTTCGCGTGCCGTGGGCGCTGCTGGAGGGCGTCGAGACGAAGTACGCGCTGACGCTGTTCGTGGGGGAGCGGCGGTTCCGCAGTTGGGCGGCCGGGGCGCCGGGGCGGCCGGCGCCGCTGGCACAGCCGTCGGCGATCGAGCGGTCGGTGGCGCGGGAGCACCACCCGACGGGCGACGCGGCAGCCGTGCGGTCGAGCCGGAGCCTGCGCGGGGACTCGGGTGCGGCGGCGTTCATGGTGGAGCAGCGCTGGGAGGAGCGGCGCCACCTGCCCGCGCCGGCGGACGCCGCGGTGTCGGTGCGCTGGGAGTGGATCTGGCCGGCGGCGACGGTGGCGGCGGCCCTGGCCGCGTGGGCGGTGTCGCTGGCCCGCTGACGTTCCCCGGGCTCTTGTGGGCGGCTGGCGAGGTTGTGCGCGCGTGGGTTTGCCACGTGGTGGTCGTGATCATGCACTTCCGGTACGCCGGCTCCCCCACGAACGCCTACCTACCGCCAAGGGGGCGTACCGGAAGTGCATGATCACGAGCGGCGGTGGGTGCGTTCCTCGCGCTGTGGCGGTGGTGTGGTGGTCTCGCCGGTTGGCCCGCGCTTCTGGCTGCTCTCAGGTCTGTTCCAGCAGCCTTGACAGGTCGGTTCTCAGGGCGCCCAGCAGCTTCTTCGCGGTGGCCTTCGCGCGCGGGAGGCCGCCCTCGGTCGTCACCACCACTTCCAGGTAGCACTTGAGCTTCGGCTCGGTGCCGCTCGGCCGCACGATCACCCGGCCGCCGGCCGCCGTCCGGTACCGCAGCCCCTCCGTCGGCGGCAGGCCGTCCACCCCGAGCGACAGGTCGTCGACCGATGTCACCTCCTGCCCGCCGAGCGTCGCCGGCGGGTCCTTCCGCAGGCGGTCGACCATCGCCGTCGTCTGCGCGATGTCCGCGACACGCACCGAGAACTGGTCCGTCGCGTGCACGCCGTGCCGCAGGGCCAGGTCGTCCAATGCGTCCGCGAGCCCGCGCCCCTTGGCCTTGAGGCCCGCTGCCAGCTCGGCGACGAGCAGCGCGGCGCTGATGCCGTCCTTGTCCCGGACGACGTCCGGCGCCACGCAGTAGCCCAGCGCCTCCTCGTACGCGTACACCAGGTCCGGCACCCGGGACAGCCACTTGAACCCCGTCAGCGTCTCGACGTGCCGGGCGCCGTGGGCCGTCGCGATCCGCGCGAGCTGTTGCGACGACACGATCGAGCTCGCCACCACCGGCGGCTTCCCGCCGTCCTCGGCCGCCAGGCGCGACAGCACCGTCTCGCCCAGCAGGGCACCGACCTCGTCACCCCGCAGCGCCCGCCAGCCGCCCTCGACCGAGGCGTCCGGGATCGCGACCGCGCACCGATCGGCGTCCGGGTCGTTCGCGACGACGAGGTCCGCGCCGCGGGCACGCGCCGCCTCGAGGGCCAGGTCCATCGCGCCGGGCTCCTCGGGGTTCGGGAACGTCACCGTCGGAAAGGCTGGATCCGGCGCGGCCTGGGCCGGGACGACGTAAGGCGCGGGGAACCCCGCGTCGGCGAACGCCTGCAGGCACGTCTCACCGCCGACGCCGTGCAGCGGCGTCAGGACGACGGCGACGTCCCGCGGGCCGCCCTCCCGCACGACGTCGGTGACCGCGGCGAGGTAGTCCTCCACGATCGACCGCGGCAGCACGGTCCAGCCCTCCCGGGCCATCGGCACCTCGATCGCCGGCGGGGACACGTCGATCCGCTCCGCGATCAGGCGGTCCGCGGGCGGCACGATCTGCGCCCCGGTGCCGGCCTCGTCGGCCGCGCGGCCGCCGAGGTAGACCTTGTACCCGTTGTCCTGCGGCGGATTGTGCGACGCAGTCACCATGACGCCCGCGTCCGCGCCCAGCCGCCGGACCGCGAACGCCAGCACCGGCGTCGGCAGGTGCCCCGGCAGCAGCCGGGAGTCGCAACCGGCGGCCAGGAGGACCGCGCACGTGTCCTGGGCGAAGACGTCCGAGTCCTGGCGTGCGTCGTACCCCACGACGACGACGGGTGTCTCGGCCGCCGCGACCTCCGTCAGGTAGGCCGCCAGCCCGGCGGCTGCCCGGATCACGACGGCGCGGTTCATGCGGTTCGGCCCCGCGCCCATGGCGCCGCGCAGCCCGGCGGTCCCGAACTGGAGGGTGCCGGCGAACCGGTCGGAGAGCTCTGCCTGGACGCGCGTCCGCGTGAACCGGTCCCCGCCCGTCGCCTGCTCGATGAGCGAGTCCAGCTCGCGGCGCGTGCGTGGGTCGGGGTCGTCGTCCCGCCAGGTCATGGCCCTGCCGACCAGTGCTGCGAGGTCGGTGTCGTCCACGCATCGCAACCTACTCCGGCTGGTACCCGTGGGTCCTGAGATCAGGCGGGTGCGTGTTCGAGAGGCGTTCGCGGCGTAGCCGGGCCGTCGCCGTCCGGCGTTTCGCTACTCCCATCGAGGTCGTCCCGCTCACCGATGCCGTGCCGCTCGTACCAACGGCGCATCGGCCCCGGCGCCCACCACGTGGCGTCACCCAGCAGTCGCAGCGTCGCCGGGACGAGGATCGCCCGCACGATCGTGGCGTCGAGGATGATGGCGACCGCCATGCCGACGCCGATCATCTTGATGAAAGTCACGCCCGACGTGGAGAACGCGCCCACCACGACCACCAGCAGCAGCGCCGCGCTCGTGATGATCCGGCCCGTGCGGGCCACCCCGGTGACGACCGCATCCTCGGTGTCGTGGGTGACGTCGTACCGCTCGCGGATCCGGCTGAGGAGGAACACCTCGTAGTCCATCGAGAGCCCGAAGAGGATCGCCAGCATGAGGATCGGTTGCGTGGTCTCGATCGTGCCGGTCGAGGTGAAGTCGAGCAGGCCGGTGAGGTTGCCGTGCTGGAAGATCCAGACCACGACGCCGAAAGAAGCCGTCATCGAGATCGCGTTCATCACGATCGCCTTCAGCGGCAGCACCAGCGACCCGAAGGCCAGGAACAGCAGCAGCGTCGTGGCGACCAGGACGACGGCGGCCGTCCAGGGCAGTCGCTCGGCCAGGCTCGCCCGCAGGTCCACCTGCTCGGCGCTGTTGCCGCCGACGAGCGTCGTCGCGCCGTCGGGAAGCTCCACCGCACGGATGTCGCGCACCAGTTGCAGCGTCTCGGCGTCGACCGGCCCGCCCGTGTAGCCCACCGAGAGCACGGCGGCGTCGCCGCGCTGCGCCTCGACGCGGACCGCCGTCGCGCCCGGCACCGCCGCCACCCGGTCGCGCACCTGGGTGACCGCCTCCGCCGCCGCGGCGCCGGTGGCGCCGGGAGTCTCGACGAGCACGTCGATCGGCGACGACAGCACGCCCGGGAAGTTGTCGCTCATGATCTGCTCGGCGCGCCGCGTCTCGGCGTCCGCCGGCAGCACCCGCGAGTCGATGCCGCCGAACCGGACGCCGAGGAACGGTGACGCGAGCACCAGCAGGACGGCGGTGACGGCGATCGCGAGCACCGCCGGACGTCGCATGACGCCGCGCGCCACGCGGGCCCACCCGGCGCCGAGCTCAGGCGCGGACGCGGTCGCCGGACGCCGGCGCAGCCGCCGGAACAGCGGTGCCAGCGACCAGGCGTCGACCCGCCGGCCGAGCAGCGCGAGCACCGCCGGCAGCAGCACGAGCGCCGTGACCATCGCGATGAGCACCGCCGCGACGCCGCCGTACGCCATCGACCGCAGGAACCCCTGCGGGAACAGCGCGAGCCCCGCGAGCGAGATCGCCACCGTGACGCCGGAGAACGCGACCGTGCGGCCGGCCGTCGCCATCGTGCGGGCCAGCGCGTCCGGCACGGCGCGGCCACGGCGAACCTCCTCGCGGAAGCGGTTGACGACGAACAGCGCGTAGTCGACCGCCAGCCCGAGGCCGAGGATCGTGACGATGTTGATCGCGAACACCGAGACGTCGGTCACCAGAGTCATCAGCCGCAGCACGGTGAACGCGCCGAGCACCGCGACGACCCCGACGCCGAGCGGCAGCCCCGCCGCGACCACGCTGCCGAAGACGACCACCAGCAGCACCAGCAGGATCGGCAGCGAGAGCGACTCCGCCCGCGCCAGGTCCTCGCTGATCTGCGAGCTGATCTGGGCCTCGGTCGCGGACCGGCCGCTCGCCGTCATCGTGACGTCGGGGACGCCGGTCTCGTGCAGCCCTTCGGAAACGTCCTCGTACACCGACATGCGGTCGGGGCTCTCGGCCCCGGCGAGCTGGACGGCGGCGTACGTCACGTGGCGGTCGGGCGAGACGAACGCCGGGTCGCCCGTCGTCCAGAACGTCGCCACCCGGGTGGCCGCACCCGGCGGCAGGGCGGCCAGCGACCGCTCGACGGCGGCGCGGAACGCCGGGTCGTCGACCGTGCGGTCGCGGCTGGTGTAGACCGCGAGCACGTCGGCGCCCTGCCGGCCCACGGTCTGCTCGATCCGCTCCTGGGCGCGGGCGGAATCCGACCCCGGATCGTCGAACCCACCCTGGGACAGCGACGCGAACACGCCCGTGCCCCAGACGCCCGCGAAGGCCACCAGGGCGACGAACCCGGCCACCACCGCCCAGCGCAGCCTCACGACGATGCGTCCCCAGCTCTCGAACATTCCGGCCCCCTGGACTCGTGTACTCGTCTGTACCCTGAACGCAGTGCAGTGGGTTAACAGCGTTAGCGAACGGTGTTTACTCTTGCGATATCCGTTCGCGTTGTCAAGGGAGTTTCTGCGGTGGCCGAGGACGAGCGCCCGATCGCGATCGCGACCAGGCGCGAGCGCACCCGCGCCGCGACGGTGCGGGAGATCAAGAACACGGCGCGGCGCATCCTGGTCGAGCAGGGCGTCGAGAGCGTCACCCTGCGCGCGATCGCGCGCGAGATGGGCATGACGGCGCCGGCGCTCTACCGGTACTTCGACAGCCACGAGGCCCTGCGCCACGCCGTCGTCGCCGACGTGTACGACGAGCTCGCCGACTCGCTGGAGGAGGCGCGCGACTCCCTGCCGGACGACGACCCGGGCGCCCGCCTGGTCGAGATGGCACGCGAGTTCCGGCACTGGGGAACCGAGCACCCGCGGGAGTTCGGCCTGGTGTTCGCCACGCCGATCCCCTTCGTCATGGACACGCCGAACCCGCTGGAGAAGGCGGGCAGCCGGTTCGGCGCGGCGTTCATCGACGCCTTCCTCCGGCTGTTCGTGGAGCGGCCGTTCCCGGTGCGGCCGGACGCCGAGCTACCGCCGGACTTCCGCATGCAGCTCGAGCACTACCGCCAGAAGCTGTGCACGGAGCTCGGCGACGCCGTCCTGCGGATCCCGCTCGGCGGCTACGAGGCGTTCCTGACCTCGTGGGTACAGCTCTACGGCTTCGTCGCCCTCGAGGTCTTCGACCACCTCACGTTCGCGCTGACCGACCCGGAGCCGGTCTTCGAGGCACAGCTGCGCGCGATCGCCGGCCGGCTCGGGATCACAGTGCCGGAGGCCCTCGACGACGAGTGAGTCCCGCCCCCGCGGCCGGGCGCCCCGTGACTGACGGAGGCGGCCGAGCCCGCGGCTCAGAGCCGCCGCACGACCTCGGCCAGGAGCGCGCCGACCCGGTCGGCGGCGGCGCGGCCGGCGGCCAGCACCTCCTCGTGGTCCAGCGGGGTCGGCGAGATCCCGGCCGCCGGGTTCGTCACCAGCGAGATGCCGAGCACCTCGAGGCCCGCCTCGCGGGCGGCGATCGCCTCCAGCGCCGTCGACATCCCGACCAGGTGGCCACCCAGGACGCCGGCCATGCGGACCTCGGCCGGCGTCTCGTACTGCGGGCCGCGGAACTGCACGTACACGCCCTCGGCCAGGCTCGGGTCGACCTCGCGGCAGAGCGCGCGCAGCCGCGGCGAGTAGAGGTCGGTGAGGTCCACGAACGTCGCGCCCTCCAGCGGCGAGGCGCCGGTCAGGTTGATGTGGTCGCTGATCAGGACCGGCGTCCCCGGCCCCCACGCCGTGTCGAGGCCGCCGCAGCCGTTGGTGAGCACGACCGTCGAGCAGCCGGCCGCCGCCGCCACCCGGACGCCGTGGGCGACGGCGCGGACGCCGCGGCCCTCGTAGTAGTGCGTGCGCGCGCCGAGGACCAGCGCGCGCCGGCCGCTCCCCCCGATCGCGACCGACCGGATCGTGCCGGAGTGGCCCACGACACCCGACGCGCGGAACCCCGGCAGGTCGGACGCGGGCACCTCGGCCAGCGTGTCGCCGAGCAGGCCGGCAGCGGGTCCCCAGCCCGAGCCGAGGACGAGGGCGACGTCGTGCCGCTCGGCACCGGTGAGGTCGGCCAGCCGCCGCGCGGCCTCGCGCGCGACGTCGCGGGGGTCGGTGCCGGGGGCGTCGAGATCGGTCACCGGCGGAGGTTAGCGCGTCGTCCTGCGCACGGGGCGTCCCCGTGCGCTTCTATCGATCGCAGGGACGCCCCGTGCGCATAAAAGCGCTCTCCTGACGCTTCCGTGGGTGGTTGGGGGTGCCCGAGGTGGGGGAGGCCAGCGACAGCAGAGGCCCCTGATTGCGCACGGGGACGCCCCGTGCGCTTCTATCGATCGCAGGGACGCCCCGTGCGCAACGAACCGACCCGCCAACTGGTGCTCGACAAGATCGCTGCCTGACCACCCAGAGCCGCCGACCTTTTTGGCACACGGGGCGGCGTTGTGATCGCTAGAAGCGCACAACGCCGCCCCGTGTGCAAGACCCCAGCCCTCAGCAAGATCCGCAGCAAGACGCAGAACGGCGAGTCGCCGTCCCGACACGCCCGCACCCACGGATACGTCAGGAGAGCCATAAGAGCAGCGGCCCTCGGGGTGCCCGGCTCAGATCGGGGGCAGCGGCTCGTCCACGGCGCTGCAGGGGCGCGCCCGCAGCTCGGTGACGTAGTCGCCGGGCGCGCCGCCGGCCTCCGCGGCGTCGGCGATCATGCCCAGGTACCGCGCGCTCGGCAGCCCGCCCTCGTACGCGTCCAGCACGTAGATCCAGGCCAGGACGTCGCCGTCCAGCGTCTGCACCCGCACCCGGACCTTCTGGAAGAGGCCGATGTCGACGCCCTCCCACTGGTCGAGGGTGCGCTCGTCGGCCTCGGTGAGGTCGTAGAGCGCGACGTAGACCTGGTGGCCCTCGTCCTCGACGACGGTCGCGAGCGAGCCCTCCCAGCCGTGGTCCTCGCCGCCGAACGTCAGCCGCCACCCGACCAGCCAGCCGCTGCCCCGTAGCGGTGAGTGCGGCGCCCGTTGCGCCATGCGTTCGGGGTCGAGGTTGGAGCCGTACGCGGCGTAGAAGGCCATGCCCCAAGCCTAGGGGTCGTCACCGAGCGTGTGCGGACTCGCCCCGGGCCTGCGCTGCGGAACAATGAGCCACGATGAAGACAGCGACCGCACGTCCCTCGATCGTCATCATCGGCGGCGGCCCCGGCGGCTACGAGGCCGCGCTTGTCGCCGCCCAGCTCGGCGCCGACGTCACGATCGTCGACGCCGACGGCCTCGGCGGCGCCGCGGTGCTCACCGACGTCGTCCCGAGCAAGACGCTGATCGCCACCGCCGAGGTGCTCGACACCATGCGCGGCGCCGACGAGCTCGGCCTCACCGGCGGGGACGACGTCGCGACGGACCTCGGCCACGTCAACCGGCGGGTGCGGGCGCTGGCGAAGGCCCAGTCGCAGGACATCCGCACCCGGCTGGAGGCCGAGGGCGTCCGCATCGTGGTCGGCCGCGGCCGCCTCGACGGCCCGGGCCGCGTGGCGGTGGAGGGCAGCGACGTCTCGCTCCCGGCCACCGCGATCCTGCTCGCCGTCGGCGCCAGGCCGCGCCGGCTGCCGGACGCGCAGCCGGACGGCGAGCGCATCCTCACCTGGACCCAGCTCTACGACCTCGACGCCCTGCCCGAGCGGCTGATCGTGGTCGGCTCCGGCGTCACCGGCGCCGAGTTCGCCAGCGCCTACGACGTCCTCGGCGCCGACGTCGCGCTCGTCTCCAGCAGGGACCGCGTGCTGCCGGGAGAGGACGCCGACGCCGCGCAGGTCCTGGAGGACGTCTTCCGCAACCGCGGCATGGAGGTGCTCTCGCGGTCGCGCGCGCAGTCCGTCAAGCGCACCGGCGACGGCGTCGTCGTCACGCTCTCCGACGGGCGGACGGTCGAGGGCAGCCACTGCCTGATGGCGGTCGGCGCCGTCCCCAGCACCGCCGGCCTGGGCCTCGAGGCGGCCGGCGTGCCGCTCCGCGGGAGCGGTCACGTCGAGGTCGACCGCGTCTCGCGCACCGGCGTCCCGGGCCTCTACGCCGCCGGCGACTGCACCGGCGTCCTCGCGCTCGCGTCGGTCGCGGCGATGCAGGGCCGGATCGCGATGTGGCACGCGCTCGGCGACGCCGTCACGCCGCTCGCGCTGCGGACCGTGTCGTCGACGGTGTTCACGGCGCCGGAGATCGCGACGGTCGGCGTCTCGCAGGCGCAGGTCGACGCCGGCGAGGTGGTCGCGCACACGGTCACGATGAGGCTCGCGACGAACCCGCGGGCCAAGATGCAGGGCGTCCACACCGGCTTCGTCAAGCTGTTCGCCTCGCCCGGCTCGGGTCGCGTGCTGGGCGGCGTCGTCGTCGCGCCGCGCGCGAGCGAGCTGATCCACCCGGTGACGCTCGCCGTGTCCCAGCGGCTCACGGTGGACGCCGTCGCGGCGACGTTCACCGTCTACCCCTCGCTGTCGGGGTCGATCGGCGAGGCGGCGCGCCGGCTGCACGCCAAGGAGTGAGGAGGCGGAGTCAGCCCTTCAGCTCGCAGATCACCGCGCCCGACGTGACGCTGCGGCCGACCTCGGCCGCCAGCGAGGACACGGTGCCGGCCTTGTGGGCGTTGATCGGCTGCTCCATCTTCATCGCCTCGAGGACGACGACGAGCTCGCCGGCCTCGACGTGCTGGCCCTCCTCGACGGCGACCTTGACGATCGTGCCCTGCATCGGCGAGGTCAGCGCGTCGCCGCCGGCCGCCGTGCCGTGCCGCCCGCCGCCGGACCGCCGGGGTGCCTTCTTCGCCGCCGTCCCGGCCGCCGGAACGCCGAAGCCGGCCGGCAGCGAGACCTCGAGCCGCTTGCCGCCGACCTCGACGACGACGGTCTCGCGCGGGTCCTCCTCGGCCGCGTCGCCCGCCGGGCCGGACCACGGCTCGATCCGGTTGTCGAACTCGGTCTCGATCCAGCGGGTGTGGACGCTGAACGGCTCCTTCGGGTCGTCCGGGGCGAACGCCGGGTCCGCGACGACGGCACGGTGGAACGGCAGCACGGTCGGCAGGCCGTCGACGCGGAACTCCGCGAGCGCGCGCCGCGCCCGCTGGATCGCCTGCTGCCGGTCGGCACCGGTGACGACGAGCTTGGCCAGCATCGAGTCGAACGCGCCGCCGATCACCGAGCCGCTCACGACGCCGGAGTCGAGCCGCACGCCGGGGCCGGACGGCGGCTCGAAGACCGCCACGGTGCCGGGCTGCGGCAGGAAGTTGCGGCCGGCGTCCTCGCCGTTGATCCGGAACTCGATCGAGTGGCCGCGGATCTCCGGGTCCGCGTACCCGAGCGGCTCGCCGGCCGCGATCCGCAGCTGCTCCCGGACCAGGTCGATGCCGGTGACCTCCTCCGTCACCGGATGCTCGACCTGGAGCCGGGTGTTGACCTCGAGGAACGAGATCGTGCCGTCGGGCCCGACGAGGAACTCGCAGGTGCCGGCGCCGACGTAGCCGGCCTCGAGCAGGATCGCCTTCGACGCGCGGTACAGCTCGGCGACCTGCTCCTCGGTGAGGAACGGCGCGGGCGCCTCCTCCACCAGCTTCTGGTTGCGGCGCTGCAGCGAGCAGTCCCGGGTCGAGACGACGACGACGCCGCCGTGCTGGTCGGCGAGGCACTGCGTCTCGACGTGCCGCGGGCGGTCGAGGAACCGCTCGACGAAGCACTCGCCGCGGCCGAACGCGGCCACCGCCTCGCGCACCGCGGAGTCGAACAGCTCCGGGATCTCCTCGACCGTGCGCGCCACCTTGAGGCCGCGCCCGCCGCCGCCGTACGCGGCCTTGATCGCCACCGGCAGGCCGTGCTCGCGGGCGAACGCCACGATCTCGTCCGCGTCGGCCACCGGTTCCTGCGTGCCGGGCACCAGCGGCGCGCCGGCGCGCTGCGCGATGTGGCGGGCCTTGACCTTGTCGCCGAGCGCGTCGATCGCGGCCGGCGGCGGGCCGATCCAGACGAGCCCGGCGTCGATGACGGCCTGCGCGAAGCCGGCGTTCTCGGCCAGGAAGCCGTAGCCCGGGTGGACCGCGTCCGCGCCGGAGCGGGCCGCGACGTCCAGGAGCTTCTCGACGACGAGGTACGACTCGCCGGGCGTCGTCCCGCCGAGGGCGAACGCCTCGTCGGCCGCGGTCACGTGGACCGCGTCGCGGTCGGGCTCGGCGTAGACGGCCACGGAGGCGACCCTCGCGTCGCGGCAGGCGCGCGCGATGCGGACCGCGATCTCGCCGCGGTTCGCGATCAGTACCTTCGTGATGCCGACCCGCTCGGGGAACGGGCTCGTGGCAGGCGTCGTCATGAGGCTCCTTCCGCCTTCGCGAGCGTAGCGCCGGTGCCGGATCACCCGAAGGCGTCGCCACGTGGCGGAAGCCACGTGACGGCAAGTCCGCGCTCATCCCGGGCGAAACGGCTCCGTCGCCGGTGGCCGCCGGGATGGTGACGCTCCGTGCCGATTGTGCGTCACGGGGTGCGGCTTGGGAATTCGGACTCCCCGGTAACGGTTGCCTCTCACGGTGCCCCGGGCCGGGCACCGCCGGAGCGTGTCGCCCCGAGACCCCGAGACCACGTTGGAGTGTGTGGCAGTGGCCACCGTGACCATGACCCGCGAGACCCACGACGAGACGGTCGGCGAGGGCATCGTCCTCATCGACTTCTGGGCCACGTGGTGCCCGCCGTGCCGCCAGTTCGCCCCGGTCTTCGAGCGGGCGAGCGAGAAGCACACCGACGCGACGTTCGCCAAGGTCGACACCGACGCCGAGGTCGAGCTGGCGCAGCTGTACGGCGTGACGTCGATCCCGACCCTCGTCGTCTACCGCGACGGCATCCCGGTCTTCGGCCAGCCCGGTGCGATGCCCGAGCGCATGCTCGAGGACGTCATCCGCCAGGTCCGCCAGCTCGACATGGAGGACGTCCGCGCGCGGTACGCCGAGCAGGTCAAGGCCGCCGAGCGCGCCTGACGACGACGCCCGGCGGCGCGACGGCGCGCCGGCGCGACAACGGAACGCCCCACACTCGCGTGGTCTGGCGGCGCGTGGTCAGCTGGTCTGCTTGGGCGGCACGATCACGGTGACGATCAGCGCCCGGTGACGGCTGCCTGGCACGTCGGCGGCGTTCACCTCGCTGACGCCGAGACCGCCCGACACGAGCACGTGGTCGAGCGGTGAGATCGGCAGCGGCGTCCACGACGGCCAGGTCGGCCGCAGGCCGCGCCCGACGACGTCGGCGGCGTCACGCCACCGGCCGGAGGCGAGCCGCCGGAACGCCGGGCTCCACGGCGTCACGTTGAAGTCCCCGACGATGATCCCGCGCCCGTCCTCCACCTGCGGGACGGCGCCCGGCAGGGCCGCCAGGTCGTCGCGCCAGCCGGCACCGGGTGTGATCGCCGAGCCGGTGGCGTGCGCCGCGACTATGCCGACCCTGCCCGTCGCCGTCTGCATGACGCCGGCGACGGCCGGGCGCGAGAGGCCCTCGACCACGCGCCCGTCGGAGAAGTTCGGCGACGTCCACAGGCCGATGCCGTCGGAGCCGGCCTCGTTCAGCTCCACGCTCCGCGCGGTGACGACGTTGTTGAGGCCCGCCACCGTGAGGTCGTGGGCCAGGGTGCTGGTCAGCTCCGTGACGACGACCACGTCGACCGCGTTCTCGCGGGCCAGGCCCGCGATGCTCTCGGCGGAGGCGAGGCCGCCGTTGGCGTTGACCGTCATGACCCGCACCGACAGCCCGGCCTGGGCCGACGTCGGTCCCGGGCCGGGCGCGCCGTAGGCGGCGACCAGGACCCACGGCAGCGCCGCGGCGAGCGTCGCCAGAGCGGCCGGGACCGGGTGCCGCCGGCCGACGCCGAGCGCGACGATCGGCACCGCGCTCACCGTGATCGCCGGCGACAGCGCCGCGGCGGCGGCGAGCCAGGGCTGGGGGACGTCGACCAGGCAGGACACCGACCAGGCGACGAGCAGCAGCGCGACGACGGTGAGCAGGATCCCGCCGCGGCGGGAGCGCGGCCCGGGCGCCTCCTCCGGCTCGGGGAACTGCGCCCGCCGGGCCTGGCGGCCGGGCGGCGGCGGTGCGGTGTCCGGCCCGCGGCGGTCACCGGCCGGGCCGAAGTCGAAACCCCCCGGCGGCGTCAGCACCGGGCCGGACCCGCCGGGGGCGCCCGGGCCACCGGGGGCGCCCTGGCCACCGGGGGCGCCCTGGCCACCGGGGGCTCCCTGGCCACCGGGGGCTCCCGGAGTGCCGGGGCCGTGGGTCGGCCAGTCGGGGGGGCGCGGGGCGGCCGGGGGGGGCGGGTCCGCCGGCCGCCCCCGGGGGCGGGGGC
>Ga0081539_10004816_pt1 | contig 14485 bp, 13 predicted proteins | sample TabmetS4T2R2_FD_71023 | JGI IMG/M metagenome (GOLD analysis project Ga0081539, IMG submission 71023) | Tabebuia heterophylla rhizosphere microbial communities from the University of Puerto Rico - S4T2R2 | ecosystem: Host-associated > Plants > Roots > Rhizosphere ...
CAGGCGGATGTCGAGCTTGCGAGCGCGCACGCCGACGCGGGCGAGCTGCTCGGCGCACTCGCCGATCTGCCGGTGGAACTGGGGGAGGTCGGGGTGCGTCGCGTACGGCGCCAGCGCGGAGGCCATCCGGTACATGCGCACGTCGAGGCGGTCCAGCCGCTCCAGGATCGCCTCGAGGCGCTCGAGCGAGACCGAGAGGCGGGGGCCGGACTGCCACCGCCGGGCGTCGTGCGACGGCAGGCCGCCGTCGCCGAGCACCTTCACCGCGAAACCGAGTCGTTGCATTGCTTCAACAGACAGTATAGTTTTCTTCAACATGTCGTTCGTGGCTGTCATCGGCTCCGGCATCTCCGGCCTCACCGTCGCCCACCTCCTGCACGGCCGTCACGACGTGACGGTGTTCGAGGCCGGCCGTCGCGCCGGCGGGCACGCGAACACGGTGCGGGTCGACCTGCCGGACGAGACGCTCGACGTCGACACCGGCTTCGTCGTGTTCAACGACCGCAACTACCCGAACTTCGAGCGGCTGCTGGCGGGCCTGGGCGTCGCGTCACAGCCGACCACGATGAGCTTCTCGGTGAGCGCCGTCGAGGAGGACTTCGAGTACGCGGGCACGCCGCGCGGGCTCGTCGCCCAGCCCGGCAACCTCACCCGCCCGGCCTTCGTGCGCATGATCGGCGAGTACGTGCGCTTCAACCGCGACGCGCGGGCGCTGCTGCGCTCGGGCGACGCCCGCACGTCGCTACGCGACTGGCTGGGCGAGCTGCGCTACTCGGAGGGCTTCGTCCAGCGGCTGATCGTGCCGCAGGCCGCGGCGGTGTGGTCGGCGGACCCAGCGCAGATGTGGTCGTTCCCGGCGCGCTTCCTGGTCACGTTCTTCCACAACCACGGCATGCTGTCGCTGACCGGGCGGCCGCGCTGGCGCACGGTGGTGGGCGGCTCGGCGCGCTACGTGGAGGCGCTCACGAGGCCGTTCCGCGACCGCATCCGCCTCAACACCCCGGTGGCGGCGATCCGCCGGTGCGACGACCACGTGCTCGTCACCCCGCGCGGCGGCGAGCCGGAGCGCTTCGACGAGGTCGTGCTCGCCACCCACGCCGACCAGTCGCTGGCCGTCCTCGCCGACGCCACGGACCGCGAGCACGAGATCCTCGGCGCGATCCCGTATCAGCCCAACGAGGCGGTCCTGCACACCGACCGCGCGCTGCTCCCGCGCCGCCGCGCGGCGTGGTCGAGCTGGAACTACCACCTGCTCGGCGAGCCGACCGGCCGCTCCACGGTCACGTACCACATGAACACGCTCCAGCGGCTGTCCAGCCGGCGGGAGCTGTGCGTGACGCTCAACCGCAGCGAGGCGATCGACCCCGGGCGCGTGATCGCCACGATCCCCTACGCCCATCCCGTCTTCACCCCGGCGGGGTGGCGCGCGCAGGAGCGCCACGCCGAGATCTCGGGCCGCAACCGCACGCACTACTGCGGCGCGTACTGGCGCTGGGGCTTCCACGAGGACGGCGTCGTGAGCGCGCTGCGGGTCGCGGAGCGGTTCGCATGACCGCCAGCTGCGTCTACGAGGGCACGATCCGCCACCGCCGGCACGAGCCGCTCACCCACGAGCTGCGGTACCCGATCGGGCTGCTCTTCCTCGACCTGGCCGAGCTGCCGGACGTGCTCGAAGGGAGCCGCCTGTGGTCGGCGCTCGCCCGCTTCCGGCGCGCGGACTACCTCGGGGACCCGGCGCGCCCGCTCGACGAGGCGGTCCGCGAGGTGGCCGGCACCGAGGGGCCGGTGCGGCTGCTCACGCACGCGCGCACGTTCGGCCACTGCTTCAACCCGGTCAGCTTCTACTACTGCTACGACGGCCCCGGCGAGCGGGTCCAGGCCGTCGTCGCCGAGGTCACCAACACGCCGTGGCGTGAGCGTCACCGCTACGTGCTGCGCCGGCGCGGAGCGGGGCGCGTCATGGAGGGCGGCTTCGACAAGGCCTTCCACGTCTCGCCGTTCATGGGGATGGACCACCGCTATCGGTGGCGCGTCGTCGAGCCGGACGAGGAGCTGCTCGTGCACATCGAGTCGCTGCACGGCGGCCGTCGCGCCTTCGACGCGACGCTGACGCTGCGCCGCCGCGCGCTCGACCCCGCCGCGCTGCGCCGGCTCCTGCTGCGCTACCCGGCCGCCACGCTCGTGACCACGGGCCGGATCTACGCGCACGCGCTGCGGCTGAGGCTCAAGGGCGCGCCGACCTTCCCGCATCCCGCGCGATGACGCGCGCGATCGTCACCCGGCTGCTGCGCGGCGTCGAGGGCGGGTCGCTCACGATCGTCGAGCCGGGCCGCACGCACCGCTTCGGCGCGCCCGACGAGGCGCTGCGCGTCACCGTGACGCTGCACGACAGCGGCGTCTGGCGGTCGCTGCTGCGCGGCAGCGCCGGGCTCGGCGCGACCTACATGGACGGGCGCTGGGACGCCGACGACGTGACCGCGCTCGTGCGCCTCGCGGCGCGCAACGCCGCCAAGCTCGACCGCCTGCGCCGGCGCTTCGCCGTGGTCGTGCGGCCGGTGCAGCGCCTGCGCGGCGGGCGCGCCAACACGCCGCGTCGCAGCCGCCGCCAGATCGCCGCCCACTACGACCTCGGCAACGACCTCTTCGCCGCGATGCTCGACGAGCGGATGGTCTACTCGGCCGGCATCTTCGCGACGCCGCAGACGTCGCTGGAGGAGGCGCAGCTCGCCAAGCTCGACGCGATCTGCGCCAAGCTCGACCTGCGCCCCGACGACCACCTGCTCGAGATCGGCACGGGATGGGGCGCCCTGGCGATCCACGCCGCCGCGCACTACGGCTGCCGCGTGACCACGACGACGATCTCGCGCGAGCAGCACGCGCTGGCCGCCGAGCGCGTGCGGGCGGCCGGGCTCGAGGATCGCGTCATGGTCCTCCTCCGCGACTACCGCGACCTCACGGGTACGTACGACAAGCTGGTCGCCGTGGAGATGATCGAGGCCGTCGGCTGGCGCAACCTCGACCGCTTCTTCGCGCGCGTCGGCTCCCTGCTGGAGCCCGACGGGCTGGCGCTGCTCCAGGCGATCCTCATCGACGACCGCGCGTACGAGGTCGAGCGCGCCGGCCGCAGCTTCATCACGACCTACATCTTCCCGGGCGGCGCGCTGCCCTCGATGGAGGCCATGGCGCGTTGCCTGCGCCGGCGCACGGACCTCCAGTGGCTCGACGTGCAGGACCTGACGGCGGACTACGTGCTGACGCTGCGCCACTGGCGCGAGCGGTACGTCGCGGCCGCGCCGCGGCTCGAGGGCGCCGGCTACGACCGCCGGTTCCAGCGCCTGTGGGAGCTGTACCTGCGCTACTGCGAGGCGGGTTTCACCGAGCGCCGCATCACCGCCGTCCAGGCGCTGTTCGCCAAGCCCGGCTACCGCGCCGCGCGCATGCACGTGCGCGAGCTGACGCGAGGCTCGCTCACATGACGCGTGGCCGATCCGCGGTGGCCGCCGTCATGGCGCTCCGGATCGCCTACGGGGCGGCGCTCGTGGCCGCGCCCGAGCGGCTCGCGCGCCGCTGGCTCGGGCCCGACGCCGGCCGCGCGCCGGCGCAGGTGCCGCTGCGCGCGCTCGGCATGCGCGAGGTGCTCCTACACGCCGGCGGCCTGGCCGCGGCGGTGCGGGGCAGCGACGCCCGACCGTGGCTGGCGGCGTCGATCGCCGGCGACCTGACCGACATCGCCGCGACGGTCGCGGCCCGCGCCGGCCTCCCGCGCGGCGCCGCGCCCGCGACCGCCGCCGTCGCCGGCGGCTCCGCGCTCGTGAGCGCGGTCGTCGGCGCCATCGAGCGCCGGTAGGCGCCGGTGGCGCACGCGGCCCGGAAGGAGCGGGAGCAGGACGCGCTTGGCGTACTCGGAGCCGGCGCGCACGGCGAGCCCGCGCAGCGGGTCCCACGACAGCCCGTACTGACGCCGCAGGTTCGCCGGTAGCAGGCCGACGGTGATCGTGTTCGCCAGCTCGAGCAGAGGGCGGGCGGCGAGGGGGACGGGCGGGCGCAGGACGATGTCGGTGGCGAGCTCGCGGGCGGCCGGGGTGACGTGCAGGGTGTCGCCGTCGAGCATCGCGCGGCGGTAGTGCTCGAAGTCGCGGAAGGCGGCCGGCATGTCGCGGCTCTCGAGTCCGAAGAGCGCGCCCATCACGCGGTAGTCGCGCCAGTAGGCCTCGCGTTCGCCGGGCGAGAGCGCGCGCACGTAGCGCTCGTAGACCACGAGCCCGGAGTCGGCGAGGGTCGCGATGATCCACAGCAGCAGGTCAGGGTCGTCCGCCGCCCACGGCGTGCCTGCCGGGAAGATGCCGGCGGCGGCTGCCAGCCGCCCACGGATGCCGCCGTGCACGCGCCGCACGCGGGCGGTGCGGCGATCGGCCTCGGCGCGCTCGCCGAACACGATCGTGTCAATGACGTCCGCGGTGCGGCGCAGCCGCGCGTAGGGATCGTCGAGCGTCGTGGTCGCGGCGAAGAACCCCTCGAAGGCGACGGGATGTGCCGCCTGCATCAGGAGCGCACGCGGGCCCGCGAGCGCCACGACGTGCTCGCGCTGCACGCGCCTGATCAGCGACCTGTCGTCGAAGTAGCCGGTCTTCAACACCTTGATGAAGTCTACTTGATCAGGCTGTGACAGCTACACGCGCCGGTGCGGTATGGCTCCGCCGGCGGGCAGGGCGTAGTAGACGGCGAGCAGGGCGTTGACGACGAGGCAGGCGGGCGCGCTGACGAGCGCGATCAGCATCGCGAGGCCGTAGACCGGCGTGCCGACCGTGAAGCGGCGGGTACGGGTGCGGATCTCCTCGTCGGAGAGCGTCTCGCCGAGCAGGTCCCGGTGGCGCGTGGCGTACGTCCACAGCGCGCCGAACGCGATGCCCATGAGCGTCATCGCGCCGGTGTAGAGGACGGCGGCGACGCGCTCGTCCGCGCCGCCCTCCTGCATGTAGGTCCCGAGGACGTTCGTGGGCCACGGCAGCACCCCGATGCACAGCAGCAGCAGCAGGTTGAGGAACAGCAGGGTGCGATCCACGCGCACGAGGTGGTCGAACACCGCGTGGTGGTTGATCCAGATGATCCCGATCACGAAGAAGCTCACGACGTAGCTCGCGTACGACGGCCACTGGTCCAGCAGCGCCCGGCCGAGCCCGTTCTCCGGCTGCTCGGGAACGTGGATCTCGAGCACGAGCAGCGTGATCGCGATCGCGAAGACGCCGTCGCTGAAGGCCTCGATGCGGCTCGTGGACATCGAGCCGCATCATTTCAAGGCCCTCTCGTGGCGCCGGGCCGGCGGGCCCGGCGCCACGCACGGGACTATTGGGCCGCGGACCCGCGCGGCCCTGCCGCGGCCGGCGTCCCCTTCGGCTTGTGGACCGTCTCGCCGGCCCACACGACGCTCTTGTTGAACGCCATCCGCGCGGTCATGTCGGCGAACGCCTGCGACATGAAGGTCAGCACGGCCGGGTCGTTGTTGCTCAGGTTGTCGCACCAGCGGAACGGGTTGTCGACGCAGCCGCCGTCGAAGCTGGGGACGTTGCCCTCGTAGTTGCCGAGGAACCCGCCGAACAGGTCGACCTCCTCCTGCGTCTTGCAGCAGTCCTGGCCGGTGAGCAGGCCGCTGGCGGGAACGCCCGCGCGCTGGAACTGCTCCGCGTCGGTCCCCCTCGGCGAGAAGAAGATGTGGTTCTTCCCGATCGAGTTGAAGTAGTTCACCGCCATGTCGCGCGCGACCTTCGACGGCTCGTACACCTGCGGCGGGAACTGGATGCTGACCGTGCGCCCGAACAGGTCGACGGCCGCCGGGTCGAGGACGCCGATGGAGTAGTTGGGCGTCGCCATCACGTCGGCGTCGAGGTCGTAGCGGATCTTCGCCAGCTCGCTCGCCGACAGGTTGTCGACGTAGAACTTCGAGCCCAGCTCACCGAGCTCCTCGCCCCCGAACCAGATGAACCGCAGCTTGTTCAGCGGGTGGACCTTGCGCATCAACTGGGCGATGTCGAGGATCGTCACCGAGCCGGAGGCGTTGTCGAGCATGCCGGCGCCGTAGATGGCGTCGAGGTGCCCGTCGACCACCACAACGTGGTTCGGGTCGCCGCCCTTGGACTCCGCTATGACGTTCCAGTCCGTGCGGTTGGGGTCGACGATCTGGTGGATGCTCAGGTTCATGACCGGCGGCGTGCCGGCCGTGTACTGGTTGAAGAGGCTCTGGCCGATGGCGAACGACGTGAACGCCACCGGGATGGTCGCCACGAACGGGTTGCCGTTCGCGTCCACCATGCTGCCGCTGAACACGGGGGTCCGCCCGGGCGTGTTGCCCTCGTTGAAGATGATCACGCCCACCGCGCCTGCGGCCGTGGCGTTGAGCACCTTCACGCCGAAGTTGCACGTGCCGCGCTGGATGAGGGCGATCTTGCCCGCGAAGCCGGAGAAGTCGCTCGGGTCGCAGCCGCTCGCCGAGCCTCCGGTCGGAGGCATGATGGTGCCGCCGGCCGGCTTGATCTGGGCGCCGGTGGCGTCGCCCTGGCTGTTGCCGGGGTTCCACTCGTCGATCAGCTTGAAGCTCCGCGCGGTCGGCGAGACCTCGCTGAACGACGGCGTCCCGACATAGGAGCTGTAGAGGAACGTGTACGGCTGGATCGTGACGTCGTAGCCGGCCTGCCTCATCAGGTCGGCGACGTAGTCGACCGACGCCCTGTAGCCCGGCTCACCCGAGTTGCGCGACGGATGGCCGTCGGCCCCGGGGTTGGCGTCGGCGATCGCCTGGAGCGCCTGCATGTGGTTCCAGAGATCGTCGGTCGTGATGCACGGGACGAGCTTCCCCGGCGTGTCGTTGACGCGGTTGGCGCATCCCGCCGACGAGACCGCGCCCGCACTCGACGGCGCCAATAGCGCGGCCGCCAGAAGCAGCGGCACGATCCACCAACCCGGCCTCGCACGTGGGGCCATATGACCACCCTCCCGAACCGTTGTCTCGGAGCCGACGAGTCCTCGGCTCCAGCCTGGCGCGACATTACGCCCGGCGGGCGGCCACGTGGATCAACTACGAATCGTAGGTAGTGGGCACGCTTCAGCGCGCCAACTCCATGCCGGCGTTTTCGCTGCGCCGACCGTCGGGAAGCCCCGAAGTGGGAGCCACTGGACGGAAGGATCGCGATGCCGGAACCCAACGGCCACACCGAGGCGCGGGAGCGCCCGACAGCCGACCTGCTGAGGCAGTTGTCGGATCAGACGACGACGCTCGTCCGCAAGGAGATCGAGCTCGCGAAGCTCGAGCTCGGCGAGAAGGGCAAGACCGCGGCCACGGGCGCCGGCATGTTCGGCGGCGCCGGGCTGTTCGGGGTCTTCGCGTTCGGCGCGCTCACGGCCTGCCTCATCGCGGCGCTCGCCACCGCGCTGCCGACGTGGGCCGCCGCGCTGATCGTCGCCGCCGTCTACGGGGCCGTCGCCGCGGTCCTGGCGCTGCGCGGCAAGAGCAAGGTCCAGGCGGCGACGCCGCCCGTGCCCGAGCAGGCCGTCGACTCGACGAAGGAGGACGTGGAATGGGTCAAGACGAGAGCCAAGAGCGGGCGCAGCAGCTGACGGCCGAGGACCCCAAGTCGGCGGCGCAGCTGCGCGCCGAGATCGAAGACGTCCGCGCCGACCTCGGCGATACCGCGGCAGCCCTGGCCGCCAAGACCGACGTCAAGACCCGCGCGCGCGAGAAGGCCGAGGAGCTCAAGCGCGCCGCGAACGAGCGCAAGGACGACCTGCTGTCCAAGGTCGGCCGCTCGCCGTCGGGCAGTACCTCGACCTCCGGGGGCGCCGGCTCCGCGGTGGCCCGAGCGAAGACGACGGCGCGGCAGAACCCGGTGCTGGTGGCGGCCGTCGGCTCGCTGATCGGCGGGTTCGCGATCGGCCGGCTGACCCGGCGGGACACGTGACGCCATGAAGATCGCGTTCATGCCGATCGGCATCGCCGCCGGCCTCTTGGCGGGGCAGATCTCCAAGAAGGTCTTCGACTTCATCTGGGGGCGCTTCGCCGACGAGGAGGCGCCGCGACCCAAGCACCGGGAGATCGACTTCGCCAAGCTCGTGCCGGCGCTCCTGATCGAGGGCGCCCTGTTCCGGCTCGTGCGCGGCGTGGTCGACCACGGCACGCGCCGCGGCTTCGCCCGCGTGACGGGATCGTGGCCCGGCGAGGAACGTCCGGAGCCCGAGTGACATGGCGAACCGTGCCACAGCCGTCGTCGAGCGCGTCATGGAGGACGACCATCTCCGCGAGCAGCTCTCGGACGGCGCCGCGAGCCTGAGGGCCGCGTACCAGCGCGCCCGGGCCGTGCGCGCCGAGAAGGCCGTGCAGGACAAGAAGCTCTACGACCACGTGCGCGGCGCCGCCGGATCGCTCAGCGAGGCCGCGCGCCGCATCGCCAACCGGCCCGAGCCCGAGCCGCAGCGCCGCTGGCGGCGCCTGCCCGTGATCATCCTCGCGCTCGGGATCGTCGCGCTCGTGCGTGCGATGCACCATGAGCAGCAGTCCCGCGCGACTGACCCGACGATCTGAGCAGCGGAGTGGGCCGCGGGCGCGGCCCACTCCACCATGCTTCGGCTAGCTGCCCGAGTTGTGCGTGACCGCGTTCAGCGCGTCGACCTGGCCGGTCCCGTACCACGAGTTGTGGCCCGGGCCGCCCTGGCACGACTGGGTGGCGCCGCTGTTGGTCCCGGTGAACGCCAGGTAGCCCGGCGGGAGCATCGTCGGACAGGCCTGCGGATCGGCCGTCTGACTGAGCAGCGCGGCGACCTGCCCGGGTCGCATCTTCCCGTTCTGCGGGTTGCTCGCGTCGCCGTAGCGCGACACGATCAGCGCCGCGACGCCGGCCGCGTGCGGGCCCGCCATCGACGTGCCCTGGAGGTAGCAGTAGACGACGGTCGGGTACGTCACGTCGCCCGGCTCCTGCCGGCTCCGCGTGCACGGGATCGACGCCGGCCACGTCGAGAGCACCCGGCCGTTGACCGACTCCACCGTGCGGAACACCGAGTCGCCGCCCGGCGCCGTCACGTCGACCGCCGACACGCCGTAGCTCGAGTAGAAGGACTTCAGGTTGTCCGGATACTCGCCGGCGCTCGTGTCCTGCGTGGTGCTGCCGGTCGCCGAGACGCCGACCACGCCCGAGACCTCGAGCGGCACCACGACGCACGCGTTGGTGATCTCGCGCTGCTGCTCGCTGCCGGGCGGGAAGTCCGGGCTCGTCACGTCCGTCGTCGGATGCGAGACGTCGTCGGAGTCGTTGCCCGCGGAGGCCACGACCGTCACGCCCTGCTGCTCCGCGTAGCGGATCGCCCGCTGCTCGGCCTTCCAGATCGCGCGCTGCGCCGCGTCGTTGCGGCAGTTGTACTCGAACGGGTCGGCGAAGTACGAGTTGTTCGTCACGTCGAGGTGACGATCGCCGGCCCACATGAACGAGCACACGACGGCCTCGGGGAAGAAGAACCCCGCGGCGTTGCCGGCCTTGATTCCGGCGACCTTCACGTTCGGAGCGACGCCCACGATGCCGAAGCCGTTGGACGCGGCGGCGATCGTGCCGGCCGTGTGGGTCCCGTGGCCGTTGTCGTCGTTCGCGGCCGCGGCGCCCGGGACCGGCGCGCCGGTCAAGCAGTTGGCGCTGTCGGCGTCCGAGACGTTCTGCCGCAGGTCGGGATGGCGGAAGTCCAGCCCGGTGTCGATGTCGCCCACGACCACGGCGGGGCTCCCGCCCGTGATCGCGTGCGCCTGCGGGGTGTGGATCTGGCGCATGTCCCACTGCAACGGCGACAGCGAGTCGGCGTCCGTCGCCGGCGCGTTCGGCAGGTCGCCTGGTGGCGGCCCCGCGGCGTCGTCGGACGAAGCCGTCGGCTCGTCGAGCTTCGAGGCGAAGTTCGCCGTCGACGAGACGCCCTCGATGCGGTTGTCCTTGGCCATGTCGGTCGCGAACGACGCGCTGTCTGACCGCGCGATCGCCACGCCGATCGCGTCGTAGCCGTAGACGAACGTGCCCCCGGCCTTCTGCACGTCGGTCTTGGCCGACGCCGGCACCGCGTTGCCCTTGTAGAGCACGATGAAGTTGTCCGCGCTCGCGGTCGATGCGAACGCGAGCGACAGCACGAGTACCGCGCCGGCCAGCAGGCCGCGCGGAGCGCTTCTACCCCTCATGTGGGTCCTCCCAGTGAAACGTTGTGGCGCCGCCGTCCCCACGGCGCCCCCATTGCGCGGGAACCTACCCGACAAGACGACGCCACGCGTCGGCGGCGAGGTTGGAATCGGACACGCTCCTCGGCAGCCGTTTACGTACCTGCTGGGTCGGGGAGAGGTCGGCAGCGGCCGACCCGGCCGTGGCGGAAAGGGAGGTGCTCCATGGTGGGTAGGAGTCGACTCGTGGCCATCGCCGCGGTCCTGATCGTGGGATCGAGCGGCGCGATCGCCGCCGCCCGGACGAGCGACGAACGCGCGCTGCGGCCCGTCAAACGGCACGCCGATCCGACGATCGAGCACCGCGTGAACGCGCTGCTCGCGCGCATGACGCTCAAGGAGAAGCTCGAGCAGCTGACGCTCCTCGCGGACTGGCAGGTCAACGACACCGAGGCGGCCAAGCCGGTCGGCGGCGTGTTCAGCCTCACCGACCCCGTGCTGATCAACCATTACCAGCACATCGCGGTCGAGCAGTCGCGGCTGCACATCCCGATCCTGTTCGCCTTCGACACGATCCACGGCTACCGGACGATCTTCCCGATCCCGCTGGGCGCGGCGAGCAGCTTCGACCCGTCGGTCGCCCGCGCCGACCACCGCATCGGCGCGTTCGAGTCGGCCGCCGTCGGCCTCAAGCAGATCTACAGCCCGATGGTCGACGTCTCGCACGAGCCGCGCTGGGGCCGGATCTCCGAGGCGGCCGGCGAGGACCCCTACCTCAACTCGGTCATGGCCGCCGCGCGCGTCAAGGGCGCCCAGGGGCGGAACTACTCCAGGTCGGACAAGGTCGTGACGAGCGTCAAGCACTTCGCCGCGTACGGCCAGCCGGAGGGCGGCCGTGACTACAACACGACCGACATGTCGATCCAGCGGCTCTGGAACTTCTACCTGCCGCCCTTCAAGGCCGCCGTCCGCGCCGGGACAGACACGGCCATGTGCTCCTTCAACGCGATCAGCGGCGTCCCCGGCTGCGCGAACCGCTACACGGAGACCAACGTGCTCAAGCGCCGGTGGGGCTTCGACGGGTTCATCGAGAGCGACTACACCGCGGTCGCCGAGCTGCGGTCCTGCCCGCCCGTGCGGCCCAACGAGGGCCCGTGCGGCCACGGCGTCGCCGCGGACGGCAAGGAGGCGGCGCGCAAGGCGCTGAACGCCGGCACGGACATGGAGATGGTCTCGACCAACTACCGCGACTTCGGGCAGCAGCTCGTGCACCGCCGCCAGGTCCGGATGCGCCGGATCAACGACGCCGTGCGCCGGATCCTGCGCATCAAGTTCCGCGCGGGGCTGTTCGAGCACCCGTACGCCGACGTCACGCAGGCCGAGAGCAAGCAACTGCTGCCGCCCAGCCGCGCGGCCGCGCGCCGCGGCGCCGACCGCTCGATGGTCCTGCTCAAGAACGACAGCCACACTCTGCCGTTCGCGACCGGCAAGCGCACGGCCGTCATCGGCCCGCTCGGAAACGACAAGCACGACATGCTCGGCCCGTGGTGGGGCAAGGGGCGTGACGAGGACGCCGTGTCGGTCTACGAGGGCATCAAGGCCCAGAACCCGCAGACGACGTTCACGCCGGGCTGCACGCTCAGCAACAACGACCTCTACGACCCGGCCAACGAGTGCGCGTCCGACGCCGGCTTCGCGGCGGCAGTGGCGGCGGCGCAGGCCGCCGACCAGGTCGTGGTGGCGGTCGGCGAGACGCGGGAGATGAGCGGGGAGGCCGAGGCGCGCTCCGAGCTCGACCTGCCCGGGCGCCAGGAGGACCTCATCGACGCGATCAGGGCGACCGGCAAGCCGATGGCCGTCGTGCTGTTCAACGGCCGCCCGCTCGCGCTGACGCGCGTGGCCGACTCCACGCCGGCGCTGCTGGAGGCGTGGTTCGGCGGCGTCGAGGCCGGCAACGCGGTCGCCGACGTCGTGTTCGGCAAGGTCAACCCGGGCGGCAAGCTCCCCGCGAGCTTCCCGCGCGCCGTCGGGCAGGTGCCGATCTACTACAACCATGAGCCGACGGGCCGGCCGTGCGACATCACGCAGAAGTACAACTCGCGCTACCGCGACATCGTGTCCTGCTCGCCGCTGTACGCGTTCGGCTACGGCCTCTCGTACACGACGTTCTCGGTGTCGAACCTGCGGCTCAGCTCGCGGCGGGTCTCGCGCCACGGCCGGCTGACGGCGTCGGTCGACGTGACGAACACCGGCAGCCGGGCCGGGGATGAGGTCGTGCAGCTCTACCTCCACGACCCCGTCGCGCGGATCGAGCAGCCGGTGCGCCGCCTGCGCGGGTTCCAGCGGCTCACGCTGGCTCCGGGCCAGACGAAGACCGTCACGTTCACGCTCGACAGGAGCGACTTCGGCTACTACGACAACCACGGCCGGTACGTGGTCGAGCCGGGCCGCATCGTCGTCTACGCCGGCGACAGCTCGGACGCGACGATGCGCAAGTCGTTCCGGGTCAGGAGGCACTGAGGCTGCGTCAGGCGGGCGACCGACCGGCTCGGTCGCCCGCCGCGGCGCGCTGCGCCTCGACGGCCTCCACGCGCTGGAGGGCGCGGCACCAGCGCACGGTCACGGCCGCGACGACGAGCGGGATCACCCAGATCGCGAACCGCCAGAACCAGACCTGCGCCGTGTAGCTGACGCCGAGGAACACGAAGATCCGGTCCGAAGAGCCGGCGAAGAACACGAGGACGACCCAGGTCAGGAATCCAAGGCCGAAGCCCGTGCGCAGCGGCGCGTCGCGCGGCCGGTCGAGGAGGTTGTGCGCCGCCCGGTCGCCGGTCACGCGCCGCTCGATCCACGGCCAGAGGGCGAGCACGGCGAGCACGACGAGCGGGAACAGAGCACCGCCCCAGAACGGGTTGGGGACGATCGTCGCGCCGCCGATCGTCACGTCGAAGCCCGGCACGAGGCGCAGCGCGCCGATCAGCCAGCCGAGGTACCAGTCGGGCTGGGCGCCGTTGGTGCCGAGCCAGGTCTCGTACGGCCCCCACAGCCAGATCGGGTTGATCTGGACGAGCGCGCCGAGCCCGAACAGCACGGCGGCGGTTGCGGCCATCAGACCGAGCGACCGCGGCGCCTGGCCCGGGAACATCGGCACGCCGACGAGCCGCCGCTCGCTCGCGCGCGGATCGCTGCGGCGGAACTGCGTGTGATGCCGAAGCGCGACGAGGGCGAGGTGGACGCCGATGAGGACGGCGAGGAGCGCGGGCAGCAGGAACACGTGGACGATGAACATCCGCGACATGAACGTCGGATCGCCGGGATACGGCGCTCCCCAGATGAGCAGGCCGAGGTTGCCGCCGACGAACGGGATCGAGAGCGCGACGGCGTAGCCGATGGCCAGGCCCATGCCCGAGAGCAGATCGTCGACCATCGAGTAGCCGAGATAGCCCTCGAGCAGCGCGACGAAGAGCATCGTGAGCCCGACGAGGTACGTCAGCTCGCGCGGCCTGCGGAACGCGCCGGTGAAGAACACCCGCATCAGGTGCACCACGATCGCCGCGACGAAGACGTCCGCGGCCCAGTGATGGGTCTGGCGCATGAGCAGCCCGGCGCGGACGTCGAACGAGAGGTCGACGGCCGACTTGTAGGCGTGGCTCATCGCCGTTCCGCGCAGCGGCTCGTACGAGCCCCGGTACACGGTCTCCGAGAGGCTCGGCTCGAAGAACAGGGCGAGGAAGACGCCGGTGGCGACGAGCACGACGAACGCGTACAGCGCGACCTCGCCGAGCAGGAACGACCAGTGGTCGGGGAACAGGTAGCGCAGGGCCTTGCGCAGCAGCGGCGCCGTGCTCGTGCGCTGGTCGATGAACGCGACCGGATCCTTGACCGGGTCGTGCCTCATGCGCTGCGCACGCCCCACCATGCCGGGCCCGGCGGCCCGGAGTAGCCGCCGGCGGCGACCAGCCGGCGGTCGGGGCCGATCGTGAGCGGGAGCTGCGGCAGCGGCCGGCCCGCCGGCCCGAACAGCACCGCGCCGCCCTTCGCCGGGTCGAACGTGGAGTAGTGACACGGGCAGACGAGCGCGCGCCCCGGCTCGGTCTCGTCGAACAGCGGGTTGCGGTAGAGCGCGATCGCGCATCCCGCGTGCGTGCAGATCTTCGAGTAGGCGACGATGCCCTCGGGCGCCCAGTCCTCGCGCCCGGCGGGCAGGTGCAGCTGCGCCGGGTCGATCCGTACCAGGATCAGCGGCGAGCCGATCAGCTTCGGATCGGCGCCCTCGGGCAGCGCGGTGTAGAACGTCCCGTCGTCGATGTCGTC
>Ga0081539_10004817_pt1 | contig 14483 bp, 10 predicted proteins | sample TabmetS4T2R2_FD_71023 | JGI IMG/M metagenome (GOLD analysis project Ga0081539, IMG submission 71023) | Tabebuia heterophylla rhizosphere microbial communities from the University of Puerto Rico - S4T2R2 | ecosystem: Host-associated > Plants > Roots > Rhizosphere ...
TCAGACTGAACGACGGCCTCAACCACACCAAGGACACACGACCTCGACAGGCGACCACACCCGATTTTCACCCCAGCACGGACGTCCACAAGGACAACCACGACTGAACGCGCCTTTCAGGGCGGGGCGGCCGGGCGGGGGCCGGGCGGAGGCTTACTCCTCCCCGCCGAAATCGTCGCCGTCGTCGAAGAGTTCGCCGTCCATCATGTCGCCGATGATCATGCCGCCTACCAGGCCGGCCGCGGCGCCGCCGACGATCGCGCCCATTCCTGGGCCGCGGCGGCCGTGGTGCCCGTGATGGCCAGGGTGCCCGTGATGGCCAGGGTGTCCGTCGTAGCCATGGTGTCCGTCGTGGCCGAAGGCCGGGTTTGCGTGGGGCGCGCGCTCCGCGGCGTTCGCGAGCCACTCTCCGATGATCGATGCCCAGTCGGCGTCCTCCGCCTCCGGGTGGGGCATGTGGAAGCGGCCGAAGGTGTCGCCGCCGGCGCGGAAGAGGCCACCCCGCTTGTCGGCCTCCAGTACCACCCACAGGTCCCGCGGGTTCGCCACGAACGTCAGCTCGACCTGGTTCAGCCGCCCGGCGAACTGGGGTGGCGGGAAGAACTCGATCTCCTGGTAGAAGCCCAACTCCTGCGGCACCGCCGCGATGCGGCCGACCTCGACGTCCGCGGACCGGAACGTCGCGCCCAGCTCGCCGAACGCGTCCAGCACGCGGTTCTGCGACGGCAGCGGGTGGACGGCCACCGGGTCGAGGTCGCCCTTGTCCGGCGCCCCCTTGATCTCCAGCTCGGTCCGCACGCCCACCGTCACACCGGGCAGGTGCACCTCCCCGACCGTCGTCACCGGGGTCTCCCACGGCATCGACAGCTGGAAGGGAATGTCCAGCCGCTGGTTGGCGGTCACCCGCACGTCCCGCTGCACGACCAAGCGGTGGAACTCGCCGACGCCGCCGCGCTCGCCACCGCCGACGTGCTCGACCTCGACCCGGGTGACCAGCGAGAGCACCACCGCGTCGATGACGACGTCGTTCGAACCGCCCTGGATGCTCACCCGGCCTTTCAGCACCTCACCGGCGGACACCGCACTCGAGTCGAGCACGGTGTCCACGGACGGCCCACCGACGCCAAAGGCGGAAAGCATTCGTTTGAACAACGGAGATCCCTTCCAGAAAACGAAACCGCAAACACCACAATCCTGGCACAGACTCGGACAAAACGGGCATGTGGGCAACCTGGACACGATCTCGGCCATCCTCAAGGGCATGCGCCTGCCGATCATCACCACCGCGGCGGTCGGCGTCGCGGTGGTCGCGGCCGTGGTCCAGTACACGGTCCCCGCCGCGGTGCCGGCACTGCAGCGCGGCTCTGGCCCACCGGACTGGTGGCGCCTGGTCACCCCACTGTTCGTGCAAACCCTTGGCTGGTACCAGGTCGTGACGAACCTGGTCACGCTCGCGCTGGTGGGCGCGGCCGCCGAACGGCACCTCTCCCGCCGCCACTGGGCCGCGCTGTTCGTCGCGGGCACGGCGGCGGGCCAGGTCGCCGCGTTCGCCTGGCACCTGCCCGGCGGCGGCTGCTCGATCGCGATCTGCGGGCTGGCCGGCGGAATGGTGGTCCGGCTCCTGACCGGCCCACCGGGCAGCCGGTGGCCGACGATGATCATCGTGGGCTATGTCGGGGCGCTGACCGGCTGGGGCCTCGCCGGCATCACGGCCGCCGCGGTGGCCGCACTGGTCGCGGTCGTGCTGCCCCAACGGGTGGCGCTCGCCGGCTCGGTCGTGTGCGCCGCCGCACTGGCGTTGGCCGAGGACCTGCACGGCGTCTCGCTGCTGGCCGGCATGGCGGTGTCTACCTGCGCAACGCTTCGCGCAGGAGTGCGACGGCCGGCGGGATCTCCGAGTCACTGATGTTGCCGTAGCCGAGGACGAGCGCACGGTCCGCCGACCGCCGCACGCGGTAGTCGTCGAGGTCCGCGAGGCGCAGTCCGGCGGCCGCCGCGGACCGGACCGCCGCGCCGGTGTCGGTGCCGTCCGGCAGGTGCAACAGGATGTGCAGCCCCGCGGCGGTACCCGTGACCCGTCCCGCCGGCACCTCGACGGCCAGTGTCCGCACCAGCAGGTCGCGGCGGGCACGGAACCGCCGGCGGGAGGAACGCAGGTGCGCGTCGTACCAACCGCGGTCGATGAACGCGGCAAGCGCGAGCTGGTCCAGCACCGGCGGCGCGGCCGCGACGGGGTTCGCCGACCGCAACCCCCGCGTGCGTGCGGCCGGCGCGACCAGCCAGCCGAGGCCCAGCGCCGGCGACAGCGTCTTGCTGACCGAGCCGAGGAGGAACACCCGGCCCGGGTCCATCCCCTGCATCACCGCGACGGGATGGTGGTCGTACCGGAACTCGGCGTCGTAGTCGTCCTCGATGACGTAGCCGTCCACCTCGCGGGCCCAGCGCACCAACCGCGCCCGGCGGGCCGGGGACAGCACCGTGCCGGTCGGGAACTGGTGCGCCGCACCGACGACGACCGCCCGGGCCGGGGTCCGCGCGAGGTCGTCGACGCTCAGGCCGTCCGCGTCGACGGGCACCGGGTGCACCCGCATGCCGGCGCTCACCGCGGCGTCGCGCAGCCGGCCCCAACCCGGGTCCTCGACGGCCACGTCGGTGATCCCCTCGGCACGCAACGCCCGGCACGTCCGCACCAGCCCGTCGGTGACGCCCGCGCACACGACCACGTCCCGCACGTCCGCGCCCCGCGAGCGGCGCAGGTACGCGCCCAGGGTGGCGCGCAGCACCGCGTGCCCGTCCCGGTCGGGCAGGCCGAGGTCGTAGTGGACGGCCGAGCCGGTGACCGACCGGACGGCGTCCGCCCAGCGGCGGCGCGGGAACGCGCGCAGGTCCGGCAGGCCGGGCGCGAGGTCGTACCGGACGGCCGGCGGCGCCGGGGCGCGGCGCGTGCGGGGTGGCGGCGCGGTGTCCGGCGACCACGACACGCGTGTGGCGGACCCGACCCGCGCGGCGAGATACCCCTCCGCGACGAGCTGCCCGTACGCCTCCGTCACGACCCAGCGCGAGCAACCCAGCTCCTCCGCGAGCGCGCGGCTCGGCGGCACGGCCGCGCCCTCCGCGAGCCGGCCGTCGCGGATCGCGGTGCGCAACGCGTGCGCCAGGCGGTCGTGCAGGCGATGGCCACGCTCGGCCGGACCGACCTCCAGCAGCGTCGCCCACGCGAAATTGGTCTGGGAAACCGACACGGGATTGGAGCGTAGTGCCGAACCGAATCCGCCTACCGTCGTGGCCATGACTGAGAACCTGGTACTCGGCGCCATGCTGTTCGGCACGGTCACCGACGAGCGCCGCTCCTTCGAGCTCCTGGATCACTTCGTGGCGGCGGGCGGGGTCTGGATCGACACCGCCAACTGCTATGCGTTCTGGGAGGACCCGTCCGGCTTCGGCGGGCAGAGCGAGGCGTTGCTCGGGCGCTGGCTGGCGCGTCGCCCCAGCGTCCGGGACCGCGTGCGGATCAGCACCAAGGTGGGCTGCGAACCCCTCGAGGCGGGGCGGTTCCCGGAGACGGCCGAGGGCCTGTCGGCGGCGGTCGTCAAGAGCGGGATCGAGGCCAGCCTGCGGCGGCTGGGCACGGACCGCGTCGAGCTGTACTGGGCGCACAAGCCCGACCCGGTGACGCCGCTGGAGGAGACGGTCGCCGCCTTCGACGAGCTGGTGTCCGCGGGCGTGGTCGGCCGGCTCGGCGGCTCCAACTACCCCGTCTGGCAGCTCGAGCGGGCCAGGCAGCTCGCGCGGGCGGGCGGCGGCACCGGCTTCACCGCCGTGCAGCAGCAGTACTCGTACCTGCGGCCGCGGCCCGGGACCGCGCCGTCGGTCGTGCACCGGTTCGGCGCGGTCACCGACGAGGTGCTCCACTACCTGGAGCACAACCCGGACATGACGCTGTGGGCGTACACCCCGCTGCTGAGCGGCGCCTACACCCGCACCGACAAGCCGCTGCCCGCCGAGTACGACCACCTCGGCACCACCCGCCGCCTCGCCGTGCTCGACGAGATCGCCGCCGAGACCGGCGCGAACCGCAACCGGGTGGTGCTGGCCTGGCTGACCGGCGGTCGTCATCCGGTCGCGCCGATCGTCGGCGTCAGCACGGTCGAGCAGCTGGACGACGCGTTCGCGGGGGTGGCGCTGGAGCTGACCGCCGAGCAGCGCGAACGCCTGGACGCCGCGGCGTAGTCGCATCGCCCGGGAACGGAACCAGTTCACACGCCGCAACGGCTTCGCTACATTGGGAGCGCTCCCGGCGAGGTGACGTGACGTGAACGCACTGGTGTCGTTGACCGTGGCCGCGGTCGCACTGTCCGGGCTGGCCGTGCCAGCCGTGAAACCGGCGCCGCACGAGGTGCGCTCGACCGGGACCGTCGTGGTGGCGACACCGCGTGCCGCGCCGGGCGTCGAAACCGTTGGCACGTCGACGATCACGGTGCGGGCCCACACCTCCGCCCGCCAGGTCATGGCGCGGCTCACCGCGTCGGACGGGTCGCGGCAGCGCAGGTCGGTGGTTGACGGCGACGGACGTCCACGACGCGGCGACATCGCGGCCGGCGACCGGCTGCTGGTCACCGCCGAGGACGGGCACTCGACCGGCGCCTACACCTTCGCCGTCGCCGACCCCGACGCGGCGGCGCACGACGGCGTCTACTGGAACGCCACCCGCTACGCCGACATCGACCGCACGGTCAACGAACACACCCCGGTCTTCCCCGACCGGCGCTGCGACGTCACCGGCCGCCGCTACGCACACCTGGTCCGCCAGGTCACCGAGACCTACTTCGCCGGCAACGAGGCCGGCGACCCCGCCGTCACGGACTCGCCGCTCGTCGAAGCCTCGCAACGGGTCTGGTACTACACGGACGCCATCACGGCGGCCGTCGCCGACTGCCACCGGGCGGGTGGCGGCATCGTGGTGGTACCCGCCGGACGCTCCCGCAACACCGACGGCGCCTACTACTCCGGCGCGATCACCCTGCTGAGCAACGTGAACCTCCGCATCGAGCCGGGCGCGGTCGTGAAGTTCGTCCGGAACCGGACCAACGAGTTCTACCCCGTGGTGCTGACCAGCTACGAGGGCACCGATCTGTACAGCTTCTCGCCGTTCGTCTACGCCCTCAACCAGACGAACATCGCGGTCAGCGGCGGCGGTCTCCTGGACGGCCAGGAGGACATGTGGAACTGGCGGCCGTGGAAGAAGGGCTACTGGGGCCAGCCGTCCGTCGAGGACAGGAACCTCGAGTCGCCGTATGGCAACAACGGCATCCTCAACGCGATGAACTTCGCCGACGTGCCGGTCGAACGCCGGATCTTCAGCGACGACGGGCACCTCCCGGCGACCATCCCGGTCATCGACGGGGACACCGTGCGACACGTCGCGCCACCGGCGGACGTCACGCCGCTGCCCTCGACGTTCCGGCCGTCGTTCATCCAGCCCTACCACTCCAGCGACGTGCTGATCGAGGACATCCACATCCGCCACACGCCGTTCTGGATCGTGCACCCGGTCAGCTCGCGCGACGTGCTGGTCCGCGACCTCGACATCTACAGCGACAAGACCAAGGACTTCGAGGCCAGCGGCTGGAACAACGACGACGGCCTGGACCCGGAGTCGAGCCGGAACGTCGTGCTGGAACGCAACCGGGTCACGGTCAGCGACGACGGGGTGGCCGTCAAGGCAGGCCGCAACGTCAACGGCCGCCTGCACCGCTCCCCCAGCGAGGACATCATCATCCGCGACTCGGTCTTCGGCAACGACGGCGGCGGGTCCGCGGCCATCTCGACCGGCAGCGAGATGTCCGGCGGCGTGCGCAACCTCTTCGTCGAGCGCAACGAGTTCGGCGGTCCCGGGCTGTCCATGCTGTTGAAGATGAAGACCAACGCCAACCGCGGCGGCTACGTCCAGAACATCCACGTGCGGCACTCCCTGCTGCGCAGCGCGATCCTGTCGATGGTGCAGTTCGACGGCAACTACCCGGAGACCGTGCCGTTCCCGAACGCCGACGTGTTCAACCCGACGATCAGGAACATCTTCCTCGACGACGTCGACACCGCGCCCGGCATGACGCCCGGCCGCACGACGTTCCGGATGAGCAGCGCCGCGTCGCGGTCGCCGGTCGAGAACGTCTACTACCGAGACTCGGAGTTCCACACCACGAGCACGCTCGAGGCGGGGTTCAGCGGGAACAGGAACATCCGCAACTTCGTGGTCGAGAACGTCACCTACGTCAACCCGTCCACACTGGAGCGGACGGTCTACCGCACCACGCCCCTCAACCTGCTGGACGAGACCACCACGGACACGGGCATCCCGCTGGTCGATGACCCGGACGTGATCACGACCCTGCCCTCGCAAACGTTTGCCGCACAGGGCAGGGTGGACACGGCGACCTATCCGGGATTCGCCGGGACGGTGCGGGTGTTCGTCGACCGGGACCCGACGCCCGTGCCGGCCACACTGGCCGCCGACGGCACGTTCCACACCGGACAGATCACAGTGGACGACGACCAGTACTGGTACGTCGACCGGCACTACATCGCGGTGAACCTCTACGAGGGGATCAACATGAACACGGTCGTGTACCAGGTGGCGGTTGCGCGATGAGACTCCTCTGCGCCCTCGTGTTCACCCTCATGCTGGTCCCCGCACCAGCCCTCGCCACGCCGCACGAGACACACACGATCACCTACGACCGGTACTCGCTGGTGATCGACGGGCACCGGGAGTGGCTGTGGTCGGCCGAGTTCCACTACTTCCGGCTGCCGAGCCAGGACCTGTGGCGCGACCAGCTGGAGAAGCTGAAGGCCACCGGCTTCAACGCGGTGTCGCTGTACTTCAGCTGGGCGTACCACTCCCCCGCACCCGGCGTGTACGACTTCACCGGTGTCCGCGACGTCGACCGCCTGCTCGACATCGCCGAGGACGTCGGCCTCTACGTGATCGCCCGGCCGGGCCCGTACATCAACGCCGAGGCCGACGCGGGCGGCTTCCCGGCCTGGCTGACCACCCAGCAGGGCAGGGCCAGGTCCAACGCCGACGACTACCAGGCGGCGTGGGAGGAGTGGTTCGACCACGTCAACGCGATCATCCGTCGCCACCAGCTGACCGACGGCGGCGGGCCGGTCGTGCTGTTCCAGATCGAGAACGAGTACGACCGCGACGACGCGGTGTACATGGAGGAGCTGAAGGCGGCGGCGCGGGCGGACGGCATCACGGTTCCCCTGTTCCACAACGACAAGGGCCGCAACCTGCGGTGGGCCAGCGGGCCGGGCGCACCGGACCTGTACGGCACGGACACCTACCCGGCGGGCTTCGACTGCAACCGGACGTCGTTCCCGGCCGTCACCGACTACCGCTTCCTGCGCCCGGGCGTCGGCGACCGGCCGTTCATCTGGGGCGAGTTCCAGGGCGGCGCGTTCGACCCGTGGGGCGGACCGGGCTACGAGCGCTGCCGCGCGATGACCGGGCCGGCGTTCGAGCGGATGTTCTACGACAACAACATCGAGAACCAGTTCACCGTCCACAACATCTACATGACCTACGGCGGCACGAACTGGGGCTGGCAGGCCGACCCGAACGTCGTCTACACCTCGTACGACTACGGCGCGGCGTTCGACGAGCAGCGGCGGCTGACGGACAAGGTGCCGGTGCTCAAGCAGCAGGCGTACCTGCTGGCGTCGGTCGAGGACCTGCGCGAGGTCGACGACCTCGGGCAGCAGGCGGGCACCGATCCGGCCGTGCGGGTGTGGGTCAAGCAGAACCCGGACACCGGCGCGCGGTTCTACTTCGTCCGGCACCAGGACCCCACGTCGGCGGCACCGGTGTCGACGACGTTCACCGTCGACGGCACCGCCTACACGCCGACGGTGGCGTTGGCCGGGCGGGACTTCAAGATCCTGGCCGCGAACTACGACCTCGCGCGCCAGCACCTGGTCTACTCGACCTCGGAGATCATGGCTCAGGTGGACCTCGGTGACCGCGACGTGGCGCTGCTGCACGGCCGCGCGGGCGAGACGGGCGAGACGGTGCTGCGGTACGCGAGCGAGCCGCGGGTCGAGGTCGTGTCCGGCGACGTGACGAGCACCTATGCCGGCGGGGACCTCCGGCTCAGCTACGTCCACAACGGACTGGCCCGGGTCCGCGTACACGGCGGCGGGCGTGCGCCGCTGGAGCTGCTGCTCGCCGACAGTGACACGGCGTCGGAGTTCTGGCGCGTCGGCGGGGTGCTGGTGCGTGGCCCGTACCTGGTGCGCTCGGCCACGCAGCGCGGGTCGACGCTGTGGCTGCGTGGCGACACCGACCGGCCGAGCCCGTTGGAGGTGTTCGCGCCGCGGCGGGTGCGGGCGGTGTTCTGGAACGGCCACCCGGTCCACTCCGGCAGGGTGCCCGGTCCGGCGCCGGTGACCCTGCCCGCGCTGGATCGCTGGCAGTACACGGGTGACCTCCCCGAGACCGCCCCGTCCTACGACGACAGCCGCTGGGTGGCCGCCGACCACACCACGACGAACAACCCGGCGAAACCGGCGACGCTGCCCGTGCTCTACACCGACGACTACGGGTTCCACTACGGGGATGTGTGGTACCGCGGGCACTTCGCCGGCACTGGTGCGGCCACGCTCTCGCTCACGGCGGGCACCGGCCGGGCGGGCGTGTGGTCGGTGTGGGTGAACGGCAGTCCACTGGGCACGGTGCCGACCGGGACGGCGGGTGGCAACCAGAACTCGTCCGGCACGTTCGCGCTGCCGCCCGAGTTGCTGCGGCCGGACAACGTGGTGGCGGTGCTCGTGCGCAACATGGGCCACAACGAGAACGGCGGCAGCAACGACAACCACAAGGCCCCGCGGGGCCTGCTCGCGGCGAGCGTCACCACTTCCGACGGCACGGCGGCGCCGCTGACGTGGCGCATCCAGGGCGGCCGCCCCGATCCCGTGCGCGGGCCCATGAACAACGGCGGCCTGCACGGCGAGCGCGTGGGTTACCCGCTGCCCGGGTTCCGCCCCACGGGCTGGTCCCCGGTGACGCTGCCGCACCAGGACACGACGCCCGGCATCGCGTGGTACCGCACCACCGTGCGCCTCGACCTGCCGCGGAACGCCGACGTCCCGGTGGGCCTGCGGTTCACCGACGACCCGGGCCGGCACTACCGGGTGCTGATCTTCGTCAACGGGTGGCAGGTGGGTCAGTACGTGAACGACCTCGGGCCGCAGCGGGTCTTCACGCTGCCGCAGGGCATCCTGCGCCACCAGGGCAGCAACACGATCGCGCTGGCGGTCTGGTCCCAGGACGGCACGACGGGCGGACTCGGCCAGGTCGGCCTGACCGCACTGGCCAACTACCGGACGGCGCCACCGCGGTAGATCCGCAGGGCCTGGTTGGACAACGCCCGGCGCTGGCGCAGTACTTTCTGGACGCCCGGGTCGGACACCGGCTTGCGCAGCACCGAGCCCGGGACCTCGAAGCGCAGGACCACCACGTCGGACGCCTGGTCGACCGTGACGCCCGGGCGCCGGACCACGGCGTTGACGCCGCGATATCCCTTGCGTAGCTCGGTCACCAGGTAGTCCACCTGGGCATCGAGGTCGAACAGGATGGCCGTGCCCAGGACCCGGCCCTGGAAGGCGTGCCGGAACAGGCCCGCCCGCCGGTTCGAGCTGGTCCACTGGGCGAGGCCGATGCCCGGCAGGCGCGGGCCGGCCCGCCGGCTGACGCTGCGGTCCCGCACCTCCGCCGGGGTGAAGTCACGGAGGCGGCCCGAGAAGTCGCGGGCCCGCATGGGGGTCGACTGGCTGCTGCCCTCGATCCGGTTCGGCAGCACGGCCGACTCGGCCATCAGGTTGCCGACGATGCCGGCCGCGCCGTTGACCGGGTAGCCGTAGCGGGTCACGAGCAGCTCCATCACCCGCCGCACCCGTGCGTTCAGGCCCGCCGCCGGGACCGGGGGTGGCGGCGGGGTCGGTCCCGAGGAACGCCCCGGCGCCATGCACCGGACCACCGCGAAGAACCGGCGTTGCGTGCCGGTCAGGTTCAGCCGGCCGTTCGGGAGGGTGCGCAACCACTTCTCCCCCACCGTCTGGCTGACGTTCCCGCCGATCACGCGGATCCTGTTCGGACGGACCTCGACCACGACGTCGCAGTGGGTCGGGCGGCGCCGGGCATCGCCGATGTTGTCGTAGGTCGCGCCGCTGTTGGCCCGGGACGCACACACCAGGTCCCCGACCTGCGGCGCGACCTCGCTCGCCCGGAAGGCCCAGAACGGGTTGGCGGCGTTGCCGGTCAGCCGGTTCTGGCGGGCCGCCCGGATGTAGTTCTGGTGCGCGGCGGAGTACCGGAAGGCGGCCCCGGCCCCGGCCCTGCGCATCACGTACGAGATGAACACCGCGCTCCACGGGTGCGCGTTCTGGAAGGCGGGGCTGCGCAGCTGGGCGTCGGTCACGTTCTGGCCGACACCCACCCGGTAGTACTCGCGCAGGATCGGGCCGGCGGCCGCGGAGGTCTCCGTCAGGGCGCGTCCACCCCCGGGCCGCCAGCGGCGGAACTGCTCGAGCGCCACCCGGGCGATCGCCGAACACAGCGGTGAGGGCGCGGTCGTCGCCGCGGTCTCCCATTCCTCGGCGGCGTCGAACCCGGTCTCGTAAAGACGATCGAGCACTCCAGGCATCATGGCTGCCCCTCCCGCCGATATCAGCCACCAATTCTGGCAGCGCGAACCGGGCCTGTCTGTCGCACGAACGTGCCGCACCAACTCATGGCCATCGCCTGCCGGCGGACGTTTCGCCGTCTTGACCTGTGCCGGAGAATGCGTGGCGGGCCTGGGGATCCCGAGGGGGGACGATGTTCGGGTTTTCTGCCATGCGCCGGTTCGGCCGGTGGCGGACCGCCATGTACCACGTGAGCCGGCCCGGTGAGGAGCGGGCGCTCCGGTTCGTGGCGATGGTGCTGTTCCTGCAACGGCTCAGCTATCTGGTGCCGGCGGCGATGGACGCGATGGGCCGGACGACGCCGTACCGGAGCCTGCCGGTCAACGTGGTCATGGTGCTGGTGGCGGTGTCCTGGAACCTCCGGCTGGCGGTCCTCGTCCGCCGGCAGGGCTGGTTCCCGCGCTGGGCGGTCGGTGCGGACATGGCCGTGGTGTGCGTGCTGCTGATCGTCGGCACCATGAACGTCGCGGCCCATGACGTGTACCGGTTCATCAACTGGCCCACCAAGCTGGCCCTCGCCGCGGCTGCGCTGGCCGGTGCGGCGATGCCGCCGCGGTGGGTCGTCCCGGTGGCGCTCATCCCTGTGGCGGTGAACTTCGCCGCCGCCACCGCGCGGTTCGGCTCGGTGTTGTTGCCACCCAGCGGCATCCTCGGCGTCCTGGACTCCTACTTCTGGTTCACCCTGATCGCCTATGTCATGCGCCGGTACCTCTGCGGGCAGGGACGCGCACTGGACCGGGCGATCCGGCAACAGCTGGACCTACAGGCTCGCCGGGCGGCCGAGCAGGCCCGGTATGCCGAGCGGATCGTGCAGTACCGCAGGCTGCACGACACCGTGCTCACCACGTTGACGGCGATAGCGCGAGGTGGGCTGGACCACCGGGCAGAGGTGGTGCGCGCCAGGTGCGCGGCCGAGGCCGACTACGTCCGGCGGCTGATCCACCAGGACACGGCGGGTGGGCACACGGCCCTCGGCACGCGGCTGGACGATCTCGTCACCGAGTTCGGCCAACTCGGGCTGCGGGTGCACTTCCTCCACGACCGGCTGCCCGCCGACGTGTCCGCGGAGGTGGTGAACGGGATCGCCGAGGCGAGCCGCGAGGCACTCAACAACGTGCTCACGCACTCCGGCAGCCGAGAGGCCTGGCTGACCGCCACCGGGGACGAGGGCAGGCTCATGGTGCGGGTCGTCGACCGCGGCCGCGGTTTCGACCCCGGCGCCACGGCACCCGGTTTCGGTGTGCGGAGTTCGATCATCGAGCGGGTGCGCGAGATCGGCGGTTCGGCGACCGTGACCGGGCGGCCCGGCGCCGGGGTGTGCGTGGACCTGATCTGGCCGTCAGATCGGGTGGGGACGTAGGCCGTCCTCGCGGACCCGGGCGGCGAGGTCGAGCTTGGTGTAGGCCGGTCGACCCGCTCTGGCGTACTTCTCCTTGACGCGGTCCAGGTAGCCCTTCGCGGTCGCCGGCCGGATGCCGATTTGCCGGGCGGCCGTGGCGAGGGTCAGCCCGGACGCGTAGGCCAGCAGGATCGCGCGTTCCTGGGCGGACAGCCGCGGCCTGTCGGGCCGACCGCTGCGGCACCAGGCGAACGCCAGCTCCGGCGAGTGGACCGGGTCGCCGGTCGCCGCCGTGCGGATCGCGCCGGCGAGCGAGGTGAGATCGTGATCCTTGGTCAGGTAGCCCGAGGCACCGGCACGGACGACGTCGATGCCCCGCTCGCCGTGCGGTACGACGCTCACGACGAGCACCCGGGCACCGGTGTCCACCAGCCGGCCCACGTTGCGCACCGGATCGGATCCGTCGGCGAGCAGCAGGTCGAGCACGACCACGTCCGCGGCCGACGCACCGTTCTCCAGCAATTCGTCCACGGTCCGCGCGCAGGCCCGCAACGCCATGTCCTCGGTCGCGGAGAACCAGGCCATCATTCCGTCGAGCAGCATCTGGTCGTCGTCGACAATCGAAATCCCGATCATGGATTCCCCCTTCCCTTCCCGCTGATAACCCATTTCTCCGCGCCGGTCAAGACGGCAGAACATCCGCCGTGACCGTGATCCGGCGTCCGCGCACCATCGACGACGTCGTATTCATCCTGCGGGGAGGTCGTGCACCATGCACTCACGACGGACGGTTCTGACGACGATCGTCGCGGCGGCCGGGGCGGCGGTCACCGGCTCGGTGGCCCGTGCTTCCGTGCGGCCCACGGCGGGCCGGGAAATGCTCGCCGACGATCCGTTTCCCACCTCACGCAATGTTTTCCAGTGGCCATTCGCGCCGGAAAGCATCTGGAACATGCCGATCGGCTCGGGCGCGCAATACCACGATCCGGGATTCCAGACGTACAACCCGGCCGACCCACTCGCCACCGGCGAGAAGTACATCGCCCGCAACGGCTACCGGATCGAGCACGAGGTCATCTGCCTGCGACCCGACGCTCCGCTGACGCCGGTCTGGTGGAACGCCGGGTCGTTCGACCAGACCGCGGACCGCTGCGTGATCATGAACGACCCGGACACCGGCCAGCCACGGCTGCTCGACACCATTCCGATCCCCGCGGACTGGGCTTTCCACGAGGGGACGAACGCCGGCGAGGTGAAGATCAACGCCTGTTTCGTCGGAATACGCCCGCCGGACGGCAACGGCGTCACGAAGGAGTTGGTCGGGCTGTTCGCGTTCGCCCGGTGCACGCCGGGCGGACATGCCGCCGCGCGCGTCGTCAGCTCCTCCACCACGGGCACCTGGCCACTCTCGTGGCGCAGGACGGGCAGCGACATCTTCGGTGAGGGACGCTTCGGCGAGCACGGCGGCACCCACCTCAGCGTGCTGGGCGGGGCACTGCGCCTCGGCGAACTACGTCCCGGCAGCGGTCGCGTCCGGCACGCGCTGAAGATCATCGTGCCGCAGCGCATCCAGTGGCACGCGCCGGACGGGGTGAACAACTGGGTGTGGCCCGCGTTCAACGGGGACCGCAACAGCGGCAACCTGGGCTCGGACCCGCACGTCGTGCAGGGGGCGCTGTACGCCCTGCCACCGTCGCTCGACCTGAACGCGCTCGGCCTGGAGACCGAGCCGGCCAGGCAGATCGCGTGGACCCTGCAGAACTACGGCGCGTACAACGTCGACAGCACGCCCGCCCAGACCTGCGCGTTCGGCGTCGAGGTGGGCCCGGCGGGCGACGTCCGCGACCAGTTCCGCGCGGACTGGGGCTTCCCGATGGAACGGCACGTCTACACCGACGCGAACATCGTCCGGTTGCGGCAGGACTACTCCGGCTGGGACGACGGCGCCAACACCGGCCCGTGGATCCGGGACCTGGATCGCATCTTCACCAACCTGCACGTCATCACGAACAACGGACCAACCTCCATCGGTGGCGGCGGCACTCCGCGGCAGCCACTCGCGCCGCCCTTCGCCTAGGGTGCCGTGCCCTGAAAGGCGCTTTCGAGACATTGACCCCTGGGCCACCGTGCTCATGTTCCGGAGTGCGGTGGTCGGGCCCGCTTCGCGGGCCGGGCGCGTAGCGCCGGCATACCCGGCCGGCTCGCACTCGAGTGGGGGCCGGCCGTGCCCTGAAAGGCGCGTTCGAGACATCGGCGCTGTCCTGAAAGGCGCGTTCGAGACGTTGAGCCTGGATCCACCGGTGGGTTGCTTGTGGGTTCTTGCCATGCGGCGGGTGCGGCCTGGTCACGCCCGCTGCGCGGGCACCGGGCGCGCAGCGCCCGGCGCGCCCCCGTGGGGTGA
>Ga0081539_10004818_pt1 | contig 14480 bp, 6 predicted proteins | sample TabmetS4T2R2_FD_71023 | JGI IMG/M metagenome (GOLD analysis project Ga0081539, IMG submission 71023) | Tabebuia heterophylla rhizosphere microbial communities from the University of Puerto Rico - S4T2R2 | ecosystem: Host-associated > Plants > Roots > Rhizosphere ...
CCTTCTCCTGTATTACCGCGCTTTCGGCGACGTCGACGAGCAGTGTCGCGGCACCAATGCGCAGACCGGCGGCAACGGGACGGATCCCCTGCAGCTCCTTCAGGCGCGCGATCGGCACCAGCCGCTCCGGGGCGGCGAGGTGATCCTTCATCTCGCCGAGCAGGTCGGTGCCACCGGCCAGCAACATCACCTTGCCGTGCGCCTTTTCCTTGGCGAGTTGTGCCGTGGCGTCCCGGAGCGTCGCCGGCCGGCTGTAACTGAAGTTGTCCATGACACGACCTCGCCATCAAGCGCGGGCCTGACAAGGCCCGCGCTACCATCGCGCGACCACCGCTCAGACCGTCCGATTCGCGTCGGACCGTTCCGCCAGCGCGCCAAGGATCTTCGCGCGCGTGAACGGCACTTCACGGAGGCGAATGCCGAGCGCGTTGTAGATCGCGTTGGCGACGGCCGCCATGCCCGGATGACACGGGTTCTCGCCGAGCCCCTTGCCGCCGAACGGGCCGGTCGCTCCTTCGTTGGGAACGATCACCGCTTCGATGACACGCGGATCGAAGTCGAGCGCCGTCGGCGGTTTCAAGTCGACGAAACTGCCGGTCAGGCAGGCGCCGGTTCGTGGATCGAAGCGCATCTCCTCGCCCTGGGTTAGCGCCAGGCCCTGGATGGTGCCCCCTTCGATCTGATTCTCGACAATCGTCACGTTGATCGGGCGGCCGACGTCGTGCGCCGACACGTAGCGGAGGATGCGGACCTTGCCGGTCTCCTTGTCGACTTCGACTTCGACGAAGTGCGCGGCCGACGTTCGCTCGACGTCGGTAGCCGTCTGCGACGCCGTGGTACCGCCGTCGCCGATGACGCTCCGGCCTCGTCGCCGCATCACCATCTCGAGCGACACGTTCCGCGCCGGCTCCGCCTTCACGCGGACGATCGAATCGCGGATCTCGAGATCGGCCGGCGTGGCGTTGTTCAGCATCGGGCCCGCGGCGGCAAGGATCTGCTGGAGGCAATCACGCGCCGCTGCTTCGACGGCACGGCCGGTGCCCTGCAACGTGCGATTGCCGTGGCTGCCGTTGTCGTAGGGCGCCACTTCCGTGTCTCCAGCGGTCGTCCTGAACTTCGCCAGCGGAATGCCGAGCACCTCGCTCGCAATCATCGCCAGCGTCGTCCGGCTGCCGGTGCCGATGTCGGTCGATGCATAGAAGACGTGCGCCGAGCCGTCGAGATTCACCTTCACCGACGCGCCCGCCAGACCACCGCCGCCACCGCGTTCGGTGCACGCCACGCCGATGCCGCGCGCCTTCGGTCCGGAGGATCCACCGCCTGACATGACGTTGCGGCGCGTCCATCCGATCCGGGTGGCGCCTTCCTGCAGGCAGCGATCGAGGACCTGGGTGATCAGCCGACCATCCTCGGTGCCCGACCCGCCACGCGCGATCGGATCGCCGTTCCGCTTGATGTTCGTCAGGCGGAACTCCATCGGATCCCAGCCCATCTCGTTGGCGATCTCGTCGATCGCCGATTCGACGCCGAACGTTTCCTGCGGGTCGCCCACGCCGCGCGTGGGACCGGTGTTCGGAATGTTCGTGTGCACGCGGTACTGCTCGGTCTTCACGTGCGGAATCTTGTAGATGTGCGTCGCCTGATTCCCCAGCCCGCCGAGCCGTGTGTGGTAGGCGCCCTGATTGATGTACGCCTTGACGTGCAGCGCCTGCAGCGTCATGTCCTTGTTGACGCCGATGCGGACGTACATCCGCGTCTGAAAGCGGGTGTTCGAGTCGAGGATCTCTTCTTCGCGCGAGTACTGCAGCTTGACCGGCAGCCGCGCCCTGCGCGCGAGCATCGCTGCCAGCGCTTCGTCGGTGTGCGGCGCGCTCTTGGTGCCGAAGCCACCGCCCACGTAGCTGGCGATGATGCGGACGTTGCTGTCCGGCAGATTGAACATCGCCGCCAGGCTCCCGTGTACGCGGAAGGGCGATTGCGACGATGCCCATACGGTCAGGTAGTCGCCGTCCCACTGCGCGATACAGGCGCGCGGCTCCATCGAGCCGCTCCACATGGTGGGGCAGTGATACACGCGTTCGATCACCCTGTCGGCGGACTTGAGCCCTTGCTCGACGTCGCCCCGCGAGAGGATTCGCGGCGGGCCTTCGAGATTGCCGTCGGGAAACAGCTGCGGCGCGCCGGTCTCGAGTGCCTTTTCCGGATCGAGCACGAACGGCAGCACTTCGTACTTGACGTCGATCAGCCTCAGCGCCCTGTCTGCGGTTTCCGCGTCGACGGCCGCCAGCGCAGCCACCGCCTCGCCGGCGAACCGCACGTGGTCGTTCAGCGCGTACTGCCGATGGCCCCAGATCATCACCTTCGGTGAATCCCTATGCGTGACCACCGCTCTGACGCCGGGCAATGCTTCGGCTCTCGTGGTGTCGATGCTGGCGATGCGGGCGTGCGCGTGCGGGCTGCGCAGCACGCGCGCGACCAGCATGCCCGGAAGATCGATATCGCCTGTGTACTTGGCGCGGCCGGTCACGCGCTCGACGGCGTCGATGTTGGGACCGCGCGTGCCGACGATCCGCAAAGGCCCACCGGGTGTCGGAATCGTTTGCGGCATGGCCGTATCCCTCCCTATGCGCGCGTCAGACGCGAGGCGGCCATCACTGATTCGAGGATGCGCTTATAGGCAGCGCAGCGACACAGGTTGCCGCTCAACGCCTGGCGCGCCTGATCTTCGGTTGGCTGCGGGATTCGATCGAGCAGCGCTTTCGTGCTCATGATCTGGCCCGACGTGCAGAAGCCGCACTGATAGCCGCTGTGCTCGACGAACGCCTGCTGAATCGGGTGCAGCGTGTCGTCCGTGGCCAGTCCTTCGATGGTCAACACGTCGCCGCCGGAAGCCTCGAGGGCGAGGGTCGTGCACGAGTACACGGTCCGCCCGTCGAGCACGACGGTGCACGCCCCGCACTGCAGACGATCGCACCCCATCTTCGTGCCCGTGAGCTTCAACTCCTCCCGCAGGAACTGCAGCAGCGTCGTCCGGTTCGCGATCTCCTTGCGGTATCCCCGGCCGTTGACGGTCATCTCCACCGTCGACCGGTGCGGATCCTTCGCGATCGCCTCGGGCAGCTGGGCGTCGGCCACGCCCGGGACGAGCGATGCGGACAGGGCGCCGGTGGCCGCGGCGCCACCTTTGAGGAACGACCGCCGCGACCTTGAAAACTTCTCGGCGTGTTTTCGTTCGTTATCCGCCACGGCTGCCTCCGATCGTCGCCCCGAAACTCGTGCGCGGTTACAAGCCTTGTAGGGGCCACCTTCGTCGTCGGGTCCACCTGAAGGCAGACCCGACGGAGGTTTTGAACCGGTCTAGATAGTCGCACAGAGTCCGACGAAAAGCGCTTGCCCTGCCCGTCGTGAGAGCGATAATCAGCGCCGTCCGTGTTAACGCAGGAGTGCGAAGGGAGAAGCGCGATGAGCGTTGGAACGATGAACCAGGCGCATAGGCGCGCACCGGGTCGGCGCGTTCGGCCAGTGGCGATCGCATTGGTCGGCGGCCTCTTGGCATACGCCGTGATGTTTCAGGTCAGCGGGGTTGCCGCTCAGCGCCCTGCGGCAGCCGGCGGCCTGACCGGAATGGCGACGATGACCGGATCGGTCACCGCGGGAAAGCCGTTCAAGGCTGCCCAGGTGTACATCCGGAATACCGACAAACGCATTCTCTACATGGTCTACACGAATGGGGGCCAGTTCCGCGCTCGCGCGCTGTTCCCGGGGAACTACGAAGTCAGCGTGACGGCCAAAGGCTTGAAGTCCGACGTTCAGAAGCTGGCGATCAAAGCTGGTGAAGCTCCTACCCTGAAGTTCGCGCTCACGGACATTCCGACGGAGACCCAGACTGAAACGGACGTCGCCCAGAATCTCGAGGGCACTGTGTCGAACCGCGTGCTCGTCACGCTCGACTCCTACGACAACATCTACCCGCCCGGGCGCGGACGCGAGATCGCCGAGAGCACCTGCATGATCTGCCACGGCGAGAACTTCCTGTCGTCGCAGCCGGGGTCCGCGGAGGTGTGGAACACGCGTATCGACCGGATGGTCGGCAAGAACCTTCACAACCGCCCGGCCCAGTCGTACGCGGACGGCCTCCTCGGCTATCGATCGCAGTGGGCGAGGAACTGGTCGCTCAAGGATCGTGAAGAGCTGCTGGCGTACCTGGTGAAGAACTTCGGCCCTGGCGCGAAACCCCGCAACGTTCGCACGGTCAAGGAGACGCCCATCGACGAGGCCAAGCTCGCCAAGGCGATGTACATGGAGTACTACATCGCTGCGGATGCGCCGGGCCAGGGCATCAATTCTCCGGAGTATGCCGACGCGCTCGGATTCCGCGGCAGGCGGGTCATGCAGGACGTCCGGTTCGATGCGGAAGGCAACGTATACGCCACTGACCGCGGTCCCGCACGGCGGTTGGTCAGGCTCAATCCCCGCACCGGCGAGATGAAGGAGTGGCTCACGCCGCATCCCAAGAACGACATTCACGAAGTGCTGATAAATCCTGTCGACGGCATGGTCTGGCTGCCGGAGCACACCGAAGGCGGCGGCATCAGCTACATCAACGGATTCAATCCGAAGACCGAGAAATGGGACGTCGTCGTTCCCGGTGATCCGAACAACGTGATCAGGAACGACATCAAGTGGATGCAGTCGTTTGCGTTCGATTCCAAGTTCAATCTCTACATCGGATGGATCTTTGGCGGCGCGATCACCAAATTCGAGCCCGCCACCAAGAAGACCACCGTCTTCCCGATGCCGAGCGCCAATGGCATCCCCTACGGCGTCGTGTCGGACAAGAACGACAACATCTGGGTGGCGGACTGGGGCGGCGGCAAGATCCTGAAGTTCGATACGCAGCAGAACAACTGGACCGAGTACCAGCCGCTCACCTATCCGAATCACACTCGACGTCTGAACTTCGACTACGAAGGCAACCTGTGGTGGGGAATCTGGGCCGCCGGCACGAGTCGCCCGGGCAAGCTGGCGAAGATGAACACCGCCACCGGCAAGATGACCGAGTACACGATTCCCGAGCAGGCGGGAAATCCGTACGACGTTGCCGCGGACCTGGAGGGCAACATCTGGTTCCCCGACTCGCCGACCGTGGACCGCAGCGCGATGATCGGCAAGTTCAACACCAAGGATCAGACGTTCACCTTCTATCCCAAGCCGCAGTTCTCGGCCGACACGCCGAAGATTCAGGTCACCAGGGACGGCGCCGTCTGGTTTGCGCCGCGCGGAAGTCAGCGGTCGCCGGCGATCAGCGTGCTCTATCCGGACATGGACAAGATCACGTCGTTCGGCGCGTTTTACGTGAACGGACCGCCCGGATATCCGTTCAAGACCACAACGACGACATCGACGGCGTCGGCGCCGAAGACGGTGGCGACCAGAGGCCAGTAGTCAGAACTGCACCTTCACTCCGAGTTGAAACTGACGCGCGGTCCCCACGATGCTGGTCAGCGTACCAGCCGTGGGGTTCACCGCGCCGTTTCCGGCAAAGATCCCGCCGCTCGGCACATTGAAGTTCGTCCGGTTGAACACGTTGAAGACCTCCGCCCGTAATTGAACGGACCACGGCCCGATGCCGCTGATGTTCTTGATGACGGCGGCGTCGACGTTCATGTAGTTCGGGCCGTTCACGAAGTTGCGTGGCGTGTTCCCCAGCTCGCCGAGGCGCGGCAGCTGGAAGCAGGCGGTGTTGATCCAGCGCGGGTTGCCCGACGACACGAAGCGCTTGTCCGCCGGCAGCACCGGATCGCCGTTGCACCCGGGCGCGTTCGGCACGTAATTCGGCCGGTTGGCGGAGCCCTGGTTGTCGAAGGCGGTGATGATGCCGTTGGTGACATTGACGGGCAGGCCGCTTCGGACGTTGAAGATGCCGCTGATTTGCCACCCTGCCACGAAGCGGTTTCCGCTGAACGGCAGTTGGTACATCGCGTTCACGACCACGTTGTGCCGCAGGTCGAACGCGCAGCGACCGAGGTCGTCATCTGGCGCGTACGGATTCTGAAAATTGGTCCCGCGGTCGAGACCCCAGCTGCCCGATCCGGTGTCTTCGCACTCCGACCACGTGTACGAGACCTGCGACTGCCAGCCGTTGTTCAACCGGCGGACGAGGCCAAGCTGCAGCGCCTTGTAGTTCGAGAACGAGATGTTCTCGGCGAGGATCACCGGACCGAAGTTCGGATTGACGAGCGGGTTCTCGATCAGGGTCGTTCCCGTGCCGCTGCCGAACTGCAGGCCGAAGTTGTAGTCGCGATTCGGCGTCGCCACCGGCGGGTTCGCGTCGCGCGCGCCGTAGTTGTTGCGCCCGGCTGAACCGACGTAGGCGACGGTCGCCACGGTTTGATGGGCGAGCTCGCGCTGCACCGACACGTTCCACTGCATCATGTACGGCGTTTTCGTGTTGAAGCGGTTCCACCCGAGCTGCTGCGACTGGCTGACGAGAACCCCGGGCCTGCTGCTCGCGGGTGGCAGCTGCGAAAACGGCAGCGAGTTGCTGACGATGGCGCCGGCCGCATTCGCGCCGCGCACGGTCACCAGCGAGTACGGCGGCACCAGGGCATAACCCGGTTCGTAGTCGCGGGCTTCGATGATCGCGTGGAAGATGCCGAAGCCGCCGCGCACCGACGTTTTGTAATCGCGCGTCGGATCCCACGCGAAGCCGATCCGCGGGTCGAGGTTCTTCAGCGACGCGTTCGTGTCGAACACCGCGTCGACGGGCGTGAATGCGTTGGTGAGCACCGTCCCGATCGCCGAGCAGTTCGCACTCCCGATCGTGCACGGCACCGAGCCCAGGAACGCCGGGACGGGGATGATGTGCGTCATCTTCCCGTTGTTCTCGGTCGGATTCGACGTCGGCGCGTAGCGCAGGCCGATATTGGCGGTGAGGTTCTGGCGGATACGCCAGTCGTCCTGGACGTAGGCCACGAACTGATATTCGGTCCAGTCGCGTTGTCCATCGGTGCCGGCAATGCTCGAACCATCCGTCAGCCGCGTCTGGGTCTGCAACCCGAAGTACCGGTCGGCCATGCCCTGGAGGAAGAGCGAGATGCTGTTGAAGGTCCACTCGCCGGCGGCCGGCGAGTTCTGGATCGCGGACGGGTGCTGCCGCGTCACCTGACCGCCGAAGCGCAGCGAGTGGGCGCCGCTGCTCCAGATGAAATCCTCGCCGACGTTGACGCGGTCGTACATCAGCCGCAGCGGGTTCTGGCGAATCGGCCCGAGGATCGCGCCGCCGCCGCTCAGGCCGCTGATCTGCGTGATGCGTCCGTCCGGCAGCCCGGTGCCCGGATAGAACTCCATCGGCGCGTACTTCGTGTGGCTCAGGAGCTGATTGAGCGGTCGCATGTAGGCAAAACGCGTGGTGCCGAGGAGCCGGTTGCTGTAGATCCGCTTCTCTTCCAGCGTGAAGAACTGGTTGTGGCTCTGCTGATCGACCGGATAGAGATCGTAAGAACCAGCCAGTGGATCGGTGAGATCGGCGAAGTCGTACAGATATCGCGCGTAGAAGGAGTCCTTCTGCGAGAGGTTTACGTCGACGCGACCGAGCATGTAGTTTTCCCGCCCCGGCTGGGACGCGTTGTAGACCACATTGCCGGTGCCGGTCGGCAGTCCGGCCGCGTTGAGGATCTCGTTCTGCGGCAACTCGACGCGCGCGTTGTAGAACGCCAGGATCGGCTCGATAGCGGGCGCGATGGGGCAGGGACCCTCCGCCGGCGTGTTCCCGGCCGCACTGCCGAAACAGGTATAGGTCCCCGCCGGACCTTTGGCGCCGGCCGCGCCCGTCGGCAAGTACCCGCGACGCGCCAGCGCGTTGAGCACCGTGTAGGTATTGGTCACTCCGAGCTTCTGCTGCAGTCCCTCGTAGTTGAGGAAGAAGAACATGCGGTTGCGCTGGATGGGACCGCCGATCGTGCCGCCGAACTGATTGCGACTGAACGACGCCGGCTCCGCTCTGTCGGCGCCAGGCTTTCGCCGTGTCTCGAAGAAATGTCGCGCGTCGAAGCGGCTGTTGCGCGCGAACTCGAAGATCGACCCGTGCCACGCGTTGGTGCCCGACTTGCTGATCGAGTTGACGACGCCGCCGTTGCCGCCGTACTGCGCGCCGTAAGTGTTGGTCAGGGTCTGGAACTCCGCGATGGCGTCCACACCCATCGACGTTCCGAGAATGCCGGCGCCGGAGCCGCGGTTCTCGAACGTCATGACGTTGGTGTTGTCGAGGAGGATCTGCTGTCCGTTTGGCCGCGAGCCGGACACGGTGAACGCGTCGGCGGCGCCGTAGAACGCCCCCTTCGTGACGTTTGAAAACGCCAGCACGCCGGGCGCCAGCGTAATCAGCTGCTCGAAGTTGCGGCCGTTGAGCGGCAGGTCGCGAATCTGCGTCTGGTCGACCAGGTTCGACAGCGTAGACGAGGTCGTGTCGACCTGTACCGCCTGACCGGTCACCGTCAGCGTTTCCGCCACCTGGCCGATCGGCATCGCGAAGTCGACCACTACCTCGCGGCCGATGCTCAAGACGATTCCCTGGTGCACGACTTTCTGGAAGCCCTGGATTTCGCTCTGCACCTCGTAGGTGCCGATCCCCAGGTTGGCAAAGCTGTAGCGTCCTTGCGCGTCGGTGACCCGCGTCTGGATCGCGCCGGTCTCCGCGTTGGTGATCTGCACCGTCGCGCCCGGGATGGCGGCGCTGGAGATGTCCGCGACAGTACCGCTGATCGTGGCGTTGCTTTGGGCCGCCACGCTGGTCGTTCCCAGCGCGGCAACGAACATCAGAGTGATGGCTGCGAGCACAGGACGTCCGTGGCTGGGCATGCTCTCAACATCCTTTCCGGCTTGCGAAACGCCGCTGAATCGCGGGACCGCCGCCGCCGAGAGATCGCCGTGGGACCGTGCCGAGATGGGGGATCGCCGTATACCGCACGCACTGTGCGAAGTCAATTCCCTCCGCCGAGGCTGTGTCAAAGCGAAATCGAAGAAATGTGCGCGATGTGACATGGAGGTAGAATTCGCAGGTCTCTCGGCGTGACCTGAGTCCCGGTCTGCAACGAGGTGCGCATGAGGCGCTCGACGACGCTGGGTGTTCCGCTCGTCTTTCTTTCCGCCGCCACGCTGTTGTCCAGCGTCGCGGTACCGCAGGCGTCTCAACGGCCGAACGGACTGGCCGCACCCGCCGTGGCGCGAGAGATTGATTACAACTGGGACGTCAGGCCGATCCTCTCCGACTACTGCTTCCGCTGCCACGGACCCGACGAGAAGAGTCGGCAGGCCGGGCTGAGGCTCGACACTCCGGACGGAGCGTACGCGCCGCTGCGCCGGCCCGAGCTCCACGCCATCGTTCCTGGCAAACCGGACGAGAGCCAGATGATCGTCCGCGTTGGGCACGAGAACGCGGCTCTGCGCATGCCGCCGCAGACGACGAACAAGGCGCTGTCGCCGGCTCAGATCGACATCCTGCGGACATGGATCGCGCAGGGCGCGACGTACAAACCGCATTGGGCGTTCGTTGCGCCGCAACGACCGGTACCGCCGCACGTGGCGGCTGCCGATCGCGTCGTCAACGACATCGATCGATTCGTGCTGAGGCGCCTCGAGCGCGAACAGCTGACGCTGTCTCCGCCCGCCGACAAAGAGGCACTCATCAACCGGGTGACGCTGACGCTGACGGGACTTCCACCATCGCTCGCCGAGGTGGACGCCTTTCTGAAGGACCGCAATCCCGATGCGTACGAAAAGGTCGTCGACCGGCTGCTGGCGTCACCGGCCTACGCCGAGCACATGGCGGAACAGTGGCTCGACATCGCGCGGTATGCCGACAGCGACGGCTTTCTCGACGACCTGCACGATCGCCTGCTGTGGCCGTATCGCGACTGGGTGATCGACGCATTCCAGAAGAACATGCCGTTCGATCGGTTCGCCACATGGCAGCTGGCAGGCGATCTGCTGCCCAGCCACCCGGCACCCCAGCGCGCAGGCGTGCGCGCCGGGGACCCCGCCAAAGAGCAGCTGCTCGCGACGGCGTTCCTGCGCGTCGGCAAGCGGACGACCGAGAACGGCGCGATCGACGAGGAATATCGCGTCGAGTACGCGATCGATCGTGCGACGACCGTCGGCACCGGGTTCCTCGCACTCACGGTCGGCTGCGCCCGCTGCCACGACCACAAGTACGATCCAATCCCGACGAAGGAGTTCTACGGGCTCACCGGGTTCTTCAACAGCATCGACGAGCCCGGCTTCTATGCGCCAGGGCGCACCGGCGTGACGGCCGGGCCGACGATGCCGTGGACCGATGCGGCGACGGAAAAGAGGATCGCCGACGCGCAGGCAGCGATCGCCCGGGCGGAGGCGGCGTTCGAAGCGGCGCGCGCACATGCGGCGCGTGAGATGACCTCGAAAGCGGAGTCGATGGCCGCAAACGCTGCTGAGGCGAGGAAGGCAGTAGAGCAGTCGCTGCAGCGCGGTCTCGTCGCGTATTACCCGTTCGACGAGACGCTCCCGATTACCCCGGAGAACCTACCCAAGGCGCTTCCGCAAGCGAGACTGTCCCCGCCGCCGATGGATCCGGAATCGCTCGCGGATCGCTGCACCAGCAACAATGGTCCACTCGTATCGGACGACGAGTGCCGCCGCCGCTTCCGGGAGCAGGCCGACACGGCAGCGGCGAATCCTCCGCGTCCAGCGCCTCGGGTGCTGCCGGGCGGTTTCGTGCGCGACGACCTCGTCATGTCGCCAAGCGCCGGCGGCGCCGCGCCGCCTGCCGTGCTGATGCTGCCGAATCTCGGCGACGGCGTGAAGGGCAAGGCCGTTCACTTCGCCGACAACGAAATGGGGGTGCTCGGCACCGGCGTCGGCTACTTCGAGCGGACGCAGCCGTTCAGCCTCGATCTGTGGGTGAAGGCGGCGCAGGCGTACGAGGACTCGACGATCCTCAATCACCGCGAGACGGAGAATGCCGGCAACGCCGGGTACCAGTTGATGATCGTCGGGGGCCACCTGCAGTGGGACATGATGCACGCGCGCGCCGGCAACGGGATCACGCTGCGCATGCGCGAGCCGTTTCCGCTGAACGCATGGGTGCACGTCACGCTCAGCTACGACGGCTCCAGCCGCGCCGCGGGCACGCACCTTTTCGTCAACGGCGCGGTCCTGGACGCTGAGGTCGTGCGCGACTCGCTTACCCGCACGATCATCCCGAACGGCAACGCGAATCAGGGCGATCAGGCAGTGGGCCTGCAGTTCGGCAAGCGGCTGCGCGCGCAAGCGATCAAGGGTGGCGCGATCGACGAGGTGCGCGTCTTCCGCACCGCACTGACACCGCTCGAAATCCGCTTCCTTCACCAGCAGGCCTTGGCGGGCGACGTGGGCCGGACCTTGTCAGGTCCGGCGGCGGTGACCGCGGCCGAGATCGCGAGCCTGCTCGTCGCCAGCGATACCCGTGTCATTGAAGCGCTCGCAGCGCTCACCCGCGCGCGCAACGTCGAGAACGAGATCGTCTCCGTCGTGCCGGAGGTCATGATCTTCCGCGACTTGCCGACGCCGCGTCCGACGTACGCGCTGGTCCGCGGCAACTATGACGACCATGGCGATCGCGTGGCGCCGCGCGGGCTGACCAGGGTCCTCCCATGGAATCCGGCCTGGCCGGAAAACCGCATCGGTTTGAGCCAGTGGCTCTTCGACGCCGCCAATCCCCTCACGGCCCGCGTGTTCGTCAATCGCGCCTGGCAGCTCCACTTCGGCCGCGGCATCGTCGAGACCGCGGAGGACTTCGGCGCCCAGGGATCGCTGCCGACGCACCCTGAGCTGCTCGACTACCTGGCCGTGACGTTCCGTGATTCCGGCTGGGACATCAAGCGCCTGCACAAGCTGATCGTCATGTCGGCGACGTACCGGCAGCGGTCCGATGTGACCCCGGCGCTGCTGCAGAAGGATCCCGCCAACCTGCTGCTGGGGCGCTTCACGCGCATCCGCATGCCGGCGGAAATGGTGCGCGATCAGGCGCTGGCCGCGAGCGGTCTGCTCGTGCGGAAGATCGGCGGCCCGAGCGTCTATGCCTACCAGCCGCCGAATATGTGGGACGGCTTCAACGTCTATACCTATCCCGACGCGGACAGGATGCCGCCCGACTCGCACCACCGCCGCACGATGTACTCGTTCATCAAGCGCAACGCGCCGCATCCGGCGATGGCGACCTTCGACCTGCCGGAACGCGGCGGGTCGACGGCGCGGCGGCGAACGTCGAACTCGCCGCTGCAGGCACTCGTGACGCTGCAGGATCCCCAATACCTCGAGGCCTATCGCGCGCTCGCCGCGCACGTGTTGAAGACCGGACGGACTCGCGACGCGCAGCTCACCGACGTGTTCCGGCTGGCGACGCGTCGCCACCCGCGCTCCGAGGAGCTCTCCGCGATGCGCGACTACTATGAGTCGCAGCTCGCGCGGTACGTAAAGGATCGCGACGCCGCGACGCAGATCGTCACCGTCGGCGTGACACCGGTCGACCCATCGATTGACGTGGTGAAGCTTGCGGCGATGACCAACCTCACGACGGTCGTCATGAACACGCCTGATGCGTATTCCTTGCGGTGATCTATGACACGCAACGATTTCGATCACGCGCGGCGGTCGTTCCTGCTGAAGACAGGCGTGGGGCTCGGATGGCTCTCGCTCGCCGAGCTGCTCGGTACGACGGCATCAGCGCAGCAGCCACTGATGCCCGCCGACGCGCACGCGGGGCTCGCGGGATTCCCGCACTTTGCGCCGACGGCAAAGCGCGTCATCTACCTGCACATGCTCGGCGCGTTTTCGCAGAACGACACGCTCGATTACAAGCCGACGCTCGAGAAGATGCACGGGCAGGAACTGCCCGCGTCCGTGATGGGCAACCGCCGCCTGTCGACGATGGTCAAAGGGCAGACGTCCTATCCGATCGTCGGTCCCGTTTCGAAGTTCGCCCAGTACGGCAAATCCGGAATGTGGGTCAGCGACTCGATGAAACACGTCGGCGGCATCGTCGACGACATCTGTCTGATCCGCACGATGAACACCGAACACGTCAACCACGACCCGGCGTCGAAATTCCTGCACACCGGGTTTCAGATCGCCGGCCGGCCGTCGACGGGATCGTGGGTGACCTATGCGCTCGGATCCGTCAACAAGGATCTGCCGCGGTTCGTCGTGATGAGCTCGGGCAACCCGGGCGGGGTGCCCATCGACGCGTCGACGTGGTCGGCCGGCTTCATGCCGTCGCATTACCAGGCGGTGCAGTTTCGCTCCGGCCAGGAGCCGGTGCCGTACATCGACAATCCGAAGGGGCTGTCGCGCACCGACCGCCGACAGATGCTCGACGCGATCGCGCGGCTGGCACACCTGCAGCAGGAGGCGAGCGACGACCCGGAGATTCCGTCGAAGATCAGCCAGTACGAGATGGCGTATCGGATGCAGCAGTCGGTGCCCGATGTCGCCGAGATCTCGAATGAGCCGCCGCACGTCCTCGACCTGTACGGCCCCGACGTCCAGAAGCCAGGGACGTTTGCACGCAACTGTCTGCTGGCGCGGCGGCTCGCCGAACGCGATGTCCGCTTCACGATGATCGTGCACATGGGGTGGGATCATCACGGCGGCATCACCGATCGGCTGCCGGCAAGCTGCCGTGAGGTGGATCAGCCGTCGGCGGGACTGGTCACCGATCTGAAGCAGCGCGGGCTGCTCGACGACACGCTCGTCGTGTTCGGCACCGAGTTCGGCCGCACGTCGTTCGCGCAGGGGACGCTGAAGACCAACTTCGGCCGCGATCATCACGGCGGCAACTTCTGCGTCTGGCTGGCCGGCGGTGGCGTCAAGCGCGGCGTCATCTACGGCGAGACCGACGACTTCGGCTACAACATCGTCAAGGATGGCGTGCACATCCACGATCTCAATGCCACCATCCTGCACCTGCTCGGCATCGACCACACGCGTCTCACCTATCGCTCTCAGGGACGGGATTTTCGTTTGACCGATGTCGCCGGAAAAATCGTCAAGGGCGTGATCGCGTAAGCATCCCGGCGTTCATCGCATGGAGGCTGCATGTTTCGGTCGTTGCTCATTCCCTTCGCAGCCGGCACGCTCACGACGGTGGCGTTCGCACAGGCACCCGCGATAGTCGCCGTACCGGACGGTCTGCCCGCCTGGACCTTCAACATTCCCGACCCTGTTCAGCCGCGTGCCTTCCGGCCGGAAGGCATCGTGCGCGTGCCGGGTAGTACGCGCGAGTACGACGCCGCGAAGATCGCCGGCAACGCGAACCCGCCTGACTGGTTCCCCGACGAGCATCCGCCCGCACCGAAATCCGTGAGTGGCGGGCCAGGGATCACGTTCGCCTGCGGCTCCTGCCCCCTTATGTCGGGGCAGGGGGATTTGGGATCAGCCCACAACCCGGGGGGGGCCGCCGAGGGTCT